>Ga0075012_10000734_pt1 | contig 34460 bp, 16 predicted proteins | sample All_14_2_FD_71474 | JGI IMG/M metagenome (GOLD analysis project Ga0075012, IMG submission 71474) | Freshwater microbial communities in response to fracking from Pennsylvania, USA - Allegheny Zone_MetaG_DW_15 | ecosystem: Environmental > Aquatic > Deep subsurface > Groundwater > Drilled...
GGACAAAAGGAAGGAAAGGAAAACAAGCCCGAAATCGCCAAAAAAATGGAAGAAAACCTACCAACCGAATCCACGCCGACCACTAAAATAGACCCTGCCCACCTACCTTCCAAGTGGGACTTCGGCGTGGTGGCCAATCACGGGCAAATGGATTTGGTGGACTTTTATTTCGTTGATTACCTGCCTCAATTTGGCCTTTCGGCCAGGATGGAAATCACGCCAAATTGGCAGTTGATGTTGGGGGCAGCCTACGCCAAAGGGGATTTTGAAATTGTCGTCGAAGACCTCCCCAGCACCCAAGTGGAAAATGTTTTTGAGGCGTTCCCAAATACGGAAACACCTTCTCACTTGCCGGGCTACAGCCTTGCGGAACTCGACGTTGACTGGCAAAGCATTGACTTCCTGATGGGGGTTCAACACACTTGGAACACCCCATCTGCACTGTCCATTTACGCCGATGCCATCGCCCGTCCGAGCCTCCATTTTTCAAGGGATTACAAATATAAGTTTGACCATCCGACCAATCCCAATTTAAGGAGGCACATCCAATTTTCCAACCTGTCCAAAAAGTTTTATCCACTCAATTTTGAGCTTGGGGCAGGCTTCCTTTTCCCCGTGCCCTGGGCAAAAAAACTGGATGCGCAACTTGGATTTTTCTACCAGCCACCGCTCACCAATTTCGGTGCTGAAAAAATTGAACACCATGTATTTGGCATCAAGACGGGACTTTGGTTGAGGTGATTTTGATGACTCAGGTACCGGATACCTCGGAAGTATCCGATACCTAAGTACTTAGACAATAGACATTAGACATTAGACGGCTCGCAAGTGGTTGATTGCCAATGCCTTGTCGAAAGGCTAAAGTCTAATTTCTATTGTCTTATTACTCAAAACCATTCTTTTTCCATAAAAAATGCGGCCTGAAAACATCAATCCGCCCAAATATGGGCCAGGCCGTTTTTTGTCAAAAATCAAAATTTTAAATCATGAAAAACATCCAGTTCTTAATTGTACTGCTTTTTATTCTCGCTTTGCAAAATTTGGCCGAAGGCCAAAACCCTACACAGACAATACGTGGTACGGTGGTGGACAAAGATGCCCAGGTATCGCTCATCGGGGCGACGGTATTGGTGGCGGGTTTGCCCACCGAATATGGCAGCGTGACCGATTTGGACGGGTCATTCACCATAAAAAATGTGCCGACCGGAAGGCATGAAATCCATGTCAGCTATATCGGCTACGAGCCGTTGGTGCTATCGAACGTGCTGCTCTCATCGGGCAAAGAATTAGTGCTGAAAATTGAGCTGACGGAATCGGTGCAATCACTTTCCGAGGTCGTCGTTTCGGCCAGCAGCCAACTGGACAAGACCAAGCCGCTGAACGAATTTGCGACCGTGAGCGCCCGTACTTTTTCGGTGGAAGAAACCTCCCGCTATGCTTTCAGCGCATTCGACCCTGCCCGGATGGCACAGGCCTACGCTGGCGTAGCTACAGGCGGCAGCGATGATATTATGAACGAAATTGTCATCCGAGGCAACTCGCCACGAGGCTTGCTTTGGCGGCTGGAAGGCATCGAAATTCCCAACCCCAACCACTTCGGCGAGCTGGGCAGTACGGGCGGCGGCATCAGCATGTTGAGCAGCAGCACACTTTCCAATTCCGATTTTTACACAGGGGCGTTTCCCGCCGAGTTTGGCAATGCGCTTTCCGGGGTCTTCGACCTGAACCTGCGGAACGGGAACAACGAACAGCGGGAATACTCGTTCATGTTCGGTTTGCTCGGCATCGAATTGGCGGCGGAAGGGCCATTTTCAGGCAAAGGAAAAGGCTCGTATTTGGTCAATTACCGCTACTCGACTTTTGCCGCCATTAAAAAATTGGGACTCGCCCCGGGTGGTGATTTTTTTCCTGAATACCAGGACATTTCTTTTAAAATAAATCTGCCTTCGTCCAAAGCTGGCACGTTTTCATTGTTTGGTATTGGCGGCAAAAATTCGGGCGGCGAAGCTCCCGACAGGGACAGCCTCCAGTGGAAATCACTCAACGATGGGGTTGGTGAAGTGGAGAAGCAGGATGTCGGCACCATCGGCCTTTCGCACCGCCTTTTGTTGTCGAATGATAGCTATCTGAAAACGGTGGTGATGGGTTCGTACCAAAAGATTTTTGAGGAAAATTATTACCTCGTTGCGAGCGATAATTACCGTAGGGTGAAGCGATATTCCGAGGACTCGGGATCCTCGGCGCTCCGTTTCAGCACGATGTATCACCTGAAATTGAATTCGAAAAACACATTCCGTAGTGGACTGATTGTCAGCAGTTTAGGCTTCAATTATCTTGGAATAGGCCAAAAAATAGGCAGCGAAGAACTGGAAACAAAGTTCGACAATAATGGCAATTCTGGCCTGTTGCAGGGCTATTTCAATTGGAAAAACCGAACGGGCTCGAACCTTACACTGAACGGTGGGCTGCATTATTCGATGTTGACGATGAACAACAATTTTGCCCTCGACCCTCGGCTGTCCGCCCGCTATCAGATTTCAGAAAAAAATGCCTTGAGCGCCTCCGTCGGCCTGCACTCAAAAATGGAAGGACTGCCCGTTTACCTTTTTGAAGGGGAAGCTAACGGCGTTAAAGTCGAGCCGAACAACGACCTCGAACTCAGCAAGGCATTCCATGCGGTGCTGGCTTACGACCATAATTTCCGCCCGAATCTTCGACTGAAGTTGGAAGCTTATTATCAATATCTTTTTGATATTCCAGAGGCTGAAAAAAAGGAAAGTTATTTTTCCCTCATCAATTCGTCGGATGTGCTGGCAGTACTCCAAACGGGCGGGCTGGCAAGTAGTGGCATTGGCCGAAATTTTGGGGTGGATTTTACATTGGAAAAGTTTTTTTCCAACCAATATTATTTTCTTCTGACGGGTTCGGTTTATAGCTCGCAGTTTGAAGCGCCTAACGGCAAATGGTTCAATACGCTTTACAATGGAAATTACCAATGTAATTTGCTCGGAGGAAAAGAATTCAAGGTGGGAAAAAACAAGCAGAATATATTGGGCATTAATGGAAAATTTTTGCTCTCAGGTGGCCGCCGCCAAACGCCCATTGACCTTGCTGCTTCAAAATTGGCGGGGCGTGAAATAAATAATAATGAGGCTTTTCTTTCAGAAAGGCTTGGCACTTATGCCCGATTTGATGTTGGGTTGAGCTACCGCAAAAACACGAACAAAAAATTGTCGCACACTTTTTTGCTGGATGTTCAAAATGTGACCAACCGGGAGAATATTTACAACCGATATTTTAATAAATATACGGGAACGCTTGGGAAAACTTTGCAGGCGGGGCTTTTTCCTAATTTTAATTATCGGTTGGAGTTTTGATTTTTTGAACCATAAGCATGGATTTGCCTTCGGCAAATCTTTATTTGACCAAAACCTGAGGCATCCCGAATTTTGAGCGATAAAGAAAAAGAGGCAGTTCGAGATGGCCATTCCCAGCCTGGAAGCCGGTACCGAAGCCATTCGGTACCGGCTTCCTGTTCTATGGCACCAGTTCCTGAACAACTGCCGTGCCCATCCTTTCCAGTTCGAAAATTTGGATATTATTAAGCCACAGGTAAACATATCTGTGGCTTTTTCAATTTCCCCAATTCGGTTAAGTATTCCCCCAGTTCAGTTATTTCTGTTTTTGCATAGCGGCTCACCTTTGCACCAACAAAAAAAACAGAAAATGAATATAGTCATTACAGGTTCTTTAGGGAACATCGGCAAGCCGCTCACAGCAGCGTTGGTACAAAAAGGGCATTCGGTAACCGTAATCAGCAGCAAAGTCGAAAGACAAAAAGACATTGAAGCATTGGGTGCCAAGGCAGCCATCGGCTCTATGCAAGATGCCGATTTTCTTACCGCAACATTCAAAGGTGCGGACATCCTTTACCTGATGGAAGCCTGGGAAGGCATCGGCAGCATCTTTGACAAGGATGTAGATTTTCTTGCAGGCTTTCACCAGATTGGCAACAATTACAAACAAGCGGTATTGGCTTCTGGTGTAAAGAAGATTGTACACCTCAGCAGTGTAGGTGCTCATAGTGCGACAGGTTACGGCTCACTTTCGGCACACCACGATGTAGAAACTATCCTAAAGCAGTTGCCCGATATTGTGGCTATCAAGTTTATGCGGCCAGTTGGTTTTTACACCAATCTGTATAGGTCTATGCAGAGCATTAAAGAAAAGGGAGCTATCACTTCAAACTATGGTGGCGATAAAAAAGAACCTTGGGTGTCACCATTGGACATTGCCGATGCCATTGTCCAAGAAATGGAATTGCCTTTCGATGGCAGAACAGTTCGCTACATAGCCAGTGACGAAGCATCGCCCAATGAAGTGGTGAAAATTTTAGGTGAAGCCATTGGCAACCCAGATTTGAAATGGATTGAAATCACTGACGAGCAAATGCTGGATGGAATGTTATCAATGGGCGTTAACCCTAAAATAGCCAAAGGCATGGTAGAAATGCAGGCAAGTCAGCGAAGCGGGTTGCTGTTTGAAGATTTCTATCGCCATAAACCCATATTCGGCAAAGTGAAGTTGAGCGACTTTGCCAAACAATTTGCATTGGCATATAGCCATTAAAATAAATACTCAGACATTAGACATTAGACGGCTCGCAATTGGTTGATGGCCAATGCCTTATCTAAAATCTAATGTCTAATTTCTATTGTCTTTTTACTTAACAGCCATGAAGAAAGTACTAATAACAGGAGCCAACAAAAGTATTGGCTATGAAACCACAAAGCAACTACTACAAAACGGCTATTTTGTTTTCTTGGGTAGTCGCAATTTTGATAATGGATTGAAAGCGGTGAGGCAATTAAAAGCCGAAGGATTGACCAACGTAGAAGCCATACAATTGGATGTAACGGATGAAAAATCGGTAAAAGCAGCCCGTATTGAAATAGGCAAAAAAACCGAAGTATTGGACGTCCTCATCAACAATGCAGGCATCAATGGTGGTTGGCCGCAGGCAGCACTAGAAGCCAGCATTGACCAATTCAAGCTAGTGTTTGATACCAACGTGTATGGCGTAGCAAGAGTTACCCAAGCATTTATTGATTTGCTTAGAAAATCGGCACAGCCACGTATCGTAAATGTATCTTCAAGTGGTTGTTCACTTGCCCTGCACTGTGACCCCACTTGGAAATATTACACACACAAAGCGGCGGTTTATCCAGCATCAAAAGCAGCACTCAATATGTACACCATCAACCTGGCTTACGAATTGCGAGATACTGCATTCAAAGTAAATGCCGTTTGCCCGGGCTTTGTCGCCACCGATTTCAATGGACATCGTGGCACAGGCACCGTGCAGGAAGCAGGCACTCGTATCAGCAAATACGCCATGATTGGCGATGATGGCCCCACAGGAAAATTTATCAGCGAGGAACACAATCCTGAGACTGGGGAATGTCCTTGGTAAAAACGGTAAATTTGCACCAATGAAGAAAGAAGACAATTCGCTTTACAAATTTGAATCACTTGCCAACTTCCATCGGGCATTTGGGCTGCCTACGCCCCTTCACCCGTTGGTGAGCCTAGTTGATATTGGAGTGTTACAAAAACTTCCTGCTGGTTTTCCAAAATCAATGGTGATGAATTTTTATAAGATAGCCTTCAAAACAGGGCTTTGCGGTCAAGCAAAATATGGTCAAAACTATTACGATTTTGGCGAAGGCGGCCTAGTCTTCACAGCACCCAAACAGGTATTTGAAAGCCCAAATAGTGATATGCCTTCCGTTGGCAACTTACTGCTCATCCATCCCGATTTCTTTTTGTCCTATCCTTTGGCAAGAAAAATAAAAGACTACGGTTACTTTTCGTATGCTGCCAATGAAGCATTGCATCTTTCCGAAAAAGAGAAAGAAACAGTGTTGTCCATTTTTAAAATAATGAATGATGAATTGAGCAGTAGAATAGATGATTTTAGCCAGGATGTAATGATAGCTCAAATAGAACTACTGCTCAACTATTGCAACCGATATTACAAACGGCAATTCATCACCCGAAAAGCCCATAGTAATAATTTGTTGAACCAGCTCGATGATTATCTGAATCAGTATTTTGCCACAGAGCAACCCTTGCATCAGGGTATTCCATCAGTGCAAAATATCGCTGTAGCCATGAATGTTTCGCCAAACTATCTGAGTGACATGCTTCGCAACCTTGTTGGCTTCAATGCCCAACAGTATATCCAAAACAAAGTCCTCGAAAAAGCCAAAGAAATACTCACCACATCCAACTGCACCATTGCGGAAATCGCCTACCAATTGGGCTTCGAGCATCCCCAATCCTTTTCACGACTTTTCAAAAACAAGGTAAACATGAGCCCAGTGGAATTTAGGGCAAGTTTTAATTGAATTGCTTAAGTAAAAAGACAATAGAAATTAGACTTTAGATAAGGTATTGGCCATCAACCAGTTGCGAGCCGTCTAGTGTCTAATGTCTAAAGCAGGTGCTGGTGGGTATTGTCGTGTACAGGAAGAACAAATGGGTGGGGAAGGCAATGCCCGGCTCACAGTTTCATCGGTAAATTTTGAGAAAAAGTTCAATTTCGCCCCATTGCGTCTGTATGCTCGTGCCGGCGCATTGAATCAGCCGTGGCATTTGATAATTGACCAACGCACACAATCTTACAATTGATGAAAAAGTTACTCCTCCTTTTCCTGGCGCTATCCATCGCCCAAATTGCGCCTGCACAAGTCAGCAAAGCCCCCGCCTACCCGCTCATCGTACACGACCCCTACTTCAGTGTCTGGTCGTTTTCGGACAAACTGAACGAAAGCACCACCCGCCACTGGTCGGGCAACGACCACTCCCTGATGGGCATGCTCAGTGTGGACGGCAAAATGTACAAGTTCCTCGGCGAGGCGCCCCGGAAGACCAACGCCCTGCTGCCCAATAGCGACCTCGGCGGCTACGACTGCCGTTTCACTGAGACCAAACCGGCGGGCGACTGGACGGCGGTTTCCTTTGACGATAATAACTGGAAAACGGGCAGGGGCATGTTCGGCTCCAAAAACACCGACTCGCAAACCGAGTGGCCGAGCCGGGAAATCTGGCTGCGCCGCAGCTTCCAGGTAAAGTCCAACCGCTTCAACGAACTTTACCTGCACCTCCGCTACGACGATAATATAAAGGTTTACCTCAACGGCGAGCAGGTCTTCGAATCGGGCTGCTGCTCCTCCAACAAGGTGGTCGAACTGCCCAAAAGCATCGCCCAAAAACTCGTGGTCGGCGAAAACATACTGGCGGTCTGGTGCGAAAACACGGGAGGACCGGGCATCGTGGACGCAGGGCTGTACGACCGGCTGCCCGCCGATCCGACTCCGCAAGCCGAGCAAAAATCGGTGGAAATCACCGCAACCCAGACCCGCTACGAGTTCCGCTGCGGCGGCGTTGACCTCTCTGTGAAATTCCTCTCGCCGCTGCTGGCTAACGACCTCGACTGGTACTCCCGCCCGCTCGGCTTCGCCAGTTTTTCGGCAAAATCGAACGACGGCAAGGCGCACGACGTACAGTTGTTTTTCAACAGCGACGACAACCTCGCCCGCAACAAGCCCAATCAAACCGTCAAAACCGAGTATTTCAAATCGGGCAAATTGCTTTTTCAAAAAACGGGCACCACCGAGCAGCCTATACTCAAGCGCCGGGGCGACGACGTGCGCATTGATTGGGGCTACGCCTATCTGGCGGCTGCCGCAAAAAAGGGTGTTGCCCTCGGCGCAGACCAAAAATCGGAGGCGAACGGCGGCTGTGCGCTGCGCATGGATTTTGGCAAAATCAAGTCGAAAGCCGTCGAAAAGACCCTCGTTTTGGGTTACGACGACCTTTACTCGATTCAGTTTTTTGGAAAAAACCTGCAAGCCTGGTGGAAAAAGGACTTCCGATTAGCGGAGGAAATGATAGAGAAATCGCTCGCCGATTTCAAGAAAATAGAAAAACGCTGCGCCCAGTTTGACCGCCAGCTCTACGCCGACGCCCTGCTAGCGGGCGGCGAGCAGTACGCCAAGCTCTGTGTGTTGGCATACCGCCAATCGCTGGCGGCGCACAAATTGGTGCGGGGCGAAAACAACGAAATCCTCTTTCCGCAAAAGGAAAATTTCAGCAACGGCTCCATCTGGACGGTGGACGTGACCTACCCCTCCGCTCCGCTCACGCTGATTTACAACCCCGATTTGCTCAAGGGCATGGTCGAGCCGCTGATGTTTTACAGCGAATCGGGCAAGTGGGCGAAACCCTTCCCGGCACACGACCTCGGCACCTACCCACAAGCAAACGGGCAGACCTACGGCGAGGACATGCCCGTGGAGGAGGCGGGCAACATGATTATTCTCACCGCCGCCATTTGCCGGGCAGAAAAAAAGCCCGATTTCGCCCAAAAACACTGGGCAACCCTCGGTCAATGGGTCGAGTTTTTGGTGAGAGACGGCTTCGACCCCGCCAACCAGCTTTGCACCGACGACTTCGCAGGGCACCTCGCCCGCAACACCAATTTGTCCATGAAAGCCATCGTCGGCATCGCCGCTTTTGCGCAGATGGCGGAGCATTTGGGCAAAACGGCGGACGCCAAAAAGTACCGCTCCATCGCCGAAGGCTACGCCAAAAAATGGGCGGAAATGGCGGACGACGGCGACCACTTCTCCCTCACTTTCGACAAAAAAGGCACCTGGAGCCAGAAGTACAACCTCGTATGGGACAAACTTTTGGGGCTGAACCTCTTCCCGGAGGCGGTTTACGACAGGGAAATCAAGTTTTACCTGAAAAAGCAAAACACCTACGGCTTGCCGCTCGACAGCCGAAAAACCTACACGAAAAACGACTGGATTTTGTGGACTGCTACGCTCGCCCGCAACGAACAGGACTTTCAGGCGTTGGTCAGCCCGGTTTACAAATACGCCAACGAATCGCCCAGCCGTGTGCCGCTTTCCGACTGGCACGAGACGACGGACGGGGCGCAGGTAGGCTTTCAGGCAAGGAGCGTGGTGGGCGGGTATTTTATCAAGATGCTGGAGGCGAAGTGGCGGGAGTGATTTGGCTAAACAACTGGATTTGCTCGCCCGCAACGAACAGGATTTTCAGGAGCTGGCCAGTTCGTGCGCCCCATCTCGTACCGCTTTGTCGCCTCACACTTAGTCCCTGTGCCGTAATAAGGCCTCTTGCTGCCTTTCTTTATGTTGTCGCTCACTTTTAGTGGGCAACCATTTTAAGGGTAAGACACAAAATTTTTATTACTTATTAAACATAATTTCAATTACGAAGTAGTTGGTCACGTCCGGATATACGTCTACACGCAACCCACAACGCAATAAAAATCATTGCTGCAAGGAAAGATACGGCACCTTTCACAATGGACATCATGAGTAGTATCACCAACTCGCTACACGCCTGCAAAAAAGAATCCGGGGACAGAGGCTGTTGCAAGGCACGGAGGTGAAAATCTTCCTGAAGGAGGAAGATACGCATAGTCATAAAACCAAACACAAAAGATACCCTTGAACATGTATTGCGCCCTAGGACAACGCAGCCTATTTTTGCAACATACAGGTGGTGTAGAAGCCACCCTCCCCGTATCTGGATTCCCCCGCATTTGTCTCACTACATAAACTAGTTTCCATGTGCACTTTTTCTCTCAACTTGGGCGGGACCGCCCAGTCAGGCCCATCCCTTCCTTCCCTGCTCACATTCCTCCATTTCGACCCAGAGTACGACGAGTGCCACACCTTGGCATAACATGATGGCGCATTGTGCATTGGCACAACCCATGCACCGGCACCTGGAACCCGACCGCTAGGGTGCCCCTGCCACGCATACCGCCGTTTCCACCCAACACACCGTAGGCCCGATACAATAACGCCAGGGCGGAGCCTTGGCCCCGGCTCCCGTGCGGGCATCCGAATGGCACCCACACGCAGGGCCACCCCTTTGCCACAAAGCAAGGATCCACCATCATATTCAATATAGACGCATGAAAAAGCTATCCTCGACCGCCCCCCATATGAATAAGGTACTGTTCCCCTTCCTCCTCTTCCTCCTTGCCCTGCAAGCCAGGGCCCTGGCCGGCACGGTCTGCTGGGACACCCCGCTCCCCACGGGCATCAGCATCACCGGCAGCTCTTATGACATTACCGCCATAGGCCTGCTAACCTCCGACAATATCCTGCCATCCGGCGGGGGGTACGTGGAGTTCGAGCTGCTCAACACGCCCACGGACCACATATACTGGATAGGGCTCGCCGAGGGCACCCCATCCAGCGGCTGGGACTGGCAGGACATGTCCTATGCCATCGGCGTGAACGGCAGCGGCACGCCCACCAAGCACGCCTACGTCAATGGGGCATGGAAGGCGGGGTTCTCCTCGGTCGATTCGGGGGACGTGCTCCGCATCGAGATTGTCGGCGGCAACGTGGTCTTCTCCATGAACGGCACACCCTTCCACACGGAGGCTGCCTCGCATTCCGGCAACATCACGGTGCTGTCCTATTTCACCCTTTTGAGCGGCACGCCCTACACCGCCGACCTGTCCGTGAATTCCAGCTCGACCTGCGGGGCGGGCCCGGCACTGTCAGTGCTGGCGACGGGCCACGACGCATCCGCCGGGCTATCGGACGGCTATGCCGTTGCCAACGTCAGCGGCGGCACGGCACCCTACGACTACGAGTGGAGCAGCGGCCCATCGACCTCAGGTACCTACAGTGCATTGGATACCTTGGACGGGCTTGCCCCGGGCACCTACACGGTGACCGTCACCGACGCCAATTCCCAGACCGCCACGGCCACTGCGACCGTCGGCGAGGCGTCCAGCGGCGGCGGCACGGCGGGGGTCACCTGGACGCACCTCGGCGGCTCGAACACCACCGTCAGCGGGACAAACTACCAGGACGCATGGCCCAACGAGGCGATACTCGGGTGCAACAAGCTGCTGCCCGGCCACAGCGGGAGCATTTCCTTCAAGCTGCTGGACTCGCCCGTCGGGACGACGGTCCGCATCGGCCTCGCCCCCTGGGACAACACTATATACCTGTGGGACCAGACTGCCTACAGCATAGAGATCAGCGGCAACACGACCTCCTTCTACGAAGGGTCGAGCTGGCAGCACGGCATCTGGTCGGGCATCGACGAGCCCGACGAGTTCGAAATCGAGGTGGACGCCGGTGCGGGAGAGGTCTATTTCAAGCGGAACGGCACCATCGAGAAGACCATCTCGTCCACCCCAACGGACACCCTGTTCGCCTTCGCCCTCTTCGTCGCCACACCGTCCGGCGGGGCCGAACTGGACATCAGGGCCAACTTCGACTGCAACGGCAACCCCGTGGGCAGCGACCCCGGCGACCCGATAACGGTGGCCTATTCCAAGCAGGACGAGAGCCCGTTCGGGAAGGGCTCCATACAACTGGACGTGGACGGCGGCTCTTCACCTTACACATACCTTTGGAGCAACAGCGAAACGACGGTGGCCATTGACGACCTCGACGCTGGAACATACGACGTGACCGTCACGGACGCCAACGGGCAGACCGCAACGGCATCCATCGAGGTGGAGTACAAGGACACCTACGACGTGGTGTGGCTGGACATACCGGCAGGGGTGACAGCGGGGGACGCCTCCTACCGCAAGCCGTACGAGGACCCGGACGAGACGCTGGTCGGCTGCAACCTGCTGGCGGCGGATACGGACGGCTCGGTCGAGTTTGAGCTTGGGGCCGGACTTGGGCACGAGGAATGGTTCTATGTCGGGCTGGTGGACGACGCCACGGAAAACGTAACCCATACAGACCAAGTGGACTACCTGATAAGGGTGCTCAACGACACGGCCAGGGTGTACGAGCACGGCACCGTCAAGCCCTCGCAGGTGGCTACGGGGGCGGAGGGCGACCGCTTCGGAGTGGAGAGAAGGGGCGCAAAGGTCTATTACTCGCTCAACGGCATGGCGTTCGACTCGACCGCCATCGGCGAGGACACGCTGCTGGAATTGAGGCCCGTGATGTTCCTGCTCCGCAACGGCCCCGGAGGGGTGCTCCAAGTGGACGTAGAGGCGGACTTTGGATGCCCTGACCTCAGGGCCAGGTACCTGACAGAGGATGCCGAGTATCCCGCCACGGGGGGGAGCATCAACCTGATACCGGAGGGCGGCAGCCCGCCCTACACCTTCGAGTGGAGCAGCGGCCAGACCCTGGAGGACCTCGGCGGCGTGCCCGAGGGGGAATACCAGGTGACCGTGACGGACGCACTGGCCCAGACCGCAACGTCCACCATCGACCTGTTCAGGATGGTGGACGCCGTGTGGAGGCCATTGCCGGACGGGATATACATCCGTGATGGCCATACCTACTATACGACCTCCGATACATCGAGCATCCCGCAGGAGACGCTGCTGGGCTGCCCCGAGTTCTCGCCGGACTCTACCGTCAAGTTAAGCTTCACCGTGCTGGACACCATAAGGGCACTGGACCAGATAAGCATCGGCTTCCGCGACACGTCGAAGGCAGGGCCCAGCGACGACGGTTACGGTTTCTACGGCTTCCGACTCACGGCTTTCCTATTTGGGATGCAGATGCTGGAGAACGTCAATTCCTACAGTGCCAGCAGCCCGGGCATCATGGCCTACGACATGGACCCCAACAAGTACGTAGGGTTCGAGTACGCCATCGTGATAAAGGGGCGGGAGGCCATCTACTACAAGAACCAGAAGGAACTCCTGAGGACGTCCGTGCCCTCCGGCATCGACCTGATGCGGGCAGACGCCTACATCCTCAGCACCTCGCCGGAGCACGGGCTGAACCTGGACATCCGCACGAGCATAGGCCAAGGCGGTCTGGCCACCTGCGGGCAGGACGGCTGCTCTGCCTACCTCCCTGAGGGCGTCACGCCCGGCACGGCCACCACGCTCTTCCCGGGCGACCTGACCTTTGCGGGGTTCGTGGACGGCGGCCCATATGAGCCGGATAGCGTCTCCATCAACGCAAACGTGGACATCCTGCCGGGCACTTCGTTCTCCGTCGCCGTGGCGGTGTACGAGGCGGGCAATGCGGCCTACGAAGAGACAGGGCTGTGGTACTCCGGCTATGGCCTGGACAGCTCGGACATCGCCTCGCAGCGCATCACCTATACCGGCACGGCCACGATACCGTCCGGCACGGCCATCAGCTTCGTCCTGCCCACGGTCGGCAGCGGCGACGGCCTCTTGGCAGGGGGATTTGCCCTCGACGGTACGCCCAACAGCGACTTCTGCGTGGCCAACAACGGCAACACCCTGGACCCGCTGCTGGAGATATCCGACACCTTGGCCACCGCCGTCTTCCTGCTCCAGGGGGAATGGCACTTCGCCCCGGGGCATGGGACCTTCAACGGGCAGGTGCTGGCCGGGATGCAGACCGTGTCGCCGTGGTTCGGCCTGGACGACTACGTGGTGCCCAACAGCCGCATCTCCCGCTTCCATCCCGACATCGAATGCTTCTCCAAGGAGGTTTCCTCTCCGTTGCTGGCCAAGTCGGGCGGCAAGGACGGGCAGCAGGTGGCCAATGCGCAGGGGAGCGGAAAGGGTGCTTCGCCGATGCCCGTGCCGGAGGGCACCGTCACGGCGTTCCCGAACCCCTTCGAGCGGGGCTTCACCGTCCGGTTAGAGATGGAAAATGATGATGCCGTCTCGGTGGAACTGCTCAGCGTCACCGGGCAGGAGGTGGTGCCACCGAGAAACGTCCCACTCAAGGCGGGGGTCAACGACATCCCCATGGCACCAGAAGGGCATATCAGCAGCGGCGTGTACCTGCTCAGGCTGAGGTTCAGGGAGGGTACAACCGTGCTGAGGCTCGTCAAGGGCTGATAGGCAAAAGACCAGAAAAAAAAAGCGTCTCATTCATAAAAAAACATAAAATGAAATCTTCTTTCTTGATATATACCGCCGCCCTCCTTCTCCTGTTCTCATGGTCGGCTTTCTCCCAGCCAATCAACAACCTCGTTGGCGAGGCAGTGATGCCGGCCCCAAATGCAGGTTCACTGGGGAAGTATGGGGACATCCCTGTGAGCCTGTACACCGGTACACCTAGTATTTCAATACCTGTTTACACCGTGACAGAGGGTTCATTGAGTCTCCCTATCAGCTTGGACTACCATTCATCGGGCATAAGGGTGGCCGAAACGGCGAGCTGGGTAGGCATTGGTTGGAGCCTACAGGCTGGTGGGGTGATTACCCGTACAACACAGGGGATTGAAGACGACTATTATCCGTACGGGTTTTATCACCACGGTGCTGCCGGGGGATTCCTTCAGGAATACGCTGAAGGGGGTAGAGATGCGGAACCGGATATTTTTTCCTTCAATGTGGCGGGCTACAGTGGAAAGTTTTTTTTCGATGCTGACCAAAAAGTGCATTTTGTGCCAAAAGGTGAGCTCAAGCTGGAGTCAAACCTTGATGGGGGAGCTGCTGACCAGTTCGACCAATTCACCCTTATAGCACCAGATGGTACGAGGTACTACTTTGGCAAGGACCCAGATGAAGAAGGCGAACAAGATGCCATGGAATATTCGGTTTCGCCGGGCGAGCCCTTTGTAAAGCCTGCCTCGTCATGGTATCTTGTAAGGATAGAGAGCAGCGATAAGCTGCACAATATCAGGCTAACCTATGGCGATGATATATACAGCTACAGGAATTTGGCTACAAGGAGATACATCTCCGCTACCCTTACAAGTTCGGAAGAGGGATGCTTTGGAATCATGGATGGTTTGGAATCATCCGGTTTCCCCGATGCTGGCAACAACCACCATTATGTAAAGACCAATGTAAAAGGAAAGAGGCTGCTCCAGATAACATCCAGCACTGAGACTGTGGATTTTGTCCCATCAACTGAAAACAGGTTGGATTTGGACGACCATGATTCGTTTAGCAGCAATTACAGGAAGCTGGATGCCATAAGGATAAAATCGGGAGGTTTTCGCCGCGTTTTCAGGCTTGAGCACGGGTATTTTGAGGATGAGTCGAGCGGCTTCGATGAGTACGATTTTTCCAAACGCTTAAAACTGTTGAGCGTGCAAGAAGTGGGTTGCGAAGAGCCACAAGAGGACTGCGAAGAGCCACCTGTCGATTCCAAGCCTCCCTATGTGTTCCAGTACCATGAACTTGTAAGGGACGGTGTTTCTTACCTGCCACACCGCCTCAGCAGGGGGACGGACCACTGGGGCTATTTCAACGGGGCGGACGGAACGAATGGGGAGGTATACAACAATGAAAACGCCCTTATCAACTTGCCCCCCGACAATTCGGGCAGCAGCCTGTTCCAGTCCTACCGTGAGGCCGATTTCGACCATGGAAGGATAGGCACTCTCAAAAAAGTCACCTACCCGACCGGCGGCCATACCGAATTCCTGTTCGAGTCCAACCAAAGGCTGGGAAGGGTGAGCAGCGGCCCCCCGGTAGAATTGCTTGTGTTGCAAGAGGTTGATTGTTTTTACAACAACGATTACGACTTTGAAACAAGTTGCTGTGGCAGTTATTCGGACGATAACACCGTCACGTTCTCCTCCCCGCAGCAAATCCAGGACATTTACTTCGAAATTGATTTTTCTCGGGCCTGCACTGCTTCCACCACTCTCCATAAGGCCACCATCACGGCCCACAAGCTGTCTGATATGTCCCTCGTCGGTAGTTATGAGATATTTGTCGAGCACAGTGCGACCGACCCCAACAAAAAGACCGGTTGGCTTGCCATCTCGGAACTTGCGGTTCCCGGCAAAGCTTTCGAGCTTGGTGTTGAATACAAGTTCGAGCTGGTGTTGGAAGGAGGCTTCGGAAGTTTCAAACTTAAAGAATGGCCAACAGTTCCCGGCCCCGTGAGCGTCGGCGGCCTGCGCATAAAGGAAATACGCAACGATGACGGTAAAGGGAACAAGGTGGTGAAGTCATACAGCTATGTGGATGACAACGGAATTGAGAGCGGCCAGTTGTTCCACCCAGTTCAATATTCAGTAGCGTATGGGTCTCCGACTTTTTGTATTACCAGCGTTCCAACCGGCCCTGATGTTTATAATGAGGCTTATATTGACGTGATTGTTTTTAGCGACCAGCCAATTGTGCCGTTGGGTAGTTTCAGCGGAACCCACGTAGCCTACAGCGACGTGAGGGAATATATGGCAGATGGTGGTTTCCTTAAGCACAAATACCACTTGGAGGTGGACCCAGAGAGCAGCCTAAAATACCCGTCCCCCCCAGACAAATTTAACAGGCTTAACGGTGAAGTAAAGGAGGTTAGTACCAACAGTGCGAGTGCAACCATATCGAAGACAACTTATTTGGAAAACACGAACCCATTGGTTACCGATATTGGCCAAACCATTTATAAGTATGCCCCCACTATTAGGTTTTCCAGCACCTTGTCGGCCCCCCTTATTACCCCATACGAAGTGGAGACTTCTGTTTACCGCGTGGCCGAAATGGAGGAGGAACTTGACGGCTTGGTCACAAGCACGGAATACGAGTACGACTATAACTATACAGATGGGAACGAGGAAAACGACCATTATTTCCCGACAACCGTGACCGTCACCAATTCCGACGGCAAGGAGCACAGCACCCACACCGAGTATGCCTTTGACCTTTCCGGTGACGTCTACGAGGAAATGGTCGAGCGGAACATGATAGCCACACCTATTCGCACCGAGAAAAAGGTCGACGACGTGCTGGTGGACGGCACGGAGACCGTCTATGACTTTTTCGGCAGTTCCGGCGCTCCCGGCGGCTCCGGGAGCGACCCCATCTACCCCAAGGTGTACAAGCGCTTCGAGACCACTTGGGACGAAAACGGCGACATTGTGACAGGTTCATGGGAGACGCAGGGGGAGGTGCTTGAATACGACATGGACGCAGGAAAGCCCAAGCGCTTCCAGCAGCCCGGCTGGGAAGAGGAGATATTTACTTGGAATACCGACAACAAACTCATCAGCGCCCGGGAATATGAGGGTTTCATCTGGTCCTATGCATACCACGAAGGGACAAAATTGGTGTCCGATATCACCGACATTGACGGCCAATCCACCTCGTTCGAATATGACGGCCTCATGAGGCTAAAGCAAGCCTTGGCAAGGGGCGGTGCGGTGACCACAGACTATGCCTACAACTATGGCAGCGCGAACCGGGTCACGACCACTACCTCCTTTTCGGACGACACGCCTTCTCAGGTCACTTTGCAGTACTTCGACGGGCTGGGCAGGCCGACGAGGACCTACCTCAATTATGTCCTGAAAAACGAGGTGAAATACGACAATCAGGGGAGGGTGGCGCAGCAGACCTTTTTGCCGGGCAACTTCACCACCTTCGACTACGAACCGTCCCCGCTGAACAGGATAAGGAAGGAAATATTTCCGGACGGCAGCTTCACCGAAACCATTTATGGTTCTGAAGGCAATTACAGCAAGCTGACCAAAAAGGATGAAGACGGAAAACCTACAACCGTGCTTACGGACAAACTGGGCCGCACTTGGAAAACGATAGATGCACTCAGTGGCGAGACCGTTAACCACTATGACGACAAAAGCCGCCTGATCAAGGTAGTGACACCAATGGGCGACGACGAAGCCTATAACTTCCTTTTCCGTTACGACGAACGCGACAGATTGGTTGAAAAGAAAATACCAGGTATGGGGGGCAGCTATGCCTACACCTATAACGAAAAGGACCTGTTGGAGACAACAACAGACCCGAATGACAACCTGGTGGCCAACGAGTATGATATTTATGGGCGACTGATCGTCACCGAGCACAACAGCACCGTTGTGCTTGAGAACACCTACGATGTGGGCGGCGGCATCAACGTCGGCAAGCTGACAGAAAGCGAGGCCCACGAGGTGGGCGGAATGGCCAGTTTCGTGACTGAATATGGTTACGACTCATTCGGTAGGGTTGAGACGACGACCAAGAACAACCACCTCGGAGGCAGCGACGAGGTGACCAACGAATGGAACGACGCCGATTGGTTGGAAACAGCTACCCGGGTGCACAGTATAACAGGCGCATCGCCCCTCACCATCACGCAGGGATACGAATATGACAAGTTCGGCAGGGTGACCGAGGCCAGCCATTCCGTGGGCTCGCTGAACACCATATTGGCACGGAATAGCTGGAACAACCGTGACCAACTCACGTCGAAGACACTCGGCGGAGGACTCCAGCGGCTGAGCTATACCTATAACGAAAGGGGCTGGCTCACCTCCATCAACCAGCCACTGGACAGGTTTGCAGAGACCAGCCCCATGTCTGACTGCGACGAGCCTGCCGAGGAAAATAACAGTGAGGTGTTTTGTGGGGGCGACGACGTTACCCTGCCGGTGCTGAACTCGATGCGCTTCGACGAGGACATCCGCATCGAGTGCTACGATCCTTGTGCATTGACTGGGGGCCTTGTACAGGACCCGCCGGGCTGCAACGGGGCCGACCCGCAGTCCGACCTGGCGGCCGCCCTAGCGGCTATGGAAGCCCATTACACCGAGCAGGTAGAGCATCTGTGCGAGGACAATACGACGCAAACATCGGCAAGGCCCGTGGCAGGCACCCTGCCCTATCCCGCCAAGCTGTGCAGGGTGAGGCTCTGCGACGGCACGGAGGCATATGTCTTCGAGAGCGAGATAGGAGAACTCACGGCGGGCAGCTACGCCATCCTGCAGGAGATACAGGTGACTGGTCCTACGCAGACCTTCAAGGTCAACAGCGGCACCGGAAAGGGCCAGCAGGAAGTGACGCTCGCCGCCCTGCTCGGCATGGTGCTGAAGGGCGATGGGACGCTGGCCGTCGCCGACTACGTGGAGGGCGTCCCATTGCACCCCTGTGAGCCCGTGACAAAGCTTTGCAGCGAAGCGGAAGCGGCGCTGCAGCAGGCCAGCCTCACGGCCATCATGCAGGCCTCGGCCTTCATCGACTTCAAGCAGGCTTACAAATACCCGATGGAGCTGTACAGGGTTATCCTCTGCGACGGCACCGAGACCTACCTCTTCAGCTTCGAACTTCCGCAGTTGTATGGCCCCTATACCATCCTCCAGACGATTACGATTACATCCGTTGAGCAGACCTTTCAGGTAGGTGGCACCGTCGCCAGCGTGGACCTGAAGGACCTTTTCTACCTCGGCCTACAGTACGGCAAGCCAAACGGCCTGAACGCACAGCTCGAAGCCCCAGCCCAAAAGAACGGCAACATAGCCGGGATTAAATGGCAGGTGGCGGGTCGGGAAATGCAGGCCTATGGGTTCCAGTACGACGGGATCAACAGGCTGAAACAGGCCAAGTATGCCGACATCGCCAGCGACGGGGTGTACCGCCTCAACGACAGGTACAATGAACGCCTGACCTACGATGCCATAGGCAACATACTGAGCCTTGAGCGCCACGGCGTGCTGCCCGACGAGCTGAACCCGGGCTGCTTCCTGGAAGACAGGATTGACGTGCTGGCCTATAGCTACGACGGCAACCGCTTGACGGGCGTGGCGGACTCGGCACCGGGGGATTTCGTGGAGAAGGGCTTCAGGCCGGGCGGTGGCAGCGGCAGCTATGGCTACGACGACAACGGGAACATGACCACCGATCCCTACAAGGATTTGGAAATCGACTACAATTACCTAAATTTGCCTAGCTTCGTGACGCCATCGGGCATCGGGGGCTCCATCACATTCTCATACGACGCCACGGGCAGGAAGTACCGGAAGGTAGTTGTCGGCCCAGGCGCATACACCCAGGACTACGTGGACGGGATAGAGTACAGGGACGGCGAGCTGGAGGCCATCTACAACGAGGAAGGGAGGGTGGCCAAGGACGAAGAGGACAACCTCCGCTACGAGTTCACGATGCGTGACCACCTCGGCAATGCCCGAGTGACGTTCTCCGACCTGAACGAGGATGGAAAGATTCAGTTGGACGACCCGGAGACCGCCGAGGACAACGAGTCAGAGATACTGCAGGAGAACCACTACTATCCCTTCGGGATGAACATGGACGGTGCATGGGCAGAGCAGCAAGGGGAAAGGAACGACTACCAGTACAACGGGAAGGAGTTCAACGACGATTTGGGGCTGGATTGGAGCGACTATGGGGCGAGGTGGTATGATGCGAGTTTGGGGAGGTGGTGGAGTGTCGATCCTTTGGCTGATAAATACCATTCATGGTCGCCATACAATTATGTGATGAATAATCCGGTGAAAATGATTGACCCCGATGGAAAATCAGCAGATTGGTTCCCAGAATATGATAAGGAAACAGAAACTATCAAATTAGTTGCTGAGGAAGGAGATGATGAAGCTAGTTTGGCAAAGTGGTCAAATGGAGCGCTTTCCAGTGAAGAAGTATCAGGCCTGTATGCCACTCTTGAAGATGGTAAAATAGATTTATCAGCGACCTTTATAGGAGGAGTTGCTGAAGGCTTTAAGGCAGAATCTACAGGATCCAAATTTAACTGTTTTTCCACAGTCAAGAGTGGTCTGAGTGGGGAGGACAAAAGTTCTGGCTATGGGGAACTAGACGAAGACCAGTTTAAAACCTTTGTTTCCGAGAGTGGTTTGTCGGAGAGTCCAGCAACCGAAGAAACTGTTGGTAACTTACAGCCATTTAATAGTGCGTTTGGCTATACCAAGAAAGGAGAAGCAGAGGTCTTGGACCATGTCTCAATTTATGCAGGCAAGGATAAGAATGGAGATTCATGGGAGTTATCAAAAGATGGATATGATGGCAAGGTAGAGTTCAAAAAGAGTGAGTTCTGGGGGAATAAACCAGATAAAGTTTACCAAGGAAAAAAATAAAATATGAAACAGCTATTGCTGATTGTTGGACTTTGGGCAGTACACTCTTGCAATCAAGAGGGTGTAAAGTATTCGATATATGCAAACGGACAATTGGTCTTCGAAATCCTGCCAAAGGACATCGTGTCCTATGACACTACCCAAACACGAGGGTACATCGAAATCCATGAAATACGACTGCGTGATGGCTTTTACAGCAATGATAGCATAAAATTGCCCTATCCTATTGAAATGGTCTGCACAATAAATGGCAAAAAATACTTCTGGGGGGAACATTTTTGTAGAGCCCAATCAGAACCAAGCCTTAGCGTCAACTTCCATTTCGACCCTGATTGTGAAAACGATTGGTCGTTCTCAGAAAGTGGCCCTGGTAAACCACGTGAAGGCGATACAGTTGTTTTATATACAAAAAATAGTTGTAATTCAATTGAGCTATTCCATCGAAAAAATCGGATCATTCAGCGTAGGGAAGCTTATTATGAGCAGCAAGAGTACTTCCGCAACTACATTGATACTGCCCGTTTGGCGCACGAGATACTGCTAGACCCGTATTATTTAAAGGCAATAAAAGATAGTGGAATAATTATAAAGTAAATTTTGCCAACGTACGGTCTAATCTGAAATGCTGATATTTGAGGGCTAACGATATTAAGTCAGCGGTCGATAGCAGGAAGCATGCTTATGATGATATGAATTAAATGGTCGTTTATCTTGTAATGAATATCAAACAAAATTCATTGACAAAATGATAGGTGAAGTAGTCACGACTTAATCTGACAGTTTTAGTAATTTTGAAACAATCACATTTCATCACTAAAACTGTTTTACGATGAACTATCTGTTTTTGCTTGTAACGGTGTTTCTAAGAATGCCTGTGCCAACGAATAGCGAAACAGCATATCTGGCCCCGCCCACCGTTTCTTGGAAGCAATGCGGCCCATCAGCCTGTCCGTATTGTTGACTTAGGACTATACCCATCGCCGGCCCGGTGGATTGGGAGATGCACCAAGTCATAGCTGGCGAGGTGCAGCCATACGCCTATGCCAGCACCACGACTTCGGGCAAGGTTTGGAACTATGGCCCCATCGGCCACCCGGACTGCTTCATCATCAAGTACAGGAAGTCGGGCACTGCTGCTTGGCACGAATCCCAGCAAATATGCCCGTCTGGCACCTGCTGCTTTCCTTGATGGTATTTCACTCAAGCCACTGCCGCCCATTGGCATTGGCTTGCCTATGACTTCCAATTTTCCCAACCCTTCACCTTGCAACACTTCACATCATGAAATCCAACATCTTCTCATTCCTGTTTTGCATCGCATTGTCCAGCACCATCTCGGCGTAGAACGCCCAAGACCTAGTCGGCGATTGGATAGCCAGCGTGCAGGAGTTCGGCGAACCGACCGCCATCTATTTCACAATGTACGCCGACCACACCACAGAGTACGCTTTTGAATGTGACTAAAGCCTGTACCTGGCGAAGGCACCTGTATCTACAAGAACTGCACCATGCATGAAACTTGGCGGTACAGCGGAAGCGGCTACGGCAGCATCTAGTGGATAACTCGTGACCACTTCGTACTCACGATTTTGAACAATGGAGACTCTGATACCGAGGGGTGAAGCCGCAATATCACAGGCTGAAGAACACCTGAAGTCGGCAACAACCCCATCATGGCGGGCTGCATTGACGCATCCGAGGCAGCCCGCCATTGGGGCATGGGTTTTCCTTTTAACGTGTAGTTTTGCACTGCATGAATAGTTTCGAAACTACATGGGCCAATTTGCATGTCAGGGAAAAGAACACATTCTTGTGCCTTGCGCCCTTCCTTTCCTTTTTCTACTATGATTATGAGAACATAAAAGAATACCTGCTCCCGCTAAGAAAATACCATAAACTCGGCAACGACCCTCACCGTGGGTTTTATCAGGTGCTGCATAAAGGAATAGAGGAAGGTATCGTCCAGAAATCGGATGGGCCACTTGCATTCATGAAGTTGAACCCACAGTTCAGATTTTTCTTGACGAAGGAACTCAAAAAGCTATCGCTCCAAGTATTACGAACCGACATAGGGGCTGCTTTCCTCGCTTACTACGACAACTATGCTGCAAGCCTTTATAAAATGCTGAAGTCAGGCGAACCAGCCGACTATAAGTTGGCGATGTCTGTGGTGGAATTGGAATATCCCAACCTCGTCGAAGTAATTTCAGGGATACTTCAATTGAACAAGAACTTCCTGTTATTTACTTCAATCGTTGGAAAGTATTTTACATGGACCAACAGGCAAAAGGAATGGATAGACTTTGAGTTGAAGCTGAAAAAACAGCTTGAGGAACGACCTGATGGTGCCCATCCATCATTGGTTATAGCCGTATTGGACAGTATAGGCAACCTGTATGTTGAGCTTCATCAAATGGATAACGCCCGTCGGAATTTTATGGAGGCACACTCATTGTGTGAGCAATTGGACACCTCCGACCCAGCTGTGGCCCGGTTGAAAAAGACAATACTTGGCAACCTTGGCCTTTGTGCCGGAACACTGGCGCAACAGGTTCATTACCTTGAACAGGCTCTTGAGCTTGCCCACCAAATGGATGATGTTCACAGCATAGGCAGCCTTGCCTATAACCTGAGCGAGATATATTTCGAGTCGCATAACCATGAAAAAAGCCGCGAGTACCTTGAAATAGCAACTAAGGCCTTTCAAGAAAAGGGCGATCCAAAAACGATGGTCAAACTCCTGCAAAGTTTTGCCAGCCACTACCAATTGGAAGGCGAACTCGACAAAGCAGGGGATAGCCTTGTATCCGCATTGGGCATTGCACAGGACTTAAAGGAGGAGCTGTTACAGGGCGTATTGCTTCAAGAGTTGGCCAGCCTACACTATCAGAAAAAACAGTTTGGGACGGCTAAAACCTATTGCAAAAAAGCAATCTTGGAATTTGTAAAAAGTGGTGACTTGCACCAGGAAGCCAACGCCTACAATTTACTGAGCGTATTGAACTTTGAACAAGGGAACGTTGCCGATGGTATGAACTATGCAGAAAAAGCGTTATCCTTGTTCAATGAAGTTGACGACTGGCCGCAAATGGCGCAAACCTTCACGAACATCGCCCTTAAATGCTTCGAGCTTCAATGGTACGACGAATGCATAACCGAACTTTCCAAGGCCATGCAGCTTTTTGAGGAAATCGGAGATGAGAATGGCCTGTCCCGGTCGAGGTTGCTGTTGGGCAGCGCATCCCTTGAAACCAATGCTTTGGAGGATGCCCAAGCTCAATGCCTAATGGCCTTGCGCTATTTTTTAAAAACCGGCGATGACCGACAAATAAGCTACTGCCTGAATCTCGGCAATGCAATTGCAAAGGAAAGTACCGATGAGGCATTCAAAAATGAATTGAAGCACCTGTCATCTGGGCAATTTTCAGATTAGCGTACGGCTGCTTTTCGTTATCCTATGGCTGCATCAATTACCAATAATTCGCCTGTCCTGAAATTCTGGCAAGGGCTTTCCCGGATGGAAAAAGAAGTACTGCTATTGTTCAGTGGTTTCCAGGTGACCGTACCGCCCGAGGCACTGTCCGCAGAAGCTTGGGGGCTACTTTCAGCAGGGCTGTTGCCACTGCCCGGCAATGGTTTTGCCCCATTGGCCATCAATGCCTTTAAAAAGGCCATTTCACATGGCATGATGGGGCCAGTTGAACTTGAAGGCAATTCATCCCCTGTTCAAATACACCCAGGCCTTTCCCTCCACCTTAGGAAATTGGTGAACGGAAAGGATAGCCGTTTCCGGCAAAAACTGGCCAAGGGGCTCATCCATTTCCACCATGCGAGCACCGAAGGTTTGATTAGAAAGTCTGTCAATGGCCACCAATCCGATAAAGCCGCAGTCGCCCAGATAGCCCTCAACCATCAAAATATTCTCCATGTGCTCTTTATTGCCCTCAAAACTGATGAAGACATTGTTCCGTTCTTTGCAGCCCTCACTTCCCTTTATTTTGAAGACAACGAAATAGATGAGTGCCTTTGGCTGTCCGATAGGCTGCTCAAAATATTGCTGGAACTAATGGCAGATGAAAGCAAGGAGCCGGCAAACTTTGACATCGCATTTACCAGCGTTCTCGATGCAATTGCTCGATGCTACAGCCTTAAAAGGCAATTGAATGACGCCAAGGAGTTATTGCTTCAATTATTGTCTTTTAATGGACAAGGCATAAATGAAACGGATTTTCCGACAGGGCAGGGAGAAGTGTACCGGATGCTTGGGAATGTCTGCCGAGATTTGATGCAGTATGAGGAAAGCTATGGCTATTATAGGAAGGCATTGGCGGTATTTGAAAAATATGGCGATCCGCAAAGCTGTGCTTCCGTGCTGCAAAACCTGGGGAGGTATTTTTATGACCTTGGGGAGTACAAAAAAGCGGAAATGCATTTTCTTTCAGCGAACAAGATATATAAAACCCATAGGCTTGAACGCGCTATGGGGAAAATACACCAGTTGTTGGCTGGGCTCTACTATCAAACGGGACAGCATGAAAAGAGTAAAAAGCATTACCTGGAATGCCTTTCAATCGCAGAAAACTTAGAGGATCGGTACATGACGGCCAAGGCTTTCCAAGGTCTGGGCATCCTGTTGAGTGCCAAGAATAAATTTGAGAAAAGCCTCGTTTTCTATAAAAAAGCTTTGGTCATATTCTTGAAGTTCCCGGTGGAGTATGGTCATGACATTGCTCAATTATACTATAACATGGCCAACGATTGTTACAACTTGGAATGGCATGCCGATGCAAAAACCTATTATTTGAGGGCACTGGAAATTTATAAGACGATTCCCGATAGGCTGAAACAAGCGGAGATTTTGCAAAACCTTGGAAACGTGTGTTATTGCTTGAATGAAATGGGGGAAAGCAGGGAAAGGGATTACGCTGCCCTGCAAATCTTCGTTGAATACGGCAAAACGCAGCAAATTGCCGAAATAACCCACAATGCCATCAACCTTTCCGATGAGTTGCACGATGTGTCAATTTTGACACAGCTAACCGAATACCTGGCCTCGTCCATGGGCATCGAAAAGGCAAAAGAGATGTTGGGCATAGCCCTTACAATACGATAAGCTAAAACCGCTGAAGATGGTGATTCAAATTGAAGAACTCAAGACCGACACATTGGACAAACTCAAGATTCGCCTCAGGTTCGATGGCAGCACTCCTGTTGAGGTGGAAATTGACAACCCGCACAATGCGGATATCGAAAAACAATTTGAATGGTACTTCGAGGAGTACCTGGACGAACCTTATTCAGCCGAAACCAAGGTGGATGTTGAGAAAAGGCGGTTGGCCGAATATGGCAAAAACCTGTTTGGTCAGTTGTTTGGCGGCGAGAAAGCATATTTGCCCTACCGGCATGGATTGGAAGCGGGTGGTTTTGGTGGTCTAGTGTTCGAAATTGTCAGCAGCGGGGAATCCTTCTCATTTCAAGCCATCTTGTGGGAATCGTTGTGGGATCCAAGTTTCGACGATGCTCCGTTGGTTGGCAAGGGTGCCATTTTTTATCGTTCAAGCACAAAAAACCAGCGGCCTGCGCTTGAACCTAGGGTGAACGAGCATCCTGAAATCAATCTGCTCATCGTCACCGCCCGCCCTAGCGAAGAAAATGATGTCAACCACCGTACCATCCAGCGCCCCTTGATAGAAATTATTCGGCGAACCCCGAAGATGAGGGTAAGGCCTTTCGTATTGCGGCCAGGCACCTTCAAGGCGTTGAAGGACCATCTCAACGAGGTTGGGGCTGGGCACTACCACATCATCCATTTTGACCTTCATGGCGCTGTGTTAAGCTACGCGGAACTTGAACAGGCACGGGCATTGGGTGTGGCCCGTTTCAAATACGCCAACCGTTTTGGCAAGCCATCCCAATCCTTCAACGTGCGCCATGGCCGCGAAGACATCAAAAGCTTTGAAGGCAAGAATGCCTTCTTGTTTTTCGAGACAGACGAGAAAGGGGTGGCCGAGCCAGCCTTGGCGAGCGAAGTCGCTTCGCTTTTGCAGGAAAACAGGATACCCGTCTCCATATTGAACGCATGCCAATCCGCCAAACAAGAAGGGATATCCAACGAAACCAACCTCGCTAAATACTTCCATGAGAAGGGTACCTTGCTGGTACTTGCAATGAGGTTTTCGGTTTCGGTTACGGCGGCTGAACGGCTTATGTCGAAATTGTACAATGAGCTGCTCAACAACAAGCCTTTTGAATTGGCAATATCACTTGGCCGGAGGGCCTTGTTTGACGACAAAAAAAGGGACACTGATTTTGGCTACCCAATTGACTTGGAAGACTGGGTGCTACCCGTCATTTTTCAACGCCAGCCTGTAAGGTTCAACTTGAGGGAGCTCAGCGATGCCGAAAAAGAACTAAGGTACGAGCGCCAAAAAAAGCAGGTCGATGCCCCAAGGTTCAGTTACGGCTTCCATGGGCGCGACCTCGACATCTTGAAAATTGAGAAAATGCTCCTGCCGCCCACCAACCACCTGCTATTGAGGGGAATGGCCGGGGTCGGCAAATCCGCCTTGCTGCGTTACTTGGCATGGTGGTGGAGAGCCACTGGGTTCCGAAGCATCGAAAACAGCCTTTATTTTGACTTTAGGGCCAACACCTATACCTTTTCTGAATGGTTAGATGAAACTGCACGGACCTTGTTCGAGCGGGCCCACTACAACAAGCGGAAATCCGTCAGCCTTGGCATGAGGGAAGGTGAGGTGCTTGAATACCTCAACCATACTGCCCATGCGCTTTTGCTCGACAATATCTTCCAGTTCAAAGACAGCAAGTTGCTGCATTTTCTCTCCCGAATTCAAGGTGCTTCTTTCGTGGTTTACGGTTCCGTCGGTAGTGAAGAAAAACTGAAGGGGCTAACTTTTGGCTCCAATACCTATCTGCTGGACGGCCTGGACAAAAATGCAACCCATAAACTGGCAAGCGAAATCATAAGGAAAGAAACTGGTAAGGATATTCGGCAACTGATTGCCGACAATCCATTTGAGTTCGGGCATTTGCTGAACTTGTTGATGGGCTTCCCATCCGCGATGCAATCGGTTTTGCCGGCCTTGAAGTCCCTTTCCGTGACCGAAGTACTTGATGGCTTTAGGAATGGAACACTCGATATTTAATGGTCTATACAATAAACCTGATGCGTCCCGGGCACAACTGTTAACCTTGACGATGGATAACCAGCGATTTACAGCAATATGGAGAAGTTTGACGGAAAAGCAGCGAAGCGCCTTGTTTCTCCTTTACCCTTTCCGTGCTGCCATCAACCTGGGCAAGCCCATCATCCGTGAGTACCTGAAGGCGCTGAAAAAGCACGCCAACCTCCAACCTCCTTCCTATGGCTACTTGAAGGAGGTCCTTGGCTTGGCGGAAAGCTATGGATTCGTGCAGCGTGTCCAGCAATTTCCGCAAACGGAGCTGTTACAAATCAACCCCTACTTTTCGATGTTCCTCAAATCGCAAAGCAAAACAGCATTCCCAGCGGGTGAAATGCGCAGCATCGAAATAGCCTTCCTGCATTACTACGATTGGTTGGGGCATCAGCTATTCGCCATGTATGAAGGCTCTTCGCCTGAAGAAAGGCAGGAAGACATTGAATTCTTGGCCCTCGAATACGAGAACATGAGGGCTGCCATACTGCTCCACCTAAAACACGCCACTTATGATTTCAATGGCGTGCTTACCGCCGTGAATGTTTTTTTGGACGCCGCCCATCGGCACCTTGAAAGATGGGAACTGGCCAACTTCATCAAAACCGAATTGGAATCCCTCCCTGAAAACGAGAGAAATGAATTTGTCGAATTCCAACTCGTAGATGCTCTTGACTCGATGGGGGCAGCCATGGTCTCCCTGCGTCGGTTCGAGGAAGCATCTGTTTGTTTTGTCCGGGCACTGGACTATTATCATGCCTTTGGATTGGACAAGGAATACCCGGCTGCCGCCAGGACACTGTACCAGAGCTTGGCAGCAGTGGCAGCCTACCAAGCCAAATGGGAGGACAGCAACGCCTACTATTCCAAGATGCTTGAAATTGCCGAACGCTTCGGGGACATGGACGGCATCTCAAGCTACTACCTGAACACTGGCAAAAACTTCTTGGAATTGGAAGACTATGAAACCGCGGCAGCCCATTTTGAAAAGGCCGCCAAACTCCACCAAGTTTTGGATAAAATAGCGTGGGTCGGGGTATCCTACAACTACTTAGGTATCCTGCATGTGTCGAAAAGGGAGTATGATATTGCCGAAGCATGGCTGCAAAAAGCACTTTCTATATTTCAAAGACTGGACGACAAGCGGCGCATGGGAGAAGTTTACAACGAATACAGCCTATTGTACGCAGGCAAAAAAGATTTCGACCAATCCTTGTCCTATGCCAAGAAAGCAATCTCCCTGCTAACCGATACAGGCAAGCAAGATGCCATAGGGATGGCTTTCTTGAATTTCTGTACGGCATCCGTGGGCATGATGAAATTTGAAGAAGCAGTGGACTACCTCCGCAAGGCATTTTGGGTGTTCCACCAAATCAAAGACACCGACAAAATAAAGACTGCCCTGGCCATCGCACAACAAATCTCAATGCGCACCGACAGTGCTGTCTATGATGAGTTGAGGGCCTTTGCTTCTGGTTCGATTGAATAAGAGCCCTACAACTCCAAATCATCGAAGATGGTGGCAAAAGCCTCTTGGAACATTAACGAAAGCGCAAGATGGTCGGGAAAAACCTTTTCAAGCAAAGGGACGATGGCATCCGCCCTTTTGGCGATGGGCGGATGGGTGGCTTCTTCCAAATTATATTCGTGCAGGAATTCCAGCATGTCGCCGACCAGAAAGAAAAGCAGGATACCACATGCAGCATAAGCAGCCTCATCTTGTGTATCCGGCACATCGTTCACCTTTGAAAGGACATCGAGGGCAAACCTATCAGCCAAAAACTCTTTTTCTAGTTTCTTGTCAAGGACTTTGAGGGATTGCCCAGAAAAGCTGCCAAAGGTGAAATCCGCTTCCTTTAGGTCACCATTCACGATATGCCCTATCTCGTGTGCAATGGCGTATTCAAGACAGTAGTGGGTGATTTTGCTGATTTTGATGATGTTCTGTTGCAATGGCTGTACAGAAAAATCCTCGACAAGTTCCAGTTCGTGCTTGTATCCCGAGAAATAGTCCCTTGCCTTTTGCCTGGCCGACTTCACAAAACTGTGGTCAAATTCTAAGTGGATGCTTTCAATGCACCATGTGGCGATCGCTTGTGAGAAATTGATCAACCCTTCATTGATGAGAACCAGAAATTGCCGGTCGGCGCACAAGGTCACCGTGGCCATGACCAGCCCGCTCGGGTATGCCCCGATGAAGATGTCCTTGGCCTTTCGGCAAAGTTTTTTTTCAATTTTGGGCATCAAGTCCAGCCTTGAATAAAAGGATATTTCCGCCCTTTGAATCCTTTTGTTCGTTGGAAAGTCCAATATATCCTGGATGGTATCAAGATAGTCCTGCAAGTCGAATTTCTCCCGGAAGGACAACTTGCCCGATTGTAGCTGCGGCTCCACATACGATTTCCACACGGCTGTGAGCCGTGCCTTTTTCGCTTCCAAAAGCCCGGGGCCAAGCCTTTGGATGTATATCTCTCTGGGGCTCAGTGCGGCCATTCCTAGGGTGTTTGGGTGCAAAGCGATTCCAGCCCTTCCTTGAAAATCAAAACTGATGCCGTTACCGGGCTAACTTCAATGGCAGCCGCTGTCAAAATATCGGCTATTGCAGCAATGACGGCAACACGATTCTGCACCTTGGGCGATTTAAGGTACTCGGTGATTAGCTTATTTGAACAAATAGCCCCCTTTAGCTTCTCCCGTTGCATGCCTAGGTATTCTTTTCCCATCCGAATCAACTTTTGTGGGTTTGTCGGAAAAGCAAAAGCGGACTTACCATACAGCTCTTTTCCAGCCATCTCGTACAGTTCATCCGAAGAGCGTTCCATTAGCTCGTTGATCTGATGCTCCATCATTTCTTCTTGGTGATTTATGCCGCTAGATGCGCTTGTCTGGATTTGGTATCCAGCAACCGTTGTTTTTTTAACGTAGGCAAAAATACCTAGGTTTTCATAGTTTACAATTGTAACCCTCTGATAGGCAATTATTTTCAGGGCAAGACAAGGGTAAGATTTTATCTATTCAACATAAATATCATTGTGGCAAAAAAATGCACTGCCCTGAAATAAGTTGACACACCACGTGCAATCCTATGACAATCAACGGGTTGAAGGAAAGCGGCAAAAACTGGCACAGGCAAGTGGGGCATTGTCGGGCGATTGCTGGATTAAAAACTGGCGACGAGAGGGAAAAAAGCGAAGCGTTTCAAGCGGTGAAACTACTCTAACTGCTTGAGAAGCAAACGGCCACTCCCCCACCCTAGTTGCACTAGCGCAGTTTTGTCACAACCAATGGCTTGTATGGCAGTTCTTTCAGCACCAACTCATTTCAGCTTTTTCATTTCCTTGAGAGCTTTAACCTCTTCCAATATGCTCAACTCCCGCTCAGCGCGGCGAGAAATTATGATGAGTCGCTCTTCTTTGGTGAAACCTTGTTCGATGAGGGTGGCATTTATGCTTTCCATGTTGGCGAGAACTTGTAATTCCTTGACGCTGGCACTGTCGCGCAGATTGCCTGTTGCATTGGGGTTAAGGGACTTCCACTGCTTGGCAGTGGTTCCGAAAACAGCGAGGTTGAGCAGGTCGGCCTCGGAGGCGAAGTAGAGGCTTTCCCGTTTGGTGTTCCAGTCGAGCACGGGGACAATATTGGTGCGGACAGCATCGGTATGGATGGTGTAATTAGCCTTGGAAATTTCTCGCCTGAGATTCCAGCTTAATCCCAATGCCTCTGACTCCATTGCTTTAAGCCTATCAAACTCTTTGATTAGGTACAAGTAAAATGAAGGGCTTATCCAAGTGGCAAACTGCAAGGCAATGTCCTTGTGCGCATAGGTGCCGCCGTACCTCCCTGCACTGGAGAATATACCGACAGCGCCCGTTTTCTCCACCCATTCACTGACCGATAAAACAAAGGCACCGCCTCCTGCCCTTTGCCTAATCCCATTAAAATTCATGGAATTAAAACCGGAATTGTAAAGGCTTTCCCAAGTTGCCAGGAAGTCTAGGTTAGCGCCGTTCCGCAAATAACCTTGGATGATGGCATCGGTCCGCTCATCAGCATGTCGCGCAATATCGGTAAGGCTGAAATAATCTTGCTCATTGTGGCGCTTCAGCTTGATTTCAGTTCCCTGTACTTTTAGCTTGCTCTTTTCCATATTTCAGTATAAGCCTATTTTTTTGGCTCCGATTTTTAATCCCATGAATTTTCATGGGATTAGATTCCATGTACTGATCCGATGTTGTTACTGTCTTTTTGTTAGCATCTCACTACAAATCAATGGCAAGTAATGCAAATTACTTTAAAATTTAAAGATTTAATCTTTAAAAAATCTTCAAATTTTCTTTTTTAAATTCTCAATTGCCCGACGGGCTTGCATGATGCCTGCATCGAATCTCGCTTGCAAGTCCTTGAAGTTTTCAGGGCGCAGCAACTCTATCTGGGCAATGACTGCATCCCTAAGCGGCTTATTGTAGCGCCAGTCGTCCATTTGGAGTTTCCCCAAGTCCATCCCCGTGCTTTTCTCCAAGCCCTTGCGAAGCAGCCGGCTGTTCGAAATCTTGTTCACCGCCTCCGCTGCAAGGAAGGGATCCGATTGCGTCAGTAGCCGGATGACCTCGTTTGCGTCCACCCGGCGGGCGCTTAATAGTTCTTCCAGTCGCTCTTGCCAACGCTCTATTTCAGCTTGTATCTGCTTTTTGGCCTCTTCAGCTTTGTGACGAAGTTCCTCCGCACGTTCCTGCTTCAATTGTTGGGCGCTTTTCCAGCCTTCTTCCACAGCCCTGACAAAGAAACCCGCAATGCTATCCTTTAGCTTTTGCTGTTTTTGATTATCCTGTGTACAAACTACCCCTTGCAGCACCCGCTCCACCCCGTGCGTTTCAATCAAGGATTTCAGGGTATTATCCGTTACGCCCCAAGGTTTTACCTGCATCAAAATTTCCTTAAACTCCCCAGTGTCCACTCCCCCACCCTTCGCTGCCTGCCTTGCCGAACGCTCGGCCTTTGGGGTTGGGACGCCCCGCCCGTTGTTGGCATGGATAAGGAAGGTAAGTGCGACTACGCGGCGTCCCTCCTTATGTTCGTCGAAGCTGAAGGAAATGTCGGTAAACTCCCGTAAGTCAGCTTGTGCCTTTGAAATAACCTTGTCCTTGAAATGCCCGTAGAGTTTGTACTCCTCCGGTTGAACCGCAAGCCGCAAGCGGAGGTCGTCCAGGGTGAAATTGCGTTTCCCTATGCGTTCGTACTGCTTGAGCAGTTCGTAAATCCTGACCGAATACACGCTCGTCAATCCCCAAAGGTTGCGGATGTCATATTGTAGGTAGCGTTCCTTCAGCTCCAGCAGATAGGGTTTCAGTTCTGGATGGAACTGGACGCTGATGTAGTTGCCGCGCTTAGCTTCCTTGAATCCCTGTGCCCCGGCCAGCAGTGGTACGGCATACCATTTAACTCCTTCAGGGGTCTCTTTTTCAATCTCGATGACCCTTGATATCAGTTTCTTTGCAGCGTGTTTGACAGCCTGATAGTTGTCGCCCGCATCCTGTAGGTTGAAGTCGCGGAGTAGGTCGCCCACGTGGATGTCATAGAGGCGTAGTGCCTCGTCATCGGGCTTAATCATTGTCAGCATCTTGGCGAAAACCCTGGTCTCCCATATATCGAAGCGGTACCGCGCCTCCACCAGTTCGTTGGCCTTTCGTATGAGTTTAACGGAACCTTCTTCCTTGTTTCTTTGGTACTTACCCATGCCGCTAAGTTTTTGATTGTCAGTGGCGAAAGTAGAGCATCACTTCCAAAACGGAAAGTGATTTTAAAAATATCACTCAGAATACGGAAGGTGACAGTTTCGCAAAAAAGGTGATAGTTGTTTCCGTAATAAAGGTGATAGGTCTATCTGCCTTCCGTAATAAAGGTGATAATTGATGCTTTCCGCTTATTGTTACAAAGCCCAAACCAAGTATTTTAACCATACTGGAATGAAAAAAGCGGGTATATCACGGTAATCCGTAAAAAAAGTGATGGATTCCGTAATTCAAGTGATAGTAAACCGAGGTTTGGGTGATAGCTCCCGTACAATTGGTGATAGCAATCCGTAAAAAAGGTGATAATTACCGTATTTGGAGTGATATTAACCTTTCTAAAGAATTGCTAATCAAGTGATTGTGAAAGCTGAAAACATAAAGATTTCATAAAAAAAGAAAAAGATAACAACAGCAGACATACCCTCTCTTGTTGCTGCTTTCCTATTGATATTGATTTTAAATGCTGGCGCGGCCATAACTTTCATGCCGGATTTTTTTGGTAACAAGCTAGAAGAAAATGGTTGAAAACCTTAGTCTCCTAATCATACTATAACGCGCTCCAAAAAAGCAAGTACGTAATTAATCTTTATTTTTTAAAGATTTATTGAATCCTGACCTGTTTTTACCTCATTGAGGAACGCGGAAACAAGCGGTA
>Ga0075012_10000739_pt1 | contig 34235 bp, 32 predicted proteins | sample All_14_2_FD_71474 | JGI IMG/M metagenome (GOLD analysis project Ga0075012, IMG submission 71474) | Freshwater microbial communities in response to fracking from Pennsylvania, USA - Allegheny Zone_MetaG_DW_15 | ecosystem: Environmental > Aquatic > Deep subsurface > Groundwater > Drilled...
CGTGGGCCTCGGCACCGGCTCGACGGCGGCGTGGTTCGTGAAGGCGCTGGCGGCGCGCGAGCTTAAACATCTCCGCTGCGTGCCGACGTCGGAGAAGACGGCGGATCTGGCGCGCGAACTGGGCCTGACCCTGTCCACACTGGACGATACGCCGCGGATCGACCTGACCGTGGACGGTGCCGACGAGATCGGTCCGGGTCTTGCCTTGATCAAGGGTGGGGGCGCGGCCCTGCTGCGCGAGAAGCTGGTGTGGGAGGCGTCGCGGTCCTGCATCGTCATCGCCGACGCTGCCAAGGTGGTGCCTGTGCTGGGGGTCTTCTCCCTGCCGATCGAGGTCGTCGCCTTCGGGCACAAGACCACGGCCAACCGCATCGCCGACGTCCTGCTGGACCACGAGATCGTCATGCCCGCGCGGCTGAGGCAGGCGGACCGGGCCCTGGTCCGCACCGATGGCGGCAACCTGATCTACGATGCGGCGTGCAGGGCGATCCACGATCCGGTGCGTCTTGCTGACGACCTGAAGCTGATCACCGGCGTGGTCGAGCACGGGTTGTTCCTCGATCTGGCGGATGAGGCGATCATCGGCTTGGATTCCGGCGTGGAAACCTTATTTCCCTGACCACAACAATCCGCTCATCCCCGCGAAAGCCGGGACCCAGTTCTTTCGCGGGGCAGGGTTTGGGATGAGCGGCCTTATCTGATCGGCGCGACCGATCGCCCAAAGCACTGGGTCCCGGCTTTCGCCGGGATGAGCGGAAGAAATAGATGTCCGACACCTACGACTACGACCTCTTCGTCATCGGCGCGGGCTCCGGCGGGGTGCGGGCGGCGCGGCTGACGGCGCTGGGCGGCAAGCGGGTGGCGATCGCCGAGGAGTTCCGGGTCGGGGGCACCTGCGTAATTCGCGGCTGTGTGCCCAAGAAATTCATGGTGATGGCCTCGGACTTCGCCCACCAGTTCCATACGGCCGAGGGCTATGGCTGGACGGTCGAGGCCAGTTTCGACTGGCCCAAGTTCCTTGAGGCCAAGGACGTCGAGATCGCCCGTCTGTCGGGTATCTATGCCGCCAACCTGGGCAAGGCCGGGGTCGATCTGGTCAACGGCCGGGCCGTGCTCAAGGACGGCCACACCGTCGAGGTCACCCACCGCGACGGTGGCGAGCCCAAGACCTTTACGGCCGAGAAGATCCTGATTGCCACGGGTGGCCGCCCCTGGATGCCCGACAGCTTGCCGGGGATAGAGTTCGCGATCAGTTCGGAACAGGCTTTCCATCTTCCTGAACTTCCCAAGCGGGTCATGATCGCGGGCGGTGGCTATATCGCGGTGGAGTTCGCGGGCATCTTTGCCGGGCTGGGCGTCGAGACGACGCTTATCTATCGCGGGCCCAACATCCTGCGCGGCTTCGACGACGACGTGCGGGCGCATCTGGCGGGCGAGATCGAAAAGCGGGGCATCAAGGTCATCCTGGGATGCCAACACAGGTCGATCGAGAAGACCGAAACGGGTCTGGTCAGCCATCTCGAGAACGGCATGACGCTGGAGACCGATGTCATCATGTTCGCCACGGGCCGTGTTCCCTATGTGAAGGATCTGGGGCTGGAGACGGCGGGCGTCGATCTGAACGACAAGGGGGCCATCGTGGTCGATCAGTTGTCGAAGACCACGGCGGACAACATCTGGGCCATCGGTGACGTCACCGACCGGATGAACCTGACCCCTGTCGCCATCCGCGAAGCCGCCGCCTTCCACGAGACGGTCTACAGGGATAACCCGCAGCATTTCGACTACGAGGCCGTGGCCACGGCGGTGTTCTCACAGCCCCCGGTCGGCACGGTCGGTCTCAGCGAGAGCGAGGCGCGGCACGCCTGTTCGGCAGGCGTCGATGTCTATCTGACCCGATTCCGGCCGATGAAATACGCCTTCACCGGCTCTGATGAGCGGGTATTGATGAAGCTGGTCGTCGATGCGGCATCGCAGAAGGTTGTCGGCGTCCACATCGTCGGCCCCGAGGCCCCCGAAATGATTCAGCTGGCCGCCATCGCGGTCAAGGCCGGTCTGACCAAGGCCCAGTGGGACGCCACCTGCGCCGTCCATCCCACGATGGCCGAGGAACTGGTGACGATGAAGGAGAAGCAGTCGCCGACGGTAAGCGCGGTGTGATCAGTCGCGCAGCCAGTTTTCGATCTTGAGCCCCGGCATTCGCTCGAACTCGCGTGTGTTGTCGGTGACGAGGATCGCATTCGCGGCCAAGGCATGAGCTGCGATCAGGGTGTCGTTGCTCCCGACAGGCTGGCCGGCGGCCTCCATAGCCGCACGGATTTCGCCGTAGACCAGGTCGGCAGGAACATCCCATGCAAGGACAGGCAGGCTGCTCAGCACGATCTCAACCTGCCTCGTCAGGCGCGATGAGCCCTTGCGGGCGGCACCAAACCGAACTTCAGCGGCGACGATGGCGCTCGTTGAGACCTGATCGCCGCCCACCAGATTGATCTGGCCCCTCACTCGGCCACGGGGATGGCTGACCAGGTCAGAAACGATGTTCGTGTCGAGAAGGTAGAGCGTCAAAGCTCAACCGGTTCAGCAGGGAAGTCCTCGATCTCGCCGATGTCCTCGTCCAGCGTCTCCAACGAATCCAGCACCTCCAGCAACGTCATCTTCCGCACCGTGGGCTCGATGATGAGACGCTGCCCGTCCTGACGGATCGTCGCATCCTCACCGGGCAGCTCGAATTCGCGCGGGATACGTACGGCCTGGTTGCGGCCGTTACGGAACAGCTTGACCTGGCGGACATCTGTCGGAGGACCATCTGGCATAGGTCATGGCATAGGCCAACGGACGGCGAATGTCCACTTATGCGGACCGCACATTCATTGTCCAAAGCCCGCCTTCGGACTATATCGCCCGCCATGAACAGTCGCTGGACCCCTGACTCCTGGAAAAACAAGCCCGTCGTGCATATGCCGATGGACTATCCGGACCCTGCCGCCCTGCTCGCCGTCGAGGACGAGCTCCGGGCCATGCCGCCCCTGGTGTTCGCCGGCGAGGCACGCACCCTGACGGCCAAACTGGCGCAGGTCGAGCGTGGGGATGCCTTCCTGTTGCAGGGGGGGGACTGCGCCGAGAGCTTCAAGGAGTTTTCGACCGACAATATCCGCGACACCTTCCGCCTGATCCTGCAGATGGCGGTCGTCCTGACGTTTGCGGGGCGCAAGCCCGTCGTGAAGGTCGGGCGCATCGCGGGGCAATTCGCCAAACCGCGCTCGTCGCCGATCGAGGAGATCGACGGGATCGAATTGCCTTCTTACCGCGGCGACAACATCAACGGTTCGGGCTTCACACCGGAGGAGCGGATCCCCGATCCGCAGCGGCTGATCAAGGCCTACAACCAGTCGGCCTCGACCTTGAACCTGCTGCGCGCCTTTGCCAGCGGTGGCTATGCGGATCTGTACAACATCCACCGCTGGACCCTGGGTTTCGCCGACAACGGCGCAGGCGCACAGTACCGCGAACTGGCCGACAAGATCACCGAAGCCCTGGCCTTCATGGAGGCGGTTGGCGTCACCCCCGAGAGCCATCCCGACCTCAGCCGCGTCGAGGTCTTCACCTCGCACGAGGCCCTGTTGCTGAATGTCGAGAGCGCACTCACGCGCCTGGATGGGGGAACGGGCGAATGGTTCGACACCTCGGCCCATATGTTGTGGATCGGCGAACGGACACGTCAGCTTGACGGCGCGCATATCGAGTTCATGCGCGGCATCAAGAACCCGATCGGCGTCAAGTGTGGACCCACGATGGAGGCCGACGATGTGCTTCGGCTGATCGACGCCCTGAACCCTGACAATGTCTCGGGCCGTCTGACCCTGATTGGCCGGTTCGGGCACGACAAGGTCGGCCAGCGGCTGCCGGGGCTGATGAAGGCGGTCAAGGCGTCGGGTCGCAAGGTGATCTGGTCGATCGACCCGATGCACGGCAATACGCTGAAGGCCGACAATGGCTACAAGACCCGACCGTTCGACCGGATCATGAGCGAGGTCCGCACCTTCATCGACGTGGCCGAGTCCGAAGGTGTCCATCCCGGCGGTGTGCATCTGGAGATGACGGGCCAGAACGTGACAGAATGCCTGGGCGGGGCAACCGAGGTGACGGTCGATGACCTGTCGAGCCGATACCACACCCATTGCGATCCGCGCCTGAACGCCGATCAGGCGCTGGAACTGGCCTTTCTGGTCGCCGAAAGGCTGAAGGTCGGACGTCTGAACCAGTCTCGCGCAGCCTAGAGAAACAGCGTCGCGGCGCGGGCGATCGCGGCTTCGGCGTCGGCCCGATCCGGCGTCTCGTTGTCATCGCCATAACCGAGCATATCGCCGCCCCGGAGGCCTTGAACCCCTACGCCATCGGGCCGGGGGATCACGGACACGCCATCGTAGTAGAGGCTATACCGCACCTCGGGCTGCGGGGGCAGCCAGGCGATCTGTCCCCGCACGGGGACCACGCTGTCATCGCCGAACAGGGCCCGCGCGCCATAACCGGTGCAGTTGACGACGACGGGCTGGGCCAGGGTCGCCAGTTCGGCGGGGGTGTGGAAGGTCCGGGTCTCGATCCGTCCGCCTTCCCTGAGAAAGTCGATGGTCAACCGCTCGGCCAGGTCGGCGACATTGAACTGCATCTGCGTCAGGCGACGGGCCGAGGCGACGGGGAACGGATGCTCGTCCGGTGTCAGCTGGCGCGAGCGCGGCACGATATCGTTCAGGGCGTCCGGATAGACTGCGAACCGGATTTCCTTGCGATCTGGCTCCGTTCGCGGCGCAGTTTGCGGCTTGGCTGGCCCCGCAGCATTGGCCAGGATGTAGCGATCCAGAAATGACACCGGCTCGCCCGGCAGCCCCACATAGGTCTGGTGACGGATCCACGATAGCCGGGCCATCCGCTCCCACAGGGCCGGGAAGGCCGCGTCGACCCGGTCTGCATCCGCGATGCGCGAGTCCGGCGTCCACATCCCCGAGGCCCGTGCCGAACGACTTTCGGGCAGTCGCTCAGACGCAAAAATGGTGACCCGAGCCCCGGCGCGTTGAAGCGTGATGGCGGTCGTGATGCCGATGGCTCCACAGCCGATGACGGCGACCTCTCGCGTGCCGCCCTGCATCGCATAGGCCGCTGCGATGGCCGCCGAGCCCCATGACAGGGACCAGCCGCTGCCGCCGTGCCCATAGTTGTGTACCACCCGCGTGTCGCCGACGGCCTCCACCTCGATCCGGGGGCCGGCCGCGCGGAACGGCCTCAGACAGACCGTCGTACGGGTGATGAGACGCGCATCCAGCCGCAAGCGGGCCAGCGCCGGTGTGATGAACCGGGGGCGTGGAGACGAGATCGTCACGGGCGAGGTCGAGGCACAGGCCGACAGCGCGCCACTCAGCCCCAGGCCGCCCAGCCCCGACAACAGCATGCGACGGCGAGACGGGAATGAAGGTGACATCAGGCCTCGCGGAAAGGGACGTGCCGAGCCTAGCGTGACCCCTTCCGCCTCGCCAGTGTCTCATGGGCGACAGGAGGGGTTGTGGCGCGGCGACCGGCGCCTCAAATGCAGCCCAAGCTGAGGAATACGTGATGCCCGACCCGATCGGCCGACCCGAGAATGACGATGCCCCCGGCCGCGTGGCCTATCAGGGTGCCCCCGGCGCGTTCAGCCATGAGGCCTGTACCGCGATCAGACCCTCGGATGTCGCTGTGCCGTTCGACAGTTTTGCCGGAGCGCTCGATGCCCTGCGGTCCGGAGACTGCAGGACCGCCTTGATTCCGGTCGAGAACTCCACCATCGGCGCGGTCGAACCGGCTGCGACCCTTGTCCGTGAGGGCGGATTCAAGATTCTGGCCGACGTATGGCGTCCGATCCGTCACGCCCTGATGGCGGTTCCGGGTGCGCGGCTGTCGGACATTCGCACGATCGAGAGCCATCCGATCGCCCTGGACCAGTGCCGGGTCAATCTGGGCAAGCTGGGCGCGAAGATCATCGTCGCCTTCGATACGGCAGGGGCAGCGCGCGACGTGGCCGAGGCCGGCGAACCCAGCCGTGCAGCCCTGGCCCCCATGGGTGCTGCGGAGGCCTATGGGCTGGAGATTTTACGCAACGACCTCCAGGATTCGGCCGACAATCGCACGCGCTTTGTGCTGTTGACGCTCGACAAGGGTTGACGACGCACGATCGTTGCGTGTCTTAGGCGCAGCTACCCGACCCTGTGGATCACTTCCGATCCATGACTGGATCCGACCATGTCCCCGCTGCGCGCAACCGTTCTGACCCTTTCGACCCGTTCGCGCGCGGTTGCCGGCTTTTATTTCTGCGGCACCTATTACGGCTTTCGATACGCCGGCTGAGGCCTCGAGCGGCATCCGCTCCTGACAGCCTCGCCGGCGACCGCCCTGACCGGGCGGCGGCGCACCCATGACGCCCATCATCGAAATTCCCGTATCGAAAGCCCCTCTTAAATGCCCACATCTATTCTGAGCCCTGTCTCAACGCTGAATCCCGCAAACGAATCCAACGACAAGGTCTGGCCCGCCGACATGAACCCCGCTGAAATGTCGCCCGAGCAGATGGCCCTGGCCGCCCTGCGTGATGAGATCAACCTGATCGACGACCAGCTGCTTGAGTTGTTCGAGCGCCGCCTGGCGGTCGCCGCCATGGTTGGCAAGGCCAAGGACGCGCCGCATGGTCCCCACACCAAGCTGCGCCCCGACCGCGAACAGACCGTTCAGGCCCGGGTCCGGAGCCAGTGTGCGCCTGAGAATGCCGACGCCGTCGCCGGTCTGTGGCGTGAGATCGTTGGCTGGGGCCTGGCCCGTCAGGGGACGCTCCAGGTCCAGGTCTGGGCCCCGACCGATCCGACCCGTGCCTTTGACGGAGCCCGCCAGCGGTTCGGCATGGCCGCCGACATCCGGATGGTACGTGATCCGCAGGCCGCGCTTGCCTTCGCCGCCGAGGGTCATGGGGTCGCCGTTCTCGCTATCAATACCGAAGACGCATGGTGGGTGGGCCTGCGACGCGAATGGTCCAGCCTGTCGGTGTTCGACGGTTTCGGACTGGGGGGCGGCGAGCCCACGGCGCTGGCGGTCGGCAAGATCGATCCGCCGGCGCTGCCGACCGGCCGCCGGGTCGTGGTCACGGCAGGTGGAGATGCCGGCGACGGTGGCGGAGCGCGCCGCTGGGGCCTGTCTACCCACCACGGCTGGACCCTGGCGCTGACCGACGCCGACGTCGAACCCGGCGAGGCCGAGGGCTGCGTCGGGGCAATCGGCTGACGTCAGGACATTTGACACCTGCGGGGGAGGCAACGCTCCCCCGCGCCCGCTCCCTTGGTGGAAGCGGTTCCCGGGCGACTATTTCTTGCCGGGAATCTGGGTGAAGGGGGACGTGCCCACGACGACGGCGGGCTTGGCCTTTTCCGCCTTGGGCTTGCGGGTTTCCTTGTTGCTGCGCACCTGACCCTTGGCCATCTCAGTCTCTCCGGGCGCCGACCGCCGGGACGGCGGGGCAGGCGCGTTTCATTCCTAGACCTTGTCCACCGTCCTGTCCGGGAAAACCCTGTTGACGAGAACAAAGAGCCAACATAGAACAAGACCAGAACACGCAATCTGGGGATAAGACGATGTCGAAGGTGTTTAGGGATATGCTGTCACTTGCATCGTGCGGCGGCTTTGTCTGGATGGTGTGGCAGGCGGCGTCGCTGGCGTCGTGAGTCGTTTCCGGCCTGCTCATGAGGATCAGGCCATCACAGATTCCGCGTCTACCCCGATTTCGAGTTCGCAGGGCTTTGTCCACCTCAGGGTCCGTTCCGCCTATTCGTTGCTGGAAGGCGCGATCAAGGCCTCGAAGATTCCGACGCTGGCGGCCGGGGCCGGGATGCCAGCCGTGGCGGTGGCGGACCGGGCCAACCTGTTCGGGGCGCTGGAGTTTTCCGAGGCTGCCAGAGCCGCGGGGGTTCAGCCTCTGGTCGCCTGCGCCCTGCCGGTCACCGGTATCGGCGGCAAGGTCTCAGACCGCTGGGCCAAGGTACCGACTGTGGTGCTGATCGCTCAGGACGAGACAGGGTGGCTGAACCTGGCGGCCCTGTCGTCATCGGCCTATCTCGATGCCGGTGACGACGAGCCGGGCGTGCCGTGGTCAAAGGTCATGGCCCATTCGGACGGTCTGATCCTGTTGTCCGGCGGCCCCGATGGCCCGGTCGATCCGCTGTTCGTCCAGAACAGGCCCGACGATGCCCATATGGCCCTGTCGATGATGGCCGCAACCTTCAGGGACCGGTTCTATGTCGAACTTCAGCGCCACGGTCTGCCCTCCGAGGGCCAGGCCGAACAGGGTCTGGTCGCCTGGGCCTATGACAATGACCTCGCCCTCGTGGCCACCAACGATGTGCACTACGCCAGACAGGCCCAGGCCAAGTCCCACGACGCCCTGCTGTGCATCGCCGACGGGGCCTTCATCGGCCAGGAGGATCGTAGAAGGATCAGCTCGGAGCACTGGTTCAAATCCGCCGACGACATGCGCCGACTGTTCGCGGACCTGCCCGAAGCCTGCGACAACACCATCGACATTGCACGGCGATGCGCCTTCCTGGTCAAGACCCATGCCCCCATCCTGCCGCGGTTCGACACCGGGGACGGCCGGTCCGAACCGGATGAACTGATGCACCAGGCCCGCGAGGGGCTGAAGGAACGGCTGCGGCAGGTTACCCCGTCCGCGCCTGAGGCCGACTACTGGACCCGGCTTGAGTGGGAGGTCGGGATCATCCAGCAGATGGGCTTCCCCGGCTATTTCCTGATCGTGGCCGACTTCATCAAATGGGCCAAGACCCACGGCATCCCCGTCGGGCCGGGCCGGGGGTCGGGGGCCGGGTCGCTGGTCGCCTGGGCCCTGACCATCACCGATCTGGACCCGTTGAGGTTCGGCCTGCTGTTCGAACGATTCCTGAATCCAGAGCGGGTCTCCATGCCCGACTTCGACATCGACTTCTGCCAGGAGCGGCGCGAGGAGGTGATCGACTACGTCCAGAAACGCTATGGCCGCGACCGTGTGGCCCAGATCATCACCTTCGGCACGCTCCAGGCCCGCGCCGTGTTGCGCGATGTCGGCCGGGTTTTGCAGATGCCGCTGGGCCAGGTGGATCGCCTGGCCAAGATGATCCCCAACAACCCGGCCAACCCCACGACCCTGGCCCAGGCCATCGAGATCGAGCCCCGACTGAAAGAGGCGCGCGACGCCGACCGTGCGGTGGCGACCCTGCTGGAAACGGCGCTGGAGCTGGAAGGTCTGTACCGCAACGCCTCGACCCATGCGGCCGGCATTGTCATCGGCGATCGTCCCCTGGTCGAGCTGACACCGCTGTATCAGGACCCGCGTTCGGACATCCCCGCCACCCAGTTCAACATGAAATGGGTGGAGCCGGCCGGGCTGGTCAAGTTCGACTTTCTGGGACTTAAGACCCTGACGGTGCTGGATCGGGCCCATGGCTATCTAAAGCGGCGCGGCGCGGCACAGGACTTCAACCTGTTGCCGCTGGATGACGCCCGGACCTATGAACTGATGGCCTCGGGCCAGACGGTCGGGGTGTTCCAGCTGGAATCGCAAGGGATGCGCGACACCCTTCGCAAGATGCGCTGCGGCTCCATCGAGGAGATCACCGCGCTGATTTCACTCTATCGCCCCGGGCCGATGGAGATGATCGACACCTATATCGACCGCAAATTCGGCCGGGCCGAGGTCGACTATCTGCATCCGAGCCTGAAGGAGACGCTGTCGGAGACCTACGGCGTCATCATCTACCAGGAACAGGTGATGAAGATCGCCCAGATCCTGGCCGGCTACAGTCTGGGCGAGGCCGATCTTCTGCGCCGGGCCATGGGCAAGAAGAAGAAGGAGGAGATGGATTTCCAGAAGGCGCGCTTCATCAAGGGGGCCTCCGAAAAATCCGTTCCGGAACAGCAGTCGGACTCGATCTTCGAACTCGTCGCCAAGTTCGCGGGCTATGGCTTCAACAAGTCGCACGCCGCCGCCTACGCCCTGATCAGCTATCAGACCGGCTGGTTGAAGGCGAACCATCCGGTCGAGTTCTTCTCTGCCTCCATGTCTCTGGACCTGTCGAACACCGACAAGCTGGCGGTCTTTTATCAGGATGCTCGAAAGTTCGACGTGCCGGTCCTGGCACCCGACGTGAACCGGTCCTCGGCCGACTTCGACGTCGCGTTCGAGGAGACCAGGGGATCGGTACTCTATGCCCTCGGGGCCATTCGCAACGTGGGTCTGGACGCCATGAGGCATGTCGTGACTGTGCGCGAGACCGGCGGGCGCTTCACGGATATCTTCGACTTCCTGGAACGCGTCGATCCACGCAGCGTGAACAAGCGGGCGCTGGAAGGCCTGGCCAAGGCGGGGGCGTTCGATTCCATCCATCCCAGCCGTCGGCAGTTGCTGGATCAGGCCGATGTCCTGATCGGCTATTGCCAGTCGGTGGCCGCCGAACGCGCCTCATCGCAGGTCAGTCTGTTCGGCGCAGATCAGGCCCATGCCGCCCGTCCGCGTCTGAAGAGCGTTGAGCCGTGGATCGGGCCGGAAAAGCTGGATCACGAGCTTTCGGCCGTGGGATTCTATCTGTCCGGCCACCCTCTGGAGGACATGATCCCAGCGTTGAAGCGCAAGCGTGTCACCTTTGTTGCCGAGGCCACGGCCCTGGCCGAGGCAGGTCACGAGGCCTTCATGATGGCCGGCGTGGTGCGCAGACGCCAGGAACGGGCCAGTGCACGGACCGGCGAGAAATTCGCCTTCGTCAACTTCTCGGACCCGACCGGGGAGTTTGAATGCCTGTTCCCACCCGAACAGCTACGCAAATGCCGTGAGGTGCTGGAGGTCGGGGCCTCGGTCCTGGTCCGGATCCGCGCCAAGGCCTCGGACGGCGAGGTGCGGTTCTTCGGCGATGACGCCTCCCGGCTGGAGACGATGATCGATGAGTCCACGGCCGGTATGCGCATCCATGTGTCGGCGCGCGGAACCGATCCTGAGGCGATCCGCTCGCGGCTGGAACGTGCCCTTTCCACGGATCGGAGCGGCAAGGGCGGGGAAGTGTCGCTGATCGCCTCGCTGGACGGTCGGCGTGAGGTGGAGATGAAGTTGCCGGGTCGATACCGCCTCGATTCCGCCCTGCGTGGGGCCCTGAAATCGGCACCAGGCGTTCTGATGCTGGAGGATGCGTGATGGCGGAACGCACGATCCACAAGGGCTCCTGTCACTGTGGAGCCCTGGCCTATGAGGTCGAATCCGATCTGTCGCAGGTCATCGAGTGCAACTGCACCCATTGTTATAGCAAGGGTCTGTGGCTGACCTTCGTCAAACCCGACGCGTTCAGACTGACGGCCGGACAGGGCGTCGCGACAGAATACCTGTTCAACCGCCATGCGATCCGTCACATGGTCTGCCCTGCCTGCGGGGTCGAACCCTATGGGCGCGGGATCGCACCGAACGGCGAGGAGAGTATCGCCGTGAATATCCGGACCCTGACCGATATCGAGCCCTTCAGCGTCCGGCCGACGATGGAGTTCGACGGCCGCAACAAACTTTAGTGGCGCGAACTGTCGCGACGGTCCGACACGCCATGAGGCGTCATCTGCCGGGCCTCTGACAGGCCTGGACGACTTTTCTTCTCCGCATCCCCAACAACCGCTAAGCCGGTCATAACCCCCGCCTGGAGCTGCTGCCATGTCCGTTCGCCCCCTGTTCGTCAGTGCCATTGGCCTGGCCGTCGCCGCGGTGTTCAGCCTACCCGCCGCCGCTCAGGATGCCGCAACCATCGCTAGCGCCGAACAGCTGAGGGATCAGGTTCTGACCAGCAATGTCGCCCATGACTACCTCACACAGCTGACCACCCGGTTCGGGCCGCGCCCGGCGGGATCGTCGTCCGAACAGGCTGCGGCAGCCTGGGCGGCCGACTATCTGAAGGGTCTGGGGTTCAGCAATGTCCATATCCAGTCCTTTCCACTGGTCGGCTGGGAACGCGGCGAGGAGTCGGCCTCGATCATCGGGCCCCATCCCCAGACCCTGGTTGTCGCCGCGCTTGGACATTCGATCGCCACCCCGCCGGGCGGGATTGAGGCCGAGGTAGTCCGGTTCACGACGCTTGAGGCCCTGATGGCGGTGCCCGACGGGGCTCTGGCGGGCAAGATCGCCTATGTCGATGCTGGCCAACTGATCGCCAATCAGGACGGATCCGGTTATGGACCCCTGACCCGGATCCGGGGCGCAGGTCCCAACGAGGCAGCCAGGAAGGGGGCTCTGGCCTTTATCATGCGCTCGGCCGGGTCGGACGAGCACCGGATGCCCCATACCGGCACGACACGCTATGTCGACGGCAAGGTGCCTGTTCCCGGTTTTGCGCTCAGCGCTCCCGATGCCGATCAACTGAGTCGGCTGGTCGCCATGGGTGATCCGGTGCGCATCCATCTGTCCTCTACGGCCCATACCTATGAAACCACGTCCCAGAACGTGATCGCCGACGTACCTGGCACGCTGCGGCCCGAAGAGGTGGTGTTGCTGGGCTCGCACATGGATAGCTGGGACCTGGGGACAGGGGCCATCGACGATGGTGCCGGCGGGGCCATCACCATAGCGGCGGCAAAGGCGATTCTGGACAGGGGCGGAGCCGAGCGGACCGTTCGTGTGGTCCTGTTCGGTGCCGAGGAGGTCGCACAACCGACCCAGACGGGCAACGGCGGCGGGGCCTATCTGCGTAGCCTCAGCGCGGACGAACTGGCCGATCATGTCTTCACCGGAGAGAGCGACTTCGGCGCTGACCGAATCTATGCGCTCGGTCTTCCGCTCGGGGCGCAGACGTCGGAGTTCGCACGGGTCGCCGGTCGGGTTCTGTATCCCATCGGTGTGCTGCCAGCGGCCGACCCGGAGCTTCATGGCGGAGCAGACATCGGGCCGATCGTCGAGGCGGGCGTGCCTGTGTTCGGGCTGAACCAGGACGGAATCCGCTATTTCGACCTGCATCACACCGCCGATGACACCCTGGACAAGATTGATCCGGTACAGATGACCCAGAACGTCGCCGCCTGGACCGCACTGACATGGCTGGCAGCCGATTCCGACGTCGACTTCCGTTCGATGAAGCCGGCGACCTCGCCAAGGCACTGATCGCGAAAGCGGTAGACGGATGGGCGTCCTCACTATAGCGCAGAAACGCCACCGGACGGTGTCCGGCGGCGTTGCGGGCGTGGCGAAAGGGTAGACGCAGCGGACTTAAAATCCGCTTCCTCACGGAGTGTCGGTTCGATTCCGACCGCCCGCACCAGCGGTCAGTTCGGGGCGATCGCCGGTTCTTCTGTACGGGTCGCCTTTGCGGATTCGACATCGTCGCCTTCCATTGTCCGAGTCTTGGCAGGCTTGCCGGCCTGGAATTCCTCCATGGCCGTGGCCTTGCGAGTCCTCATGGCATCGGCCAGGGCATCCATGTCGAGACCGGCGGCCCGGGCCTGCGCGAACATGCCTTCGGCCCGCTTTTCCTCTTCCTCGACGTGGTGTTCGATGGCTTCCGACAACACCTTGACCTTGGCGTCGTAGAAATCCTCATCGGGGCTCATCGCCTCGATTTCGTTGATCAACATCTTGGCGCTGTCATGCTCGATATAGGCCTCGTCCAGCAGTTCTTCTTCGATCTTGCCGCGACAGGCGGGGTAGAAGATGTCTTCCTCGATCGTGGTGTGGACCTTGAGCTCCAGACAGGCTTGCTGCGCCAAGGCCTGTTTCTTTGCAGGACTGGTCGCCTTTTCGAACGCCTCGAAGATGTCTTCCACCTTTCGATGGTCCGCCTTCAGCATGGCGACGGCGTCCATCTCTTCATACGACTGGGCCATAGGTATCTCCTTGCACTGGCAGCATCGAAAAAGCGCTTCATCGGACCGAGTTCCAACGAGAATGAATCGCAGTAATGGTTGAGGAATTGTCCGGTTTCGGACACGCGCACCTGGACTGAACCAGGCACCTCCCAGAAGGTCCGTCCCCATACCGTGACGTCCGTGAAATTCTGTCACGTCTGCGCCATGCTGGCCCGCTACAGATCCGTGATGTATCGTTGGAGCCTTGACTTGAAATTTGCGCATCTGATCGCGGCAGCTATGGCCGTTTCGCTGCCGATCGTGGCCCAGGCCCAGACTCTGTCCCAGACGCGGGTCGAGACTCCGGCGCGGACGCAGCCCGCCCTGATCGTCACTGTCGTGATCGACCAATTCAGCGCCAATCTGTTCAACCAGTATCGCGGCCGGTTCACCGGGGGATTGCGTACTCTGGCCGACCAGGGGCTGGTCTATACCAACGGATATCAGACCCATGGAGTGACCACGACCTGTCCCGGCCACTCCACAATCCTGTCCGGCGCGCATCCAACCCACACCGGGATCCCGACCAATGAATGGGTCGATCCGGTAACGGGCAAAACCGCCTACTGTCTGGCGGCACCTGCGAATACCATCGCCGATGGATCGAGCGGAGAAAACGGGCCAGTCGGACCGGACAATCTGAGGGTCACGACACTGGCGGACTGGGTCAAGGTGCGTGATCCGGACAGCCGGGTCTATGCGGTTTCGGGCAAGGACCGGGGGGCGATCAATCTGGCGGGCCACACGCCTGACGGTGCCTACTGGCTGGCCGAGGGTTTCGGCATGACCACCTATGTGGAGCCGGGCCAGACGGCCGCAGAAAGGCTCGCACCGATTGCGGACTTCAACGCTGCATACATGGCCGCCTATGCCGCCGACCCCCTGCCGTCCTGGACGATCCAACACGAGACCTGCCGGGCGCTTGAGGGGCAGTTCACGATCAACGGCGAGATCTTCACCGCGGCCCTGCCGCCCATGAACTATTCGGTCGAGGATTCCCCGGTCCTGGACGAGACCACACTGGCGGCGGCCACCGATCTGCTGGAGCGGCAGGCCCTAGGGCGGCGTGGAGCCACCGACATGCTGGGCGTCGCCCTGTCGGGGACCGACAAGATCGGTCACGGCTATGGCACACAGGGGCCCGAGATGTGTGAGCAATTGATGCGCCTCGACGAAGCCCTCGGAGCGTTTCTGGACAAGGTGGCCCAGGTTCCGGGCGGGGCGGTCGTGGTCCTGACCGCCGACCATGGTGGTTCCGACTTTCCCGAGCGAATGAGCGAGCGCGGGGCCGAGGCCGGTCGATATGACCCCTCACTGTTGTCGCGCGTCAATGCTCCGTTGATGGAGACCTTCGGCCTGACCGTGGCACCGTTGCAGAACGGGGGTACGGGGTTCATCGTTGCCGATGCGGCCCATGTTTCCCTGTCCGAGCCGCTGAAGAGCCGGATCATCGCGGCGGCCATTCCGCTGCTCAACGCCGAACCCAACATCGTCCTGGCCGTGCCGCGCGACGAGCTTCTGACTGATCCGATGCCTGCAGCCAATGCGGATCCCGAAGTCCTTACGGTACGCGAGAGACTGCGCCTCAGCGCGGTTCAGGGGCGAGGGGCCGACATTCTGAGGGCGTATGCGCCGAACCTGACTTCCGGGGGGCGTATAGGCGGGGCGATCTCCAGCCATGGCTCGCCCTGGGACTATGACCGACGCGTGCCGATCATCTTCTGGCGACCAGGCGGCCAGGGGCAGGAGCGGTTCTGGCCGATCCGGACCATCGATATCGCCCCGACTCTGGCGAACCTGATCGCAATCCCGGTGCCGGATACGGTCGATGGGCGATGCCTCGACCTGGACCTGTTCGACGCCGCGCCCTGTCCGGTCGCGACTGCACCGGGCGCGGCACCTGTAGCGGTACCCTGACCGTTACAGGCCATAACTTCGTGTTTCGGGATTGAGCCCGGCCTTACGCTGTGCGCGTTTGATGGGCAGAAGCGATTCGGGGAAACGCTTCCGGCAAACGGGACCATCATGATCAGAGCAAGACGCGGGCGCATTGTTGCGACCCTGGGGCCGGCCAGCCGGGCACCGGGAATGGTCAAGGCCCTGGCACAGGCCGGAGTCGATGTCTTTCGCCTGAACTTCAGTCATGGCACGCACGACGATCATGCGGCGGCCCTGAAGGCCGTGCGCGGTGCCGAGATGGCCCTGCAGCGCCCACTGGGGGTGCTGGCCGACCTTCAGGGCCCCAAGCTGAGACTGGGACGTTTCGCCGATGTCGAGATTGCGGTCAGGCCCGGCCACAAGATGCGGTTCGATCTGGACCCCACGCCCGGCGATGCGACGCGGGTACAGATGCCGCATCCGGAGATCTTCAAGGCCCTGCGCACGGGCATGCTCCTGCTGCTCGACGACGGCCGGGTGCGGTTAAGGGTCGGCGAACGCACGGACGACTGGGCCGACGTGACCGTCGAGAGCGGCTCCAAGCTCAGCGACCGCAAGGGGGTGGCCGTGCCGCAGGCGGTGATCCCGGTCTCGGCTCTGACGCCCAAGGATCGCGAGGACCTGGCCTTCGCCCTGCGGATCGGGGTGGATTGGGTGGCGCTCAGCTTCGTGCAGAAGGCCGAGGACATGGCCGAGTTGAAACGGCTCGTGAACGGCCAGGCAGCCTGTCTGGCCAAGATCGAAAAGCCCCAGGCCCTGGCCGACCTTGACGCGATCATGGACTATTCCGATGGACTGATGGTGGCGCGCGGCGACCTGGGCGTCGAGATGGACCCCGAAGAGGTACCGGTCGCCCAGAAGATGATCATCCGCGCGGCACGGCGGCGGGGCATCCCGGTGATTGTGGCCACCCAGATGCTGGAATCCATGACCAGCGCGCCTGCGCCGACCCGGGCCGAGGCCTCTGACGTCGCCAATGCCGTCTATGAGGGGGCCGATGCCCTGATGTTGTCGGCCGAGACGGCCTCGGGCGACTATCCGATGGAATCGGTCGGGATCATGAGCCGGATCATCGAGCGGGTAGAGAAGGATCCGCTGTGGCCCGGACTGATGGATGCCGAACACGCGGGCATGGATGACATCGACGCCGATGCTCTTGTCGCTGCGGCGCGAACGGCGGCCGGGGCCCAGACCACGGCCTGTATCGTGGTCTTCACCAGTTCCGGCGGCACGGCGCGGCGAATGTCGCGCGAGCGGCCCCTGCAACCGGTCTTGGCCCTGACGCCGAATCCGGACACAGCGCGGCGACTGGCCTTGGTCTGGGGTCTCGAGACACGGCTCGACAAGGATCCGACGTCGTTGGAAGATGTCACGGATCTGGCGGTCGGTAGCGCGGTCAGATACGGACTGGCCCGGCCGGGCCAGCGCATCCTGATCCTGGCCGGAACGCCTTTCGGTGCGCCGGGGGCTGCGAATCTGTTGCGACTGGCCCATGCTCCTGCCAAAGCCGCACGGAAGTTGCGAAAAACCGGAGCTGAAGTTCTCCCCTGAGCGCTGCGACAGGGGGAGGGAAGCCACCTTTCGGTAGAGGGGGCGGAATAGGGCGGAATGATCAAGTACCTGGGGTCCAAGCGCGCTCTGCTGCCCCCAATCGTCGAGGCGGTGAAGGCCCTGCTACCTCAGGGGGGCAGGGTTTGTGACCTGTTCTCCGGGACGGCCCGAGTCGGTCATGCCTTGAAGGGACAGGGGTTCGGGGTCTGGTCCAACGATCACAACGCCTATGCCCACGCGTTGGCCACGGCCTATGTGCAGGCCGACCGGGACGTCTGGGCCGACCGGGCCGCCCTCGTTCTGAACGACCTGACCCGGACCAGGCCCGAGGCAGGGTGGTTCACACAAACCTTCTGCGAGGACGCGAGGTTCTTCCATCCCGACAACGGGGCCAGAATCGACGCGATGCGTGACCGGATCGAAGTCATGGGGCTGGAGCCCGAGCTCAAGGCCATCGCCATGGTCTCATTGATGGAGGCTGCTGACCGGGTCGATTCCACCGCCGGAGTCCACATGGCCTATATGAAGGCCTGGGCACCCAGAGCGTTGAAGCCGCTGGCCCTGCGGATGCCTGATCTCCAGCCTGCGGTGCCGACCCGGTCCTGCCGGGCGACTCAGGCCGACGCCATTGAGATCGCGGGCCAGTTTGACGGCGACCTCGTCTATCTGGATCCGCCCTACAACCAGCATTCCTATCTGGGGAACTACCACTGCTGGGAGAGCCTGGTGCTGTGGGACAAGCCCGAGACCTATGGGGTAGCCAACAAGCGAATCGACGTACGGACGAGGAAGAGTGCTTTCAACTCCAAACCGGGCATAGGGCCGGCGCTAGAGGCCGTGGTCGCGACGATCCGGGCACCTAACCTGATCGTGTCGTTCAACGACGAAGGCTACCTGACCCGCGACCAGTTGGTGGAGATGCTGTCTGCACGCGGCCACGTGCAGGTGGTCGAGATCGCCCGGCCCCGGTATGTCGGCGCTCGCATCGGAATCCACAACCCGAAGGGCGAGAAAGTAGGAGCCGTGGGGCGGCTGCGGAACATCGAATACCTGTTCGTTGTGACCGAACAACCGGTCGGCCTGCACGCCGCGGCCTGAGAGGAACAACGCCACGATCCCGCCGTTCCCTGAGCATGGACATCTTCACGGACCTTCCACAGCGCCGTCTGTCGCTGACGGCCTGCGATGCGTTCGATGCCGTGGCGCGTCGTTCGGCCTTGGCGAACCGGAGCGACGCCTGCGCGGCGGAAGACCGAGGTCCGGGTGAGGCGGCGTTGAGCGGGAGTGGGTCAGCCACGCCGGACTGGGTCCTGATAGTCGCCGGATGCCTCGTCTCGGCTCTCATCGGGGCGATGCTGGGTGGAGCGCTCAGGATCTGAGCAAGGGCAGGCCTGGACGAGACATATATCGTGTTCTTGTTCAGCTTTATGGTCTGACGTAGGCTCAAGCCAACAAACGAAATGATCGGGGTGGACGATGCGCTACAAGCTTCTGGGCCATAGTGGCCTTCGCGTGTCCGAAGCCTGTCTGGGGACTATGACCTTTGGTCAGGCTTCGGCCTGGGGGGCCTCCAGAGAGGACAGCCAAGCGGTGTTTGACGCCTTCGTCGAGGCAGGTGGCAATTTCATCGATACCGCACCCATCTATCAGGGCGGGGCCAGCGAGACGATGCTGGGCGAGTTTGTCGCCCCCGACCGGGACAGGTTCGTGATCGGCACCAAATATTCCCTCGGCTCGATCCATGGCGATCCCAATGCCTCCGGCAATGGCCGCAAGAGCATGATGCGCGCGGTCGAAGCCAGTCTGCGCCGAATGAAGACCGACTATATCGACCTGTTCTGGATGCACGCCTGGGACGGAGTCACGCCGGAAGAGGAGGTTTTGAGGGGGCTCGACGATCTCGTCCGCGCGGGCAAGGTGCTCCACATCGGTCTGTCCGACACTCCGGCCTGGGTGGTCGCCCGGTCCCATGCGATCGCCGAGCTCCGAGGCTGGACCAGCCTTGCCGCGATTCAGATCAAGTACAGCCTCGTCGAGCGATCGCCCGATCGCGATCTCCTGCCGATGGCCGCAGCCCTCGGCCTGTCGGTGCTGGTCTGGGGCGGGCTGGGGGGCGGTATGCTGTCGGGCAAGTACGCCGCCTCCGGCGGCCTCCTGGATGGAAAAGGGCGTCTAACGCAGGTGGGGCCAGCGGCGCGGGCCTTGTCGGAACATGACCGGGCAGTGATCGAGACTGTGGTCGATGTGGCAAGAGCGCGAGGAGCAGATCCAGCGGCGGTGGCCCTGGCCTGGATAAGGTCGCGGTCGCCGATGTTGATCCCGCTACTGGGGGCCCGCGTGGTCGAACAGCTCTCGTCCAACCTCGCGGCCCTGACACTGGACCTCACCGAGACGGAAATCTTGCGCCTGAATACACCATCGGCCGTGGCGGGGGGCTTCCCCGCCGACTTCATCGGCGGGCCGATGATCACGGCTGGACTGTTCGGCGACATGAGGGACCGGCTGGACGCCCGCTCCCGCCTGACTCTCTAGCCCGGATCAGACGGTCGGCGTGCCCAACAAGGCCCGGATCGGCGCCCAGCTGGGCCGGTGGGCGGGGCAGGGGCCCAGGGCCTTGAGCGCAGCCTGATGGACCGGGGCATTGTAACCCTTGTGGGCCGCAAAGCCGTAACCAGGGTATTGGGCGTCGAGTTCAACCATCAGTCGGTCGCGCGCCGTCTTGGCCAGGATCGAGGCCGCGGCGATAGACAGCGACAGGCTGTCGCCCTTGACCACCGTCTGGATGTCGCAGGGCAGTCTGAACCGGTAGTTGCCGTCGACCAGAGCCGCCGCCGGCTGGATGCCGAGAGCCTCGATAGCGCGGCACATGGCCAGACCCGTTGCGTGAAGGATGTTCAGGGCCTCGATCTCCTCGACCGAGGCGAAGCCCACACCCCAGGCCAGGGCGCGGGCCTTGATCTGGATCTCCAGCGCCTCGCGCCGGGCGTGGGTCAGGGCCTTGGAGTCGTCGATGCCGGAAGGGATGTTGTCCGGGTTAAGGATCACCGCTCCGGCCGAGACCGGTCCGGCCCAGGGCCCGCGTCCGGCCTCGTCCACGCCACAGACCGGACCGCCTGTCGATCGGATCAGCAGGGTTTCGAGCATCAGGGTCGGCAGGGGACGTGAGGCCGCAGGGGGCTTCATGGCGCGCCCATCGCACGCACCTCATCGCAACGAAAGCAAGACGGGACATGATCGTTGACCATGCCGGTCGCCTGCATGAACGCATAGACGATGACCGGGCCGCAAAAGTTGAAGCCGCGTGATTTCAGAGCCTTGGCCATGGACACGGAAGCGTCGCTTTGGCTCAGGCCAAGCGGCGAATCCTGTATCGGCCGCCCGTCCACGAACGACCAGAGCCAGGCCGAGAAATCTTCGCCCGCCTCGCGGATGTCGAGCCAGACCTGTGCACCGCGGATGGTGGAATCGATCTTGGCGCGCGAACGGATGATGCCGGGATCGGCCAGAAGTCGCGCCCGATCGGCGTCTCCGTAGCGGGCGACCTTCTCCGGATCGAAGCCGTCGAAGGCGGCGCGCAACGACTCGCGCTTTCTCAGGATGGTGATCCAGGCGAGGCCTGCCTGAAACCCGTCCAGCGCGAGCTTCTCCCACAGGGCGCGGGCATCATATTCGGGCACGCCCCATTCGGTGTCGTGATAGGTAACATAGAGCGGGTCGGTCCCGCACCAGGCGCAGCGATGGAGCAAAGTCATGGAATTTCCGCGAAGGCCCGCACCGGAAATGTGCCAAAGCCGGTGATCCTGGGCGGTGCCGCGCTGAAGCGGAAGCCCTGGTCTGGCAAGGCGTCCAGGCCGCGCATATGTTCGACGATTGCGATGCCCGCGCCCAGCAGCACGGTGTGAACCGGCCGGGCCTTGCCGCGGGTGTCGTCAATATTGTGGGAATCGATGCCGACCAGGGTTGCGCCAGCCTTGACCAGATGCCGTGCTGCCTTTTCCGTCACGAAGGGATGGTTCTCGAAATAGGCATCCGTCCGCCAGTGCCGATCCCAGCCGGTGTGAATCAGAACGGCCTTTCCCTCGAGCTCAAGGCCGCGGAACGCCTCGACATCCACGGACTGGACGTCTTTTGCCCTCACGACGACACCGGGCAGGCAAACCAGGCGCTCCAAAGGCAAAACGTTCAGGTCGTCGCCGTCCGCGTAACGGTGAAAGGGGGCATCCAGATAGGTCCCGGTATTCCCGACCATGTCGATCCGTCCAATCTGGAACTCGGCCCCACCGTCATAATTACCTCGCGAGGCTTCGCGGCTCAGATGATCGCAGATGAGGGGGGCGGGCAGGCCCTTGTATGTAATCATGCCACCTTCGATCGTATGGCTCAGGTCCAGCAGTTGCATAGGGTCTCCGTCGGGGTTCGGGCACGGATGGCGTGTCTGGGCCGAAGACTCAAGATGGGTGAATCGCACAAACGCCGCCGTCATGTTCGGAAAGGCGTGGTCGCAATCGGAAATCTGGCACAGGATCGGCTCGGGGAACATATGGGGAGACGCCGTCATGACGATCAGGATCTGGACAGCCGTCGCGATGATCGGTGTCCTGCTTATTGGGACGGTCGCCCAGGCCCAGACGTCACCTGACCCAACCCCAGCGACCGTCGAGGTAACTGCCGTTTCGCTCGAGACCGTCGCGATGGCCATGGACCGGGGCGATATGGCGGCCCTGCGCGAGGCGGCCAGTGACCGAAGCCTGATCGACCAGTTGCGGGCAACCGACCCCGACACGCTGATCGCCTTCCAGCTGGCCCTGGCCCGGGCCTATGCCGATGCGAATCTGAGCGACGATGCGGTCGCGGCGTATGTACAGGCCTTGATCTCGATCCTGCAATTCAAGGGGCAGGGCGACATCTCCATGGCCGAGCCGATGGAGGCCGTTGCCCGATTGACCACAGATCCCGCCAAGAAGGCCGACTGGCTTCTCCGGGCCTATGATATCCGCGAGTCGGTACTGGGGGCCAACAATCCCAACCTCAGGACCTATCGGGCCGAGCTTGACCTGGCGCGTCGGGCAGCAGGGCTGAACCCGCTCGGAACCCGTGCCGCCCCGGCCGACGGGCCGTCCAACTTCGATCTGGTCAATGTCTATTACGCCACGCACCGGACCCGGACCGGACGGTCGACGCCGTCCGGGATGTTCGGGGGCGAGCGTGGCGAACTGAATTTCGGTGTGTCGGAGGTCAGTGTCCCACGCGATCGCGCGCCGGGCTCGATTCCGCGCCCATCGGTCTGGACGCTGGAGTTCCGGCCCGACCCCAACAGGCACATGATCCTGAACAGCGTGACTCCCATGAGCGACCGCGAGGCCTTTTTCAGCCGGGTTCGATCTGTTGTCGGCGAGACCGAACGCAAGGAGGTCTTCGTCTTCATTCATGGCTACAACACCAGTTTCGAGGGGGCGGCGATCCGCACGGCCCAACTGGCTGTGGACATGAACCTGGACGGGGCCCCGATCCTGTATTCCTGGCCCTCGCGCGCAAGTCTGCTGGGCTACCAGGCCGATACCCGTACCGTGGCCGATCAGGTCCTGCTGAACGACGTTGCCGACTTCCTGACCGATGTGGCAAACCGTACCGGAGCCGAGCGCGTCCATCTGGTGGCCCATTCGATGGGCAACCGGGTGTTGGAGCGCGCCCTGGACGTGATCGCGGCACGGACGTCCGGTTCGCAGGAAAGTGGGCAGGCACCGATGTTCAACGAGGTCGTCTTCGCCGCCGCCGATGTGGGGGTGGACGAGTTCGAAGCGGTCTGGCCGCGCATCGTCGGCACGGGACGACGCTTCACCCTCTATGCCTCCCAGCGCGACCGGGCGCTTCAGATCTCCGAACAGATCAACCGGATGCGACGCGTCGGCGACGCCCGCAGCATCGTCATCCGTGACGGACTCCAGACTGTGGATACCACCTCGGCCTCGGGCGGGCTGTTGGGCCATGACGACTTCGCAGGCAGCGCCCTGGCCGACTTCCGGGCGGTGATGTGGCTGTCACTGGCCCCGGACCGGCGCTGCGTTCTGGAAACCGCCGAGGCTGCGGGTCAGCGCTACTGGGCCTTTGGCGGCGGCTGCCCCGAACAGGAGTTCGTCGAGGACACCCAGACGGTGCGCGCCAACGGCTCGATCGAAAAGGCCCTGGCGCGCCTTGATGATGATGCGTCCAAGGCCGCAGCCCTGGCCCGTGAGGCTCTGATCCGCAAGCGTCAACGTCTGGCGGCGATGTTCGGCCTCACGCCGTCAGGGGCGGCTCCTCAACCGACGAGCCGGTCGCTGCCTCCGCCTTCGGCCAGTCCGGCATCCACACCGGCCGCCACGCCCGCGCCGTCCGGCCGCCGATCGTCAGGACGCCTTCGCTCCGGTCGAGCCGCATCAGGGCCATCGCCGCATTTCCTGACGCAGTCGTGACCTCGCCGGCCCGTCGCTCGCCGTTCAGCACCTCGGCTCCCGGATTCGGTGCAGGGCCGTCGAGGGTCAGGGGCAGCATCCTGTTCTTGATCACGCCGCGGCGCTTCATCCGCGACGTCGTTTCCTGGCCGACGAAACAGCCCTTGTTGAAGTCGATGCCGTTCAGCAGGTCAAAGTTGGCCTCGATCGGATAGGTTCTGTCGATGGCGGTATCAGCGGCCGGGTCGGGGATTCCAAGCGCGAGCCTATGACCGTCATAGTCCGCCTCGGCGGCATCGGCGGAATGGTTGCCACCATAAGCCCGCCCACCCATCAGAGCCGTGCGTGGATCGACCATGAAGCCGGGGGCGACCTCCGGCCAGCTTGCGTAGACGGGACGGTCGTCTGCGGAAATCTCGACCCTGGCGCGAAGTCTGTACATCGTCAGCCGCTGGATCAGGGCTTCGCGCCGGTCGGACGCAACGTCCAGCAGCACCGCCCCGTCTTCGCGCGCGCCGACCAGGTCCGTCACGAACAGGTCGAACAGCAGGCGCCCGGGCGGAGACAACAGGGCCGCGAACCGGAGGTCACCTTCGGCAATGGTCTCGACATCCTGCGTGAGGAGATTGTGCAGGAAGGGCCGGGCATCGGAGCCGGCGACCCGCACGATGGCGCGGGTATCGAGGCGGGCAATATGGGTCATACGCCCTAGATAGGGTGCGAAGGTTCCGACGACGAGCCCGACCCCCGAAGGCTTGCAGTGACGAGGGTCTAAAGCCGGGGTGCGGGCGGTGGCGGCAGGGGCGCGGGCGGCGGCCAGGGGCCCGATCCCTGCGGGCAGCCGGGTGGATGGCGACGATAGTGGTCATTGTGAGCGCAGCCGCTCAATAGTGCTGCGGCGGCCAGGGCCACCATGACGAAGGGTTTCGACATTCTCGCTCCCGGACAGGTCCAAGCATCACAGACCATCGATATCGACGGGGGTCAACCTGACGCTGAACTCTCGGGAGAATCCGTATACGATCCTTCTATGCCCGCCTTCCCGATCCTGTATCTCGCCGAACCGGACGCCGAAGCCGCCGTCCTGTCGTCGGGCGTCCTGGCCTATCTGGTCGAGGCCATGCCCCAGGCCCGGTTCACCGTGGTGGGATCTCCGGCCAGCGCTCCCCTGTTCGCCGACCTGCCCCGGCTGGACCGGATAATCCTGTTGGAAAAGGAGGGGCGGCTGGACTGGATCGCCTTGTGGAACCAGCTGCGCGTCACCCGATGGGGGCTCATCGTCGATATGCGGGGCTCGACCCTGTCCGGCAAGCTGCGCCGCGAAAGGCGGGCGGTGCGGGGCCGGGAGAAGCCGGACCCTCACGAGTCGGGGCCTCAAGACCAGGCGCGGCATGCGGTCGAACAGGCTGCCCGCGTACTGAGGCTCGACGAGGTTCCGGCTCCGCGCCTGTTCCTGGGCGAAGAAACCCGCGCCGCCGCAGACGTCCTGGTCAGGCCCGACGACCGGCCAATCCTGGCGGTCGGCCCCGGTACGGACTGGATCGGAAAATGCTGGCCTGCCGAACGCTATTCCAAGATCGCTGCGGCCCTGCTGGGTCCCGACGGTCCGCTGGCTGGCGGGCGACTTCTGATCGTGGGGGACGAGGACGACCGCGATCTGGCCCACACCATCCGGCTGGCCGTCGCCCGTAACCGGGTGATCGAGGTACAGGGACGGCTGACCCCGCTCCAGACCGCCGCCGCCCTGAGCCACGCTGCCCTCTATATCGGGGCCGATTCGCTGTGGACCCAACTGGCGGTCGCGGCGGGTGTGCCGACCATCGGGGTCTATGGGCCATCGGATGAAACGGTGGTCGGGCCATGGGGCGGAGCTTCGGTACGGGGGCCGCGGTCCCTGGATGAATATAGGGCGCTGGATCCCCGGCTGAACCAGGCCATCCAGCACATGATGGACCTTCCGGCCGAACGGGTGCTCAAGGTCGCGCGCAAGAGACTGGCGGAACGCGCCGCGACGTCCTAACCGATCTTCGCAAACGGGAGCGGTGGCATGGCAAAAACCTTCGATCTGATCGTGCGGGGCGGCGAGGTGGTCAACCACGCCGGACGCGGCATGGCCGATGTGGGTATCACCGGCGGCCGGATCGTGGAGATCGGCGACCTGTCGCTGACCTCGTCCGCAGAAACCGTCGAGGCTGGCGGACTGACGGTCCTGCCCGGTGTCATCGACACCCAGGTCCATTTTCGTGAGCCGGGCCTGGAATGGAAGGAAGATCTCGAGACCGGCTCGAGGGCTGCGGCGCTGGGCGGCGTTACCGCCGTGTTCGAGATGCCCAATACCGAGCCCGCGACGACCGACCCGGACGCCCTGGCCGACAAGCTGGCGCGGGCACGCGACCGTATGTGGACGGATCATGCCTTCTACATCGGTGGCACCCATGAGAACGCGCGGCACCTGGGTGAGCTGGAGCGCCTGCCCGGCTGTTGCGGGATCAAGGTCTTCATGGGAGCGTCGACCGGAACTCTGCTGGTCGCCGACGACGACGGGGTTCGTGAGGTTCTGAAACACGTCAAGCGCCGCGCCACCTTCCATTCCGAGGACGAGTACCGGCTGGCCGAGCGACGTCCGTTGGCCCGCACCGGTGACTGGACCAGCCACCCCGAGGTCCGGGATGCCGCGAGCGCGATCATGTCGACGCGGCGTCTGGTCAAGCTGGCCAAGGAAACGGGTGCCCGGATTCACGTCCTGCACGTGACGACGGCCGATGAGATCGATTTTCTCAGCCACCACAAGGATGTCGCCACCGTCGAGATCACGCCCCAGCACCTGACCCTGGACGGCGACGAGGCCTATGCACGGCTCAAAGGTCTGGCCCAGATGAACCCGCCGATCCGCAATGCGCCGCATATCGCCGGGCTTTGGCGCGGGATCTGCGACGGCGTGGCCGACGTGCTGGGCTCGGACCATGCGCCCCACACGCTGGAGGAGAAGGCGCGGCCCTATCCGGCATCGCCGTCGGGGATGCCTGGGGTACAGACACTGGTGCCGGTCATGCTGACCCATGTGGCGGAGGGACGGCTGACGCTTGAGCGGTTCGTCGACCTGACCTCAGCGGGAGCGAACCGTGTGTTCGGCATCGCGGGCAAGGGGCGCATGGCCGAAGGCTATGACGCCGACCTGACCTTCGTGGACCTCAAGGCGCGCAAGACCATCGCCCATGCGGACATGGCCACCCGCTCGGGCTGGACCCCGTTCGACGGATTCGAGGCCAAGGGCTGGCCGGTCGGAACGATGGTGCGCGGTGCCATGGTCATGCGCGACGGCGAACTGGCGGCCAAGGCGGCGGGGCGGCCTGTTCGGTTCCAGGAAACCCTGGGGGCGTGACGGACGGCGCAATCATGGCGCGGCCGACGCTTGGTCTGATCGGCTATGGGGCCTTCGGGCGGCTGACGGCGAGTCATCTGGTGCCCTGGTTCGAGATCTTCGCCCACGATCCGGCGGCAAAAGACGATGAGGGTCTTGTCACCCTGACGGATCTGGCACGGGCTGCGGCCTGTCCGGTGGTCGTCCTGGCCGTACCGGTCGAGGCCCTGGCCGAGACGGCCCTGGCCATCACGCCGCATCTCAAGCCCGGGACTGTGGTTATCGATGTCGGCTCGGTGAAGGTTCTGCCGGGACGAGTCCTGCTCGACCGCCTGCCCGATCATGTCGAGATTGTCGGGACCCATCCCCTGTTCGGACCCCAGAGTGCCAAGGCGGGCGTTGCCGGGCACCGGATCGCCGTCTGTCCGGTCCGGGGCGATCACGCCGCGCGTCGCGTCTCCGCCTTCTGCCGTTCGGCGCTCAAGCTGAAGGTGTTCCGGGTCTCGGCCGAGGACCATGACCGTGAGGCCGCCGTGGTCCAGGGGCTGACCCATCTGATTGCCCGTGTCCTGCTGGCCATGGAGCCACTGCCGACCCGGATGACGACGGCCAGTTTTGACCGGATCATGCAGGCGGTCGAGATGGTCCGCCACGACAGCCCGGCCGTGTTTCGAGCTATCGAACGGGACAATCCCTTCTCGGCCGAGGTCCGCGACCGCTTCTTCGACCTGGCCATTGCCGCCAGGGCCGAACTGGATCACCGCCCCGGCGAATGATCCAGGATGAAGTCTGCAACGGCGTCTACCACTCCGGGAGCCAATGGCAGGGACGCATCTGAATAGGTCGCCACATTGGCGGCGCGTTCGACGGGCGCGATCTTCAGCACATGGTTGACGCCCTCGAAGGTCACCAGCATGGCATCGGGTCGGGCGCTCGCCATGGTTTGCGCATCCGCGATCCCCGTCTGGATGTCCGTCGTGCCCTGACCGATCAGGACCGGCCCGGTATAGGCGGCGATCAAGGCCGCAGGGTCGAGTGGCAGCCACGACATCAGATAGGGCTGTACGGAGGGGCGAAACAGCGCGCCCAGGGCCGGCGGCACATCGGCGACAGATCGGCCCGCTTCCAGTTCGGTCAGAATGGCCAACGCCTGCGACTGCAGCGGGTCCGGCACATTGGCCAGTTGTTCGCGGATGACCGTTCCGGCCGGGCGCCCCGCGCCCGACAGAAGTACGAGCCCGCAGACCTTGTCACCGGGCGACTTGACCGCCGCGAGGGCGATCAGGGCTCCCTCGCTATGGCCGATCAGCCAGGCACAGGGCAGGCCCGCCTGGCTTGCCGCATCCGCAGTCCATGACCGGGCGTCGTCGACATAGGTGTCGAACCGCAGATCGGCTTCGGCGGTCATGGCCGCTGCGCTCTCGCCGAGACCCCGTTTGTCGTACCGAACCGTCGCAATCCCCTGTGCGGCGAGGCCCTCGGCGAGCAGCCTGTACGTCCCGGACGAGACGCCCAGCGGGTTGTTGCCATCACGATCCGTCGGACCGGAGCCGGGGATGATCACCGCAACGGCCAGGGTTTCAGCGGCGGGTGTCAGCAGGGTCCCGTGAAGGGCCGCAGGCTGTGAGGCCAAGGCGACGGGGGTCGAGGTTTGGGCGACCGCCAAAACTCCCGCGAGCAGCAGGGCCAGCATCGTCAGTCTCCGTGTTTCAGGGTCTCAAGTGGGGATCAAAAGGGTTGGCGGTCAAGGCCCGTAAGCCGGCAACAGGGTGTCCATGTCGAGATCCCGATACGAAGAACGACCGGCCACAAGACCGGATCTGGCCATCGACCCATCGCGCAAGGTTCAGATCGAGAAGCTGACCCCGCAGCCGCAGCTGGTCGCCGCATTGGGGTTGCGAACAACAAATTGCGCTCCCGCCAGTTCATCGACGAAGGCGATCTCGGATCCTTTGAGGAAGGGCACCGAAACAGGATCGATCAGGGCCGTCTGGCCGTCGGTCTGGATCAGCAGATCGTCGGCCTCGGCACTCTCGACCAGGTCGAGACGGTACTGGAAACCGGAACAGCCCCCGCCCTCGACCGCGACCCGCAGCATCACGGGATGCCCCTCGGCCTCGGCCAGTCGCGCCAGACGCCGGGCGGCCGTGTCGGACAGCACGATACCCTCGGGCGCGCGACGGGCGACCTGGAGCTTGAACGGCGCAGCGGTGGGTTGGACGGTGCTCACGACTGTCTATATGAGGCGCGCCGGTCCATAGCGAAAGACCATCCTCGCAACGAAGTCTCCGATTGAGCCATTCGATCCCTTTCCTGCCCGGCGTCCGCGCCCCCTTTGCGGAGCATCCCGAGGCCTCGCGCGGCCGGATCGTGGCCGAACCGGTCAGTCGGACACGTACCGCCTTTTCCCGGGACCGCGACCGGATCATCCACTGCACCGCCTTTCGTCGTCTGAAGGGCAAGACCCAGGTGTTCGTGGCCCATGAGGGAGACCACTATCGCACCCGGCTGAGCCACAGTCTGGAGGTCGCCCAGATCGCCCGATCGATCGCTCATGCCCTGGGTCTGGATCAGGACCTTGCCGAGGCCGTCGCCCTGGCACACGACCTTGGCCATTCGCCATTCGGTCACGCGGGCGAGGACGAGTTGCAGGTTCAGATGAAGGCCTGGGGCGGGTTCGACCACAATGTCCAGACGTTCCGGATCGTGACGAAGCTGGAGACCCGCTATCCGGCCTTCGACGGACTGAACCTGTCGTGGGAGACGGTCGAGGGGGTGGTCAAGCACAACGGGCCGGTCGATCACCGACTGGACGAACCGGCCTGGCGCGCCATCGCCGACTATACCCGGACCAGTGACAATCCCGGCTGGGGGCTGAGGCTCGACAGCTTCGCCTCGCTGGAGGCCCAGGCGGCGGCCATCGCCGACGATATCGCCTACAATAATCACGACGTGGACGACGGGCTCTCGGCGGGCCTGTTCAGCCTTGGGGATCTCTCGACCCTTCCCCTGATTGGACCGGTCCTCGCCGGGGTCCGGGCCGACTGGCCCGATGTCACGCCGCGCATGATCCAGATGGAGGCAGTCCGACGGATGATCGGGGTCATGGTCGAGGATGTGCTGGCCGAGACCGGCCGCCGTCTGGGCCAGGACGGAATCGACAGCGCAGAGGCGGTTCGATCGGCCGGTCGGACCCTGGTTCAGTTCTCTGACCCGATGATGGCCGACCTGGGGGTACTGCGCGCCTTCCTGTTCGAACGGATGTATCGCCATCATCGCGTCAACCGGACCCGCAGCCAGGCTCGCCACACGGTCGCCAGCCTGTTCGAACTGTTCATGGCCGAACCGGACGAGTTGCCGCCCGAATGGTCGGCGCAGGCAATGCTGGATGACGGGCCGCGACGGGCCCGGGCCGTCTGCGACTATATCGCGGGCATGACCGACCGTTTCGCCATCGAGGAGCACAGGAAACTGTTCCACCTCGATCTGGCCCCCGAACCATAATCGCCCGGAAGTGTGATTCGTTTGCGACGCAGCGCGGGTTAGGATGGTCTGTCGCGCGTGATTCGCGTGACCCAGAGAGCGCTTCCGATGTCCCATGACGACAACCACCGTCCCGACAGCCGCGACCGGGGTGCCTATACGCCTCCGACCGATGACGATCTGCCGTTCAATCGCGGTGGCGGGTTCGATGCGCGTCGGGCGCCGCCGGCCAAGGCTCCCCCCGTCACCCTGATCATCAGCGGGCTCGTTCTGCTGGCCATGATCGTCGCGGTGGTGGTGATCTACAATCTCAGCGGCCCCAAGCCGTCCCAGGACGCGCCGGCCATCGGTAGCCCGGTCGGCAATCTGAAGGTGGAAGCCCCGGTCGAGGCCCAGCCGGTGGATGCCGAGGCCGGGATCGACGTCTATCGCGACGAGGCCGAGGTGCCGGGAACGGCCCCGACCTTCACGCCACCGCCCGAGGTCGTCCAGCCCCGGCCCGAGCCTCGCCCGCTGCCCGCCCCGCCGGTCGCTGTCGCGCCGAAGCCGACGCCGGCTCCGGTACCGCGGCCCGCTGCGCCCGCTGTCGCGACACCGGCCCCGGCCGTATCGACGGCGACCGGGACCTCGGCGGTCCAGATCGGGGCCTTTTCGTCGACCGCCATCGCCGATCGCGAGTTCGCCGCCGTCGCCGCCCGCTACCCCCAGTTCACGCGCGGTTCGGCCAAGCGGGTGCAGGAGGTCACGGCCTCCAACGGGTCGACCGTCTATCGCACCACCTTTACCGGCCTCAGCCGCGAACGGGCCCAGGCCTTCTGTGCGGCGATCCGGGCCGCCGGCGACGACTGTCTGGTCCGCTAGGTGACGACGGCGGCGATCTATGGCTGTTCGGGTCAGGTCCTGACCGACGACGAACGCGCCTTTTTCGCCGAGACCCGACCCTGGGGCTTCATCCTGTTCCGCCGGAATGTGGACAGTCCCGATCAGGTCCGTCGCCTGACCTCGGATCTGAGGGACAGCGTCGGCTGGGAGGCCCCGGTTCTGGTCGACCAGGAGGGTGGCCGGGTTCAGCGTCTGGGCCCGCCTCACTGGTCCAGATATCCGCCGGGCGAGGCCTATCTCAAGGCCACCGCTGACCCCTGGACCGCCCGCGACCTGGCCCGGCTGGGCGGGCGGCTCATGGCCCATGATCTCAGGGCCGTGGGAATCAATGTCGACTGCGCCCCCGTGCTGGACGTGCCTGTGCCGGGGGCCCACGATATCATTGGCGACCGGGCCTTTGCCCACGACCCCGCCCTTGTAGCCCAACTGGGCCGGGCGATGGCGGAAGGGCTGCTGGCGGGGGGCGTCCTGCCGGTGATCAAGCATATGCCTGGCCACGGGCGTGCGTTTGGCGACACCCACAAGGAACTGCCCACCGTCCATGCCGATCTGGACACGCTGGACGCCTGGGACTTTGCCCCGTTCAGGGCGATGTCGGACATGCCCATCGGTATGACAGCCCATATCGTCTTTACCGCCATCGACGCGAAACGGCCGGCGACCCAGTCGAAAAAGGCGATCCGGATGATCCGGGAACGGCTGGGGTTCGGCGGCCTTTTGCTGTCCGACGACCTGGTCATGAACGCCTTGTCGGGGACCTTGACCGAGCGGGCCGAGGCGTCGCTGACGGCCGGTTGCGATCTGGTCATCCACTGGAACGGTGTCCTCTCGGAGATGCAGCAGGTCGCCCGGGGCGTCGGCACGCTGAAAGGCGGTGCGGCTCGTCGCGCCGACGCGGCCCTGGCGCGCATCGTCCATTCGCCCGAGCCGCTGGATGTCCTTGAGGCCCGAGAACGGTTCGACGCCATGCTCGCAGGACGGCTGACCGCGGCGATGGGTCCGGATGTGGGCGAGGCGCAGGCCTGATCCGATGACCGAGGCCTTCCAGCCCCATCTGGACTTCTCCGCCGTCGAACAGGTCGAGGCCGACGAGGCCTTTGTGGTCGATCTGGACGGCTATGAGGGTCCGCTGCACGTCCTGCTGGCCCTGGCCCGGACCCAGAAGGTCGACCTGCTCAAGCTGTCGATCACCCGGCTGGCGGAACAGTATCTGGCCTTCGTTCACGAGGCGCGACGCAGGAATTTCTCGCTGGCGGCCGACTATCTGGTGATGGCGTCCTGGCTGGCCTATCTGAAGTCGCGGTTGCTGCTGCCCCGCACCGAGAAGGGTCGGGGCGACGAACCGCCGGCCGAGGAGATGGCGGCGGCCCTGGCGTTCCGACTCAGCAAGCTGGAGGCCATGCGGACGGCGGTGGAGGCCATTACGGCCCGGCCCCGGCTGAAGCGCGATGTCTTCGCGCGCGGCGACCCGGAGGCGACGGTGATCGTGCCATCCGACCGGATCGACGCCAGCCTGTATGACCTGATGAACGCCTATGTGACCCAGAGGCGGCGCGAACAGGCCCGGCACTACAATCCCGGCCAGAGGGTCGAGGCCTTTGCGCTGGAGGCCGCACGGGACTGGCTGCGCGAGGCCCTGCCGCGTCTTTCGGACTGGACCACGCTGGACCGTGTCGCTCCTGAACGCGACGCCGGAGGCGACGGGCCCAGCCAGGCCAGCTATCTGGCCTCGACCCTTTCGGCGGGTCTGGAACTGGTCAAGGAGGGCGCGATGGACGTGCGTCAGGACCAGGCGTTCGCGGCGATCTGGCTCAAGCGGCGCGGACGGGGTCATCCGCTGGAACTGTCCGCATGAGCGGCCTGGATTTCCGCCCTGACCAGGCCGAGACGGCGCGCCGGGTCGAGGCCCTGTTGTTTGCCGCTGCGGGACCGCTGTCGGTCGCCGAGATCGCCCGCCGCCTGCCCGAAGGGACCGATGTCGACGCGGCCATCGCCCATCTGAGCGCCCAGTATCAGGGCAGGGGGGTCGAGCTGGAATGCGTGGCCGACCGCTGGCGGTTCCGCACGGCCCCCGACCTGGCCTTCCTGATGACCGAGGAGCGCGAGGAGCCACGCCGCCTGTCGAAGGCTGCGCTCGAGACCCTGGCCATCATCGCCTATCACCAGCCGGTCACCCGCGCCGAGATCGAGGGTGTTCGCGGGGTGTCGATCTCGCGCGGGACGCTGGACCTGTTGCTGGAGATGGGGTTCGTGCGGCTGCGCGGGCGCCGGCGGACGCCGGGCCGTCCGGTCACCTATGCCACCGCCGACCGGTTCCTGGAGCATTTCAGCCTCGCCAGCATCCAGGACCTGCCCGGGGCCGCCGAGATGAAGGCCGCCGGCCTGCTGGACCTGTCCCTGCCTGCCGGGTTCGAGGTCCCCGACCCCTCGCGCGGCACCGACGCCGAGGACGAGGACCCGATCGAGGACGGCGACGCCCCCGAGTTCGCCCAGGATTTCGTCGGCGACTGAGCGGGTGGTGACCGGTGCCCGGCGTCGCACGTGGTCCATCGCCCTCACGCGCCGTGGCGCTGAAGTCATGCAGGGAAGTGGGCGGAGCCTGGGCCGTGGCCCGGAACCGGATGGATGCCCCGTGCTTTCGCCGTAGGGGCGGATGATGTTTTCGGCCA
>Ga0075012_10000741_pt1 | contig 34160 bp, 31 predicted proteins | sample All_14_2_FD_71474 | JGI IMG/M metagenome (GOLD analysis project Ga0075012, IMG submission 71474) | Freshwater microbial communities in response to fracking from Pennsylvania, USA - Allegheny Zone_MetaG_DW_15 | ecosystem: Environmental > Aquatic > Deep subsurface > Groundwater > Drilled...
GTACTGCACCCGCTCGCGTGCCACGGCCACGGTGACGTTGTTGCCCAAGGTGTATTTGCGGGGTTCGTCGGTGCCTGCGCCGCCCTCGCCTGGCCCTGCGGTGGTGGGCCAAGCCCCGGGGTGGCCTTCGACAGGCTCAGGCTGACCGGATTGCGTGAGATCGACGGGAGGCGGCGGGGCCATGGGCTCGCCGGGCTGGGGTTCGTACACCTGCACGGGTTCGCCGTCGAAGTCTTTGTCGGCAAAGAGTTCGGTTGCGCGCTTGAAGTCGAGGATGGTGAACCAGCTTTTGCCCAGGTCTTCGCGCAGGCGGGTGCCCCGGCCAATGATCTGTTTGAACAGGGTCATGGACTGGATGTTCTGGTCCAGCACGATGAGTTTGCAGGTTTGCGCGTCGACACCGGTGCTCATCAGGCGCGAGGTGGTGGCGATCACCGGGTAAAGCTTCTCGGGGTCGATGAAGTTGTCGAGCTGGGCCTTGCCCTGCGGGTTGTCGCCGGTGATCTGGACCACGTAGTTGGGCTGGGTGGCGCAGAGGTCGGCATTGGCATTGCTCAGCGCCTGGCGCATGCGCGCGGCGTGGTCGATGTCTTCACAAAAGACGATGGTTTTGGCGTAACGGTCGGTGGCTTTGAGGTACTCGGTGATTTTGGTCGCCACCACTTCGTCGCGTTTTTCGAGCACCAGCTTGCGGTTCATGTCGGGGCCGGTGTAGATACGGTCTTCGATCAAGTGGCCCAGTTTGTCGGTCATGCCATCGGTAGGGCGCCAGCCAAAGGTGTCTTTGTCCAAATCAACACGGATGACTTTGTACGGGGCCAGGTAACCGTCTTCAATGCCTTGTTTGAGGCTGTAGGTGTAGATCGGCTCACCAAAGTAGTCGCTGTTGGAAATGTCTTTGGTTTCCTTGGGTGTGGCGGTCAGGCCGATCTGGGTGGCGGTTTGGAAGTAGCTGAGGATTTCGCGCCAAGCCGAGTCTTCGGCGGCGCTGCCGCGGTGGCATTCGTCCACCACGATCAGATCGAAAAAGTCTGGCGAGAACTGTTTGTAGATGTTGCTGTCTTCATCCGTGCCGCTGACGGCCTGGTACAGCGAGAGGTAAATCTCGTATGACTTGTTGACTTCTTTGGTGCTCTTGTTGACGGCCAGGTCAATGTCTTCCACCGTGACCTGGCCTTGCGCATCGACCCGCTCAATGCCCTTGGCATTGGGGCTGAGTTTGGCCATGGCGCCCTTGAAGGGCCGGAAGTCGTTAACCATGGTCTGGTCGACCAGGATGTTGCGGTCGGCCAGAAACAGGATGCGTTTTTGGCCCTTGGCTTTGTCGGCACGCCAGTCGGACTTCCAGAGCCGGTGGATGATCTGGAACGCGGTGTAGGTTTTGCCGGTGCCGGTGGCCATGACCAGCAGCACCCGGTGCTGCCCGGCGGCGATGGCTTCGACCGTGCGGTTGATGGCCGTCAGCTGGTAATAACGCGGTACCTTGGCAGGGGCGTACGGGGTTTCGGCCACCCGCTGCACCGCAGGTGCCCAGCCTTTCCAGGCGCAGTAACGACGCCACAGTTCTTGCGGGCTGGGAAATTCGTCCAGGCCAATGGTTTGCTCCAGCACGCCGGTGGCACAAGTCGCGTCACGAAAGACAAAACCCTCGCCATTGCTGGCAAAACTGAAGGGCACATCGAGCAACTGGGCGTACTGGATGGCCTGCTGCATGCCCGCATTGACGGATAGCCGGGCTTGTTTGACCTCGACCACAGCCAGCGGGATATTGGCCTTGAAAAACAGCACGTAATCGGCGCGCAGCACGGTGCTCTGGTCGCGCCGGGCGGTTTTGCCCCGCACCACCACCCGTCCGTCGCGCAAGGGGTATTGCGCATAGATCTGGTCCAGCGTGTGCCAGCCTGCGGCCACCAAAGCCGGACGCACGAACTTGTCGCAGATGTCGCTCTCGGAGAGTGATTTTTTGTCCATGCCGCTGGCTTTTCCCTGATGGATTGCGGTCACCCGCTGGAAAGTTACAGAGGTGGATCAAGGACGATTCTGCCACTCAAGTGGCCAATTTCATCAGCGTAGGACGCCCCATTCAGCGCTGCTGGTTGAAGTGCGGACTCAGTTGCACCGTCTCACCAATGATCACCAGCCCCGGCTGGGGTCCGTAAGACGGCGCCAGCGTCACCAGCCGACTCAGGCCGGTGGCCCAGATACGCTGGCTGGCGCGGGTGCCGTCGCGCACCACGGCCGCCGGTGTATCGGGCACCAGACCATGCGAGATCAGTTGCTGGGCAATGTGTGGCAAGCGCTGCACACCCATATAAAACACCCGCGTCTGCCCCGGGCGTGCCAACGCGCTCCAGTCATACCCGCTGTTGTCATCCGCCAGATGGCCAGGCAAAAAGACGCAGCTGCCAGCCAAGTCGCGGTGGGTCAGCGGGATGCCTGCCGCCATCGAACAACCGCTGGCCGCCGTGACACCCGGCACAACTTCAAAGCCGATCCCTGCGGCCTGCAGCGCCTGCACTTCTTCCCCTCCGCGGCCAAACACAAACGGGTCGCCGCCCTTGAGCCGCACCACCTGCCGCCCGGCCTTGGCATGTTGCACCAGCAAAGCATTGATTTGATCCTGCGGTACCGAATGGTTACCCAGCGCCTTGCCGACGTACAGCCGCTCCGCACGGGCCGGAATCTGGTCGAGGACCTCTTGTGTGATCAGCCGGTCATGCACCACCACCTCGGCACGCTGCAGGCGGTTGAGCGCACGTAATGTCATCAGGTCGGCCGGGCCGGGACCGGCGCCGACGATATACACAAAACCTGTTGCTAACTCACTCATCACAGTCTCCCGGGCCTTGGTGAAACACCAGATCAGCCACCGGCTGACCCGCCACCAGATGCTGTTCGATGATGCGGTCCATGTTTTCGGGTGTCACGTTGTAGTACCAGGTGCCGTCGGGTTGTACACACATCACCGGCCCGCCCTTGCAGGCGGCAAAACAGCTCACCCGGCTGCGTTTGACCCGCAACGCACCGTCGTTCAGCCCGGCGGCCTTGAACTTGTCACCCAGGCTGTCAAACAGGGCCTGCGCCGCGCCGTCCTGGGCACAACGTGGGCCGGTGCAAATCAGCAGATGGCGTTTGTACTCGCCAATTTTGGGTTTGATCACCTCAGTCATGCCTCGGCCTCGTCAGCACCAGGCGTCTCTTCTTCTTCGAGCGGGGTTCTGAGCATCAGCTCCAGATAGTCTGCGGGCAGATGGTGAAGCTGTGCCAGTTGCGTCAGACTGATGCCTTCAGCAAAGTCAGCGTGTAAGTTGGCCATCCACCCAAGCAGGCCGGTGGACAGGGAGCGACCCCGCTTTTCGCCCGCACGTGCGCTGCCGTCGCCTTGCATATCGTATTTGTTGGCATAACCACGCGGGGTGACCATCAGACCGTCACGCACAAAGGTATTGCTGTTGCCGATCAGCACGGTGCTGAGCATGCCGATGTCGCAGTCACTCATCTTGTCGAGTGTGGTGAAGACAATGGCCTGGCGGCGCCGGTAGGCCGACTTGACCACCGCCACCGGTGTCTGGGGCGAGCGATGCCGCAAAAACAGGTACTGCGCCTGTTCGATCTGTTGGGTGCGCCGCCCACTCTTGGGGTTGTACAGCGCCACCACAAAGTCAGCCGCAGCAGCGGCCTCCAGCCGACGGGCAATGACCGGCCAGGGTGTCAGCAGATCCGACAGCGAAATCGAGCAAAAATCGTGCGTCAGAGGCGCCCCCACCAGCGAGGCACAGGCATTGATGGCCGAGGTGCCCGGCACAATTTCCACCGGCACACCGCTGTCCGGTGTCCAGCCAGCCTGAAACAACACCTCGTAGGTCGGGCCGGCCATGCCGTAAACCCCGGCGTCGCCGCTGGAGATCAGCGCCACCTTTTTGCCCGCCTGGGCGCTCTCCAGCGCATGCACCGCGCGGTCGAGTTCCTCGGTCATGCCTTTGCGGATGACCTCTTTGCCCTCGAGTAAATCGGCCACCAGCTTGATGTAGGTGACATACCCGATCACCACATCGGCCTCGGCAATGGCTTCGACCGCGCGATGGGTCATCTGGGCGAAGCTGCCCGGGCCAATGCCCACCAGCATGATCTTGCCTTGCGGGGGGGTGGTCACAGAAGCTTCAGAAACAATCTCGGTCATGCGTCATCCTTGCAATGGAAATGGTGGCGTTTTTTCCGTCAACGCCTTGGTGTTTGAATTTTTCGACCAGCAACTGATCGGCCTGAGCACCGGCCGCCAGCAACGCAGCGGCCTCGGACACCGAGGGGGTGCCCATGTAACGCAAGACGGTCTCGGACGGATTGGGCACCGGCACCGCCGCCAGTTCGGCCGCGCTGAAAAAACGCAGCGGCCAGCCGCCTGCCTTGGCCAGTTCGAGGAAAGCGAGCTCATCGGACTTGGCCTCGATACTGGCCAACACCCGCACCTGGGCACGGCTCAGACCAGCCTGCGCCAGCGCGTCATACAGCGCCTGTAGCACCGTGGTCAGGGGGGTGCCCCGGTCACAGCCCAGACCAATCGCGACGCCCGATGTCGCAACACTCATGCGCCCTGCCCCTGTGGCGGGCGGTAGACCACCAACCGTTCATGCAATTGCTCCCAGCGCGCGGGGGTCACTTCGGCGTGGGTGATCCACAACACCGCCTTGAACTGGTCCAGATCCACATCTTCCAAGCGGGAAAAGCGCTGGATGTTGGCTGGCAAGGGTGTCGGACGGGTCCACCAATGCGGGCTGCCCGCCTCTTGCACCAGCGCCACCGGTTCCTGGTTGACCACGGCGGCAGACACGCGGGTGATGTTGATCTTGGGCGACTCCACGCGCCAGCCGAGTTCGCGCCCCAGAATATCAACGGGAATGGTTTTGCCCACGTCCGACGCGGTGGTCAGCACCGCAGTGCCCCCCAGCAACGCGGCAACTTGTTGGGCAAAAGCATTGGCACCACCAATATGGCCAGAGAGCACCGGAATGACGTACTGCCCGGCATCGTCCACCACGATCACACCGGGGTCTTCGTCTTTGCTTTTGAGGTAGGGCGCAATCAGGCGCACCACCGCACCGAGCGAGACAAAAAACACCAGTTGGTCAAAGTTGGCAAAGAGCTGCGCTACTTCATCGCGAAACGGGCCGCTGTAGATCTGGACCGGGTTGCTCACGCCCGCCACCAGCGGGGCAAACTTGTCGGCGACACACACATGGGCGGCGGGCAACTGCTGCGCCAGCAGCGCGGCTTGTTGTGCGCCGTGTTTGGTGATGGCGATCAGCACCACACGCGGCACCGGCTCGGTCACAAAGGGAGAGATCTGTTCACTCATTCAACGGCTTCCTCTGCCAGCTCAGTACTGGTTTTTTTGCGACAACCGCGCACCATCGGGCCTTTTTCACGGCCCGGATTTTTCACCAGCAGCAAAGACAGGTAATTGACCTGGGTGCCCTTGAGGCTGGCCACGTCCCGCACCACCCGCTCTAGCGGTGAACCAGCCTTTTCGACCAGGCAGCTGTGCGCCAGCAGGCCACGTCGCTCCAGCAGATCGATCAGGTCGTCGAGCAGCGGTTTGACCTTCATCAGCACCAGGGTGTCAAAGTCGTCGAGCATTTTTTCCACCGCATGGATGCCATAAGCGGCGGGCACGATGGCAATAGTGTCGTCCTGCTCGGACAGCGGCACCTGCACCGTGGCACACACCGCGTTGAACGAACTCACCCCCGCCACAACCTGCACCTGCGCGGCAGGGTCCAGCTCACGCAGCACCCGCGCCAGGTAGCTGAAGCTGGCGTAAGTGGAGGCGTCCCCTTCCACCAAAAACAGCACATCCTGCCCGGTGGACAGCAAATCGCGCACGGTTTCTGCGGCCTTGAGCCAATGGCGCGCCAGTTTCTCTGCATCGTGCGTCATCGGGAACAGCAGCGGCAGATGCTGTGCGGGCAGCGGCAAACCGGCGCGCTGGGCGATGTCAAGCGCATAACTGTCCGAGCGCATGCTGCGCACCGGGTAGGTCCAGATGGCATCAGGGCGTTCGAGCAAGGCCCAGGCCCGGCGTGTGATCAGGCCGGGGTCGCCGGGGCCCAGGGAAACACCAAAAAGGGTACCGTTTTTAGACATGAGTTGCTACAAATTCAGAAGTTGTCGAGGCAGATCCTGCCTGGGCACAGACGACCCAGACCGGGTTTTCTGCAGCCATGCGGTGCATCTGCAGAATCGGCTGACTGCGCGAGGCCTGCAACTGCAGCACATCCCAGTTGGCTGCGAGTTGTTTCACCGCCTCAACGGCCGTGGCCATGTTTTCCAGCGTCACAAAATTCATCACGAGCCAGCCTCCGGGACGCAGGCGTTGTAACACCAGGCCAATCAGTGCGGCCAGCTCGCCGCCCGAACCACCGATGAACACCGCATCGGGGTCGGCCCAGTCGACCAGGCCGTCGGGCGCCTTGCCGTGGACCAGGCTGTGGTTGCTGATGCCCAAGGCGCGACGGTTCTGCAGCACATTGGCGCAATCGTCGGCATTTTTTTCAATCGCGTAGACATGGCCCTGCGTGCACAAGCGGGCCGCCTCCAGCCCGACCGAGCCCGAGCCCGCACCAATGTCCCAGACCACGCTGTTCTGACGCAGTTGCAGGCGCGCCAAGGACACAGCCCGCACCTCGTTTTTGGTGATCAGGCCTTTTTCCGGGTGACGCTGGGCAAAACTGGCGTCCGGCAGGCCAAACAACACCGGCGACGCACGCAGCGTGCTGCGCCACAGCAGCACCACATTGAGTTCGGCAAAGCTCATCTGCGTGGCGGCCTCGATGCTGAAGCCGCTCAGCACACGTTCCTGCGGCTGGCACAGGCGTTCGGCCACCGCCATCTCCCAGTCCTTGTCCACCCCTTCGGTAACCAGCATGCGGGCGATGCGATCGGGCGAGTTAGCTGGGCTGGTCAACACCGCCAGGCGGTCGTGTTGGCGCAGTTCACGCAGCAAACCATACAAACCATGGCTGGGCGGTGACCCTGCCACCCACTCCCCGGCATCGCGGCTGTGCACCGAGACAAAACGCATGTCCTGCCAGGGCAGACACAACCGGGCGCAGGCCAGTTGCAGGGTCGAGACGTTGGGAAGCACCTCGATCACCTCGACACACAGGCGCGAGGCCAGGTAGGCGGCAATGCCATGGCACAGCGGGTCACCGGTAGCCAGCACCACCACGCGCTGGCCTTCGTCGAGCGCAGCACGGATCCATTCCGGCACCTGGGACATCACACCGGTCAGGTCACGCTGCTCGGCCTGCGGCGCAATGTGCTCGGCCAGCAATTCCAGCGTGCGGCTGCCACCAATCACCAATTGCGCCTGTGCCAGATGGGCCAGCGCAGTTTGGCTCAGGCTGGCCGCACCATCGTCGAGCACGCCCAACACACGGCACTTGTCCAAATTCTTCATGGCGTCCTTGTTCAAACTGGGGGCCTTGTTCATGGGTACTGGGCAATCTTGTGCCCATCAAAGTCACACACCAGCACCTGGATGTCGAACTTATCGGGATAACTTTTGTGCAAGGTCTGCACCACACGTTGCGCCAGAGTGGTGTGGAACACCGTGCCCAAACCGAGTTCATCCATGCGTTCCCCGGCATAACGCGCGGTTTTGGCGGCGCGGATGTCGGCACACACATTGGGCGGCACACCGAGTTCCGCCGCCAGATCGGCCAACAGCCCGGTATCCACATCGGCACGCCCGGCATGGGTGATGGTTTCACCCTGGGCGATTTTGGTGAGTTTGCCCACCATGCCGCCAATCACCACCCGCTTCACACCGGCTTTCACCGCCGCACTCATGGCGTAACGCAAAAAGTCACCCATCTGCACAAACGCCGCCTCGGGCAGATGTGGCAGCTGTTCCATAACAAACTTTTCGGTGCGACCACCGGTGGTCAGCACCACCACGCCCTGCGGCAAGGTGCCCGCCACATGCACGCCCTGCACCACGCTGGCGCGGTAAGCGGCAGTGGAATACGGCTTAACGATGCCGGTGGTGCCCAGAATGGAAATCCCCCCAAGAATGCCCAGTCGGGCGTTGGTGGTTTTTTTGGCCATCTCCTGGCCTTGTGGCACCGAGATCGTCACGACCAGTCCTGCGTTGTCCAGCAGCGCCCCGGCAGCCTGGCGCACATTGGCTTCGATGTTGCGGCGTGGCACCGGGTTGATGGCCGGGCCACCCACCTCCAGACCCAAGCCGGGCATCGTCACCCGGCCCACACCCTCGCCACCAGCCAGCAGCACCTGACCAGGCGAGTCGGCCTGCCAGCACACATCGGCTGTCAGATGGGCTTTGTCGGTGCAATCAGGGTCGTCACCCGCATCCTTGATCACCATGGCATGGGCACAAACCCCGTCACAACGACCATCGTGCACGGCAAAAGTCACCAAGTCACCGTTGGGCAACTGGCTTTCTACACTGTCAGGCACCTGACCGGTCACCAGGCCGATCACGGCCGCCCGCGCCGCCGCTGCGGAACACGCACCGGTGGTGAAACCGGTGCGCGTGCCACGCGGCACACTTTTGTCCATCACGCGGTGCTGTCCTTGCTGTTGGCCTTGGCCTCCGCCATGCCCAGCAAAGCGTGGATGGCCGCCACCACCAGAGTCGAGCCGCCCTTGCGGCCACGGATCACCACCCAGGGCACATCACTCTGCAAAGCCATCAGGTCCTTGGACTCAGCCGCAGAGACAAAACCCACCGGCATGCCGACCACCAGGGCCGGGCGAGCGCCCTCCTCACGGATCAGCCGAACCACCTCGATCAAAGCGGTGGGGGCGTTGCCGATGCCAATGATGGCACCGTCGAGCAGCCCCAGCCTGTGCGCCTTGCGCATGGCCTGCACCGCACGCGTGGTGCCCTGTGCCTGAGCCAGCTCAATCACATCAGGATCACTGATGAACTGGTGGGTGCTGATGCCAAAGTGCGCCAGGCGCGGGGCCGACAGGCCCACACAAATCATCTCGACATCGGCCACCACACGAGCCTGGCCCGAAAAAATGGCCGCCAACCCGGCGCTCACCGCCTGGGGGTGGAATTCGGTCAAGCCATTGAAGTCAAAGTCGGCATTGGCGTGGATCATGCGACGCACCACCGGCCACTGTTCAGGTGCGTAGTTGTGGGGACCGGCTTCGCGGTCGATCACCGCAAACGAATCGTGCTCGATGGCGCGGCCAGCGGCGGTGAGTTGTTCGGTGATGACGTTGGCGGTGGGCACACTCATGCCGGGGCTCCGACATGGGGATGGTGGTGGTGACCATGTTCATGTTCATGTTCATGAGGATGGTCGTGTTCGTGCGGGTGTGCATGGTCATGGCCGTGGTGTGTGCCATCGTCATGCAGGTGACCGCCTTGGCCATGTTCAACGGCAAACTCGCGGAACTTGCAGCCATCACAGGCCATCATCGCCGCGGGGCGACCCAGGCGGGCATCGTTGACACGCTGCTCCAGCACCTCAAACACCTCGGGCTCAAACCCAAAATAGTTGGTCAGTGCAAAACGCACGGTGGGGTACTGCGTCTTGAGGTTGGCCACCTGGCGCACGATGCGCTCCATCAGCGTGCCGTTGAACAGGTAATACGGCAACACCGCAACTTGTGTCATGCCCAGCAGGTGCTGGCGTTGCACCACTTTTTCCAGGCGCGGGTAGGTGATGCCGGTGAAGGCCACATCGACCAACGGGTGGTCAGTTTCCTCCATGACCCAGCGCGCCATTTTCGCCATTTCACCATTGGCATGGCGGTCGGACGAGCCGCGCCCGAGCAGCACCACACCGGTGGTGGTGGGGTCAGGCATGTCCAGCGACTTCATCGCGGTTTTGAGGCGGCGCAGCACCACCTTCAACAGCAGGTCGCAAGCGGTCAACTCGGGGGTGTACAAAAACTGGACCCGTGGAAACCGGACACGCGCTGCGTCAATCGCTTGCGGGATGTCCATCTTGACGTGGCCCGCCGCATTCAGGATCAGCGGCACCACAATCACCCGGCCCGACTTGGCGGCGGCGGTGGCCAAACCTTGCGCCAGCGTGATGTCAGCCAGTTCAATAAAACAAACCTCGATTGACCAGCTCGGCTGGCGTTGGCGCCACTGCTGGGCAAAAGCCAGGATTTCGTCGTTGCCAGAGGACTCGCGTGAGCCGTGGCCCACCAGCAAAATGGTGTCAGAGGTCATGGGTTGTCCAAAGTAAGTGCTTGGGCAGGCACACTGGCCTGCCGGAAACGGTGGGTGAAGCTGGCGTCGTAGAGTTTGGATTTGGCCAGAGTGGTCCAGTGCCGCGCGCCCAGTGTCGGGCTGGCGATGATCATCGACTGGCTGACCAGCTTGGCCTCGCGGCACAGGGCCTGGATGGTGTCAACCGTGCCACGCACAATTTTTTCTTCACCGGGCCAGCTGGCTTTGTGGACCACCACCACCGGCGCATCCGGTGACCAGCCCGCGGCGCGCAGCGCAGCGGTGACCTGCCCCATCAAGGTGATGCTCAAGAAGATGCACAAGGTGCTGTGGTGCGCCGCCAGCTCTTGCAGCGACTCCCCCTCAGGCATGGGCGTGCGCCCTTCCATGCGGGTCAGAATCACGGTCTGGGTGACTTCGGGCAGGGTCAGGCTCTCAACCGCCGCTGCGGCCGAGGCCATGGCCGAGGACACGCCCGGCACCACCTGCACCGGCACACCGGCGGCGTCCAGCGGCTGCACCAGCTCGATGAGCGCACCGTACAGGCCGGGGTCACCGGTTTGCAGGCGCACCACGGTGTCGCAACGCGCCGCCTGGGTGATCAGCCAGGCCGACATCTCGTCGAGCGTCATGTCTTTGCTGTCGGCGATCACACAGCCCGCCGGCGCCCAGCGGGTGGCGGCTTCACTGACCAGGGAGCCTGCAAACAGGATGGCCCCGGCGCGCTCGATCAAGCCACGGCCTTTGACGGTGATCAGGTCCGGGTCACCGGGGCCGGCGCCGACAAACCAGACGCATCCGGGCTTGGGCTGTACCATGGATCAGGCCGCGCTGTACAGGCGTTTCTCAACAGCGACCGAACCTTGCAGGCGGTGCATCGTTTTGGCCAAGGCCAGCACACCCAGGTCAATCAACGGCTCAGCCAGCACCACGGTCATGTAGGCAGCGCCAAAGCTGGCCACACTGGCCAGGTTGTCAGCACCCACACCACGGCCATACAAGGCCCAGAAGCCGACCCACACCACGATGCCACCTTGGTAAGCCAGCGACAGCTTGAAGGCCTGGGCGTAGCCAATGTTCACATACGCGGTGCTCTCAGGAATGATCTTGCGCGCCAGGGCGGCGGTGGCAAACAGCGGCACCAGCAGGGTGGTGACGTTCATGCCGTACTGCGGCAGGTCAAACGGTGCAAAAAACAGACCTTGGACCAACAGGCCACCGGCCAAGCCAATGGCCGCAGGGGCCACACCAAAGACCAGCAACAAGGTGGTGCCCAAAATCAAATGCACTTCAGACACGCCCACCGGGTGGTGCGGCAACACTTCAAAAAAGCAGAACACCAAAGCAACGGCCATGGCAGAACGCAGTGCCAAAGCGATCAAGCCATCACGTTTGATGGTGCTGACCGCCAGCTTGGCCGCATAAGCCAGGGCACCGGCGGCAGTGGCGACACTGAGGAAAATTTTGGCGCCTTCAACAAGGCCTGGTTCGATGTGCATGGTGTAACTCCTTTAAAAACGACGGATTGAAAAATAACGGGTGAACGCAGAGAAGAGCTGTCAGCAGTTGGGCACCTCCTGACGCAGGCGCAACAGCACCTGTCTGACCAGGCCGCGTGCAGCCATGCGTGTCAGCACCAGCGCGTGTTGCGCCATGATGTGGGGTGACCCAGCCGTTAAAAGTTAAGCAGGGTCAGCGCGCGGGCGAGCCCGACGCGCTGGCGGCGATGGCCGCAGCGCGCGTGACTCGGGCGATAGGGGGGTGTGGGGCGGAAAAGAAAACGGGCGAACAAGCCCACGGCCAAGACAAGAGGCGCGCGACAGGAGGTCGAAGAGTCATCACAGAATGCACCGGCATCAAGCTCTCACCGTCTTCCCCGACAGTGCCTGAGCGTTACGGTTGCCCGCACGCGAGCAACCACCTTGTTGGCCGGTATCCGGGCTGGTGGATGCCACCTCCATCGCCTTCCCAAGTGTCTGTTCAGAACACTCAGTGGCCTTGATGGGAGCTAAATCATGACGATTCGTCCACTTACCGTTGCGGGGGCAGCGCAGGTTAGGTTGGCTGTTGTCAGCGTGACCCTCCTGCTTCCCGTTGAACTGCGCCGTGTGAACCACGTCGCGAGCACCAACAGCGGAATTCTAACCACAGTTTTTGGCATGAAGCAGCCGGAGGCGCCCCGCGGGCTGCTTCAACTTCTCACCTTGGGCGTCGACTAAGACGTGCGGCCCTTGCCGTCCTGTGACGCTGCTGCGTCAGCCTGCGCCACGTCCTGCAAGAACAACACATCTTGCTGCACAAACGCCAGCAGCAGGGCGGCCAGCGCCGGGTAAACATCGAACCGGGTCGTGACTTGCCGGGATTTCTCGGTAAACATCGGGAGCCAGGTCATCAGCCCGTCCTGCAGGAAAGCCGCCTGGTCCAGCGCTTGAACGCCGGCGCGCAGGTTGTCTTGCTGCGCTTGTTCGATCAGCTTGACCATCACCGCCAGGTAGATCGCCAGATGGTCGGCGGGCTCCTTGAAGTCGTCCTGCAGCACCAGCGACGACTGCGCCAAAAACGACCGCATGCGTTGCTCGGTGGGCCCGCAAAACTGCGCCGCGTCGTTTTTGTAACAGGAGCCATACGGCAAGGCCCCGGACTTGGCGTCCAGCAAGAACGCCTGGGCAAAGTCGGCCGCCAGTTCCAGGCGAGCGTAGGGCACCTCGCGCAGGCTGTGCAGCGCCGCTTGCAGGCGCTGGCTCTCAGGGGCCAGCCCGATGTTGGCCAGCCCCTGCAGCAGCCCATCCACGTCACCGCCCAGGTAGGCGTTGAGCTGGGCGTCAGTCAACTCGGCCGCGTACAGGCTGGAAAACCACCCGTAGACCACCGCGCGCTGCTGGCACGCCTGCTGCCACTGCGCCGCATCGAGCGTGCCCGATTCTGCGGCGATCATGCTGAACGCACCGGTGTGCCGCTGGCATCGACCTCGGTCGGGCCGCCAAAGGCGGTGACTGCGGGTGCCGCGCCGATGAACTTCTCGATCTGCACCAGGCAGGTGTTGGCGCTGGTGGCCTGGGCCAGGCTGGAGGTGCCGATGTCCAGCGTCAAGGTGTTCGGGTCACCATAGGTGTCGAGCGCGCCGACCTCGGGCCCGGTCGGGCCGTACCAGGCGCCTTCCTGAATACGCACCACGCCACTGGGAAAGTTGTCCGACACATGGGCACCCGCCAGCAACTGGCCGCGGTCGTTGAACACGCGCACCAGGTCGCCGTGCGCGATGCCGCGTGCCTTGGCGTCGGCCGGGCTCAAAAAGACCGGTTCGCGGCCCTTGATGGCGTAGGTCGAGCGCAGCGGCTCGGACTCGCACAGCTGCGAGTGCAGGCGCTTGTCCGGGTGCACCGACTGCAGCCACAGCGGGAAGCGTTTGGAGTTGGGGCCGCCGTGTGAACGCTCGGTTTTTTCCATCCACACCGGGTGACCCTTGCAGTCGGCGTAGCCAAAGCGCTCGATCTTGCGGCTGAAAATCTCAATAAACCCCGACGGTGTGCCCAGCGCATTGACCTCGGCGTCGTCGCGAAAATCAGCGTGCCGCACCCAGGGTTTGCCCTCCGGAAACAGCACATAGCCGGTTTTCCAGAACTCGGCAAACGCCGGCATGGGGAACTCTTTGAGGCCGTTTTCCTTGCGGCAGTCCTCGTAGAGCTTTTCGACCCACTGCATTTCGTTCATGCCACGGGTGTATTCCTCTTCGCGGTTGAAGCGTCGGCACAGGGCCTTGAAGATTTCGAAATCCGGGCGTGAGTGGAACAGCGGGTCCACCAGCTTGTGCATCGCCAGCACGCCGCGGTTGCTGTAGGAGCCGTAGGCGTCGATGTCGTTGCGCTCAAAGTGGGTGCAGGCCGGCAGCACGATGTCGGCAAAGCGGCAGGTGGCGGTCCAGTTGTAGTCGATCGCCACCACGGTTTCCAGCTGGCGGTAGGCCTGCTTCATGCGGTTGCGTTGCGACTGGCGGTGCCACTGGTTGCAGCCGGTGAAGATGGCCATCTTGTACGGCGCCAGTTTCACTTTGCCGCCATTGAAGTCGATCTCCTTGCCGGGCTCGAGCAGCGCGTCGATCACGCGGGCAATCGGCATGGTCGGGCTGTAGCCCTTGAAATCGGTGTTGTCGTACTTGGGCTTGCGACCCGGGTCCAGGTTGAGCGGGAAGGCGCCCGGCATGGCCGCGCCCGAGGACGACACGCCGACCGAGCTGTAGTGGTGGGCGTAGCTGATGCCGCCGCCGGGCAGGCCGATCTGGCCCAGCATGGCGGCCAGCACAGCGCCCATCCAGTAAGGCTGCTCACCATGTTGCTGGCGCTGGATGGCCCAGCCGAAGATCAGCTGGGTGCGGTTTTTGGCCATCTGGCGCGCCAGCTGGCGAATGCGCTGCGCCGGCACGCCACAGATGGCGGCCGCCCATTCGGCGGTTTTTTCCACCTTGTCTTCGGTCTGGCCCAGCAGGTAGGGCAGGAACCGATCAAAACCCAGGGTGTAGGTCTTGATGAAGCTCTTGTCGTAAAGGTCTTCCTTGACCAGTGTGTGCGCAATGCCCAGCATCATCGCCACGTCGGTCATCGGGTTGATGTATTGGTGCTCGCAGCCCAGGTAATTCTGCGTCTTGCTCTTGACCGGGTCCAGACACAACACCTGGATTTCTTTGGCGGCAACTTTTTTCTTGAGCTGCTCAAAGTAGGCGTAGGACTCGTGGGTTTCGGTGTTCCAGCCGACCTGCAGGTTCTTGATCGGGTCGTTGGCCCAGAACACGATCATCTTGCTTTCTTTGAGGATCAACTCCCAGGAGGTGCCTTGCGAGTAGACCTCGGTCGAGCCCAGCACATAGGGCAGGATGGTTTGGCCCGCGCCAGTGGAGTAGTCGCCCACGGTGCCGACACTGCGGCCATGCATGCCGATGGCGCGGATCATGTGGTTGCCGCAGCTGTGCATCTGGCCCACCGTGCGCCAGCCGACCCCGGCGGTGTGCAGCGCCCACGGGCCGTAGGATTTTTGAACGCGCTCCAGTTCTTCGTAGAACAGGTCCAGTGCATCGTCCCAGCTGACGCGCACAAAACGGTTGTCGCCGCGCTGGGCGGTGTCACTGTGATGGCGCTTCTTGTACCAGTCCAGCCGCACCATCGGGTAGCGGATGCGCGAGGAGCTGTAAATCAGGCCGGGAATGCCCTTGATCATCTCGGTCGGGTGCTTGTCGTATTCAAACGGCCGCACTTCCACCACCCGGTCGTTGACCACCTTGGCGCGGATGGCGCCGAAGTGTGAGCCGGTGACCTTCCATCCGGCCATGTCCTTGCCAGCGGCACTGGCCGCACCTGCAGTGGCGGTGGCGCCATCCTTAGCGGCAGCGGCCTGGGCCGGTGCGGCGCTCAGCAAGGCCGGGCCCACCAGCGTGGTGCCGGAAAAAGCCGCCAGTCCCTTTAAAAAATTGCGACGTGAGTAAGTCATGTTGGTCATCCTGTTCAAGGCCGTGCGGTTTGTAAAGTGGCGTCAGCAGCGGCTGCCGCATGGGGCTTGTTGCTGAAGTCCGACGAGTGCGATTGCAGGTACTTCAGCACCACCTTGGCCGTGTCGGCGTCCATGCTGGTGAAGCCCACCATGCCGCCAAACAGGCCCGGCCAGGCGTTGGCATCAATATGCGACTCCAGCGGTTGACGGTGGCACACGCTGCAACTTTGCGTGTAGGAGGCACGGGCGATGGTCCAGATGGGCTCCACGCTGTCGATCAGGCTGCCCTTCTTGATCCAGAGTTTGGCTTGCACCTGCTGCCATTCCAGACCGGTGTTGGGGTCTTCCTTGCTGGCCAGGACGGTGACCAGTTCGGGTTTTTGCGCCACTTCCTTGTCCAGCACGGCGTTGGTGATGTTCAGGCCAAACTCGCCGTACCAGACGCGGCCATAACCTTTGTTCTTGCGCCACAGCGTCAGCTCCACCTGCTGCGCGTCACCCTGGGTTTGCAGCACCTTGACCTTGGCGGCCACTTCGATCGCACCCACTTTGCGCTTGAGCTCGGCGTCGGCAAACAAGTCTTGCGGCACCACGGTGTAGTAGTCCTTGCCACTGGAGACGCTCTGGCCGATAGCACTCGACAACAAGGTGTCAAACGCCGGGTTGCGCGCCCCTTTCATGTCAGGCAACTGGTGGGCCACACCTTTGTGGCAATCGACACAGCTCTGGTCGCGCGCAGCGGCATTGCGCATGGCCACTTGGGAGGTCGGGCGCATCTTGTCGAAGTCCATGTCCTTGTAGTCGTGGCAGTTGCGGCATTCGCGTGACCCATTGGCAGCAAACCGTGCCCACTCGCGCTGGGCCAGCACCAGGCGGTGTTCCTTGAATTTTTCACGGGTGCCGATCTGGCCGGTGAACTGCGCCAGCACTTCGCGGCTGGCCTGCATCTTGCGCGCCAGCTTGTCGGTGAAGTCGTGCGGCACATGGCAGTCCGGGCAGGTGGCGCGCACCCCGCTGCGGTTGCTCCAGTGCACGGTCTTTTGCAGCTCGGGCAGCAGGTTGTCGTGCATGGTGTGGCAGTTGAGGCAAAACTCTTCCTTGTTGGTGAGTTCCATGGCGGTGTTGAAGCCCTGCCAGGACAGGATGCCGGCCATGAAGCCGCCCGTCACCAGCACGCCCAGGCCAATCTTCATGGAGGGCCGCAGAAACAGCTGGCGGATAAATCTGAATAACTTTTTCATGATCTCTTTCTAGGCATGTGATGCGCCATTCAAAGGCGCGCGCACCGACGCGTCAAACCGGGTTGGCCTGCAAACTCAGCTCGGTGGTCCAAACACCAGCAGCTGGGAGAACCAGACCAGAAACCCATACACCACCAGCAAGATGCCCATCAAGGCGGGCAGGCCGACCAAGGCCAGCAGCAAGAAATTGCGCCAGTCGCGCTGCGACCCGACAATGGCAGCCTCGCTTGAAAAATCATCCGGTTTGTTGTCCATGCTGGGTCCTGTGGCAATGTGCGTTGACGAAGTGAATGCAGCAATCACGCATTCACCGGCTGCGGATGATTTTGCTCAGCGGGTATGAACTGACTGGTGAAATTTGTGAATGGCGCCCCGTGTTGTGTTAACCGCATTCACCAAACCTGGCGGATTCGGCCCTGGCCCGAGCTGACCGCTGGATAATCCGGCCACTTTTTATGAACCCAGCCTGTGGAAAATAGCCCTGTCAAACTTCTGGTGGTCGACGACGACCCCATCACCTGCAAACGCCTGGAGGCCTATTTCACGGCTGAAGGTTATGTCGTTTTTCTGGCCCACAACGGCCAGGAGATGTGGCAAGTGCTGGCCAGCCAGGATGTTGCCGTGCTGCTGCTCGATGTCGGCTTGCCCGGAAAGGACGGTCTGGAACTGGCGCGCGAGCTGCGCGCCCGCGACGACATGATGGGCATCATCCTGATCAGTGGCCATGACGATGATGTCGACAAAATTGTCGGCCTGGAGTCCGGGGCGGATGATTACGTCACCAAACCCTTCAATGCGCGCGAGTTGCTGGCCCGCGTCAAGATCGTTCTGCGCAGTGCACGCCGACAGCAAAAAGCCAGCATCACCCCCAGCCTGACCCTGGGCCGCTGGCACTTTGATGTCAAACAGCGGCGCTTGCTGGACCCGCAAGGGCAGCAGGAGGTGCTGACCCGCGGCGAACTGGAGTTGCTGTCCGCCCTGGCCAGCCATCCGGGCACGGTGCTCAGCCGGGAGCGTTTGATGCAGAACGTCAGCCACCGGGCCTGGGACCCGGGCGACCGCACCATCGATGTGCTGATCTCGCGGCTTCGTGACAAGCTGGAGGACGACCCCAAAAAACCCAAGCTGATCGTCACCGTGCGCAGCGAAGGCTACGTCCTGATGCAGGACGCCAGCCCGCGTTAACCTGGCTGGTTCTGTGCTAGCACATGCTGGCGCAGAGCTTCGCAACTTTGCGCAGTGGTCGCCTGGAGCCGGGCCAACAGATCGGCCAGGTGCCCGTTGTCGGTGCCCACGGCGCCAGCGGCCAACTCGAGTTCGCGGGTGCCTGACATGACCCGGACCAAGCCCAGATTGGCCGCCGCGCTGTGCAGCCGGTGTGCCAGTTTCCCCAGCGCCACCCCATCACCGGCTTGCCGGGCGGTTGCCATCTGATCCAACGTGGCGGCCGCGGTGTCTTCAAACATCGCCAGTAACTCGACCAGCATGGGGGCACCCAGCGTGTCGATTTCGGTGGCCAGAAAGGCCTGATCCAGCCAGTTGTCCTCAGGGGCTGGCGTGGGGCGCGCAACACCTGTGCCAGGCCTGGCCTGCGTCACCTCACCCAGCACCCGGGCCAGGTCATCCAGTGTGAACGGTTTGCACAAAAAGCCCGCCAGACCGGCGGCGACCTGGGCGGCCTGAGTTTGTTCTGCCAGGTGCGCCGACATCACGATGACCGGCACGTGGGCCCAGCGCCCTTGCGCCAGGGCGCGGATGTCACGCGCCACCTCCAGACCCGAACGACCGGGCAGGCTGATGTCCATCAGGATGGCATCGACCGCCTGGGTCTGCTGCGCCAGTTGTTCCAGCGCTTGTGCACCGTCCGCAGCAAGCAGGCCACGGTGTTGCAGCAATTCCAGGTAGCGGGCACAGACCAGCCGGTTGATCGGGTCGTCCTCCACCACCAGCACGGTCAGCGGGTGCAGCGGCTGCGCCACAGGCGGCGGCTGTGCCTCGGGGCGGGTCGGTATGGCTTGCGCGACGGCCAGTTCAAGACGGAAGGTGACGCAGGTACCACGCCCCGGCGCCGAGCTCAGGCGGATGTCACCGCCCATGGCCTGGATCAGACGCTGGCAAATCGCCAGGCCCAGGCCGGTGCCGCCATGGCGCTGATGCGCGGTCTCTTCGACCTGGAAAAAGGGCTTGAACACCTCGGCACACTGCGACTCGGGGATGCCGATGCCGGTATCGACCACCGCCACCGTGAGGCACTTGCGCTGCGGGTCGGTGGTGTCCTGTGCCTCCACCACCACGCTCACACTGCCGTGGTCGGTGAACTTGATGGCATTACCGATGACGTTGAGCAGCACCTGGTTGATTTTCCGGCGGTCCCCCAGCAACCACGGGGGGACATCGGGCGCCACCTGGCAGCGCAGGGCAAGGCCCTTGCTTTGGGCGGGCACTGACTGCAAGGACAACATCGCGTCGAGGGTTTCGCGCAGATTGAACGGCTCGGGCAGCAGGTCGAGCTTGCCGGCCTCGATGCGCGAGAAGCTGAGCATGTCCTCGAAAATCTCCAGCAAGGTGCGGTTGGCGTAGTCGATCATCTGCAGGTACTCCCGCTGCCGGGCATCGGGCTGGGTCTGTTGCAGCAGCTGCACGGCGCCGCTGACGCCACTCAAAGGGGTGCGCAATTCGTGGCTCAGGCTGCCCAGGAAGATGTTTTTGGCCTTGTTGGCGTCTTCCGCCTGCTGGCGCGCCACGGCGTGCTCGGCCACCTCATGCTCGAGCAGCTGGTTGGTGCGCTTGAGTTCGGCGGTGCGCTCGGCCACCTGGCTTTCCAGGGCTTCCTGGTGCTGGCGCAACGCCTGTTCCAGCCGCTCGCGCTCACGGACGTTCTGGCGAACCTGTTCCAGCGCGTGGCTCAGCGGCGCCAGCAGGTCCTGGTCGGAGGTGGTCAGACTGATGTCATAGTTGCCGGTGCTCAGGGCGCGAACGGCGGTTTCCATGCCTTTCAGACGCGTCACCACATGGTGGCGAAAAACCGCCCAAAAAATCACAAACAGCCCCACACAGCACAAGGCCGCCACCAGCAGGAAGCCGACGAACACCCGATCAACGGCGCGCTGGCTGCCGGTTCTGGCCGTGTCAATGGCCTTGCCGGCCGCCGTGGCCAGCGCGCTGGCGTGTTGGTTGAACTGCGCGACCCAGGCACTGCCCTGGTGGCCAGACTGCGCCAGGGCGGCAGCCTGGGCCAGCGACTGCCGGCGCAGGGCAAACGGGCTGTCAGCGCCGGCGCTGGCCAGCACCTTGTACTGCGCCAGGCTGTCTTGTTGCAGGCTGGGGTCGCGCAGGTCCTGGATGCGGCGCTTGAGCGTGCTCAGGTCCGCAGCAAAGCGGGTCTCGATGGCGGCGATCACCTCGTCTGTCTGAGCGGCTTGCAACTGGTCAAGCGCCGTTTTCAGGCTGGAGCACAAGAGCTGCAGCTCTGACATGCGCTCCATCGCGTCAATATCCACCTCGATCAGCCGGTCCAGGGTGAGCAGCAGCTGGCCTGATTGGCTGTCCTTGTCCAGCAGCCGGTACAGGTTGGCAATGTTGGCGGTGGTCGTGGCCGAGGCGTTGGCCACCAGGAATTCGGACAAGCGCAGCAGGGCGTCAACCGCCGTGCGCTGCCGTGCCAGGGCGGCGCTTTCGCTTTGCTGGGTGGCGATGCGTGCCAGCGTCTGTTCCACCTGGCGCTGGACATTCGCCGCCATGGCCTGGACGGTTGCGCGCATCGGGCCACGCAAGTCGCGGGCAAAGGGCTGCTGCTCAAGCTGATCCAGCGCCTGCGCCATACCGTTGAGCTGTTCGCTCAGATTTTGGCCAAGCCGCCGGGTTTCATCCGCACTTTGCGCCCGCTGCAACTGTTCCAGCCAAGCCGAAATGCGGGAATTGCGGTGAACCAGGTCTTGCACCGACTCCATGGCCGGGATCGCCTCGTTGACAATTTTTCCGTGGCTGGCCACCACCTGCTCAAAGCTGAGCCAGGCCAGGGTGGCCAACACCACCGTCAGCAGGGCCGCCACCCCGAACACCGCCAGCATCTTGCCGACCAGGCCCGGGCCCAGGCTGTCTTCACGCCGCAAGGCATTGGCGAGCCAGGCAGGAAAACGCTCATGAAGACGTAAGATGCGCAAGACTGTCCTGACTGCCTGATGAAAAAATTGTTGATGAAAGCCTACTGCCAGCGATCACCCAGGGGCCTGGCCAGCCTGGCCGCCATGCTGCTCCTGATGCTGGCGCAGCCACCGGTGCAGGCCACCGAGCTGGTACGCTGGGAGCCGCCATTCTCCTACGAAGGCACAGCCACCCCGCTGACCTACCAGGCGGCTGCCCTGCCCACCCGGCCCTGGCGTCTGTGCGTCGTGATTCCCCACATCAAGGACGCCTATTGGCTGGCGGTGAATTACGGGATGCTGGAAGAGGCCCGCCGCCTGGGGGTCAAGCTGCGCATCCAGGAAGCCTGGGGTTATGCCCACCTGCAACGCCAGCGCGATCTGCTGCAGAACTGTGCCGCCATGAACCCGGTGGACGCCATCATTCTGGGCACCGTGTCTTATGCGGGGCTGAGCGACATCATCCAGACCGTGAGCCGTCGAACACCGGTTTTCGCCACCGTCAACGACATCAGCAATGAGGGCTTGAGTGGCAAGGTGGGGGTGCCCTGGTACCAGATGGGGCATTTGATCGGCAGGTATCTGGTCAAGCGTCACCAGAATGACACCTCCGACATCCCCGTGGCCTGGTTTCCCGGGCCGCGCGCGGCTGGCTGGGTGCCCTTTGTGGACCGGGGCTTTCGCGATGCGATCCGCAACAGCCCTCTTCGCATCGTCACCACAGCTTGGGGCGATACCGACAAATCGGTCCAGCGCAATCTGGTTCAGGTCGCGCTCGATCAGCACCCCAAAGTGCGCTACCTGGTGGGCAATGCCATGATGGCCGAAGCGGCCGTGAGCATCTTGCGCGAAAAAGGCCGGGAACACCAGACGCAGATCCTCTCCACCTACTTCACCCCGGGGGTCTACCGGGGCATTGCCCGTGACAAGATTTTGGCCGCCCCCACCGATTCACCGGTGCTTCAAGGGCGGCTCTCCATTGGCCAGGCGGTGGACATGCTGGAGGGTCGCCCCTACGTCAGACACCTCGGGCCGGTCATCCAGGTGATCGATCACGCCGGACTCCCGTCGGTTGATCTGGATGCGTCCCTTTCTCCGCCTACTTTTTCCCCTCAATTCAACTACGTGCCGTAACGGCTATGCTTTCGCCATGCAACTCTCCACGACCTTGAGCCTGCTGGCGCTGTCATTGTTGACAGCGTGCAGCGGTTATGCGCCACCGGCCAACGTGACCAGCCTGACCCAAGCCCAACTGGTGGCAAAAATGGGCCCACCCGACACGGTGCGCCAGACCGCCAGCGGCACCCGGCTGGAATTCCCGCGCGGGCCGATGGGCCACCACACCTGGTTTGTGGACGTGGATGGCGCAGGCCACATCGTCCAAGCCGAGCAGGTGCTGACCGAAGCGAACTTCAACCTCATCACCCCGGGCATGACGCAAGACGAGGTCCGCCAACGCCTGGGGCGGCCCAGCGAGACGCAGGGGCTGGGCCGCGCGCGGGGTGTGGTGTGGAGCTACCGGTACGAAAACTACGCGTGCCAGTGGTTCCAGGTGGAGTTGTCTCAAGAGCAGAAGGTGCGCTCAACGGGTTATGGCCAGCCCCCGGAATGCATGCGCAATGACAACAACATCCTCTTTCCGTGACAGCGGCCAGGCCCTCGGCGCACCAAGCGCCTGAACGCCACCGCGTGACCAAATCAGGCTGAAACCGTTTCCGGCGCCAGCGCACTGGGCGCCATGAACCGGGCCATCTTGTCCCGAAAGGCGGCGGGCATCGGCGCCACCTGGTGGGTGGTGTAGTCAAAAAACACGATGCCGGTTTTGCCGCGTGCCACCTCTCGCCGGGTGGTTTGCTCGTTCATCGACCACACCAGATCGAAGCCTTTGCGACCCAGGTCGGCAGCACCCAGGCTGACCACCATCACCTCGCCGTGAAACGCTTCAGAGCGGTACTGCAGCGCCGCATCAGCCACCAAGATCCCGACGCCTTCCACGTCAAGTTCGGTGTAGCCGAGTGATTTGAAAAACCGGACACGCGCCTCGGACACCACGCTGAGCAGCAGGGCGTTGTCCAGATGGCCACCATAGTTCATATGGCTCTGGTACAACAGGATGTCAGTAGAAAAGGCGAACTGGCGGGGGAGTTGGATGTGGATGCGGGCCATGGGGCAACTTGGAGGGTGAAGCAGACCAGGATTGGACCACGGCTAGTCAACAGGTGCAAAACGTGGCACCGAACCCTGCGCCGTTGCCACCTGTGCCAAAAAATCCGCCACCGGGCGCATCCACAGCACCTCCTGTTGGTCGCCCTGGCAGGGCCGGTACAAGACGCCGGGCTGCAAGGTGGCCTCGATCAGACAGGTGCCGATCACGGTGTAACGCCCGCCCTTGTAGTGCCGAAACTGGGCACCCGGAACGAGCTGGCCAAGGGTCGTTGCGGCGGCGGGCAGCGGCGCCGTGTTCAGCAACAACTGTTGCCGCAACCGGTCGTTGTCTTGCTGCAAACGTGTGATCTCGTCCTTCAAGCTGTCTGCCACGGCGGTGACGCGCTCACGGCTGGCATCACGGCTGTGCGCCAGTTGGGCGGACAGCCCGTCCAGCCAGGCCAGGATCTCCACGCGGGTGCTGTCTTTGTGCAACGGGTTTTGCAGCGTGGCTTTTTTGACATCGGCCCGACGACACAGCTCGGACTGCGTGACCCGCCCGTGGTTGAACGGGTAAATGCCTTGGTTGGCCACGATATCGGCTTCAATCTCGGCCATGGCCTGTTGCAATCGTTTCAGGGCCGCCTCAGTGCGGGCGTTTCCTTTGTCAGTGACGGTGATGGGCATGGTGGGTGGCGTTGTCTTGTGCAGGGCCATCAGTTTACGTGCCGGTGCAGCCACAATCCACACGATCCTCCCGCCCTTCAGAAGCACCGACCATGAACCCACTGCAAGCCGAGCTGCACCGCCTTTACCTGCCAGACCACCCAGCCACCGATGCCCAGCACCCGGCAGGCAACGAGGCGGGTTTGATCGACGCCCACGGGCATGTTCGGGCCATGGTGCTGGCGGTGGCGCAGCTGGCTGGTTGCAGTTGCGTGCTAGCGCTGTGGCAGGGCGTTCAGGACGAGCTGGGCCTGCCCGCTGCCGCCATGGCGGTATCGGGCAGCGGCTACCAAGTCTGGTTTTCGCTTCGGGAGCCGGTGCCTGCGGCGCAGGCGATGGTGTTTCTTGAGTCGCTGCGGCTGCGTTACCTGGCTGAGGTGGCGCCACGGCACGTGGTCATGTGGCCCGTGTCAGAGGCGTCAGGGCAGATCCAACACGCCCGAAGGGTGCCCGCCCTGCAGGCCGACACCGGCCATTGGTCCGCGTTTGTGGCGCCGGGCCTGATCAGCATGTTTGCCGATGAACCCTGGCTTGACCTGCCGCCCAGCGACGAGGCGCAGGCCAAGCTGCTGGCGAATTTCGAGAGCATGTCGCCCGCCGGGTTTCGCCAGGCCCTGGCGCGGCTGCGGCCTTCAGGTGCTGCGGCGGCACCGGATACGGCCCTGGCCGCTGCGGACATGACCGGTGGTGCCAACGCCCCGCGAGACGCAGCCTACACATTCACCGGCGAGAGCACGGACCCACACCGATTTTTGCTCGCCGTGATGAACGACCCGGCCATCGAGATGCACTTGCGCATCGAAGCAGCCAAGGCCTTGTTGCCCTACGGTGACGGATCAGACCGGCGCTGATCCCGCGCCCGGCACAACGGGTGACGAACGTAGGTAATAGTCGTTGCTGATCTGGTGAATCAGCAGCACATCGATACCCACCATGCCCGCGCGGGCGGCGGCCTCCAGGCCGAGTTGGGAATCTTCAAACACCACACATTGGCGGGCATCCACACCGAGTAACTCGGCGCAGCGCAAAAAGGTGTCGGGCGCGGGTTTGGGGTTGGCCACTTGGTCGGCGCCCACCACCACATCGAGGTACTTTTCCAGGCCGCACTGCTGCAGCACCAGCCGCGCCTCGGGCGTGTTGGCGCCGGTGCCAATGGCCATGGGTTTGATGCCGTGGTACTTTTTCACCACGTCGATCAGCGCGGTGGGCCGCACAAAGCGCTGCACGTTTTCGCGCACGCACTGCTCCTTGAACTCGTTCATCTCATGCACGCTGGCCTGCACTTGACAGTTGAACTTCTGGATCAGAATCTCCAACGTTTCCTTGGTCGGCACACCCGCCAGGGAGCGCATCAGCGGGCCGTCGATCGGAATACCGTACTTGGTCAGCGTGGCGGTCCAGCTGAATTCGTGCAACTGGCCGCTGTCGACCAGCGTGCCATCCATGTCAAAAATCAGAGCTACATAGTCATCGTACATAAGGGCTAGAGGCAGAGATCCCTGTTTTCAGAGTCCCTGGTTCAAGTGGTAATACGCAGCATTGTGGCGCAGCTCGGTTTTGATACCGCGCACCGTGGTGTCGGCGCCGATCACCACCGCTTCAATGCCCGCCATCTCGGCCAAGTCCACCGCCTCATCGGCCGTGATGCCCTGGGTGTAGGCGCTGTGGTGGGCGCCGCCGGCGTGAATCCAGGCCGCGGCGGCCACCGGCAGGCTCGGGCGCGGTTGCCACAGCGCCTTGGCCACTGGCAGATTCGGCAACTCTTGCGCTGGCGTGACGGTGTCGACCTCGTTGATGATCATGCGGAACCGGGTGCCCATGTCGATCACCGAGATATTGATCGCCGGGCCCGCTTTGCCGGTAAACAGTAGGCGGGCGATGTCCTTGCGGCAGCCGATGGTGTGCAAATGCACTTCCAGCTTCGGTTTGGCGGCGGCAATCGACGGGCAAACTTCGAGCATGTGGGCGCCCAGCACCTGGCCGACAGCGCCGAAGTTGTAGGTGTAGTCCTCCATGAACGAGGTGCCACCAGGGCGGCCCTTGGACATGACCTTGGCGATACGCACCATGGCGGCGGTTTTCCAGTCACCTTCACCACCGTAACCAAAACCCTGGCTCATGAGGCGCTGGGTGGCCAGGCCGGGCAGGTTGGTGGTGCCGGTCAGGTTTTCAAAACAGTTGGTGAATGCACCAAAGCCGCCTTCGGTCAGGAATTTGTGCAGACCCAGCTCCAGGCGAGCTTCGTTTTGCAACATCTCAAACTGGTGGGCATCGGCCAGCAGGGCGGGTGGCACCTCGTAGTCCGCCTTGTAGATCTCGATTTGCTGGGCCACTTGCGCATCGGTGATGGTGGCCACCGCTTCTTGCAGGTCACCCAGGCCAAACGCGTGCACCTCGTAGCCGAACTGGATCTGCGCCGAGACCTTGTCGCCTTCGGTCACCGCCACCTGGCGCATGTTGTCGCCAAAACGCGCCACTTTCAGGCTCTGGCTCTCAAACCAGCCCATGGCCACGCGGCACCAGCTGTCGATGTCGGCCTGCACGCGCGGGTCGGCCCAGTGTCCCACCACCACCTTGCGGTCTTGGCGCAGGCGGGTGCTGATGTGGCCAAACTCGCGGTCACCGTGGGCGCTCTGGTTCAGGTTCATGAAATGCATGTTGATGTCGGCAAACGGCAGTTCGGCATTGAACTGGGTGTGCAGATGCATATAGGGTTTGCGCAGCGCCTTCAGACCGGCAATCCACATCTTGGCCGGAGAAAAGGTGTGCATCCACAGGATCACACCCACACAGTTGGGGGCGCTGTTGGCGGCCTGGCAGACGGCCAGGATGTCGGTGGGTGACACCACGGTGTCTTTGGCCACGATCTTGATCGAAATGGCCTCGGAAGCACTCAGGCGGTTGGCGATGGTCTGGCTGTTCTCAGCCACTTGCGCCAGCACGCCCGGGCCGTACAGGTGTTGTGAGCCGGTGATCAGCCAGACTTCTTTGGTATCGAATACTTTCATGGTGTGTTCCTTCCTCAAGTGGCAACCGGGTCACTTTGACTCGGTTTGTCCGTAATAGGCGTTTTTGCCGTGTTTGCGCAAAAAGTGTTTGTCGATGATGGTCTGCTTCAGCGCGGCCATGCCAGGCCGCAGGGTTTGGGTCAGGTAGGCCATGTGCGCCACTTCTTCCAGAATCACCGCGTGGTAAACGGCTTTGGCGGCATCCTTGCCCCAAGTGAAGGGGCCGTGACCGGCCACAATGACCATGGGGGATTCGTCCGGGTGGCGGCCTTTGAAGCAGTCGGTGATCTGCACGCCGGTTTCTTCTTCGTAGTCGCGCGCGATCTGCGCGTCAGTGATGACTGCCGTGCAAGGAATGTCGCCATACACAAAGTCGGCATGGGTGGTGCCCAGGCAGGGGATGGGCACCTGCGCCTGCGCCCAGGCGGTGGCAAAGGTGGAGTGGGTGTGGGTTACCCCGCCAATATGGTCAAAGTGCCGGTACAAATGGGTGTGCGTGCGGGTGTCGGAAGAGGGTTTGAGCCGCCCCTCCACCACGACGTTGTCCAGGTCCACCACCACCATGTCTTCAGGGCTCAGTTCGGCATACGGCACACCGCTGGGTTTGATGGCGATGACGCCTTTGGCGCGGTCGATTTCCGACACGTTGCCAAAGTTGTACACCACCAGGTGGCGGCGGTCGAGTTCCATGTTGGCCTCATAGGCCGCGCGTTTGAGTTCGGTGTAACTCATGGTTTTCCTTGGTTGACGTAGGCACCCAGATGTTGGTATCTGGCATACAGCGGCTCATAGGCCCGTGCGGCTGCGGGGTTGGGTTGGTAGGTTTTGCAGACGGGCGAGGCCATCGCTTGCTGCGCATCTGCCACATGGGCATGGGCGCCCCCGACCGTGGCGGCAAAGATGGCAGCACCCAGGGCACAGCTTTGTTCACTCTCCAGCACATCAATCGGGCAGTTCCAGACATCGGCGCAGACCTGCATGACAAAGTCGGACTTTTTGGAGATGCCGCCAATCACCACCACCGCGTTGATCGCGATGCCTTCCTCCTTGAAACGCTCGATGATGGCGCGGGCCCCAAAGGCGGTGGCTTCCACGAGTGCGCGAAACACTTGCGGTGCCTGGCTGCCCATCTTCAGGCCGGTGAGGGCCATGGCTACGGTCTGGTCGGCGTCCGGTGTGCGGCGGCCATTGACCCAGTCCAGCGCGGTGATACCGGTCTCGCCGACCGCGAGTTTGGCGGCCTCCACACCCAGTGCCACCAGCGTCTGGTCTTCGATGTCCTGAATCAGCTTCTGTTTGGTGGCCTCGTCGATCAAGCTGCTGCTCTGCAGCAAGTGGATCGTGGGCCAGTTGACCAGATCACGGAACCAGGCGTACAGGTCGCCAAACGCGGATTGCCCGGCCTCCAGCCCCACCAGGCCGGGCATCACCGAGCCGTCCACCTGGCCACAGATGCCCCGCACCGTTTTGTCGCCGATGTCGGCGTAGCTGGCCACGGTGATGTCGCAGGTGGAGGTGCCCATGATTTTGGTCAACACGCCCGGTTTGACGTTGGCTGCAACGGCGCCCATGTGGGCATCAAAAGCGCCAAAACCAACCGCTGTGCCCACGGGCAGGCCCAGTTTGTCAGCCCATTCTGCGATGAGGCGGCCGCACAGCTGGTCGGCGGTGAAGGTCTCGACCGGCAGCCGGTCCCGCAAACCACTCAGCAGCGGATCGATGCCAGCAAAAAAGGCATCCGGCGGGTAACCACCCCAGCTGGCGTGCCACATCAGTTTGTGGCCGGTGGCGCAACGGCCCATGCGCAGTTTGTCGGGATGGGTGGTGCCGGTCAGGACGGCGGAAATCCAGTCGCAGTGCTCGACCCAGATGTAAGCGGCTTGGGCCACCGCCGGGTCAGCGCGCATCACGTGCAAGGCCTTGGCCCAGTACCACTCGGAAGAATAAATGCCGCCCTCAAACTTCAGGTAGTTTTCTGGGGCGGCGTGGGCGGCGGCGGTGATTTCGCGGGCTTCCTTGACGGCCGTGTGGTCTTTCCACAGCACAAACATGGCGTTGGGGTTGTTGGCAAATTCGGGCAACAACGCCAGCGCCACACCGTCGCTGTTCAAGGCCACCGGGGTCGAGCCGGTGGTGTCAAAACTCAGGCCCACCACCTGCTGGGCCGCACCCGCCGGGGCTTTTTGCCACAAGGCTTGCACGGCTTGCACCAGGCTGTCGGTGTAGTCCAGCGGATGCTGGCGAAACTGGTCTTTGGCGGGCACGCAATACAGGCCCTGGCTCCAGCGCGGGTAATACACCACGGCACTCGCCACTTCTTCGCCCGTGAGCGCATTCACCAACAGCGCCCGGACCGAGTCACTGCCGTAGTCCAGGCCCAATGCATAAGAGGTCATAAAACACCCAGGAAAAAATAGAAACTATCCAGCGTGATCAGCCAGCTGACTCACGCCAAACATCAAGCCTTTTGCGGTAGATCAACAGCTTGCCTGTGTGATCACTTGCCCCAGCGTGAGCGCATGATAGCGAGCGACCTCATCCTCATCCAATAGAGATTAGGGTGTTATTGATACCAATAAAAGCATGGCGGCTTGACGCTCGGCCTGGCGATGCCGACGTCGCCTCAAGCCACCTGACCGGCACCGGCCGAGGCCTGACAAACGTACACCGTGCCGACTTCTCCCGTGGGCGAACGGTAGTTTTTCTCCACCGCACGGCGAACCGCTGCCACTTGCGCCATGGGCAGCAGCGCCACAGCACAACCGCCAAAACCACCACCGGTCATGCGGGCGCCGCCACTCTCACCGATGGCGGTTTGCAGGATCTCCACCAACTCGTCAACGGCGGGATGGGTGATCTCAAAATCGTCGCGCATGGACACATGCGAAGCGGCCATGAGCACACCCATCTGCCGCAGATCACCGGCGGCCAGCACGGCGGCGGCGTCGAGGGTGCGTTGGTTCTCAGTGACGATGTGGCGGGCCCGGCGCAGCACCGTGGCATCCAGGTCACCGGCATCCGCCTCCAAGCGCGCCAGGCTCAGGTCACGCAAGGCACGCACGCCGTAGTGTTGGGCGGCCGCCTCACACTGCTGGCGCCGGATGTTGTATTCGCTGCCCACCAGCCCGCGGCGCACCCGTGAGTGAACAATCATCACCGCCACATCGGGCGGCAGTGGCACCGCGCGGGTGTCGTGGGAGCGGCAGTCAATCAGCAAGGCGCTGCCCGCTTCCCCGCGCGCCGACACCAGCTGGTCCATGATGCCGCAGTTGCAGCCGACAAAACGGTTCTCGGCGCGCTGGGCGATCAGGGCCATGTCGGTCGGGCTCAGACCCTCCCAACCCTGCAGGGTTTTGAACGCCTGCGCCACCGCGACTTCCAGCGAAGCGGATGACGACAAGCCCGCACCTTGCGGCACATCACCGCTCAAGGCCAGATCGGCACCTTGCAGCGCCAAGCCATGCGCTTGCAGGTACTTGACCACCCCACGCACGTAATTCGGCCAGGCACCCTCCACCAGCGGCAGGATCGGCTCGTCAAGCCGGAACACGTCCACTTCGCCACGGTAGTCCGCGGCCACCACCCGCACGGTGGTGTCGGCGCGCGCGCTGGCGGCAATCACCGTGCCGAAGTTGATGGCACAGGGCAACACAAAGCCATCGTTGTAGTCGGTGTGTTCCCCAATCAGGTTGACCCGCCCCGGGGCCTGCACCCAGCGTTGGGGTTCGTAGCCAAAGGCGGCGTCAAACGCCTGCGTGGCGACAGGTTTCAAAGCTTGGAACATGGCGCGGCCTGGAGGTAGTGCAGATCGGGAAGCGCCCGCAGGCGCTGTGCCGCCTGTTCGGGTGTGAGGTCGCGTTGGGCCTCGGCCAGCATCTCAAACCCCACCATGAACTTGCGCACACTGGCTGAGCGCAGCAGCGGCGGGTAAAAGTGGGCATGCAGTTGCCAGCTCTCGGCGGCACGGCCATCCAACGGCGCGCCATGCCAACCCATGGAGTACGGAAACGAACACTGGAACAGGTTGTCGTAGCGGCTGGTGAGCTTTTGGAGTGCCAGCGCCAGGTCAGCCTGCTGCGCAGCTGTGAGCTGGGTGATGCGCTGCACCGCAAAACGCGGCAGCAACAAGGCCTCGAACGGCCAGGTGGCCCAGAACGGCACCACCGCCAGCCAGTGTTCGGTTTGAACCACCACGCGTTCACCGCTGGCCGCTTCGCGCTCCGCCACGTCCAGCAACATGGGACGCTGGTGTTTGGCAAAGTAGGCGCGCTGGTGATCGTCCTCGGCCTGGATTTCCGTCGGGATGTAGCTGGTGGCCCAGATCTGGCCGTGCGGGTGCGGGTTGGAGCAACCCATCATCGCGCCCTTGTTCTCGAAAATCTGGACACATGGGTAGGTCTGGCCCAGCTCGGTGGTCTCAGACATCCAGGTTTGAATGATCTGGCCGATGGCGGTGAGTGACAGCTCGGGCAGTGACAGGCTGTGGTCTGGCGAGAAACAGATCACCCGGCTGGTGCCGCGCGCGCTGGTGATCTGGAACAGCTCGTCGGACGACGGGGCAGCCTCGGGTGTATCCGCCATCATGGCGGCAAAGTCGTTGGTGAAGACGTAGGTGTGTTGGTAATCCGGGTTGCGCTCGCCGGTGACCCGCAGGTTGCCCGCACACAGATAACACTGCGGGTCGTGGCTGGGCCGCGCGCTGCGGTCTGGTAATTCCTGCTGCCCTTGCCAGGGGCGCTTGGCGCGGTGCGGCGACACCAGCACCCATTGCCCGGTCAGGGGGTTGAAACGGCGGTGGGAATGGTCGCTGGGGTCAAACATGGGGTAACGCGCTTAGACCGACGTCCAGGCGCCCTGGTGATTGCTGGAAGCCAGCGCAGCGGTGACAAAACGGATGCCTTGCAAGCCATCACCGGCATGGGGAAAGTGCAGCGACATCGGGTCGGCCGCCTGCCCGCTGCGCCGCGCCGCAATCGCATCCGCCGCGTCGGTGTACAAGTTGGCGAAGGCTTCGTGGAAACCTTCCGGGTGCCCGGCGACGATGCGCGAAGCCCGCGCTGCCAGCGGCAAAGTGCCCGGCCCGTTGGGGGTGCGCACCTGGGCGGGCGCGTCCAGCGGCTTGAAATGCAGCACTTGCGGGTGCTCCTGCAACCATTCCAGACTGCCCAATGAGCCGCTGATCCGAATGCGCAAACCGTTTTCAACACCCGCAGCCGCCTGGGTGACCCAGAAACTGCCGCGTGCACCGTTGCTCAAACGCAGCATCGCGCCCGCGTAGTCGTGCGTGACACGGTCGGGCACGATGCAGCCAATGTCTGCCGCCACCTGGGCCACTTCCAGGCCAGTCATGAACCGCAGCAGGTTGTGGGCGTGGGTGCCGATGTCGCCCATCACCAACGACGGGCCACCGCGCACCGGGTCTTCTTTCCAGGCGCGTCTACCGGGGCCCGCCTTGGCGCGACCACCCTGCACATATTCCACCTGCACCAGCCGGATCTCGCCGAGTTGACCATCCTGCACCATGGCCCGGGCCTGGCGCACCATCGGGTAACCGGTGTAGTTGTGGGTCAGGCAAAACACCAGGCCGGTCTCTTGCACCCGCTGGTACAAAACTTGAGCCTCGTCCAGCGTGTTGGTCATGGGTTTGTCGCAGATCACGTCCATGCCGTGATTCAGCGCCAGCATGGCAAAGCTGAAATGGCTGTCATTGGGCGTCATGATGGCCACCACCTCGGCGCCGTCGGCACGCTTGGCCTCGGCTTCGATCAATGCCTGGCCCCCGGGGTAACAACGCTCCAGCGGCACGCCGATAGCCACACCGGCATTCACGGACCGCTCGGGGTCGGACGACAAGGCACAAGCCACCAGCTCATACCGGTCGTCCAGCCGTGCCGCCTGGCGGTGCATGGCCCCGATGAACGAGCCCGGCCCGCCACCAATCACCGCCAGCCGCAGCCGACGGCCCAATAGTTTGAAAACGGTGTTGTCTGACATGGCGCTTATTTCTTCTTGTTGTAAACGTCAAAAAACACCGCGGCCAGCAGCACCAGGCCCTTGATAACCTGCTGCCAGTCGATGCCGATGCCCATGATGGACATGCCGTTGTTCATCACCCCCATGATGAAGGCGCCAATCACCGCGCCCAGCACCTTGCCCACACCACCCGAGGCCGAGGCGCCGCCGATGAAACACGCAGCAATCACGTCCAGCTCAAAACCCAGACCGGCTTTGGGGGTGGCGGTGTTCAGCCGGGCGGCAAAAATCAGCCCAGCCAGCGCAGCCAGAACGCCCATGTTGATGAAGGTGTAAAACGTGAGCCGTTCGGTGTTGATGCCCGAGAGGCGTGCCGCCTTTTCATTGCCACCCAGGGCATAAATGCGCCGCCCCACCGTGGTTTTGGAGGTGACAAAGTCGTAAAACAGCATCAGCAACAGCATCACGATCAGCACGTTGGGCAGGCCGCGGTAAGACGACAGCAGGTAGCTGAAGGCCGTGATCATGCCGACAAACACCAGGTTTTTGAGCAGGAAGAAGGCATAGGGCTCGTTGTCCATGCCGTGTTTGGCCCGCGCGGCACGGTCCTTCACCTTGGTGTACAACAGGATCAAGGCCATGGCCAGCCCCAAGACCAGCGACAGGATTTTGAGTGTTTCACCACCAAACGGGTCGGGGATGAAGCCGGTGCTCAGCAACTGGAACTCGGTCGGGAACGGGCCGACCGAAGCACCGCCCAGCACCACCAGCGTCAGGCCCCGAAACACCAGCATGCCCGCCAGCGTCACGATGAAGGCCGGAATTTTGTAGAACGCCACCCAATACCCCTGCGCGGCGCCAATCACACCGCCCAGCACCAGGCAAATCATGGCCGTCAGGGCGAAGTTGAGGTTGTATTCCACCATCAACACCGCCGCCACGGCACCGACAAAACCGCACACCGAGCCGACCGACAGGTCAATGTGCCCGGCCACGATGACCAGCAACATGCCCAGCGCCATCACGATGATGTAACTGTTTTGCAGGATCAGGTTGGTCAGGTTCAGCGGCTGGAACAGGGTGCCATCGGTCATCACCTGGAAAAAAGCCATGATGACCACCAGGGCCATCAGCAAACCGTACTCGCGCAGGTTGTTTTTCAAAAACCCCGGCGCCTTCTCGGCTGCGGCAGGGGTGGCGGGGGAGGGAACGGTCGACATGTCAATTG
>Ga0075012_10000749_pt1 | contig 34056 bp, 31 predicted proteins | sample All_14_2_FD_71474 | JGI IMG/M metagenome (GOLD analysis project Ga0075012, IMG submission 71474) | Freshwater microbial communities in response to fracking from Pennsylvania, USA - Allegheny Zone_MetaG_DW_15 | ecosystem: Environmental > Aquatic > Deep subsurface > Groundwater > Drilled...
CTCGGCGATATCCTGGCTGGAGCCGTGGCCGCGCTGCAATTTGTCCAGCCTGCGCACCACCAACTCGGTACCGACCCGGCACGGGGTGCAGAAACCGCAACTCTCATGCGCGAAAAAGTGGGCAAAGTTGCGCGCCACCTCAAACATGTCGCGCGAACGGTCAAACACCATGAAGGCGCCTGCGGTGGGCACATCCTCAAAGCCGATGCGCCGCCCGAATTCAGACGCCGACAGGCACACCCCGGACGGCCCGCCCACCTGCACCGCCTGCGTGTCGCGCGCACCGCAGTCTTCCAGAATGCGGCCAATGCGGGTGCCAAACGGGTATTCGTAAATGCCCGGGCGCTCACAGTCGCCCGACACCGCGTGGATCTTGGTGCCGGTGGACTGGGTTGTGCCAATGCCCGCCCACCAGGCGCCACCATTGATGGCGATGTGGGTCACCGCGCAAAAAGTTTCCACATTGTTGACGGTGGTCGGCTGGCCCAGGTAACCGCGTTCCACCGGAAACGGCGGGCGGATGCGCGGGGTGCCGCGTTTGCCTTCCATCGACTCGATCAACGCCGACTCTTCACCACACACATACGCCCCCGCACCAAGGTGGATGGTGATGTCAAAGTCAAAACCTGCTTTGCCCAGGATGGCCTTGCCCAACAGGTTCTGCTGCCGCCTGCGCGCCAGCACGTCGCTCAGGTGGCCCACCAAATAGGTGTATTCGCCACGCAGGTAGATGAAGCCCCGGCGTGCCCCCACCACCAGCGCGCCAATCGTCATGCCCTCGATCACCGCGTCGGCGTAGCCAGAGAGCAGCACCCGGTCTTTGAAGGTGCCGGGCTCACCCTCATCCGCGTTGCACACCACATAGTGCGCCTGACCCGGGGCGTTGCGGCACAGCTGCCATTTGGTGCCGGTGGCGTAGCCCGCGCCACCGCGCCCGCGCAGCTTGGCGCGTTTGACCTCATCGAGCACACCCAGCGGCCCGCGCGCGATGGCGGCGGCCAGCGCCTGGCCGGGGGCAGGCTGCGGCCCGAGTTTGATGTCGGCTAGGCGGATCTGCTCATCCACCCGCGACCAGTCGGATGGCCATTGTGCGGGCGGCACCTGGTGCTCGATCAACGTGGCCAGATGCTGGATACGCTGCGGCGTGACCCGCGTGACCACCTGCTGATGGTTCACCAACAGCGCAGGCCCTTGGTCACACAGGCCGGTGCACGAGGTGGTGGTGATGCTGACCCGGCCATCAGCGCGCACCTGGCCGGGTGCCACCTCGAGCAGCTGGCAGAGCTGGCGGAACAGGGCTTCACTGCCCAACATGCGGTCGGTGATGTTGTCACTGAACAAAATGCGGTAGGTGCCCACCGGCTGCATGTGAAAAAACCGGTAGAAGCCGGCCACACCTTCCACATGCGCCAGCGTCAGGCCCAGGCGTTCGGCGATCTGGCTCAGCACCGGGCGCGGCAGCCAGCCGTGTTGCGCCTGGACATCGTGCAGCATCTGCACCAGGGCGTGGGGGTCGGCTTGGTGGCGGTCCAGCACCGCACCCAGGTCCGTGGCGGACAACGCAGAATCGGCTTGCGGCGTGTTCATGGCGTGCACCTGTTTGAGCGGGTTGACAGTCACCTGGCGAAAGCCCTACCGCCAGGCTGTCGCCAGCGGCAGATGATGTGGTGTACCACGCCAGAGGCTGACCCGTCAACCTTGCCATTCGGTAAAAACCGGCTTCTAGCCTTTATCTGTCAGCACTGACAGATATGTATTTAATAGCGCATCGGCTTGGATGGCCCGCGCTACAACATCTCGCAGGCGCTACTTCAGCCGCATCTCCGCCGCACGGGCGTGGGCTTGCAGGCCTTCGCCGTGGGCCAGCACCGATGCGATCTGGCCAAGCGTCTGGGCACCGGCTTCGCTGACCTCGATCAGGCTGCTGCGTTTCTGGAAGTCGTAGACCCCCAGCGGTGACGAGAAGCGCGCGGTGCCGCTGGTGGGCAGCACATGGTTCGGCCCGGCGCAGTAGTCACCCAGGCTTTCGCTGGTGTAGGCGCCCAGGAAGATGGCGCCTGCGTGTTTGAGCAGCGGCTCCCAGCGGTGCGGGTCGCGGCTGGAGACTTCCAGGTGCTCCGGCGCAATGCGGTTGCTGATGGCGCAGGCCTCTTCCATGCTGCGCGTGAGGATCAACGCACCGCGGTCGTTGAGTGACTTGGCAATGATCTCGCGCCGAGGCATCTCGGGCAGCAGCTTGGTGATGCTGGCCTGCACCTGGTCGATGTAAGCGGCGTCGGGGCACAACAAAATACTTTGCGCCAGTTCGTCGTGTTCGGCCTGGCTGAACAGGTCCATCGCCACCCAGTCGGGCGGCGTGGAGCCATCGGCCAGCACCAGGATTTCGCTCGGGCCGGCGATCATGTCGATGCCGACCACGCCAAACACGCGCTTTTTGGCGCTGGCCACATAGGCGTTGCCCGGGCCGGTGATCTTGTCCACCTTCGGGACGGTGGCCGTGCCGTAAGCCAGCGCCGCCACGGCTTGTGCGCCGCCGATGGTGAAGGCGCGTGTGACACCGGCCACATAAGCGGCGGCCAGCACCAGCTGGTTCTTTTCACCGCGCGGGGTGGGCACCACCATGATGATTTCGCCCACACCGGCCACATGCGCGGGGATGGCGTTCATCAGCACACTGCTTGGGTAGGCGGCCTTGCCGCCGGGCACATAGATGCCGACGCGGTCCAGCGGGGTGACCTTCTGGCCCAAAAGCGTGCCGTCGTCGTCGCGGTAGCTCCAGCTCTCGCCGCTGGCCTTTTTCTGCGCCTCGTGGTAGCTGCGCACGCGTTTGGCGGCAGACTCCAGCGCGCTGCGTTGTATCTCAGGCAAAGCCTCAAACGCGGCCTTGAGTTCGGTCTGGGTCAGCTCCAGCTCGGCCATGGTGGCGGCTTGTAAACCGTCAAAACGGGTGGTGTAGTCCAGCACAGCGGCATCACCACGCTGCTGCACGTCGGCCAGGATGTCGGCCACACGCTGCTCGATACCTGCATCGGTCTCGGCGGACCAATGCAGGCGGGCCTTGAAATCAGCCTCAAAAGAGCTGTCAGCGGTGGATAAACGGGCGGGGGTGGCTGTGAGATTCATGGTGGCAGGCTTCGGGTTGGCTTGAGTTTAGCGGGGTACTGGCTACCGGCTATGTCGCAGAGGACAGCCGAGCGGAATCAAAACTTCAGGCGCTACGTAATAGATAGTAAATTTCACTTATTGGATAAGGGATAGAGGCCTATCTTGTGCAGAGAATCTCAACACCTGCTCAGGCGGCGCGGCAGCCAGGAGAGCGAAGACGTGTTCATGGCATGTAGCCGGTGCGCAAAGCGTGTTCCCACTCGGGGCGGCCGCGTAACCTGGCCAGTTGGGCCATCGCCGCGTGGTTGTAGGGAACGGACAACAGGGACACACACCAGCCGTCCTTGCGCTGTTCAGCGATGGCGTAACGCGCGTCAGGCGAGCCGGTCTCCACCACATGGGGCACCGGGTGGGTGTCGTCATACGCTGGCTGGCCAACACTGCCCGGATTCACCACCCGCTGCCCACGCCGGGTATGCACCACCCGCGCCACATGGGTGTGACCGCAGGCCACCAGGGGCGCAAGCTCACCGCTCAGGCGGGTTTCCACCTCGGCGGCGGTGGCTTGGCGGACCACACCCGCATCGAGCGTTTCCAGAAAATATTCGACATCACTGCGCGGTGAGCCGTGGCACAAGAACACATCGGGGCTGAGACGGATGCTGGACGGCAAGGACCTGATCCAGTCAAACTCCTGGGTGCTCAGTTGTGCATGGGCATAAGCGTCAGATGGCCCCATCTGTTCAACGCTCTGTGTCAGCAACTGACGCTCGTGGTTACCCGCCAGGCTCAGCCAGTCCTGGGCCATCAGAAACTGGGCGGTCTCACGCGGCAACAGCGGGCCAGACAGGCTGTCACCCAGGTTCACCACCTGGTCCACACCCCGGCGGCGCAGATCGGCGGTGACGGCTTCCAGAGCGGCCAGGTTGCCGTGGATGTCGGAGAGTAGGGCTAGGCGCATGGCTTAGGGAAAAGGGTTCACATTGAATGTTTTTTGCTTCACCTAGTGGAGTTCCGACTGTTTGAACTTGTGGAAGTTATACCCTTCTGCCAATCACTCAACTCCCAAGCGAAGACGAACATAGGCACAGAATATAGGAATGCCAAACCGATATTGGGACTACCGCCTAAGTAACTGGGCATTGGCGACCAGAAGCCATAGCCCACGGAGTACTGTACAAACGCTAGACCATAGCCACACACAGACCGTAGTCGTGGAGTCCCGAGCGTGGCGATCGACGGGTATGACAGTGCCACTTCAAGATGCTCTGTCGTCGCGAGCTTGATACACAAATGCTTAAGTTGAACCAAAACTGTGTAGCCAACAATTCCCGATAAAAAAATAACAATCCCGCACGCCCATCGCGCTGAATTTATTGGGATGGTGACATCTGTGTATGGCAACTTAAGTTGGACACCAGCTGCAGCAGTTGGCATGAATGCGGCTGCAATGCAAAGCAAGAGCCATGCAATGACGATTCGGTGCAGAAGTTCCATGCACCTGATTGCATTGCTACAAAGAGCTGATGAGACATTTGTCATGATTGAGGCCTAACTCAATGTTGAACTCAAAAGCTTAGCCCGGTTTCTCGCCCTTTCACCCATGTGAATCACTCAACGGTCACCAGTGACCGCCATCCTGGACCCCCTCACCCCACCGCAGACTCAAACGCGTCAATGATGTGGCGCATCGGCGCCTGTTTGAGTTTGAGTGCGGCCTGATTGACCACCAGGCGCGAGCTGATGTCCATGATGTGTTCGACCTCGACCAGGTGGTTGGCCTTGAGCGTGTTGCCGGTGGACACCAGGTCCACAATCGCGTCGGCCATGCCAACCAGCGGCGCGAGTTCCATGCTGCCGTAGAGCTTGATCAGGTCAACGTGCACACCTTTGCTGGCAAAAAAGTCGCGCGCAATCGCCACGTATTTGGTGGCCACCGTGAGGCGCGAACCTTTTTTGACCGCGCTTTTGTAGTCAAAGTCGGAGCGCACCGCCACGCTGATGCGGCATTTGGCAATTTGCAAATCCAGCGGCTGGTACAGGCCCTGGCTGCCGTGTTCCAGCAAGGTGTCCTTGCCGGTGATGCCCATGTCGGCGCCGCCGTATTGCACATACGTGGGCACGTCGGTGGCACGCACCACCAACACCCGCACATCGGGCTGGTTGGTGGTCAGGATGAGTTTGCGCGAGGTGTCGGGGTCTTCCAGCACCTCGATGCCGGCGGCTTTGAGCAGCGGCAGGGTTTCTTCAAAGATCCGGCCCTTGGACAGTGCAATAGTGATCATTTTGGCCTCTAGCCCATATTCAAACTGGGCGGGTAGCTATAAAAACAGGAATATCCAAGCGCTTATTTCACGCGCTCAATGTCGGCACCGAGTGCGCGCAGCTTGTTTTCCATCTGGTCGTAACCGCGGTCCAGGTGGTAGATGCGGTCCACCAGCGTCTCACCTTGCGCCACCAGACCGGCAATCACCAAGCTGGCCGAAGCGCGCAGGTCGGTCGCCATCACGGTGGCGCCTGACAGTTGCGGCACACCTTCCACCAAAGCGATCTTGCCGTCGATCTGGATGTTGGCACCCAGGCGCACCAGTTCGTTGACGTGCATGAAACGGTTCTCGAAGATCGTCTCCGTGACCTTGGCGGTGCCTTGCGCCACGCAGTTGAGCGCCATGAATTGCGCCTGCATGTCAGTCGGGAAACCCGGGTACTCGGTGGTGCGGAAACTCTGCGCTTTCAGCTTGGCGGCGCCTTCAGACTGAACGCGGATGCCGTCGGCCTCCGCCGTGATGGTCACCCCTGCTTCGCGCAGTTTTTCGACCACGGCTTCCAAATGATCGATGCGGGCGTGGCGCGCCAGCACATCCCCACCGGCAGCCGCCACCGCGCACAAGAAGGTGCCGGCTTCGATGCGGTCCGACACCACTTGGTGGGTGCAGCCGTGTAATTTGTCCACGCCCTGGATGCGGATGCGACTGGTGCCGTGGCCTTCGATCTTGGCGCCCATCTTGATCAGCATCTCGGCCAAATCGGGGATCTCGGGCTCTTGCGCGGCGTTTTCTAGGATGGTTTCGCCCTCGGCCAGGCACGCAGCCATCAGGAAGTTTTCGGTTCCGGTGACCGTCACCATGTCGGTGGTGATGCGTGCGCCTTTGAGGCGGGTGCGGCCTGCGGGCAGCTTGGCGACCATGTAGCCGTGTTCGACCACAATCTCGGCGCCCATCGCGGTCAGGCCCTTGATGTGCTGGTCCACCGGGCGTGAGCCAATCGCGCAGCCGCCGGGCAGCGACACCTTGGCCTGGCCAAAACGCGCCAGCAGCGGCCCCAGGGCCAGCACCGAGGCGCGCATGGTTTTCACCAGTTCGTAAGGCGCTTCGGGGCGGATCGGGTCAGCGGCATGAAAACCCATGCCACCGCGTTCACCAAAGGTTTGTGTCTTGACACCCATGTGCTCCAGCAAAGTGCGCATGGTGGCCACGTCTTTGAGGCGCGGCACATTGTGCAGGATGACCGGCTCGTTGGTGAGCAGCGCGGCGCACAGTTCGGGCAGGGCGGCGTTTTTGGCACCGGAGATGGTGACCTCACCCAACAGCAGGCGGCCACCACGAATCAGAAGTTTGTCCATGTCATTGAGCGCGTTGGGTGGCCCATTCGGCCGGTGTGAAAGCCTTGATCGACAGGGCGTGCACCTCGTCGGTCTTCATGCGGTCGCCCAGCGTGGCGTAGACGCGCTGGTGGCGGGCAATGGCGCGTTTGCCGTCAAACTCAGCAGAGACGATGGTGGCAAACCAGTGGCGGCCATCACCGTCGAGTTCAATGTGCTCGCACGGCAGCCCGGCGGCGATCAGGTTTTTGAGTTGGTCAGCAGTCATATACAAACAGGTTGACGGGGCAGCCCATGGGCGCACTCCCCCGCAGTTAAAACATCAGGAACGAATCCGGTAGCCGATGCGCAGCAGGTACGCCGCCGCCGCACTGACCACCAGCAGCGTGACGCCGACCACCCCCAGGCTGAGCCAGGGCGAGACGTCGCTCACACCAAAAAAGCCGTAGCGAAAGCCGTCAATCATGTAGAAAAACGGGTTGAGATGGCTCACCTTCTGCCAGAACGGTGGCAGCGAATGGATGGAGTAAAACACCCCGCTCAAAAAAGTCATGGGCATCACGATGAAGTTCTGGAACGCGGCCAGCTGCTCGAACTTTTCGGAATGCAGGCCGGCGATCAGGCCCAAAGCGCCCATCAGCGTGGCGCCCATCAGCGCAAACACCACAATCCAGACCGGGGCGACAAAGCTGAATTCGGTGAAAAAGGCCGACACGGCAAACACACACACCGCCACCACCAGCCCGCGAAACACCGAAGCGCCCACATAGGCCACAAACCAGTGCCAGGACGACAGCGGCGTGAGCAGCAAAAACACCAGGTTGCCCATCACCTTGCTGGCGATCAGCGATGACGAGCTGTTGGCAAACGCGTTTTGCAGCAGGCTCATCATGGCCAGCCCCGGCACCAGAAAGGCGGTGTAACTCACCTGGTCATACACCTTGACGTGCGATTCGAGCGCATGGCCAAAGATCAGCAGGTACAACATGGCGGTCAGCACCGGGCCGCCCACGGTTTGCCCCACCACGCGCCAGAAGCGCATGACCTCCTTGTAAAACAGCATCTGCCAGCCGGTCATGCGGCCACCTGTTGGACGGTTGGATCGATGCGGGCGTGCTGCTTCATGACTTCCAGAAACACGTCTTCCAGGTCGGCACGGCGGATTTCGATGTCGTGCAGTTCCAGCCCGGCCTCGCGGGCGGCTGCCAGGTAGCGCTCAATGGCCAGCGCGTCCGTGGCCGGGTATTGCACGACACGGCCGGTGATGCGGGCGCCGGTCTTCAAGGACGGCGGCAATTCACTGTCTATCTTGAACTGCAACACATTGCCGGAGGCGGCCTTGAGCAGCGCACTGGTGCTGTCCAGTGCCACCACCCGCCCCTGCTTGAGCATGGCGATGCGGCCACACAGCGCCTCGGCTTCCTCCAGATAGTGGGTGGTGAGCAACACGGTGCTGCCTTGTTTGTTGAGCTTGGCAATGAAGGCCCACAGCGTCTGGCGCAGCTCCACATCCACCCCGGCGGTGGGTTCATCGAGCACAATCACCGGCGGCTTGTGCACCAGGGCCAGCCCCACCAACACCCGGCGCTTCATACCGCCCGAGAGCGCGCGCATGTTGACATGGGCCTTGTCGGTCAGGCCCAGGCTCTCCAGCAGCTCGTCGATCCAGGCGTCGTTGTGCTTCACGCCGAAATAACCGGACTGGAAGCGCAGCGCCTCACGCACATTGAAAAACGGGTCAAACACCAGCTCTTGCGGCACCACGCCGAGCTTGCGCCGCGCCGCGGCAAAGTCGGTTTGCACATCGCTGCCGAGCACCGACACCCGCCCGGATGTGGCTTTGGCCAGCCCGGCCAGGATGGTGATCAGCGTGGTTTTGCCTGCGCCGTTGGGGCCCAGCAGACCAAAAAATTCACCCGGCTCGATGTCCAGACTGACGTTATCCAGCGCCAGAAACGTGCCGCTCTGCGGGTTGCGGGGAGACGGGTAAGCTTTGGAGACTGACTGGAAGGAGATGGCGGGCATGGGGCCGCTATTTTAGGGGGGCGCAGTCGCCATCGTCGGGCAGCAGCTCGGCGATGCCATACAGGCGCGCCAGGTCAGCCAGCCGCTGCGGCAGACAGGTCACGGCAAAGGTTTTACCCACGCCCAGCGCCTGCCGGCGCAACGAGAGCAACACGGCCAAAGCCGCCGAATCAAATCGGCCCAGGCCCGACGCACTCACCACCACACCGGCGGGCTCGGCCGGCAAGGCCGCCCCCAGGTCCAGCAGGCAGGCACTGGCCGTGGTGTGCGTCAGTTGGGGTGGCAGTTGCAGCACGGCTAACCCTTGTTGGATTTGGCGTCGCCTGCCGCGTTGGACTTGTTGCGCTCGGTCAGCGTGGCAATCAGGCCATCAATGCCTTTGGCATTGATCTCCTGAGAAAACTGGCTGCGGTAGGTGTCCACCAGCCACACACCCAGCACGTTGAAGTTGTAGACCTTCCAGCCCGCGCCAATACCAGGGGTCTTGACGAGCCGGTAATCCAGCTGGACCGGGTCACCGCGGCCTTTGATCAGCGTGCGCACGATCACTTCCTTGTCTTCCGGCGCAGAGCGCATCGGTTTGATGCTGAACGACAGGTTCTTGGCCTGGCTCATGGCACCCGAGTAGGTGCGCAACAGCAGGGTTTTGAACTCGGCTTGCAGCCGGGCGCGCTGCTCCGGGGTGGCTTGGCGCCAAGCGGGGCCCACCGCCGACGACGTCATGCGCTGGAAGTCGACGTGCGGCATCACTTTCTGGTCAACCAGCTCCTTGATGCGAGCCAAGTCACCGGCCTGCACCCCCTTGTCGGACTGGATGATGTCGATGGCCTCTTGGGTCAGACGACCAATCAGCGCATCGGGCGCCTCGTCAGCCGCTTGGGCCAGGGGGCTGGCGAGGCCCAGGCTGACCAGACTCAGGAAGGGCAAACACTGCAATAAAGAACGTCGTTTCATCGTCACTCCTTCCGGAAATTCAAGGGTTGGCATTGTCGTTCGGCGCTGGAGGTTCCTCTTCCATCGGCGGATTACCGTCATAGACCAGGCTGAGCCGACGTTGCAAAAACGCGTCGCGCGTGAAGGTGTAGGGGTCCAGCGCCACCTCGTCGAGCATTTTGCCGGCCTCGAGCAGCTGCGCCCGACGGCTGACCAGGCCCAGCGCCGTGGCCGAGTTGCGGGTGGCAGTGTCGTCCACCGCGGACACCCCATTGCCACTCATGTCCACTGGCAGCGCAGCCGTGTCACGCAGCGTGGACGGGCCCAGCAAGGGCAGCACCACATACGGGCCCGCGCCAACGCCCCAATGGCCCAGGGTCTGGCCAAAATCTTCAGGGAAGCGTTCAATGCGCATCTCGGAGGCTATGTCAATCAGGCCACCCAGACCAAACACCGTGTTCACACCAAAACGCACGATGCTGTTGCCCGCCCCCTCCCCCTTGAGCTGCAAGGTGTTGTTGACAAAGGACCAGAGGTCTTGCAGGTTGCTGAAGAAGTTGCTGACACCGGTGCGCACCGGTGAGGGCAAGACATCGCGGTAAGCAATCGCGACTGGCTTGACCACTGCGCGGTCCACGGCGTCGTTGAAACCATACACACCGCGGTTGAACGGCTCCAGCGGGTCGCGCGAGTTGGCATTCGGTCCGGTGGCGCAAGCGCTGAGCACCAGCGCGGCGGTCAATACGGCCGCCCGGGTGGCAACACGGCGATAGCCCAGGGTGAGGTGGTTTGGGTTCATGCGGGAGGCTCTCAACTACTTGTCGGATTCGGGGGCGGCGGGTTCAGCCGCCTTGCTGTACAAAAACTGGCTGATGAGGTTTTCCAGCACCACCGCGGACTGGGTGCTGGAAATGACATCACCGGCGACCAGATTCTGGTCGTCGGCCCCGGCTTCAATGCCCAGATACTGGTCCCCCAGCAGGCCGCTGGTCAGGATCTTGAGCGAACTGTCTTTGGGGAACACGTAGCGGTTTTCCAGCGCCAGCGTCACCCTGGCCTGGAACGATTTGTCGTCAAAGGCGATGTCTTCCACACGGCCCACCACCACGCCAGCGCTTTTGACGGCGGCCTTGGGCTTGAGGCCACCAATGTTGTCAAACTTGGCGGTGACCGCATAGGTTTTCTGGAAGTTCAGGCTCAGCAGATTGGCCGACTGCAGCGCCAGAAACAGGATGGCGACCGCACCCAGCAGCACAAACAGGCCCACCCAGAGATCATTTTTGGAGCGTTGCATTCAAATCCCTTCTCATCAGTTTCAGACAGCATTGGCTCAGATCGTGAACATCATGGCGGTCAGGATGAAGTCCAGACCCAGCACGGTCAGCGAAGCCATCACCACCGTGCGCGTGGTGGCCTTGGCCACCCCTTCGGGCGTGGCCTGCGCGTTGTAACCCTGCAGCAGCGCGATGAAGGTCACCGCCACGCCAAACACAAAACTCTTGACCACCCCGTTGCCCAAATCCTGAAAGACATCCACACCGCCCTGGATCTGGCTCCAGAACGCGCCGCCGTCCACCCCGATCATCAGCACCCCGACCACCCAGCCACCGATCACACCGGTGGCGCTGAACATCGCGGCCAGCAGCGGCATGGTGATCACACCCGCCCAGAAGCGCGGCGCCAGCACCCGCTGAATGGGGTCCACCGCCATCATTTCCATCACGCTGATCTGCTCGCCAGCCTTCATCAGGCCGATTTCTGCGGTGAGTGAAGTACCGGCCCGCCCGGCAAACAGCAGGGCCGATACCACCGGCCCCAGTTCGCGCAGCAGGCTCAAGGTGACCATCAAGCCTAGCGACTCGGCCGAGCCATAGCGTTTCAAAACGTAATAGCCTTGCAACCCAAAGACAAAGCCGACAAACAGCCCGGCCACCGTGATGATCGGCAGCGAGTAATTGCCCAAAAAGTGAATCTGATCGCGCACCAGCCCGTTGCGCTTGAACGCGTAGCCCACCGTGCCCAGCAACCGGCCAAACAACCGGGCGGCATACCCCATGGCGTCCAGATGCCTGCGCACCGCAAAGCCCAGGTCTTTGGGCTGGTACCAGCTCATGGCCTCACCTCGGCGGCAAAGTCCTGCGCCAGGCTGGGGCCGGGGTAGTGGAAGTGCACCGGGCCTTCCGGCAAGGCGTTGACAAATTGGTGCACCAGCGGCTCGGTGCTGTGTCGCACCTCATCGGGCGTGCCCTGGGTGGCAATCTTGCCGTTGGCCAAAATGATGACCTGGTCGGCAATGGCAAACGTCTGTTCCAGGTCATGGCTGACAAAAATGCTGGTCAGACCCATGGCGTCGTTGAGTTCACGGATCAGCGTGGCCGCCGTGCCCAGAGAGATCGGGTCCAGCCCGGCAAAAGGTTCGTCGTACATCACCAGCTCAGGGTCCAGCGCCACGGCCCGGGCCATGGCCACGCGCCGCGCCATGCCACCCGACAAATCACTGGGCATCAGGTCGCGTGCGCCGCGCAGACCCACCGCATTGAGTTTCATCAGCACAATGTCACGGATCAGCGCTTCGGGCAGATCGGTGTGCTCGCGCAGCGGAAACGCGACGTTTTCATACACATTCAAATCGGCAAACAGCGCACCAAACTGGAACAACATGCCCATGCGCCGCCGCGCTACATACAGCTCGGACTGGGTCATGGGGGTGACGTCCTGACCGTCAAACAGGGTCTGGCCGCGTTGCGCCCTGATCTGCCCGCCAATCAGCCGCAGCACCGTGGTTTTGCCCCCGCCGGATGCCCCCATCAGCGCCGTGACCTTGCCGCGCGGGATGGTCAGCGACACGTCGTCCAGAATCAAGCGCTCACCGTAGCCAAAGCTCAGGTGGTGCATTTCAACTAGCGGTTTGACAGGGTTTGTGGGCATGAATAGAAAAAGGGTTCGGGAAAACCCGAACCCGCGATGATAAGGGACTGGGCGACTTTTACCGTGGCAGGTCGCTAAAGCCCATCAGGAACTCGTCCACCGAGCGCGCCGCCTGACGGCCTTCGCGAATGGCCCACACCACCAGGCTCTGGCCGCGACGCACGTCACCCGCTGCAAAAACCTTGGGCACGTTGGTGGCATAACCGCCAATGAAGTCGGTACTGGCACGGGCGTTGCCGCGCGCGTCTTTCTCGATGCCAAACGCATCCAGCACGGTCGCCACCGGGTTGACAAAGCCCATGGCCAGCAGCACCAGGTCAGCCTGATAGGTCTTCTCGGTGCCGGGAATCTCGACCATCTTGCCGTCTTTGAGCTCGATGTGCACCGTCTTCAGGCCGGTGAGCTTGCCCTTCTCACCGATGAATTCCTTGGTGGAGATGGCGAACTCGCGGGTGCAGCCTTCGTCGTGGCTGGAGCTGGTGCGCAGCTTCATCGGCCAATACGGCCAGGTCAGCGGGCGGTTTTCTTCCACGGGCGGCTGCGGCATGACTTCAAACTGGGTCACGCTGGCCGCGCCGTGGCGGTTGCTGGTACCCACGCAGTCGGAGCCGGTGTCACCACCGCCAATCACGATGACGTGTTTGCCGTCAGCACGCAGCTGGTTCTTCAGCTTGTCGCCCGCGTTGACCTTGTTCTGCTGGGGCAAAAACTCCATGGCAAAGTGCACACCGTCCAGGTCACGACCGGGCACCGGCAAATCACGCGACTGCTCGGCGCCGCCGGTCAGGATGATGGCGTCAAACTCGGCTTTCAACTGCTCGGGCGACACGGTGTCCTTGGCCCAGTTGGTGACCTTGCTGCCCTTGGGCAGGCTGCCTACCAGCACGCCGGTGCGGATGGTCACGCCCTCGGCCTTGAGCTGCTCGACACGGCGGTCGATGTGGCTTTTTTCCATCTTGAAGTCAGGAATGCCATAACGCAGCAAACCACCGACACGGTCGTTCTTCTCGAACAGGGTCACGTCGTGGCCGACGCGCGCCAGCTGTTGTGCTGCTGCCATGCCGGCCGGGCCAGAGCCGACCACGGCCACCTTTTTGCCGGTCTTGTGCTTGGGCGGCATGGGTTTGACCCAGCCTTCCGCCCAGGCGCGGTCGATGATGGCGTGTTCGATCGACTTGATGCCCACCGCGTCATCGTTGACATTGAGCACACAGGCCGCTTCACAGGGCGCCGGGCAGATGCGCCCGGTGAACTCGGGGAAGTTGTTGGTGCTGTGCAAGACGTCGATGGCGTTTTGCCAGTCGCCACGGTAAACCAGATCGTTGAAGTCCGGAATGATGTTGTTGACCGGGCAGCCGCTGTTGCAAAACGGTGTGCCGCAGTCCATGCAGCGCGCCGACTGCCGGGCAGCCTGCTGGTCATCGAGCCCGACCACAAACTCCTTGAAGTGCTTCAAGCGCTCGGGCACGGGCTTGTAGCCCTCTTCGATGCGCTCGTATTCCATGAAACCGGTGACTTTTCCCATGATATTTTTCCTGAAACTGTTTCAGTCTAGACTTTGGATACTTCTTTTTTCTGCGCTGCCTGGGCCAGCTCTGCCAGGGCTTGAGCGCCCTTTTTGGCATGCATTTCACCCAGGGCCCGTTTGTATTCCAGGGGGAACACCTTGACGAATTTCTGGCGGCTGGTGTCCCAGTTGTCCAGCAACTCGCGGGCGCGTTTGCTGCCAGTCCAGCGGTTGTGGTCTTCCAGCAACTTCTTCAACTGCACCTCATCGGCCAGGCCGCCGTGCCAGAGTTTCTCGTTGACGCTGGCCTGTTGTTCGGCCACGCTCAGCACCTTTTCAAGCGTCACCATGGCGGTGTTGCAGCGCTTGGCAAACTGGCCGTCTTCGTCATACACATACGCAATGCCGCCGCTCATGCCGGCCGCAAAGTTGCGCCCGGTTTTGCCCAGCACGGCCACAGTGCCACCGGTCATGTATTCGCAACCGTGGTCGCCAGTGCCTTCAACGACAGCCGTGGCACCTGACAAACGCACCGCAAAGCGTTCACCGGCCACACCGCTGAAGAAGGCCTCGCCGCTGGTGGCGCCAAACATCACGGTGTTGCCGACGATGGTGTTTTTGGTAGCGTCACCGCGGAAGTCGATGCTGGGGCGCACCACCACCCGGCCGCCACTGAGGCCCTTGCCGGTGTAGTCGTTGGCGTCGCCAATCAGGTACAACGTGACGCCCTTGCACAAAAACGCGCCAAACGACTGGCCGCCAGTGCCTTCCAGCTGGATGCGGATGGTGTCGTCCGGCAGGCCTTCGGGGTGCACCTTGGTCACCGCACCGGAGAGCATGGCGCCCACCGAGCGGTTGACGTTGCGCGCCACCTCGATGAACTTCACGCGCTCGCCCTTGTCGATGGCCGCGCGGGATTTGGCGATCAGCACGTTGTCCAGCGCCTTCTCCAGACCGTGTTCCTGGTCTTCGATGTGGAACTTGGGCACATCAGCCGCGACGTTGGGCATGACAAACAGGCGGCTGAAGTCCAGGCCACTGGCTTTCCAGTGATCCAGCCCTGAGCGCATGTCCAGCAGGTCGGCACGGCCAATCATGTCGTCAAACTTGCGAATACCCAGCTGCGCCATGATCTGGCGCGCTTCTTCAGCGATGAAGAAGAAGTAGTTCACCACATGCTCGGGCTTGCCCGAAAACTTCTGGCGCAACACCGGGTCTTGGGTGGCGACCCCCACCGGGCAGGTGTTGAGGTGGCACTTGCGCATCATGATGCAGCCTTCCACCACCAGCGGTGCGGTGGCAAAACCGAACTCATCCGCGCCCAGCAAAGCGCCAATCACCACGTCACGGCCGGTTTTCATCTGACCGTCGGTCTGCACCCGGATGCGGCTGCGCAGGCGGTTGAGCACCAGGATCTGCTGGGTTTCGGCTAGGCCGATTTCCCAGGGGCTGCCGCAATGTTTGATGGACGACCAGGGCGAGGCACCGGTGCCACCGTCGTGCCCGGCAATCACCACATGGTCGGCCTTGCACTTGGCCACCCCGGCGGCGATGGTGCCGACACCGATTTCAGACACCAGCTTGACGGAAATCGAGCTGTGCGGCGCCACGTTTTTCAGGTCGTGGATCAGCTGCGCCAAGTCTTCAATCGAGTAGATGTCGTGGTGCGGCGGCGGCGAGATCAGGCCCACACCGGGCACCGAATAACGCAGTTTGCCGATGTACTCGGACACCTTGCCGCCCGGCAGTTGCCCGCCCTCACCCGGCTTGGCACCTTGGGCCATCTTGATCTGGATCTGATCGGCGCTGTGCAGGTATTCCGCCGTCACGCCAAAGCGGCCCGAGGCCACCTGCTTGATGCGGCTGCGCAGGCTGTCGCCGTCTTGCAGCGGCATGTCGACCTCCACCACGTCGGCACCAATCACGCTCTTCAAGGTGTCGCCGAGTTTGATCGGGATGCCTTTGAGCTCGTTGCGGTAACGCGCTGGGTCTTCGCCGCCCTCGCCGGTGTTGCTCTTGCCGCCAATGCGGTTCATGGCCACGGCCAGCGTTGCATGCGCCTCGGTGGAGATGGAACCGAGCGACATGGCGCCGGTGGCAAAACGCTTGACGATTTCTTTGGCGGGTTCCACCTCGTCAATCGGGATCGCCTTGCTCGGGTCGATCTTGAACTCGAACAGACCGCGCAGTGTCATGTGGCGCTTGCTCTGGTCGTTGATCAACTGGGCGTATTCCTTGTAGGTGTTCCAGTTGTTGGCGCGGGTGCTGTGTTGCAGCTTGGCAATCGCATCGGGCGTCCACATGTGTTCTTCACCGCGAGTGCGCCAGGCGTATTCACCACCAGCGTCCAGGCGGTTGGCCAGCACCGGGTCGGCGCCAAACGCTTCCTTGTGGCGGCGAATGGCTTCTTCGGCAATCTCGAACACACCAATACCCTCAACCCGGCTCGGCGTGCCGGTGAAGTACTTGTCGACGGTAGCGGTCGACAAGCCGATGGCCTCGAACAGCTGCGCACCGCAGTAACTCATGTAGGTGGAGACACCCATCTTGGACATGATCTTGGACAGGCCCTTGCCCACCGCCTTGACGTAGTTGTAGATGGCTTTGTCCGCACTCAGGTCACCCGGCAGGTCTTTGCAGATGCTGGCCAGGGTTTCCATGGCCAGGTAGGGGTGAACCGCTTCGGCACCGTAACCGGCCAGCACACCAAAGTGGTGGACCTCACGGGCCGAGCCGGTTTCGACCACCAGACCGGCGGTGGTGCGCAGACCTTCACGCACCAGGTGCTGGTGGATCGCGGAGAGCGCCAGCACCGCCGGAATCGCCACCTGGGTGGCGTTCATGGCGCGGTCGCTGATGATCAGGATGTTGTGGCCGCCCTTGATGGCGTCCACCGCTTCGGCACACAGCGAGGCGAGCTTGGCCTCGACCCCTTCACGGCCCCAGGCCAGCGGGTAGGTGATGTCCAGGGTGTAACTGCGGAACTTGCCCTGGGTGTGTGTGGCGATGTCGCGCAGCTTGGCCATGTCGGCAAAGTCCAGCACAGGCTGGCTGACTTCCAGGCGCAACGGTGGGTTGACCTGGTTGATGTCGAGCAGGTTGGGCTTGGGGCCGATGAAGGACACCAGGCTCATCACAATCGCCTCGCGGATCGGGTCGATCGGCGGGTTGGTCACCTGGGCAAACAGCTGCTTGAAGTAGTTGTAGAGCGGTTTGTTTTTGTCGCTCAGCACCGCCAGCGGGCTGTCGTTGCCCATGGAGCCAATGGCTTCTTCGCCGTTGGCGGCCATCGGGGCGATCAGGAACTTGATGTCTTCCTGGGTGAAACCAAAGGCCTGCTGTCGGTCCAGCAAGGTGCTGTTGGATTCATTGGCGTTGGCAGGTTCGCTGCCGCCGGGCACGTCACTCAGGCGAATGCGCAGGTTCTCGATCCACTGCTTGTAGGGTTTGCTGTTGGCCAGGCTGGACTTGAGTTCTTCGTCTTCCACCATGCGACCTTGTTCCAGGTCGATCATGAACATCTTGCCGGGCTGCAGGCGCCACTTGCGCACAATCTTGTTTTCCGGGAACGGCAGCACGCCGGACTCGGAGGCCATGACGACCAGATCGTCCTCGGTGATGCAGTAGCGCGACGGGCGCAGGCCATTGCGGTCCAGCGTGGCGCCGATCTGGCGACCATCGGTGAACACGATGCTGGCTGGGCCATCCCAGGGCTCGAGCATGGCGGCGTGGTACTCATAAAAGGCACGGCGACGCTCGTCCATGCCGGTGTTTTGCTCCCAGGGTTCGGGAATCATCATCATCACCGCCTGGCTGATCGGGTAACCGGCCATGGTGAGCAATTCCAGGCAGTTGTCGAAGGTGGCGGTGTCGCTCTGGCTGGCAAAACTGATCGGGTAGAGCTTTTTGAGGTCATCACCGAGCACGGGTGAACTCATCACGCCTTCGCGGGCTTTCATCCAGTTGTAATTGCCCTTGACGGTGTTGATTTCACCGTTGTGCGCCACATAGCGGTACGGGTGGGCCAGCGGCCACTCGGGGAAGGTGTTGGTCGAGAAACGCTGGTGCACCAGCCCCAGGGCCGAGACACAGCGTGGGTCTTGCAGGTCCAGGTAATAGGTGCCCACCTGATCGGCCAACAGCAGTCCCTTGTAAATGACCGTGCGGCTGGACATGCTGGGCACGTAATACTCTTTGCTGTGTTTGAGCTTGAGCGCTTGGATGTGGGCGCTGGCGGTCTTGCGGATCACGTAGAGCTTGCGCTCCAACGAATCCTGCACGATCACATCGGCGCCACGGCCGATAAATATCTGGCGCAGGATGGGTTCTTTTTTGCGCACATTGGGCGACATCGGCATGTCGCGGTTGACCGGCACATCGCGCCAGCCGAGCAAGACCTGACCTTCGGCCTTGACCGCACGCTCCAGCTCCTGCTCACAGGCCAGACGCGAGGCGTGTTCCTTGGGCAAAAACACCATGCCCACACCGTATTCACCGGGTGGCGGCAGGATCACACCCTGGGCGGCCATTTCTTCACGGTACAGCGCATCAGGCAGCTGGATCAGGATACCGGCGCCGTCACCCATCAACTTGTCCGCGCCCACCGCGCCCCGGTGATCGAGGTTTTCAAGAATTTTCAGGGCGTTCTTGACAATGTCGTGCGACTTGGTGCCCTTGATATGGGCCACAAAACCCACACCGCAGGCATCGTGCTCCTGGGCGGAAGAATACAAACCATGGTCCTGGAGATGCTGGATCTCGGCTGCCGTCGTCATGGGGCGCGCTCCTAAAAATATCAAAAGAGATGAACTCTACCGCAATGCAACACCCATGCCAAAGAAAATAATTGGGGTCAGATTCCAATTATTAAGATTTTCTTGATATCTCAAATTATTTAGGGACAGATCAATTTAGTAGCTAAGAAGGCTTAATTGATAATGCCTGCTGGCTTATGACTGATGTCAACCGCGCGTCAAAACAGGTCGCCCGGCTTGGGCTTTACTGACGCGCCGCTCGGTACGCTTTTGTAAATTAACGACAAAATCCGGATCGCCCAGCGCCCAGCCGCGCAACGTGGCATCGGTCAAAGCCGCTTGTTGCACCGGGTTGATGCCAGCTTGCACCAATTCTGCATAGGCCGCCTCGCGAGCGAACGGCGTGTTGCCCAGCTCCCAAAACAGCGCATGGGGTTTGATCAGTCGGTCGGTTCGCAGCCCAAGATAGTGCGCATGGCTGGACCAGGGATAGTCTTGTGGCTGCGCCACCAAGCCCGCGCGCACCGGATTGAGGTCGATATAGGCCATGCAGGCCAGCAAATAAGACTCGGACTGGATCACGGTGGATTTGTACCGCCCCTCCCACAACGTGCCGGTGCGTTGCTGGGCGGCATTGAAGTGGCGCACATACCGCCGCCCCACCGCCTGCATCATTTTGGGCAGACCGTCGGCCGTGCTGGGGGTGGCCAGCAGGTGGATATGGTTGTCCATCAGCACGTAGGCGTGGATCAGCACCTCCAACTGGGTGGCGTACTCCACCAGCAAATCCAGCAGAAACTGGCGATCAGCCGCGCTGGCAAAGATGGCCTGGCGGTTGTTGCCGCGTTGGATGACGTGGTGCGGGTAACCCGGCAGCGTCAGGCGTGGCAGGCGCGCCATATAAATCGCAAAAGCAACGCCGACCGGTTATTGCGGTGCCTTGACAACGCGCACCTTGCCGCCGGTGGTGACGATGATCACCGCATCCCCGGGCACCAGCGTTTCACTGCCCTTGGCCTGCACGATGGCGCGGCGCTCACCACCTTTTAGCTGAATCAGCAACTCGTTGGCGTTTTCCCGGGTAGACATACGCTCGATGGTGTTGCCCGCCACCGCGCCCGCCACCCCGACCAGCAGACCAATGACCTGGCTCTCGGCACCGCCGGCACCGCGGCTGGCGCCTGCCACCGCACCGGTCACGCCGCCCACGGCAGCGCCGATGCCACTCTGGCTGCCATCCACCGTGACGCTGCGGATCGACAACAACACGCCGTCTTGAACCTGTGACATGCGTTGCGCGTCACCGCGCTGGATCACATCCGGGCTGCTGGTCGAACACGCGGCCAAAGCCATTACCAACGCAGCTGACAAACCCATCTTCATGAAAGTTTTCATGGTCTTCTCCTTCAAATCAAGACAACCGGCGACATATCACGCTTCGCTCACACCTGCCACATTGTCCGGCAGCGATGTAAAGCGGGTATGAAGCAGGGACAGCAGGCCAAACTCGGCCAGCAAAGCACGCAGGCGCTCGGCGCTGGTGCGTTTTTTCTGGCCGGTGTAGCGGGCGATGATGAGTTCGTTTTTCATGCTGTGCTCCCAGCCCACCAGCTCGGTCACGGTCACCTGGTAACCACACGCCTCCAGGTACAGGCAGCGCAACACATTGGTGATCTGGCTACCCATCTCGCGGGTGTGAATCGGGTGGCGCCACAGTTCTGACAGCGGCGTGCGCGACAACGACAGCGCCTTGTGCTGGCTCAACACCCGCGCCACCTCGGCCTGACAACACGGCACCAGCACCATCACCCGCGCCTGTTTCTGCAAACCAAAAGCAATGGCGTCATCGGTGGCGCTGTCACAAGCATGCAGGGCCGTCACCACGTCGATGTGATTCGGCAGGCGGGCAGACTGTGCCGACTCCGCCACCGTCAGATTGAGGAACGACATGCGCTCAAACCCCAGCCGCGCCGCCAGCTCGGTTGATTTTTGCACCAACTCGGGGCGCGACTCGATGCCGTAGATGTGGCCGTTCGGGCGTTGCCTGAAAAACAGGTCGTACAGGATGAAGCCCAAATACGACTTGCCCGCCCCGTGGTCGGCCAAAGTGATGCCGCTTGGCACCGGCCCGGCAGCGCCCGGCTCGGCCGTGGCCCGGGAAGTATCAGGCTGACGCGTGGGTGCATCCAGCAGCTCCAGCAACAACTTTTCAATGAACTGGTACAGGTGGTACACCTGCTTGAGCTTGCGCCGTGAGTCCTGGTTGAGCTTGCCTTCGCGGGTCAGAATGTGCAGCTCTTTGAGCAACTCAATCGACTGGCCGGGGCGCAACTCGTCCGCCAGCGGGTTGACGGCGGCCGCGTTCGTCTTTTTGGCGGCGCGGGAAAGCTTAGTTTTTGGGTGCGTCATGGTCGGATGATGCCATGTCAGGGCCAGCGCTTGGCCCCACCTGCAGCGCCTGCCAGCCCGCCAGGCCCAGCGTCTGCAGCGTCTGCATGTTGGTCTCGAAAATGGCCTCGGGGTTGGGAAACGCCGCCACCGCGCGGTCGATGCTGTCTTCACGCAGCAAGTGCAAGGTGGGGTAGGGCGAGCGGTTGGTGAAGTTGGTGATGTCGTCGTCCAAGGTTCCGGCAAACTGGTACTGAGGGTGCAACGAGGCGATTTGCAGCACGCCATCGAGTTCCAGGTCCACCAGCGCCTGATCGGCCCGGTCAAGAAAGTCATTGAAGTCGAGGAAATCCTGCAGCCAGTCGGGCACGATGAACAGCGTCGTGTCCCGGGTTTTGGCATCCAGCGCGGCGAGCGCTTTCAGTTCATCCACCAGATCGCTCAACAAGGCCTCGTCGTCCGTGGCGCGACTCACCGCGTAGTGCACCTGGCCCTTGACGTGCACACTTTTGGCAAACGGGCACAAATTCAGCCCGATTACAGCGCGCTCCAGCCAGCCCACCGTATCGGCCACCACGGTTTGGTCATCGTTCATCAAAAGTCCCCGTTGGGTTAAAAGCGTCATGGTTGTGGCGACCCGACGCCGGGAACCGGCCCGCGACCGCAATCGCCCCATGACCCACCTCCACGCTCACGTCAACAAGCGCTTGCCGGTCAGCCGCTCATGCTCGCGCAGCGCAAAACGGTCGGTCATGCCGGCAATGTAATCCGCCACCACCCGCGCGGCAACGCCTGGGGCATCACCCTCGTGCCCAGCCAGCGCGCCACCGGCCTGCAGGATGCGGTGCTGGTAGCGCTGCGGCATCTCATTGTGGCAACGGAGGTAGGCGGCAAACAGCTCCTGCACCACCACCTGCGCCTGCCCGGTGGTGTGCACCACCTGCGGGTGCCGGTACAGCTGCTGCAGCAAAAATGCTTTCAAGGTGCGGGATTGTTCGCGCATCACCGGCCCGAACTGCACCAGTGGCGCCATGCCGCGCACGGCCTGCACGTCGTGAGGCCGAGCCGCCTCCAGCGCCGCCCGGGTCGCGGCAATCACGTCGTACACCTGACTGCTCAACATGCGCCGGATCGACTCGTACAACAGCCTGCGACCCTGGTGGGCGTCGGCCAATTGGGGAAACTCCGCCAGCGTCTGCAGACGGTACTGATCAAACAGCGCAACCTCCTGCAACTGCTCCAGGGTCAGCAACCCGGAGCGCACGCCGTCATCAATGTCGTGCGCGTTGTAGGCAATTTCATCGGCCAGATTGCACAACTGGGCTTCCAGACTGGGTTGCTGACGGTCCAGAAAACGCCGCCCCACACCACCGGGTTCGTCACGCTCCAAGGCCTCGGCCTGCCGACGCGGACAGTGCTTCAAGATGCCTTCCCGGGTCTCAAACGTGAGGTTCAGGCCATCAAATTCGGGGTAACGCTCCTCCAGATGGTCCACCACGCGCAGGCTTTGCAGGTTGTGCTCGAAGCCGCCAAAGTTGGCCATGCAGTCGTTGAGCGCGTCCTGCCCGGCATGGCCAAACGGCGTGTGCCCCACGTCATGCGCCAGCGCGATGGCTTCGACCAGGTCCTCGTTGAGCCCGAGCGTCCGCGCCACCGAGCGCCCCAACTGCGCCACCTCCAGCGAATGTGTCAGACGGGTGCGAAACAGGTCACCCTCATGGTTCAAAAACACCTGGGTTTTGTACACCAGCCGCCTGAACGCCGTGCTGTGCACGATGCGGTCGCGGTCACGCTGGTACTCGGTGCGGGTCGGCGCGGGCGCTTGCGCAAACCGCCGCCCGCGCGACTTGGCCGGATCACACGCATAAGGAGCCAGCGGCATGTTCATGGATGAGATCGACCTTCAGCCGGTCTGACCAAAAACCTGGCGCTTGCTTTCACTTGGGTGGTCATCCCGGGCACCAACCCGGGATCGATGTCGCCATGGTCGCCAGATTCACGGATTCCGGATCGCGTCCGGGGTGACGGCGGCGGATTGTCACGTTAACTCGCGCAACAGGCATCAATCACCTGCCGCACCACCGCATCGGGTGCGCTGCGCACCACCGCCGAGCCGGGCTTGTCGATCAGCACAAACTTGATCTCGCCCGCCTCCGCCTTCTTGTCCACGCGCATCAATTCAAGGTAACGCCCGGCGTTGTCGTCGCCCGACAGCACCGGCGCCTTGACCGGCAACCCTGCCTGGGCGATCAAGGTGGTGAGGCGATGCACAAAAAAAGCATCCACCAGCCCCAGACGCGCCGACAACTGCGCCGCCATCACCATGCCGCAACCCACGGCTTCGCCATGCAGCCAAACGCCATACCCCAGCCCGGCCTCGATGGCATGGCCAAAGGTGTGACCAAAGTTCAAAATGGCGCGCAAGCCGGACTCCCGCTCGTCCTGCCCCACCACCCAGGCCTTGATCTCGCAACTGCGTTTGACGATATGCCCCAGCGCAGCTGGCTCACGCGCCAGAATGGCATCCAGATTGGCCTCAATCCAGGCCAAAAAGTCCATGTCGGCAATCGGCCCGTATTTGATGACCTCAGCCAGCCCAGCACTGAGTTCGCGCGGCGGCAGTGACTGCAGCGTGTCCAGATCACACACCACCTTGAGCGGCTGGTAAAACGCACCGATCATGTTTTTGCCCAGCGGGTGGTTGATGGCGGTCTTGCCGCCCACCGATGAGTCCACCTGCGCCAGCAAGGTGGTGGGCACCTGCACAAATGGCACACCGCGCATGTAGCTGGCTGCCGCAAACCCGGTCATGTCACCCACCACACCGCCGCCCAAGGCAAACAGGGTGGTTTTTCGGTCACACCCATGCCGCAGCAAGGCGTCAAAAATCAGGTTCAGGCTCTCCCAGGTTTTGAACTCTTCCCCGTCGGGCAGCACCACCGTGTGCACCTGGCTGTATTGCGGTGCCAGGGCTTTTTGCAGGCGCTCAGCATACAGCGGCCCCACGGTGGTGTTGGTCACGATCAGCGCTGCGCCTGCCTTGGGCAACTGGGCGTAGCTCAAGGGGTTGTCAAACAGCGAACCGCGAATCGCGATGGGGTAGCTGCGGTCGGCCAGGTCAATGGTGACGGTTTGGAGGTCTGAGGCTTTCATGCCGCAGAGTTTAGAGGCATTCACGACGCGGCTGCCGCGCCGTCCATATCGAGCTGCATCAGAATCATGTTGACCAGACTGGCCACCGAGGGCCGGCCGGTATCCACCTGAAAGTGGGCAGTTTCCTGATACAGCGGGTCGCGCTGGGTGTGCAGATCACGCAGCCGCCCCAATGGGTCAGCCACCTGCAGCAGCGGCCGATTTTTGTCGTGCCGCAAGCGGCGAAACAGATCGTCCGGGGAAGAGTTCAGGTACACCACCCGGGTGCGGTCATGCAGATGCGCCCGGTTCTCTGGCCTGAGCACCGCGCCACCGCCAGTTGACAACACGCCATCAGACAACTGCGTGAGTTCGTCGATGACACTGGCCTCGATATCACGAAAGCGCTGCTCCCCTTCCCGCTCAAAAAACTCACGGATCGAGCAGCCCAACTGCTGCTCGATGACCGTGTCTGAGTCGAGAAAAGGCACCCGCAGGCGCCGGGAGAGTTGGCGGCCGACCGTGGTTTTACCGGAGCCAGGCAGGCCGATGAGACTGATGGTCAATTTGGAACAGCGTCTTCAAGTCGGGCGCCACGGCTTAACGCGCCAATTTATCCTGCAAGACCCTGGGGGTGATGAAGACCAACATTTCGCGCTTTTCAGAAGAGCGGGCTGTGCGTTTGAACAGGTTACCGACGGCTGGCAAGTCACCAAGGAATGGCACCTTGTCTACCGTATCTATGGTGTCTTCGGTAAAAATACCGCCCACAACCACCGTTCCGCCGTTTTCTACCAACACCTGCGTCTTGATGTGTTTGGTGTCAATCGCATAACCCGCATCGGTATTGATGCCACGGGTGTCCTTGTTGACATCCAGATCAAGAATGATCCCGCCTTCTGGGGTGATCTGCGGCGTTACCTCCAGTTTCAGACTCGCTTTGCGGAAGGCGATCGAGGTGGCACCGCTGGAAGAAGCCACTTGGTAGGGAAACTCGGTGCCTTGTTCAATCAGGGCTTTGATCTGGTCTGCCGTGATCACACGCGGGCTTGAAATCACCTTGCCTTTACCATCTGCTTCCAGCGCTGAAATTTCAAGGTTCAGGAACCGAGTTGCGGCTGAATTGAAGATCGAGAAGCCGACGCTTGCACCGCCCGCCACCGGGAAATTCACAAAATTGCCAGCTGTGGTGCCTGCAGCACCAGCAATCGTATTGGAGCCAATAGACAGGTTAACGGGATTGGTGTCCAGATTGCCCGTCATGCCAGTTGCACCTCCCCCCAGCCTGACACCCAAAGACTTGCCAAACGTATCAGAGGCTTCCACGATCCGCGCCTCGATCATGACCTGGCGCACCGGAATGTCGATCTTCGCGATCAGGGCCTGGATCTCTTCCAGCTTGACCGGAATATCGGTCACGAACAACTGGTTGGTGCGCGTCTCGAAAATCACACTACCGCGCGGCGACAGGATGCGGGTGGACTGTGCCGTGGCACCGCCAGCACTGCTCTGTGACTGGCCGTTAAGCCCCTTGGCTACTTCTTCCGCCTTGGTGTAATTCAGCTGGTACGACTGTGTGCGCAGTGGCTCCAAGCTCTGCAGGGCAGCTGCAGACTCCATGTCCAGCTTTTCCTTGGCATTGATTTCGTCTTTCGGCGCAATCCACAACACATTGCCCGACTTGCGCATGCCCAGGCCTTTGGCCTGCAGGATGATGTCCAGCGCCTGGTCCCAAGGCACATCCTGCAACCTGAGCGTGACCGCGCCGGTGACAGAGTCCGAGGTGATCACGTTGAAGTTGGTGAAGTCAGCAATCACCTGCAACAGTGAACGAACCTCGATGTTCTGGAAATTGAGCGACAGCTTCTGGCCGCTGTAACCCGGGCCTTGGGTCAATTTGGTGGGGTCGACCTTGACGGGTTTGACCTCCACCACAAATTGCGAATTGCTCTGGTAGGCACTGTGCACCCACTGGCCTTGAGGTTCGATCACCATCCGGACCCGGTCACCACTCTGGGAGGTGGTGATGGTTTTGACGGGTGTACCAAAATCAGCCACATCCAGGCGCCGACGCAGACCTTCCGGCAAGGTGGTCTTCATGAAGTCAACCACCAGCGTCTGCCCTTGCTGGCGGATGTCCACACCGACCTGGTCGTTGGGCAGCGCCACAATGATTCGACCCGAGGCTTCGTCGCCACGGCGGAAGTCCACATCGCGCAGCGGCATTGCATCACGGTTCAAATTCTCGGCAAACACTTTGGGAGCTTCAGTCGGCATGTCGTTGGCCACCGGATCCAATGAAACATAAAGCGACTTGCCGTCCATCTGCGTCTTGTAGGCCGTGTATTGCTTCAGATTCAGAACCACACGCGTGCGATCACCCGCCTGAACCACGCTGACCGACCTCAGGTTGCCCTGGTTGATGTCCACAGTGGAGCGCCCCATGGCGCTGACCACGCCGGCAAAATCGAGCGCAATGCGCGCTGGCGACTGGATGGAAAAGCCGGTGGGCAGCGCAGGCAGGACCTCGCTCAAATCGATCCTGACGATTTCGGAGCCGCCTTGCAACGAGCCAGTGACAGCCTGAATCGCCGGTTGCGCCTGTGCGGTTGCGGCGGCAAATATCAAACCTGCAAGCAGCCAAACCCGACGGCCAAGCGTACCTAAAAAACCATTGTGTTGGGTTGTCATTTTGACCTCTCTTGCAACTGCAATGACGCAGTGCGTTCTATCCACTCACCGGCTGCGTCCTGGACAATTTCGCGCAGGGTTATTTCCGTCTCAACGATCTTGGTTATGCGGCCATAGTTTTGTCCCAAATGATCTCCCAGACGCACCTGATACAACAATTTGCCCACGGTCACCAAAGCGACCGGTTGCCCCGCCCGGACCAGACTGCCCACCAGCGCCATCGTATCGAGCGGGAATTCCTCCAGTGGCTCCTTGCGGCGGGCCAATTCAGGCTCCAGAAGCGCGGCATTGGATGACGCTTGTGCTGCGTCATTCTTCAGTGCCAGCGTCAGCTTCTTGATGCTGAACGGCTCAAATTCGGTCACTTCAGTGTAATTTTCAGGCTTGAATTGTTTGGGCTCTGACAGGGGCGTGACCTTGGGAAAGGTCTGGCTCTTTTGCTGGGCCATCCAGTCACGCAGCTCACTCTCGGACTCAGAGGTGCAGCCGACCAACCAGGTCAGCGGCAGCAAGGCGACGACCATCCAGCGAGCACACCTCATTTGTTGGCCCCTTTTGGCGCCGCTTTGCGCTGCGCGCTGATTTCCTGCGCATCCAGATAGCGGAACGTCTTGGCCACCGCATCCATGCCCAGCGCACCGTCTTTGCCCGGAAGGATGGACAGGTTGTTGAGCGTCACGATCCGGGACAAATTGGAGATATCGGCCGCAAACGCGCCGATGTCGTGGTAGCGCCCGGTCACGCGCACCGCGATCGGCAACTCTGCGTAGTACTCCCTGACCACGACCTGGCCCGGCCTGAACAGATCAAACTGCAAGCTTCGACCGATGCCGGCCTGGTTGATGTCGGACAACAAGGCGTCCATCTCGGCCTTGCTGGGGAGTTGTTTCTCAAGCTGCGTCACATACTGCTGAACCTGCTCGCGTTGTTTTTTCAGGGCCTCCAGGTTCACCGCTTTGGCCAGCTTGACCTTGTATTCGTCACGCAGCTTGATCTCTTGCTCCTGCTCGACGACCAGTTCATCTTTAACGTCAGTGAGCCACACAAACCACAACAACACGACCACGGCCACCGCAATCCCGGCAAACAGGGTGTAGCGTGGCAACTGTGGCCAATTAGAGGGGTCTTTGCTGTCCAGATTGCGAAACTGGGCCGAAGCCTCATCAAACCAGGACTTGACGTCGACAGAAACAGTAGGAGACTTTGCCATAGTTCGCGCCGTTACTTTGCCGCAGGCGCCGTGCTGGCCACCACGGCGTTGGCAGCCGAAGCGCTGGCGGCTGCCGCGGGTGGATTGCCGCCCACCTCACCAGCCCGCAGCAGTTTGACATTGATCTTGAAATTGGCCACGCGACGCTGATCGCGGGGTGTCACATTCACGGAGCCCGCCACAATTTCAACCAATTCAGGCCGAGTGAGCCACATGGATTGGGTACTGAGGTTGCGCAGCAACTCGGAGACACGCTCGTTGGATTGCGCCACGCCCTGCAACGCCACGCTCTGGCCGTCTTGACGCATGCTGTTGATGTAAACACCTTCAGGCAACTGGCGCACCAATTCAGTGAGCAAGTGAACCGGCATGTTGCGGTCGGCCTGCAAGTCTTCCACCGCTTGCTGACGCGCCCGCAACGCGGCGATCTCTGACTCCAAACCCGCGATTTCCTTGATCTGATTGTCAAAGTTGGAAATTTCTGCCCTCAGAATCTGGTTTTTGTCCTGTTGACTCGACATCTCGTTCAAGTACCACAGATAAATCAGGCCCGCAATCACAACGCCGGTCAGGGCAGACAGCCCCAAACCCACATTGAACATGTCCTTGCGGCGCTTGCGAGCGGCTTCCCGATGGGGAAGTAGATTGATCAGTATCACTGCAAAAATCTCCGCAAAGCCAGGCCGCAGGAGGTCAGGTAAGACGGCGCCTCCCGCTCCATTTTGTTGAGCCGGATATGGGGCGACATCTCCATGTCTTCAAATGGGTTGACGATGCTGCACGCAAAACCCGTCTGCTGTGTCACAGCTTCGGTGAGACCGGGCAGCGCGGCCGACCCGCCAGCCAGCATCACCATGTCCACTTTGTTGTGGGTGGTGCTGGTAAAAAAGAACTGCAGCGCCCGCCCAACCTCTTGCACCAGGCTCTCGATGAACGGTTGCAGCACCACGCTGCGGTAGTCATCCGGCAACTCGCCGGTTCGCTTTTTGGTTTCCGCCTCTTCCTGCGAAAAACCATATTGGCGAATGATCATCTGGGTGAGTTGCGCACCACCAAACGCCTGGTCGCGGTCATACAACAACTCGTCGTTGCGGATGACTTGCATGCTGGTGGTCATGGCCCCCACCTCAAAGAGTGCCACGATGCTGCCCACGCCTTTGCCGGGCAAGTGGGCAATCAGCCGACTGGTGGCCAGGCGAGAGGCGTAAGACTCCACATCGACGATCACGGGATTGAGGCCCGCAGCCTCGGCCAGGCCCTGGATGTCTTGCACTTTCTCGCGCCGTGATGCGGCGATCAATACCTCGACATCGCCGGATGCGTTGGCGCTGGGACCGACAATGCAAAAGTCGAGGCTCACCTCGTCCAGCGGGAAAGGGATGTACTGGTTGGCCTCTGTCTCGACCTGGAGCTCCAACTCTTGGTCAGACAGACCACCTGGAAGAATGATTTTTTTGGTGATGACCGCAGAGGGCGGCAGCGCCATCGCCACGTTTTTGGTTTTGGTGCCACTTTTTTTGATCAGCCGACGCACCGCGTCAGCCACTTCGTCAAACTTCTCGATGTTGCCGTCGGTGATCCAGCCACGCTCCAGCGGCACGATGGCACAGTTTTCCAAAACCAATCGTCCTGCAGAGTCTTGACCCAGCTCGACCAGCTTGACGCTTGACGAACTGACATCCAGGCCCAGCATAGCGGCAGGTTGACGACTGAATAACGAGCCCAGAGAAAGCAACATGGCGCCCTAATTGGTATGAATAAAATTGCGCTTGTCTTGAGAATTCACTTCAATGCTATCAGTAAGAACATTGTTCATCAAAGATATTTCAACTTTTTTCTGTCTTCACACGTTGCCAAAATGTCGACGATTCGTCCTGCTGTAGACTCAAATGGCTACAGGGTGGGCGGGAAGATCGCCCTTGTGTCTCCAGAAATTTTCCCTTTGCTTTACTGGGTTTGCGCCGAATCCCGCCTTTTAAATGTCTGATAACCCCCCCCTCGAATCCTCCGGGACGCCTCAACCGGCTGGCCGGTTGCCGCGCCCTCGCCTGCACTGGGCCATCAAATTCCCGTTGGTTCTGCTGGGCTTGCTGCTGGCCGGAATCACGGCGGTGGTGATGGTGGTTGCCATCGCCATGGCCATGGCCTACCCCAATTTGCCGGATGTCTCGGCACTCTCAGACTACCGACCCAAATTGCCCTTGCGTGTCTTTTCAGCCGAAGGGGTTCTGATTGGTGAGTTTGGTGAAGAACGGCGCCAGTTGACGCCCATCGGTGACATCCCCCAGGTCATGAAGGATGCTGTGCTGGCCATTGAAGATGCCCGGTTTTACCAGCACAGCGGCGTGGATTACATCGGCGTGGCACGGGCGGCCCTGGCCAATTTGGGCCAGCTCAAGAGCCAGGGCGCATCCACCATCACCATGCAGGTCGCCCGCAATGTGTATCTGTCTTCCGAAAAAACCTACACCCGCAAGATCTATGAGATGTTGCTGACCTTCAAGATGGAACATTTGCTCAGCAAAGACCAGATTCTTGAAATTTACATGAACCAGATTTTTCTGGGTAACCGGGCTTACGGCTTTGCCGCCGCCGCTGAGGCCTACTTTGGCAAACCGCTGCAAAACGTGACAGTGGCAGAGGCGGCCATGCTGGCCGGGTTGCCCAAGGCACCGTCGGCCTACAACCCGATCCATAACCCCAAGCGGGCCAAATCACGCCAGCTCTACATCATTGACCGCATGTTGCAGAACGGATTCATCACACCGCAACAGGCCCAAACCGCCAAACTAGAAGAAGTCAGAATCAAACAGGGGGCGGACACGGTACCCGTGCACGCCGAGTTCTTCACCGAGATGGTGCGCCAACTGATCTACGCGCAATATGGCGACTCGACCTACACACGGGGCCTGAACGTCTTCACCACGTTGCGCGCCTCCGACCAAATGGCGGCCTACCAGGCGTTGCGCCGGGGCATCATGGCCTACGAACGTCGCCAGATCTACCGCGGCCCCGAGAAGTTCATCGACTTGCCCAATGAGTCGGCGGCTCTGGAGGATGCGATCGACGATGTGCTGCTGGAACACCCCGACAACGGGGACGTGTTGTCCGCGGTGGTACTGGAGGCCAATCCCAAGATGATCAAGGCGCTGCGCCAAAACGGCGATGTCATCGAAATCACCGGCGAGGGCCTCACGCCGGCCCGGTCGGGCCTGTCAGACAAGGCGCCGGCCAACATCAAAATCCGCCGCGGCGCCGTGATCCGCGTTGTCCAGACGCCCAAACTCACCTGGGAGATCACCCAGCTGCCAGAAGTCGAAGGTGCCTTTGTCGCGATCGATCCCCGCACAGGTGCCATCCGGGCGCTGGTGGGCGGCTTTGACTTTGAGAAAAACAAGTTCAACCACGTCACCCAGGCCTGGCGGCAACCGGGCTCCAGTTTCAAGCCGTTCATCTATTCGGCGGCGCTTGAAAACGGCGTCACGCCGGCCACCATCGTCAACGATGGCCCGCTTTTTTTCAGCGCCGGCGTGACCGGTGGCCAGCCTTGGGAGCCGAAAAACTACGATGGCAAGTTTGAGGGCCCGATGACGCTACGGCGGGGTTTGGCCAAGTCCAAAAACATGGTCTCCATCCGTGTGCTGCAGGTGGTGGGCGCCCAAAACGCGCAGCAATGGGTCACGCGATTTGGTTTTGATGCGGTCAAGCACCCGGCTTATCTGACGATGGCCTTGGGTGCGGGTTCAGTCACCCCCATGCAGATGGCCACCGGTTACTCAGTGTTTGCCAACGGCGGTTACCACATCAACCCCTGGGCGGTGTCCAAAATCACCGATCAAAAAGGCAGGGTGCTGACGCAAATGACCGCCCCCGTGCTGGATGAATCCTTGCGCGCCATTGACGCACGCAACGCTTTTGTCATGGACAGCCTGCTGCAGGAGGTCACCCGGTCGGGCACTGCAGCCTCGGCACAAGGCAAGCTCAAGCGCCCGGACCTTTATGGCAAAACCGGCACCACCAATGATTCGATGGATGCCTGGTTTGCCGGTTTTCAGCCCACCTTGGCAGCCGTCACATGGATCGGCTACGACACACCCCGCAAGCTCGGCAGCCGCGAGACCGGTGGCGGACTAAGCCTGCCGGTGTGGATCGAGTTCATGTCCAGCGCGCTCAAGGACGTTCCGGTGACCGAGATCCCGGTGCCGGAGGGCGTCGTCAACATGGATGGCGAGTGGTTCTACAACGAATACACCCGTGCAACGGGCATCGCCACCTTGGGTGTCGACAGCAACAGCGCGTCACCCGACTCGCCGCAGGTTATCCCGATGCCTGTGGCGGACGAGAAAAAGCAAATCCTCGACTTGTTCAAAAACTAGTCGGCAGCAAACACCAGCGGGCTGCCGGATTGCTCGCTGGCAAAACGCGTCAACGAAGCAAAAAACTCGCCCTGGCCTTTGGTATCCAGCCATTGTTTGCCATTAAATTGATAGTGAAATCCGCCGCACTTGGCGGCCAGCCAGATTTCCTGCAACGGCTTTTGCAGGTTGATGACAATCTGGCTGTGGTTGGCAAACACCAGCGTCACCATGCCCCCGGTGCGCTGGTTGTCGATGTCCACGCTGGTGTCATCATTGATGCGGTCACAGCTGGTTTCCACAGCCTTGAGCACACGCTCCGCATGGTCCAAAAATTCAGTGTCGGTCATTACAATTTCACCATCATGTTGTTCAAAAAAAACCGGGCACGCCCTTTGGCCCTTGCCGCTGTGGCGGTCACCCTGGCGGCCTGCGGCCAGACCGGGCCACTCTATCTTCCCACACCCCCGGCGGGTGTGCACCGGGCGACGCTGCCCGAATCGTTGATGCCCGGGTCACTAAGGACAACAGCGCCTGGCGCCCAAGCCACGCCAGCGCCAGCCCAGGCAGCCAGTCAGCCCCCGGCCGCACGCTGACACCGACCCGGGCCACGTTGAGTCACGTTGCACAGGGACGAAAAAAAGGCCCCAATCGGGGCCGATCTGGATGGGGGCTGGTTCTGATCAGCGCCCCAACCACACTCACTTCAGGCTGGCAACGTATTCAGCGACGGCCTTGATTTCGCGGTCGTTGAGTTTGACCGCCACGCCGGTCATCTGGAGATTGTTGTTGCGCTCACCGCTGCGGAACGTGGTCAACTGGCTCACCACATAGTTCACTTGCTGGCCAATCAGACGCGGGTACTGGGCAGGGATACCGGCCCCGGTTGGGCCATGGCAGCCGGCACAGGCGGGAATATTGCGCTCCATCACGCCACCGAGGTAAATGCGTTTGCCCTGAGCGATCAGGTCCTGATCAGCGGCTGTGCCGGGTGCGGATTTTTTGGTCGTCACCCAGTAAGCAATATTGCGCATATCTTCGTCGCCCAACATCGACGAGAATCCCAGCATGATGGCGTTTTGGCGCTTGCCGCTCTTGAATTCCTGCAATTGCTTGACCAGGTACTCCGGGTGTTGTTGGGCCAGTTTGGGGTAATCAGGAATCAGCGAATTGCCGTCTGGTCCATGGCATGCAGCACACACTGCTGCAAAACTTGCTTCGCCTTTGGCCAGGTCGGGTTTGGCCGCAGCAGCGTCTGCCGCAAAGCTGGCGACAGACGAAACAGTCAGCGACACAGCGATCCAAATGGTGGAGATAAGCTTCATGGTGTTTCCGGTCAAGTCAAAAGATAAAAATCCATGTGATTCTACAATGGGGCGATTCCACCAAACTGACCGCATGACCACTCCATCCAGCCCAGCCCACGT
>Ga0075012_10000751_pt1 | contig 34046 bp, 27 predicted proteins | sample All_14_2_FD_71474 | JGI IMG/M metagenome (GOLD analysis project Ga0075012, IMG submission 71474) | Freshwater microbial communities in response to fracking from Pennsylvania, USA - Allegheny Zone_MetaG_DW_15 | ecosystem: Environmental > Aquatic > Deep subsurface > Groundwater > Drilled...
GCCCTGGCCAAGAACCCCGATCTTCTCTTTGCCGATGAGCCGACCTCGGCCCTCGACGGCGAGAACGGTCAGATCGTCATCCGCCTGCTGCGTCGCGCCGCGACCGAGCATGGCGCGGCGGTGATCTGCGTCACCCATGACCCTCGCCTGGAGGCCTACGCCGACCGGGTGATCCACATCGAAGACGGCCGGATTCTGGACGACGTGCGGCGCACGCCCGACGCCAATCCCGCGCCGCTCTCGCACTGACTTTCAAAGGACGCCCCAAGATGCCCGGGTTTTTGCGTAATCGCTGGTTCTGGATCATCGCCATTGTGATCATCGTCGTTGTCGGCGGGGTCTCCGTGATGCGGAGCCAGGGCGCTGCGAAGAAGAAGGCGACCGAGGCTGCGGCCAAGGTCATTCCGACCAGCCCCTTCGCCGCCATCGCCAATGGCAAGGCCGACATCGAGGGCGGCATCATCCAGGTCGCGGCGCGCCGCGGCGGGGTGGTCAAGGCGGTCTATGTCGAGGAGGGCCAGCTGGTCACCGCCGGTCAGGTGCTGGCCCGGCAGGAAGATGACGAAGCCCGTCTGGCGGTTGCTCGCTCCCAGGCTCAGGTCCAGCAGGCTGAGGCCCAGATCGGCATCATGCAGGTCAAGCTGAACGCCGCCCGCCGCGAATACGCCCGTCTGCAGGAGCTGCAGGAGAGCAACTTCGTCGCCCGCCAGCGTCTGGACGTGAAGCAGGACGAAATCCGCGACTGGGAAGCCCAGATCAACGCCCAGCGCGCCACCATCGCCACGACTCGCGCCGCCCTGCGTGAGGCTGAATATGCCCTGGAACTGACGGTGATCCGCGCCCCGACCGATGGCCGCATCGCCCGCCGCTACGCCAATCCCGGCGCCGGGGCCTCGACCCTGAACGTCTCGACCATGTTCGACCTGGAACCCAATGCAGACCGGATCGTCCGCGCCGAGATCGTCGAATCCGACATTCCCAATGTTCGCGAAGGCCAGGAGGTCGAGATCCAGCCGGAGTCGGACCCGAACAAGGTCTATGTCGGCCGGGTTCTTCGCCGCGCCGGCGTCTTCGGCGCCCGCAAGCTGTCGTCCGACGATCCGTCGCAACGCAGCGACGAGCGGGTGGTTGAGGTGGTGGTCTCGGCCAAGGACGCGCCCTTCCTGGTTGGCCAGCGGGTGCTGGTGAAGTTCATGAAGGACGGCTATCCGGCCGGCGCCAAGCGCGCGCCGCCAAAGGCTCCGGAGAAGAAATAGGCGCCCACCGCGTTCCGAAACGACAACGGGCCCCGGATCACTCCGGGGCCCGCTTTCATTTTGCGGCAGCCGCGATCTAATGACGACCGCTGGGACGCCACACGCCGTCACGGGCGCGGCAGACCTCAAAGCCCTGCCAACGGTCGCCGCGGTACTCCTGCACCCAGCGGCAGTTGGCGCGGCGATAGCTCACGCGGCTGGGATAGTTGGAGCAGCGGAGGTTCTTGCGGCCAACCTCGCGACCGGCGAAGGCGCCGACCGTGCCGCCGACCAGGGCGCCCTTGCCGCGATCATCGTCGCCAGCGACGGCCGCGCCGAGCACGCCGCCAATGATGGCGCCGGCGATCGCGCCCTCCTTCTTGGCCTTCTTCTTCTGGACCGAGCAGGGCTCGCCGCGACCGTAGTCGCGGTATTGCTGGGCGCTGGCCAGGGTCGGAACGGTGAAGGCCGGAATGGCCATGGCGGCGCAAAGCGCCATTGTCGTTATCTTGCGCATCACAAGTACCTCTCCTTTGCGGCGGCGACAGTCCTGTGTCCGGAACCCGGACGGCAGCGCCACCGTCTGATCGGCCGACCGGCTGCGTGGGGCGGCGCCGGCGGACCTTGTCCTTGGGCGTGGCGACTTGCGTCGTGACGCTCAGGGCCATAACAGCTAGCGGCCCCGTGGGTTCCCCGCGCAGAGAGCCTGAACCTTGACCCGTGACATTGACATCACTCGCATCGGCGCCCAGGGCGACGGCATCGGCGACGACGGCATGTTCGTCCCCCTGACCCTTCCGGGCGAGCGGGTGCGGGTTCAGCCTGATGGCAGCCGTGGCGAGCTTGAGGAAATCCTCGCCGCCAGCGCGGACCGGATCACCCCGCCCTGTCCTCACTTCGGCGAGTGCGGCGGCTGCGCGTTGCAGCACTGGAGCGCCGAGCCCTATCTGGCCTGGAAGCGCGATCGGGTCATCGAGGCCTTGTCATGGGAAGGTCTGGAGACCGAGGTCCTGCCGACCTTCGCCTCGCCCCCGGGCTCGCGTCGCCGTCTCGCTCTGCACGCCCGCGCCGGGAAGGGCGGAGCGGTCATCGGCTTCAAGGGGCGACGGTCGTGGAAGCTGACCCCGATCCAGGTCTGCACCATCGCCAACCCCCGGCTGGTCGCCGCGCTGCCGGCCCTGCGCGCCCTTGCCCGACCCTTTCTCGAGCATCCCAAGTCGGCCCCGACCCTGCACATCACCCTGACGCGGACCGGGCTCGACATCGACGTCACCGGCGTAGAGGCCAAGAGTGGCGGACTGTCTGCCGACGCCCGGGTTCGCGCCGCCCAGGCCGCCCAGGCCGCGGACTTCGCCAGGGTCTCTCTTGCGGGTGAGGTCATCTATGGCGCGCGTCAGGCTGTGGTCACCCTTGGCCCGGCCAATGTCGTCCTTCCCACCGGCTCCTTCCTGCAGGCCGTCCCCCAGGCCGAGGAAGCGATGGCGCAGTTTGCCGTGGACGCCGTCTCCGGCGCGGCGAAGATCGCCGACCTCTACTGCGGTGTGGGGACCTTCACCTTCCGCCTGGCGCAGGTGGGCACAGTGCTGGCGGCGGACTCCGCCGCACCGGCCATCGCCGCCCTGAAGGCCGCGGCGGGCGCCACCCCTGGCCTGAAGACCATCACCGCCGAGGCCCGGGACCTTGCCCGTCGCCCTGTGCTGTCGCGCGAGCTGGCCAAGATTGACGCCGTGGTCTTTGATCCGCCCCGCGCCGGAGCCTTGGAACAGGCCGGAGAGATCGCCCGCTCGAAGGTCAGCCGCGTGGTCGGGGTCTCCTGCAATCCGGCCACCTTCGCCCGCGACGCCAAGGTGCTCTGTGACGCCGGCTTTAGGCTTGAGAGGGTTCTGCCCGTGGACCAGTTCCTCTGGTCGCCGCACGTCGAGATGGTCGGGGTGTTTTCGCGGTAGCGGCCGGTGCTGGGGCCGGAGCGTCGGTCTTCCAAAGGGCGTGCTTGTCATGCAGGCAGGGCGCTGCTCCGGAGGGCAGGGGCGCATGAACCGGATTGGCGGCGACGCCGCGAAGGGCGCCCGTTCCCGATAGCGGCGCGACCGGTTTCACCTCGCCGAACAGGTCCATCTGGTCGCCGGCTTTCGGCGGAACCTTGAACAGGTCCAGGGCCATGGCCGGCATATCGTCATCCAGGCCGAACCGGCGGCGCGCGGCGGCGAAGCGGTTGGCGATCAGTTCGGCGATCGGCCCCTCGCCAGTCTGCCTGCGCCCCCAGTCGGCGGTGTAGTCCGCGCCGCTGCGCATCTGCCGGATCAGCGACATCACCTTGGCCGCCCGGCCGGGCTGGTCGCTGATCAGCCACTGCTGGAACAGGCCGGCGATCTCCCGGGGCAGGCGGATCACCACATAACCGGCCGTCAGGGCCCCGGCCTTGGCAGAAGCCTCCAGCACCGCCTCCAGTTCGTGGTCGTTCAGCCCCGGAATGACCGGCGCGAACATCACCGCAGTCGGCACCCCCGCCTTCGACAGGCCGCGCAGGGCTTCCAGCCGCCGCTCCGGCGTCGCGGCCCGGGGCTCCATGCTGCGGGCCAGCTTGCGGTCCAGAGTGGTGATCGACACGGCCACCCGGCAAAGCCCCTCCGCCGCCGCCGGCCCCAGGATGTCGAGGTCCCGCAGGACCAGCGATGACTTGGTGATCAGGGTGAAGGGGTGCTTGAAGCGATACAGGGTCTCCAGCACCCGGCGGGTCACCCGCGCCTTGCGCTCGGCCGGCTGGTAGGGATCGGTGTCGCCGCCGATATGGATGACTTCCGGCTTGTAGGATTTGCGCGACAGTTCCCGCGCCAGCAGTTCGTGGGCGTGGGGTTTGAAGAACAGCCGGCTCTCGAAATCCAGCCCCGGCGACAGGCCCAGATAGGCGTGGGCGGGCCGGGCATAGCAGTAGATGCAGCCGTGCTCGCATCCCCGGTAGGGATTGATCGAGCGGTTGAAGCCGACGTCGGGGCTGTCATTGCGGGCGATGATGGTCCTGGCCTGGTCGGCTTCCAGGGTCGTGTTCAGGCGGCGCGGGGTGGCGTCATCCCCGGTCCAGCCGTCGTCGAAGTCCTCCCGCTGCCGGGTCAGGAACCGGCTGGAGCCATTGGAGCGGGCGCCGCGGCCCTTGGTCTGAATCGGGATGGGAGACACGGCGTGAAGCTATCACCCACCGCGAACAAAACAAGAACAATCGCCGTCAATCCGGAGATGGTCTCGCCGGCTTCAGCAGCAGAAACGAGGCGGCCACGATCAGGCCCGCGCCTGCCGCCACGCCCGGTCCGACGGGCTCGGAAAACAGCAGGGCGGCCAGCAGGATGGCATAGACCGGCTCCATCGAGACAAAGGCGCCGCAGGCCGCCGCCGGCAGGCGCGTCAGGGCGAACAGGAACAGTTGGTGGGCCAGAACGGTGCCGAAAATCCCCAAAGCCGCCAGCGCCAGCCAGTCGGTCCCGGTCGTCGGGCCAGGCAGGAAGGGCAGGAAGGGGGCCAGGACCAGAGCCGCCGCCAGATTCTGCCAGAAGGCGAGGGACACCGGCGCTGTCGCGACCATCAGCCTCTGGCTGGCCAGGGTGAAGACGGCAAACAGCGCCGCCGACCCCAGACCAATGAAAGCCCCCGCCAGCGCGCCGGGCGTTTCCGGCCGCCCGGGTCCCGCGACGATGGCCACGGCCAGGATGATCGTCAGTCCGGCGGCCAGATGGGCGACACTTGGCAGTTGCTTGTTCCGCGCCGCCTGCAGGGCGATGGTGAACAGGGGAAAGCTGGAGACGGTCAGCACCCCGACCGCCACGCCCGCCATCCGCACCGAGGCGAAGAACATCACCCAGTGCAGCGCGAGAAGGGCCCCGGTCGCCAGCATCCAGCGGAGCCGGATCCACGGCTGACGCACCGGCCGGCGCCCGATCAGGCAAAGCGCGAGAAGACCGACGGCCGCAAAGCCGGCGCGCGCCGCCACGATCCACACCGGGTCGAGGTCCAGACGGCCAAACAGGGCCACCGCTCCGAAAAGCACTGCGGCAAGGTTGACCGCGGCGATCGCCGGCCATGTCGAACGGGTCTGCCCCGGTTCCATTCGCACCCTCCGCAGCCCGGCTACCACGCGGACCGATGCGCCGCGACGGAACAAACCGCCAACCCCCTCCGGAAAGGTTTGGTTAATATCCACACACAAATGCAGAACATCGCCCACGGGGCGCGTCTTGCGGTCATCAGCCCTTCCCCGGAGCGGGCCCAGGCGTCATGAACGGGGTCATGATTTCCGTGGTGATCCCGACCCTGAATGCGGCCCCTGCCCTTGCCGGTTGCCTGACCGCCCTTGTGCCGGCGGCGGTCGATGGTCTGGTCAAGGAGGTGATCATCGTCGACGCCGGCTCGACCGACGCCACCCTGGCCATGGCCGACGATGCGGGGGCGACCGTTCTCACCGCCGCGCCGTCCCGGGGCGGGCAACTGGCGGCGGGCTGCGCGGCGGCGCGCGGGGACTGGCTGCTCTGCCTGCATGCCGACACCCGCCTCGACGCCGGCTGGGAAGCCGCCGCCGCCCGCCACATCGGGCGCGGTCACGATCTTGCCGGCTACTTCCGCTTTACCCTCGACGACCACGGCGCCCTGCCCAGGCTCTGGGAGGCCGGAGTCGCGGCGCGGGCCGGCCTTCTTGGTCTGCCCTATGGCGACCAGGGCCTGCTGATTTCCCGCCGCCTCTATGACCGGCTGGGGGGCTTCAAGCCCATGCCCCTGTTCGAGGATGTCGATCTGGCGCGCCGGATTGGAAACCGCGCCCTGAGGCCTCTGCCGGCCCGGGCGGTGACCTCGGCCGAGAAGTTCAGACGGGATGGCTATCTGGCCCGCAGCCTCCGCAACTGGTCCCTGCTGGGTCGTTACCTGACCGGGACGCCGCCGGAAGCGCTGGCCGCCCGCTATGGCTAGGGCCACCCTGATCGTCTTCGCCCGGACCCCGGCCATCGGGGTCGGCAAGACCCGCCTCGCGCGTGATGTCGGCCGGGTCGAGGCCTGGCGTCTCTATCGCCAGATGAGCAGCCGCCTGATCCGCACCCTGTCCGACCCGCGCTGGCGCCTGATCGTCCGCCTCGCAGGCGCTCGGCCTGACCCGGTATGGGGTAACGTGCAATGCGAGGATCAGGGAAGGGGCGATCTGGGACAGAAACTTCAGGCCGCTCTGCACGCCCACGCCGATGGCCCGGTCGCGGTGATCGGCACGGATACGCCCGATGTGACGCCCGCCCGGATCGCTGGAGCCTTCGCCGCGACGCGCGGCGGCCGGGCGGTGCTGGGGCCGGCGGAGGATGGCGGCTTCTGGCTGCTGGCCCTGCCTCAGGCGCGGGCGCGAACGGTCGACCTGTCAGGCATCCGCTGGTCCAGTCCCGAGACCCTCGCCGATACCGAAGCGGCGCTTGGCGGTGCGATGACGAAGCTGGAAACCCTGGCCGATATCGACACCGGCGAGGACCTGGTCCGCTGGCGTCGGACTCAGCGGTCAGCGCGCATGTCGACGATCCGCTCGTAGCGCACCGCCGCATCCAGGGTCGCCGTCGGCTGGCTGAACATCCGGCGATAGGTCCAGTAGCCGAACGCCACCTTCTCCACATAGTCGCGGGTTTCGCGCGCCGGCAGGCTCTCGATAAACAGCAGGGCGTCGGCCTCCGGCTCCATCCGCGAGCGGGTCTTGATCACCGCCCCCGGCCCGCCGTTGTAGGCGGCGATCACCCGGAACAGATCATAGGCGTCATCGCCGCCGCCCAGGCCCCGCTCCATCAGCCAGCTCATGTAGTCCTGACCGACCCGCAGATTCACCGGCGGATCAAACAGCGGCATGATGTTGTTCAGCAGGCTGTCGTCGCCCGCCGCCCGTGCGGCCGATTCCGGCATAACCTGCATCAGACCCACCGCCCCGGCCGGGCTGTAGGCATACGGGTTGAACCGACTCTCCTGCCGGACCAGCGCATAGATCAGCGCCCGGTCCAGAGTGAACCCGCCATCGGGATAGAGTTCCGGCACATCATAGGGTTCGGCGCGATAGGGGCGGGCCTTGGTCTTCACCTGGGTCGGGCCCGGCGTCGGCGTCGGGGCCGCCTGAAGGGGTACGCTCAGGGTGACGATCAGCGCCTGCCATTCCTTCTGCGCCGAGGCGCCGGAGGCGGTGGCCAAGCCGACCCGGAGCTCCTGCGCCGCCTCGGCCGTGCGGTCGATCTGGGCCAGGGCGGCGGCGCGCCGCGCCCGGTCGTCGCGGTCGATCAGGCTTTCGGCTCTTTTCTCGTCCCGTGTCGAAACCCTGACCAGCAGGGGATTGCCGGTGGGCGTCGCGACCTGCGCTTTCACTGGCCGTCGCGGCTGGTCCAGCGCGCCGATGCGCAGGGTCGCGGTCCGTCGCCCGGACATCTCCAGCTTCCGCGTCGCGATCAGGCCATAGAAGGTATAGGGCGTGGCCGAGGCGCGGATGAAATAGCCATTGGCGGCCAGCTGATCGCCGGTCCGTTCCGCGCAGCGCCCGGCCCAGAACCAGGCCGCCGATCGCAGCCAGTCGTCATTGCTGTCGTCTTCGGCGACCTGCAGGAAATAGAGCCGGGCTTCCTCGGTCTTGCCCAGCCGCCATCCAGCCAGACCGGCGATCCACGGCTCCCCTGCCGCGGGCGCCAGCACCCATGCCTCGCTGACCCGGCCGGAGTAGTAGGCGTCCCGAGCGGCGAAACTGGCCTCGCCGGCGGTCATTGACGGCTGCGCGCTCATCCAGTTGCGGCTGGCGGCCAGAAAGCGCGGCGCTTTCGGCTCACGCACCCCCTTGGGCTGCCGCTTCTGGGCCAGGGCATAGACCCGTTCGGCGCCGCCGAGATCGGCATAGTCGTCCAGCCAGTCGGCCAGCTCCTGATAGCTGGCGCGGTAGGCGGTGGGATGCATCAGTTTGACGAACTTCACATGGCCGATCAGCGACCGGTCCTTGACCCTGGCCAGCGCGGCGTCGGCCTCGTCAAAGTCGCCCCGGTCGGCGGCGGCGAAGGCGGCGCGATAGCGGGCCTGGTCGGCGGCGTTCAGCGGGCCGTCAGCGGCCGTGGCGACGCCCGCGCCCAGCCACAGCATGGCCAGCAGGGCGATCACCGCCGTCAGCGCGCACTTCGCCTGAAGCGAGATCACTGGAAGCGCCTTGTCTTGTCGAATGCCGGCGTAAGCCATGCCGTCGTTTACTCCCGTGCGGCCCCCCGCGCGGTCACTGATGCAAGAGCCATGCAGACTTATTCGGGCCGTCCGCGTCGATCAAGTCTTTCGGTCAGGGTCAGCAAATCCTGCCATGCGCGCTTCTTGGCCGCCGGCTGTCGCAGCAGAAACGCCGGGTGCAGCGTCGGAAGCGCCGGTTTTTCCAGCGCTTCGTCGGCTGATTTCCATTCAAACCACCGTCCGCGCAGGCTGAGGATGCCCTCGTCCCGTTTCAGCACAGACTTGGCCGAGGCTCCGCCGACCAGCAGAAGGTACTTCGGATCGACCAGCGCGATGGCCCGCTCGACAAAGGGCGCGCAGACCGCCTGTTCGGAGGGGGTGGGATTGCGATTGCCGGGCGGTCGCCAGAAGACGGTATTGGTGATGAACACCCGGTCGGTCAGACTCGCCGCCGCCAGCATGCGGTCCAGCAGCTTGCCGGCACGGCCGACGAACGGCTGGCCCATGGAATCTTCCTCGGCGCCCGGTCCCTCGCCGATAATCATCACCGGCGCATCGGCCGCGCCACGGGCGAACACCGCTTGCCGCGCCCCTTCATAGCGCAAGGGACAGCCTTCAAATTTCGAGATGGCCTCGGCGAGGGCTTCGAGGGTCGTGGCGGCCGCCGCCATGTCCTTTGCCTGGGCCAGGGCTGCGCCGATGTCCGGACTGGCGGCAGATCGCACCGCCTTCAGCGGCGTCGGCGCCGGGGCAGGGGGGCGAGCCTTTGCCTTCAGGCGTTCCGCGCCCTCGGCCAGGCGGTCAAACGGCGCCTCGCCGTACAACGCATCGACCCCGCCCTCCGCCCAGAAGGCGAGAAGGCTCTCGGCGGCGCGCTGATCGATGAGGGCGGACATTGGTTTCAGGATAGGGCGCGACGGCCCGCCGGTCATCCCCGCAGATGGCTCCATCCCGGCCAAACCCCTGTTTTGGACAAATCTTCCGCCACAGCCCGGCGCTTTATCGCGCCTGCGGGCATGATCATCCCCGTTTTGCCCTTGACCGCCCTTGCCTCCGCTAAAGATAAGCAGGGCAAGCAATCGAACCGGGGACTGACCATGAGCGACATCGACACCGCCGCTGAAGAGCGGGAAGCCATGGAGTATGACGTTGTCATCGTCGGCGGCGGCCCCGCCGGCCTGTCGGCGGCGATCCGTCTGAAACAGATGGCGGCCGAGGCCGGAACCGAGGTTTCGGTCGCGGTTCTGGAGAAGGGCTCCGAGGTCGGCGCCCATATCCTGTCCGGCGCGGTCATCGACCCAAAGGCCCTGAACGAACTGATTCCCGACTGGAAAGAGCAGGGCGCCCCGCTTGAGACCCCGGTGACCAAGGATCGCTTCCTGGTGCTGGGGCCGCAGGGCGAACTGGACCTGCCGATGTTCGCCATGCCGCCGTTCATGCACAATGACGGCTGCTACATCTCCTCCCTCGCCAACATCTGCCGCTGGCTGGCCACCCAGGCCGAGAACCTCGGCGTCGAGATCTACCCGGGCTTCGCCGCCTCGGAGCTGGTCTGGCGCGAGGACGGCTCGGTAAAAGGCGTCATCGTCGGCGTCGTCGGCATCGGCAAGGACGGCCAGAAGAAGGGCGCATACGAGCCCGGCATGGAGCTGCACGGCAAGTATGTGTTCATCGCCGAGGGCGTGCGCGGGTCGCTGTCCAAGCAGCTGATCGCCAAGTTCGACCTCGCCAAGGGCAAGAGCCCGCAGAAGTACGGCATCGGCATCAAGGAACTCTGGCAGGTGCCGCCGGAAAACCATCAGCCGGGCCTGGCCCAGCACACCACCGGCTGGCCGCTGGACAACAACACCGGCGGCGGCAGCTTCATGTACCACTTCGGGGACAACTACGTGGCCATCGGCTATGTCGTGCACCTGAACTACAAGAACCCCTTCCTCTCGCCCTTTGACGAGTTCCAGCAGTTCAAGCACCACCCGTCGGTCAAGCCGCATCTGGTCGGCGGCAAGCGCATCGCCTACGGGGCCCGCGCCATCACCGAGGGCGGCTACCAGTCGGTGCCCAAACTGACCTTCCCGGGCGGCGTGCTGATCGGTTGCTCGGCCGGCTTCGTCAACGTGCCCCGGATCAAGGGCAGCCATAACGCCATGAAGACCGGCATGCTGGCCGCCGAGGAGGCCTTCAAGGCGCTTCAGGCCGGTCGCGAGGGCGACGAGCTGACGTCATACCAGGACGCCTATGAAGGCAGCTGGGTGGCGAAGGAACTGAAGCTGGTTCGCAACGCCAAGCCGCTGCTCTCCAAACTCGGCACCTTCCTCGGCGGCGCCGCCGGCATGTTCGACATGTGGTGCAACTATCTGCTGGGCGGCTTCTCGCTCTTCGGCACCATCGCCCACGACAAGACCGACGCCGCCTCGACCGGCCTGGCCAAGGACTACAAGCAGAAGGTCTATCCCAAGCCTGACGGCGTGATCAGCTTTGACAAGCTGTCCAGCGTCTTCTTGTCGGCGACCAATCACGAGGAAGACCAACCGGCCCACCTCAAGCTCAAGGACCCGTCGATCCCGATCGACGTCAACCTGCCCCGCTATGGCGAACCGGCCCGGCTCTACTGCCCGGCGGGCGTCTATGAGGTGCTCTACGACGAGGCCGGCGCCAACCCGAAGTTCCAGATCAACGCCCAGAACTGCGTCCACTGCAAAACCTGCGACATCAAGGACCCGTCGCAGAACATCGTCTGGACCACGCCGGAAGGCGGCGGCGGGCCCAACTACCCGAACATGTAGACCGGACATTGGCGGGGCAGGGCGTCCTGTCCCGCGCCTGAATGTCGACAGAACAAGCGCGTGAGGCGGCAAGCGCCGTTCTCACGCCGCGATCTGTGGCCTGCTGACGCGAACCGCCTTGCTCCCGCCACCGATTGCGGCAAGTTAGACGTCATGAAACGTCTCGCCCTCGTCTCCGCCGCCCTTTCAACCCTGCTGCTGGCCGCCTGCGCGACCACCGGAACCGGCGCCGCCGACGACGCCGGCCTGCGCCCGTCCCAATCTGCCGAGGTCGAGCCAGACGACGAGGGCCGGTCAGGTTACGGCCTGTTCCTCGCCGGTCAGGCCGCTCAGTCTGACGGGCAGAACGAGGCCGCGGCCAGCTACTTCGAGCGGGCGACGATTGCCGGGGCCGAGGTCGAATCCCTCAAACAGCGCACCTTCCAGGCCGCCCTGTTCGGCGGCGACATCGCCCAGGCCGCCCGTCTCGCCCCCGGCGACGGCGAGGCGCCGCTGATGGTCATCCGGCTGGGGCAACTGACCCGGGCTGTCGAGGACATCGCCAGCGGCGACGGCGCCGCCGCCAGAACCATCCTGATCGACGAAGGCATCGGCTATCCGCACCGTCAGGTCGCCGCCCTGCTGGGACCCTGGGCCGCCGCCGCGGCCGGAGATACGGAGGGCGCGCTCGCCCGGCCCTCCATTCGCGGCGACCGGATCGTCGAGGTCTTCGGCCTGCTCAATCAGGCCCTGCTGCTCGAGCGCTTCAAGCGCTATGACGACGCCGAGGCCAACTTCAAGATCCTGATGGCCTATGGCGACGCCTCGGCCATCTTCGCCCCCGACTACGGAGCCTTCCTTGAGCGCCGCAAGCGCCGGGCCGAAGCGGTGGCTGTCTATGAGGCCGCCCTCAAGGTGCGCCCCGGCGATGAAGGCCTGACCGCCGCCCGCGATCGCGCCGCGTCCCGGCGCGGCAAGGCCCCGGAGATGACGACCATCAAGCAGGGCGCCGCCCGGGCGCTGCTGATCCCGGCTTCGGCCCTGTCGTCGGAAAAACAGTATTCGATGGCGCTGGCCTACCTGCGGCTTTCGGCCCGGCTGGATTCCGGCCGCGACGATCTGTGGATCGAGATGGGCGACGCCTTCACCGGCCTTGAGGATACCGCCGCGGCCCGGTCCGCCTATGCCCAGGTCCGGGTCGGCAGCCGGGAATTCTCGACGGCGCGCTCAAGGCTGGCCTGGTCCTACCAGGCGGCGGGTGAGAAGGAACAGGCGCTGGCCATGGCCGCCGAAGGGGCGAAGAGCGGCAAGCGCGACGCCCTGGTGACCTATGCGGACGTCCTTCGCGCCAACGAGCGCTATGCCGAGTCCGCCGCCGTGCTCGACAAGGTCATCGCCATGGACGGGGCCGGAAACTGGCGGCTGCTCTACATGCGCGGCATCGCCCGCGATCTGTCCGGAGACTGGCCGGGCGCGGAGGCCGACGCCCAGGCCGCCCTGGCGCTCGAACCCGATGAGCCCGAACTGCTGAACTACCTTGGCTACAGCTGGATCGACCGCGGCGAGCGTCTGCCCGAGGCCATGGCCATGGTCCAGAAGGCCGTGGCCGCCAATCCCCGGAGCGGCGCCATGGTCGACAGCCTCGGCTGGGCCTACTTCCGCATGGGCGACTATCGCAATGCTGTCGAACAGCTTGAGAAGGCGGTGCTGCTCGAGCCGGCAGATCCGGACGTCAACGACCACCTGGGCGACGCCTACTGGCAGGTCGGCCGCCGCATCGAGGCGCGCTTCCAGTGGAACCGGGCCCTGCAGCTGGACCCCGACGACAAGAAGAAGGCCGCCATCGAGACCAAGCTCAAGACCGGCCTCAGCGGGGTCAAGCCCGTGGTCGCTGAACGCTGACGCAACGCCATGTCGCTCAGCGCCTTTGCGCCGGCCAAGGTCAATCTGTTCCTGCATGTGGGCTCGCCGTCGCCTGACGGCTTTCATCCGCTCAGCAGCCTGATGGTCTTTGCCGACGTCGGCGACGTTGTCGCCGTCCAGCCCTCCGAAGCCCTCGATTTCGAGATCACTGGTCCGTTCGGTCTGGCCCTGTGGACGGATCCGAACAACCTGGTCATGCGGGCGGCCAACGACCTGATGCGTCACGTCGGCGGGCCGCAGCCGCCCTTCCGCCTGATCCTCGACAAGCAGCTTCCGGTCGCCGCCGGCCTGGGCGGCGGATCCTCCGACGCCGGGGCGACCCTGCGGCTGCTGCGACAGGCGCTGGGCCTGCCGATCCAGGACGAGATCCTCACCGCGCTCGCCGCCGCCATCGGTTCGGATGGCCCGGCCTGTCTGTGGGCCCGGTCGGTGATCGGCGAGGGCAGGGGCGATCAGTTGATCGCCGCCCCGGCCATGCCGGTGCTGGACGCCGTGCTGGTCAATCCGGGCGTCCCCTCGCCGACCGGCGCGGTCTACAAGGCCTATGACGAGGCCGGCTGTCCGGGCGGGTCTGACCGTCCCTGGCTGCCGGACGCCTTCGAGGATGTGGTCGAGGTCGCCGCTGTTCTGTCCGGCTGCCGCAATGATCTGGAAGGGCCGGCGGTGGCGCTGACCCCGGAGATCGGCCGGGTTCTGGAAACCCTTCGCGACGAGCCTGAAACCCTGCTCGCCCGGATGAGTGGTTCGGGGGCGACCTGCTTTGCCCTCTGCGCCGGCGAGATCGAGGCTGAAGGCCTGGCCGAGCGGCTTCAGTCCATGCAGCCCAAGTGGTGGGTCAGGCGCTGCCGGCTGGGCTGATCCGGCCTTTCATTCCATAGCCCATACGAAAAAGGGGGCCCCTTTCGAGGCCCCCTTCGTCACACCGTTGCGGGTGAGACTATTCGTGCATGCTTTCGCCGTGCAGGGCCATGTCGAGGCCTTCGGTCTCGGCGTCTTCCGACACCCGCAGACCGGTGATGAACTTGACCACCAGAAGGATGATCGAGGTCATGACGCCGGTGAAGACGATGGTCACGCCTACGCCGTAGGCCTGGGTGACGATGTTGGCGCCTTCGCCGGCCGCGTTGATGGCCTTGTCAGCCAGAACGCCGGTGAGAAGGGCGCCGATGATGCCGGCCACGCCGTGCACGCCGAAGGCGTCCAGGCTGTCGTCATACTTCAGCAGGCGCTTGAGCCAGACCGAACCCAGGTAGGCGCCGACACCGCCGGCGATGCCGACGATCAGGGCGCCCTGAGGGTTCACGAAACCGGCGGCGGGGGTGATGGCGACCAGACCGGCGACGGCGCCGGAGGCCAGACCCAGCATGCCGGGCTTCTTGCGCTGGAACCACTCGACAACCATCCAGGCCAGAGCCGCGGCGGCCGTGGCCACCTGGGTGTTCAGCATGGCGATACCGGCCAAGCCGTTGGAGCCGACGGCGGAGCCGGCGTTGAAGCCGAACCAGCCAACCCACAGCAGCGAGGCGCCGATCATGGTGAAGACCAGGTTGTTGGGCGCCATGCTCTCGGTGCCGTAGCCCTTACGCTTGCCAAGGAACAGGGCGCAGACCAGACCGGCGACGCCAGCGTTGATGTGAACCACCGTACCGCCGGCGAAGTCGAGGACGCCGGCCGAGGCCAGCAGACCGCCACCCCACACCATGTGGCAGAGCGGAGCGTAGACCAGGATCAGCCACAGGGCGGTGAACAGCAGCACCGCCGAGAACTTCATCCGTTCCGCGTAGGCGCCGGCGATCAGGGCCGGGGTGATGATGGCGAAGGTCATCTGGAAGAAGACGAACACCGTCTCGGGAATGGTGCCCGACAGGCTGTCGACGCCGACGCCGGCCAGCATCACCTTTTCTAGGCCGCCGACGAACTGGTTGCCGGCTTCGTTGGGCAGGGTGGAGAAGCAGAGCGAGTAGCCGATGGCCATCCACAGCACGGTCACCAGCGCGGTGATGGCGAAGGACTGGGCCACGGTGGCGATGACGTTCTTCTTGCGGACCATGCCGCCGTAGAACAGCGCCAGACCCGGGATGGTCATCATCAGGACCAGCAGCGAGGAGGTCAGCATCCAGGCGGTGTCGCCGGTATCCAGCGTCGGCGCGGCGTCCTGGGCGAAGGCCGGGCCCGCGAGGGCCAGACCGGCGACGGCGGTAGCGGCTGCCAGCCGTCCCATCCGTCCAAGTGTCATATGTTTCATTATCGCTATCCCCTTTGAGCGAATGTCAGAGCGCAGACGGACCGGTTTCACCGGTGCGGATGCGGACGGCGTCTTCGAGATTGAGAACGAAGATCTTTCCGTCCCCGATCTTGCCGGTGGCGGCCGCGGCCTTGATGGCCTCGACGGCCTTGCCGACGGCGGAGTCGTCGACCGCGACCTCGACCTTGACCTTGGGCACGAAGTTCACCTGGTACTCCGCACCCCGGTAGATTTCAGTCTGGCCCTTCTGGCGGCCGTATCCTTTGACTTCCGAGACTGTCATTCCCTCGGCTCCGGCTGCGACGAGGGCTTCACGCACCTCGTCCAGCTTGAAGGGTTTGACCACCGCTATGATCAGTTTCATTCGCCTTGTTCCGCTCGCCGATTAAGGACGCGCGCCCCTCTGTTTCTTGTGCAGGCGACCGGCCCCGACCCGAACGGGCCGTTTCCGGTCACCGACAAGCTAGAGGGGGCGCCCCCGGGAAACGGGCGCGGCTTGGTAAGGATTCGGCAAGAAAGGGGCGGCGAGCCTGATCGGTGTGCGCTGAAAACAGGCGGCGCCTAAAAAGCGGGCGCCTGCGAGGGGTGTTTCCGTTGCTTCGCTAAATGGTCGAAAAGTCAGCGAAATGCTCACGAACGCGTGATCGCGGGAAACGGCAATGAGCCCGGCGCGCTATTGATCCGGTCGGGGGCCATAGCCCAGAACGGGCGCCGACTCCTGAGGTTACCGATGCGTATTCTTCCCGCCCTGACCGCCGCCGCCTCCCTGGCCGTCCTTGCGATGACGCCCGCCGTGGCCGCCGTCCAGCCGGTCAATCCGCCCCCCGAGCCTGCCCCGCCGTCCGAGATGGCGCCGCCCAAGGACACCGGCCCCGAGACCAGGCAACTCGTCCTGCCGGGCGATTCTCCCACCCCCGTCGATCAGGCCTGGCGTCTGAAAGCCGGGGATCCCACCGTGACCTCCAACACGCCGGTGCCGGATACTCCGGATGTGCGTGCCGAGTTTGGAGGTCCGGATTCCCATGGCGGCAAACAAACCCGCCCCGTCGGTAACTGACAGACCCAGCACCGGCGTTTCCTCCCAAGACGACAAAGGATACCCATGACCAAGCAAACCCTGCTGATGGCCGCCACCGCCGCCGTGCTCCTTGCCGGCGCCGGTCAAGCTTCGGCTCAGGAGGCCGGGGCCATGAAGCCTGCGACCGAAACCCCCGCCACTCCGGCGACTCCGGCCACGCCGACGACCCCGGCCGCGCCGGCCACCCCGACAACCGAGACGCCGGCGACCGACCCCGCGGCCGCGAAGCTGCCGGGCGCCGCGCCCGCCGTCGCCTTCGAGACCCCGGCGGCGCCGCCCGCGCCTACCGTCGTGGCCAAGGGAGATATGGTTGAAACCCTGCGCGCCTCCGGTCAGTTCACCATCCTGATCAAGGCCCTGGACGCGACCAATCTGACGCCGGTGCTGAAGACCAACCAGAACCTGACCCTGTTCGCTCCGACCGACGCGGCCTTCAAGGCCCTGCCGGCCGGACAGCTCGACAAGCTGCTGGCCAGCCCCGCCGAACTGCAGAAGCTGCTGACCTATCACCTGGTCAACGCGCCGGTGGAATCGGCCAAGGTTGATGGCACCACCGGCGAGGTTCAGTCGGTCGGCGGCGCCGAGCTGAAGCTGGATGACACCGGCGACAATCTGATGGTCGGCGACGCCACTGTCCTCCAGGCCGACATCCGGGCCACCAACGGCATCGTCCATGTCATCAACAAGGTGATCATGCCCGGCGCCGCGCCCACCGAGGCGGCTCCCGCCCAGTAATACGGGCGTCGAATTCAACGATCGGCTTCCCTTGAAGCCACCGTCGGCGGGCCCTATGGTCCGCCGACTTTTTTTGCGCCTGCGAACAGACCTCATGACCGCCGCCAGACCTGCCTCATTCCAGGACCTGATCCTGACGCTCCACAGCTACTGGAGCGCGCGCGGTTGCGTGATCCTTCAGCCGCATGACGTCGAGGTCGGGGCCGGCACCCTGCACCCGGCCACAGTGCTCCGCGCCCTTGGTCCCAAGCCGTGGAGCGCCGCCTATGTGCAGCCCAGCCGCCGGCCGGGCGACGGCCGCTATGGCGAAAATCCCAACCGGCTGCAGCACTACTATCAGTATCAGGTGCTGCTGAAGCCCAACCCGCCGGACATGCAGGACCTGTATCTGGGCAGCCTCGAGGCCATCGGTCTCGACCCGCGCCTGCACGACATCCGCTTTGTCGAGGACGACTGGGAAAACCCCACGGTCGGGGCCTGGGGCCTGGGCTGGGAAGTCTGGTGCGACGGGATGGAGGTGTCGCAATACACCTACATGCAGCAGGTCGGCGGCCTCGACGTCAGTCCGGTGGCCGGCGAACTGACCTACGGTCTCGAACGCCTGGCGATGTACGTCTTCGGCGTCGACAACGTCTATGACCTGCCGTTCAACGCCACTGGCACCAGCTATGGCGAGGTCTTCCTCGAGAACGAGCGCCAGATGAGCGCCTATAACTTCGAGGTCGCCGACGTCGACACCCTCCGCCGCCAGTTCGAGGACATGGAGCGCCAGGTGAACCGCATCCTCGACGAGGGCGTCGGACCGCAGGGCCAGAAGCTGGTCCTTCCGGCCTATGACCATGTTCTGAAGGCCAGCCACCTGTTCAACGTCATGAACGCCCGCGGGGCCATCGCCGTCGCTGAACGCGCCAGCTATATCGGCCGCATCCGCGACCTCTGTAAGCGCTGCGCCAGCGAGTGGCTGAAGCAGCAGGAAGCCGCGTGATGACGCCCCACGCCGCCTGCACTCGTATTTCGGTGACAGTCACTTTTTTCCACCCCACAGCGGGTGGACAGGCCAGCGGGCCTGAAAAAAGTGACTGTCACCGAACTACGCTCCACCGTCCGTAGGTCTGGACCCCAATGCCCCAGCTTCTCCTCGAACTCTTCTCCGAAGAAATCCCCGCGCGCATGCAGGCCCAGGCCGCGCGCGATCTGGAACGCATGGTCCGCGACGGTCTTTCCGCCGCCGGCCTGATCAGTGAGGGCATGAAGGCCTTCTCCGGCCCGCGCCGTCTGGCCCTCGTGGTCGAGGGGCTGCCGATCGCCCAGGCTGACCGCGACGAAGAGCTGAAAGGCCCCCGCGTTGGCGCGCCCGAACAGGCCATCGACGGCTTCCTGCGCAAGACCGGCCTGACCCGCGAGCAGCTGTCCGAGCGTGACGGCGTCTGGTTCGGCCGCATCCAGACCGCCGGTCGCCCGACGCCGCAGATCATCGCCGAACTGGTCGAGCAGACGGTCCGTAACTTCCCCTGGCCCAAGTCGATGACCTGGGGCAGCGGCAAGCTGCGCTGGGTCCGCCCGCTGCAGCGCATCCTCTGCGTCTTCGACCGCGAGATCGTGCCGATCAGCTTCGAGGGGCTGACCGCCGGCGACCTGTCGCAGGGCCACCGGTTCATGGGCAGCGGCCAGGTCTTCCGGGCCCGCGACTTTGACGAATACCACGAGGCCCTGTCCGGCCATTACGTCGTCCTCGATCCCGAGGAGCGTAAAGCACGCATCCTCGAGGGCGCCCGCACCCTGTGCTTTGCCCGCAATCTGGAACTGGTCGAGGACGAGGGCCTGCTGGACGAGGTCGCCGGCCTTGCCGAATGGCCGACCCCGATCCTGGGCGACATGGATCCGGTCTTCCTCGACCTGCCGCCCGAGGTCATCCGCACCTCCATGCGCACCCACCAGAAGTATTTCGCCGTCCGTGATCCGGCGAGCGGCAAACTGGCCCCCCACTTCATCGTCGTCGCCAACATCGCCGCCGCCGACGGCGGCGCGGTCATCGCCGCCGGCAACGCCAAGGTGCTGTCGGCGCGCCTCAGCGACGCGCGGTTCTTCTGGGACGAGGATCGCAAGAGCGGCTTCGAGGACTGTCTGAAGAAACTCGACGGCGTGACCTTCCACGCCAAGCTGGGAACCATGGCCGAGCGCGTCGAGCGCATCGCCGCCCTGGCCCGCGAAATCGCCCCGCTGGTCGGCGCCGATCCTGATGTCGCCGAGAAAGCGGCCCGCCTGGCCAAGGCCGACCTGACCAGCCAGATGGTCGGCGAGTTCCCCGAGCTTCAGGGCGTCATGGGCCGCTATTATGCGCTGGCCGATGACATGGATGCGGAAGTGGCCGACGCCATCCGCGACCACTACAGGCCGCAGGGCCCGGGCGACGCCGTGCCGACCGCGCCGCTCAGCGTGGCGGTGGCTTTGGCGGACAAGCTGGATACGCTCATCTCCTTTTTTGCGATTGGCGAGAAACCAACTGGTTCACGAGACCCGTATGCACTTCGACGGGCTGCGCTCGGGATCATCAGAATCTTACAAGAAAACAAACTTCGCTTGCGCCTTGAGCCCTTCATTAGATTTGGTGTGGGGCGCCTGGGGCCAATGCTAGAGTTGATCGATCCTGATCGTGCCGAAGCTCTCCCATGGATTGTTCACGCAAACGTCTTTGGGCTTTCGGACAATGCCGAGCGCGAACCGATCGGAATTTTGCTGAGTGACGAAGAATGGAAGAAGCGGAGGAAGGAACTCCAAGCAGAAATTACCCTGCTGGGTTTCTTCGCCGACCGCCTGAAGGTCACCCTCCGCGACCAGGGCAAGCGTTTCGACCTCGTTGACGCCGTCTTTGCCCTCAATGACGACGACCTCGTCCGCATCGTCGCCCGCGTGGAAGCCCTAGACGGCTTCCTGACCACTGAGGACGGCAAGAACCTGCTGGCCGGCTACCGCCGCGCCGCCAACATTCTCAAGGCCGAGGAAAAGAAAGGCCCGCTGCCGACCGGTACTTCAGTCGTTGGCAGCGGCCCGCCCGAGGAGCAGGCGCTGAGCAATGCGGTGCTCAATCTGTCTCTGAAACTCGATACGGCCCTTGCCGCCGAGGACTTCACCGGCGCCATGACGGCGCTCGCCGCCCTGCGCGAACCGGTCGACGCCTTCTTCACGGCGGTGCTGGTCAATTCCGAGGTCCCGGCCGAACGCGAAAACCGCCTGCGCCTGTTGCAACAGGTCCAGACCGCCATGGGCAAGGTCGCCGACTTTTCGCTGGTGACGGGCTAACTTCTTCAGCTTCCTTCTCCCCTTGCGGGAGAAGGTGGCGCGGAGCGCCGGATGAGGGGTCGATAGCTGTCAAAGCTGCGACCAGCCGTCGTCCGCCTCCGCCGCTGGCGACCAGCCATCCGCTGTCGCCGCCGCTTTCAGGATAGCCGCCATCACCGCGCCCGGCTGACCCGACACCTCGGCATTGCCAAACCGCAGCACGCGAAATCCCTGCGACGCCAGCCAGGCGTCCCGCACCATATCGCGATCCGGATCATGCAAAGGCCCGTCCGTCTCGATAATCAGCCGGTGACGCAGGCAGACGAAGTCCGCGACATAGCGTCCGATCGGGACCTGCCGGCGAAATTTCAGCGCGCCCAGTCGCCGGTCTCTGAGCAGCTTCCAGAGCTGGGTTTCATGGAAGGAGGGCGCCTTGCGCATGGTGCGGGCAAAGGCTTTTGCAGGCAGGTTTGGCATGGCTGGAGTCCCGCTCGACCTAAACAAACCATGAACATTTCTGTCTGACAAGCCGGCGTCCGGTCGTCCCATCGCTTGCCCGCAGACAGTCATCGACCCCTCATCCGGCCCTTCGGGCGACCTTCTCCCGCAGGGGGAGAAGGAAAACTTCAAGCCCCTACACTCTATTTCCCCGCCTCTACCTGTTCCCCCGGAGGCCCCGGGGCGCTATCTGGGCGCATTCTGCTGCGATGCGGGAATCGAAGTGAGGACGGCAAGTATGACGAACCGCTGGGTCTACAGTTTCGGGGGCGGCGGCGCCGAGGGCGACGCATCGATGAAGAACCTGCTGGGCGGCAAGGGCGCCAACCTGGCGGAGATGTCGTCGCTGGGCCTGCCGGTGCCTCCCGGCTTCACCATCTCGACCGAGGCCTGCAACCGCTATTACGCCGACGGTCGCCAGTATCCGGCCGACCTCGCCGAACAGGTCGCTGGCGGCCTGACCCATATCGAGAAGATCACCGAAAAGACCTTCGGCGACGCCGCCAACCCGTTGTTGGTCTCGGTCCGCTCCGGCGCCCGCGCCTCCATGCCGGGGATGATGGACACCGTCCTCAACCTCGGCCTCAACGACCAGACGGTCGAGGGGCTGGCGAAACTGTCCGGCGACCGCCGCTTCGCCTTCGACAGCTACCGCCGCTTTATCCAGATGTATTCCAACGTCGTCCTTGGCCTGGATCACCATGCCTTCGAGGAGATCCTCGACGACCACAAGGACCGGCTCGGCGTCGACGTCGACACCGCCCTGACGGCGAAGGACTGGGAAGCGGTCGTCGCCGAATACAAGACCGCCGTCGAGCGCGACTACGGCAAACCCTTCCCGCAGGACCCGCAGGAACAGCTGTGGGGCGCCGTCGGCGCCGTTTTCCAGAGCTGGATGAACGACCGGGCCAAGTTCTATCGCCGCATGCACGACATCCCCGAAAGCTGGGGCACGGCCGTCAACATCCAGTCGATGGTGTTCGGCAATCTGGGCGACACCTCGGCCACCGGCGTGGCCTTCACCCGCAACCCCTCGGACGGCGACCCGCGCCTCTACGGCGAGTTCCTGATCAACGCCCAGGGCGAGGACGTCGTCGCCGGCATCCGCACGCCCCAGTCGCTGACCAAGGTGGCCCGCGAGGAGATGGGCGACCGCAATCCGTCGATGGAAGAGGCGCTGCCGGAAGTCTTCGCCCAGTTCCGCGATGTCGCCGGCACGCTGGAGCGCCACTACCGCGACATGCAGGACGTGGAGTTCACCGTCGAGCAGGGCCGGCTGTGGATGCTGCAGACCCGCAACGGCAAGCGCACCGCCAAGGCCGCCCTCAAGGTCGCCGTCGACATGGCCAATGAAGGCCTGATCACCCAGGAAGAGGCCGTCTCGCGCATCGAGCCGTCCGCCCTCGACCAGCTTCTCCATCCGACCATCGCCCCCGACGCCGAACGCACCGTCGTCGCCAAGGGCCTGCCGGCCAGCCCCGGCGCCGCCGTCGGCGCCGTGGTCTTCAGCTCCGAGGACGCCGAGCGTCGCGGAACCGCCGGCGAGGCGGTCATCCTGGTTCGCCACGAAACCAGCCCGGAAGACATCAAGGGCATGCATGCGGCCCGCGGCATCATCACCGCCCGTGGCGGCATGACCAGCCACGCCGCTGTCGTCGCCCGCGGCTGGGGCATCCCTTGCGTCTCCGGCGCCGGCGAGATCACCATCGACACCAAGAACCGCAACTTCTCGGTTCGCGGCAAGGTGTTCAACGAAGGCGACACGGTCACCATCGACGGCTCCACCGGCGAGGTTCTGGCCGGGTCGGTCAAGATGATCGAGCCGGAACTGACCGGCGATTTCGCCGCCCTGATGGTCTGGGCCGACAAGATCCGCCGCCTCAAGGTCCGCGCCAACGCCGAGACCCCGTTGGACGCCCGCACGGCCCGTCAGTTCGGCGCCGAGGGCATCGGCCTGTGCCGCACCGAGCACATGTTCTTTGACGAGCACCGCATCGCCGCCGTCCGCGAGATGATCCTCGCCGATGACGAGATCGGCCGCCGCACGGCCCTGGCCAAGATCGCCCCCTTCCAGAAGGCCGACTTCGTCGAGCTGTTCACCATCATGGAAGGCCTGCCGGTCACCATCCGCCTGCTCGACCCGCCGCTGCACGAGTTCTTGCCGCACAGCGAGGAAGACCTGGTCGCCGTGGCCGAGGCCACCGGTCTCGACGCCGCCAAGCTGATGCGCCGGGCCCGCGAGCTGCATGAGAGCAATCCCATGCTCGGCCATCGCGGCTGCCGCCTGGGCATCAGCTATCCGGAAATCTACGAGATGCAGGTCCGGGCCATCATCGAGGCCGCCTGCGAGATCGCCAAGTCGGGCAAGCCCGCCCCGGTGCCGGAAATCATGCACCCGCTGGTCGGCAAGGGCACGGAGATGAAGTTCCTCCGCGACCTGACCGACCGCACGGCGAAGGCTGTCCTCACCGAACAGGGCCTGGACCTGCCGTATCTGGTCGGCACCATGATCGAACTGCCGCGCGCCGCCCTGCGGGCAGGGGACCTGGCGGAGAACGCCGAGTTCTTTAGCTTCGGCACCAACGACCTGACCCAGACCACCTTCGGCATCAGCCGCGACGACGCCGGCAAGTTCCTCAACGACTACATCGAGAAGGGCATCTTCGAGCGCGACCCCTTCGTCTCCCTCGACCAGGAAGGCGTCGGCGACCTGATCCGCATCGCCGCCGAGCGGGGCAGGGCGGTGCGTCCGGATGTGAAGCTGGGCATCTGCGGCGAGCATGGCGGCGATCCCGCCTCCATCGCCTTCTGCGAGGACGTCGGCCTCGACTACGTCAGCTGCTCGCCCTTCCGCGTGCCCATCGCCCGTCTGGCGGCGGCCCAGGCGGCGCTGGCGAAGAAGAGCTGAGGTCATGGCGGGGAAGATGAAGCTCATCTTCCTCTACGGCCCCGCCGCCTGCGGCAAGCTGACGGTGGCCAGGGAGCTCGTTGCGCGGACCGGCTGGAAGCTGTTCCACAATCATCTGACCATCGACCTGCTGACCAGCGTCTTCGACTTCGGCGACCCGGGCTTTGTTCGTCTGCGCGAACAGATCTGGCTTGGCGTGTTCGAGGAGGCGGCCCGGTCCGGCCTTGGCCAGTTGATCTTCACCTATGCGCCGGAGCGCACCGTCACCGACGCCTTCCTGCCCGGCGTCGAGACACTGATGGAGAGGGCTGGCGGCGAGGTCGTCTACATCCACCTCGACTGCCCGCGCGAGACGGTCGAGGCCCGGATCACCGATCCTTCGCGCCGCGCCTTCGGCAAGATCGCCGACCTCGACCTCTACCGCAGCCTGAAAGCCTCCGGCGCCCTCAACGGTCCGACGCCGGACAACCCCGACCTGACCATCGATACCGCGACCTCTTCGCCTGCGGAGTCGGCGCAGACTATTCTCAGCCTGCTGGGATGGCGGGAACCGCAAATTGGGGCCTGACACCGGTGCCGGTCCGTGGCCTCCTGTCTGAAAACAGGGGGAGTCCGGGATCGTGAAGACGCCGAAGAACGCCATTGTCATCCTGCTCGACAGCCTGAACCGGCACATGCTGGGCGCCTATGGCGGGACCGAGTTCGAAACCCCCAACCTTGATCGCTTCGCCGCCCGGTCGGTCCGCTTCACCAACCACTACACCGGATCCTTGCCCTGTATGCCGGCTCGGCACGATATCCTCTGCGGGGCCATGGACTTCCTGTGGCGGGCCTGGGGATCTGTCGAAATCTGGGAAGAGTCGATCACCGCGGCGCTTGGCCGGGCCGGCGTCGCCACCCAACTGATCAGCGACCATCCGCATCTGTTCGAGACCGGCGGCGAGAACTACCACACCGACTTCACCGCCTGGGCCTATGAGCGGGGTCATGAGGGCGACGCCTGGAAGACCCGGCCCGACCCCAGCTGGGCCGGCGCCCCGCGCATGGGTCGCGGCCACATGCCTTACGACAATTCGAGGGGCTGGTTTCGCGGCGAGGCGGATTTCCCGGGGCCCCGCACCATGGCCGCCGCCGCCCGGTGGCTGGACGACAACGCCGGCCATCACGACCGTTTCATGCTGTTCATCGACGAGTTCGATCCGCACGAACCCTTCGACACCCCCGAGCCCTGGGCCTCGAAGTATGATCCCGACTGGGAGGGGCCGCACCTGATCTGGCCGCCCTACATGCAGGGAGCAATCGCCAAGGGGGTGCTGAGCGAGCGGGACGCCCGCCAGATTCGCGCCAGCTACGGCGGCAAGCTGTCGATGATCGATCATTGGCTGGGCAAGGTGCTGGACGCCGTCGACCGCCACGGCCTGTGGGACGACACCCTGATCATGGTCTGCACCGACCATGGCCACTACCTGGGCGAAAAGGACATCTGGGGAAAGCCGGGCGTGCCGGTCTATCAACCTCTGGCCCATATTCCGCTGATGATCAGCCATCCGGGCGTGGCGCCGGGCGAGCGGTCGGCCCTGACCACCGCCGTCGACCTCCACGCCACCCTGCTGGACCTGTTCGGGGTCGAGGCGGCCCATCGCACCCATGGCCACTCCCTGCTGCCGGTGCTGCGCGAAGAGGCCTCGTCGGTCCGTGACTGGCTGCTGACCGGGGTCTGGGGCCGCGAGGTGCATCTGGTCACCGACCGCTACAAATACGCCCGCGGCCCGGTTGGCGAAAACGGCCCGCTGTCGATGCTGTCCAACCGCTGGTCGACCATGCCCACCCACGTGGTCAGCCGCGACGTCGCCCTGCCGCCGCCCGACGACCGCGCTGTTCTCGACCGGATGCCCGGCTCCGCCATTCCGGTGATCCACCAGACCTGGCAGGCCGGAGACGCCATTCCCTTCTGGGCCCGCTTCAAGCCCTCAGGCCACCGTCTGTTCGATCTGGTCGCGGATCCGGGCGAGGAAACCAACCTCGCCGGCACGCCGCTGGAGGCCGAAGCCGAAGCCCTGCTGACCCGCGCTCTCAAGGCCCTTGAGGTTCCCGCCAGCCAGTTCGAACGCCTCGGCCTTATACGCTAGCGGGGACAGGTTCGCCGTCACCCGACAGTTGACCGTCCGGACTCCGTTGCTCCACGGCGAACCTGTCCCCGTGCGCAGACAAACCCTTTCCGCGAATTCACCTGACAATCCGCTGTCGGCGTGGCCTCCTTCCGCATCAATTCCCGGGGGAGGGACCAGCCATGGCCAATTTCGACGCCGCCGCCGAGACGGCGCGCTATCTCGCAACCCTGCCGCCCGAGGCTCACGCCAAGGCCACGGCCTATACGCAAGGCGGCCACTGGATGCTGCTTTGGGGGTCGCTGATCTCCATCGCCATCGCCTGGTTGATCGTCCGCTCTGACCTTCTTACCAACCTGCGTCGGCGCATTGAGGGCGCGCGTCAGCGGCCCTGGCTGTCAGCGCTGCTGGTCCTGCTGGTCGCCCAGGTGGTGATGACCCTGCTCAGCCTGCCCTGGACCATCTACCAGAGCTGGTGGCGTGAAAAGCAGTACGGCATGACCAGCCAGCCCATCGTCGGCTGGCTTGGCGAATGGGCCATGGGCTTTGGCCTCGGTCTGATCTTCATCACCCTGCTGCTGCTGGTCTTCTACTGGCTGCTGCGCCGCGCGCCCCGCACCTGGTGGATCTGGGCGTCCGGAGTCTCGGTCGTCTTCCTGACCATCGGCCTGTTGTTGGCCCCCATCTATATCGAGCCCCTGTTTAACGCCTACACCCCGGCCCCGCCCGGACCTGTGCGCGACGCCGTGGTCGAGATGGCCAAGGCCAACGGCATCCCGTCAGACAAGATCTTTGTCTACAACGGCTCCAAACAGTCCAACCGTTACACCGCCAACGTCTCCGGCCTGTTCGGCTCGGCCCGGGTGGCGATGAGCGACACCATGTTCGCTTCCGGCGCTGATCTGGCGGAGGTGCGGGCGGTCGTCGGGCACGAGATGGGCCACTACGCCCGCCACCACATCCTCTGGCAGCTTGGGGCCATGAGCCTGCTGATGGTTCTCGCCTTCTGGCTGGTCGACCGGCTGTTTCCGCTGTTCGCGCAGGCGATGGGCGCCAGTCAGGTCAAGGGCATCGCCGATCCGGCGGGCTATCCGGTGTTCGCCACGGTGTTGGTGGTGATTTCCCTGGTCGGCACGCCGGTGATCAACAGCCTGATCCGGTTGGGCGAGTCGGACGCCGACAACTACTCCCTGCGGGTCGCCCGCGAGCCCGATGGTCTGTCCGCCGCCCTGGTGAAAACCATCGAGTACCGCGCCGCCACCCCGTCGAAGATCGAGGAAATCCTCTTCTACGACCACCCCGCCGTCGGCAACCGCATCCGCAACGCCATGGACTGGAAGGCGAAGGAACTGGCCGCCGGCCGCACTGTGCCTTAGCCCGACCTACAGCTTCCTTCTCCCCTTGCGGGAGAAGGTGGCGCGGAGCGCCGGATGAGGGGTTGAAGACAGGCGGCAACCGCCATCGCGGCTGGTCCCATCAATCCCTGCTGGCCGGTGCGACCCCTCATCCGGCCCCTTCGGGTCCACCTTCTCCCGCAAGGGGAGAAGGAACTCGATCCTATTCCTCCGGCGGATAGCGCCGCGCCCGCCCGCTAGGGTCCTCGACGACGCCCTCGGCGAGGTACCCCGGACCGATCGGCACCTTGCCGTGGCCGTCGGGGATGTCGAGGATATAGGTCAGCTGGCAAAGGCCGGACACCGCGCCGCGCAGGGCCCGCATGATCGCCTGGCCGTCCTCGACGCTGGTCCGCAGATGGCCGGTGCCGGGGGCAAGATCCATGTGATGCAGGTAGTAGGGCTTGATCCGGGTCTCGACGAAGGCCCGCATCAGCGCCCCCAGCGTTTCGGGATCATCGTTGATCCCCTTCATCAGCACCGTCTGGCTGACCATCGCCACCCCGCCATCGATCAGCCGGGCGCAGGCGGCCCGGGCGGCGGCGGTCAGTTCGCGCGGATGATTGGCGTGCAGCGCGACCCAGGTCGTCTTCCCCGGCGCGCGCAGGGCGGCGACCAACTCGTCGGTCACCGCTTCGGGCGTCACCACCGGGATGCGGGTGTGGAAGCGGACGATCTTCACATGGTCGATGGCCGCCAGCCGGTCCATCACCGCCCTCAGCCGGCGCGGCGACAGCACCAGCGGATCGCCGCCGGTCAGGATCACCTCCCAGATGTCGGGGCGAGCGGCGATATAGGCCAGGGCCGCGTCCAACTGACCGGCGTCCAGATTGCCATGCCCCTCCGGACCGACCATCTCGCGGCGGAAGCAGAACCGGCAATAGACCGCGCAGGTGTGGGTCAGCTTCAGCAGCACCCGGTCGGGATAGCGATGCACCACGCCGGCGACAGGACTGTGGGCCGCGTCGCCGATGGGATCGGCCCGCTCGATCGGCGTCGTCGTCAGCTCGGCTTCCTGCGGCAGGAACTGCGCGGCGATCGGATCGGCCGGGTCATCGGCGTCGATCAGCTCGGCCATGCCGGGCGTGATGGCCACCGCATAGCGGGCCGCCACGGCCTCCAGCGCCGGCCGCCGCTCGGGCGACACCAGACCAGCCTCTGCGAGGTCGGCAAGGCTGCGAAGGGTGCGGTCGGCGCTCATCGGCTGGATATGGCGCCCACGCAGGGCGGCGTCCACCATGGCGGTGGCCGGCGATGGCCGGTGCAGGCGACGGCTGGCGGGTGTAAACTGGGGACCGCTTCGATGTTCTGGGCCGGTCGGCGCCTGCAGCTCACAGACCCCTTCCATACCCTGACCAGACCCCCTCCGGCCTCAAAACGTACCGCAACCGGACAGGACCCGGCCCAAAACCATACCCGAACCGACATCGTCGTCTGGCTCCTCGATGTGCAAGGTCCTGATTGGACTGGATATTCTGGCAGTCGTTCCCGGAGAATCCGCGATCTTCGTTGTTTTCAGTTCAGACTCCCGCGACGGGCGTCCACTGGACCTGATCGATGCGACTGGCGCCGGTCGCAAGCATCACCAGCCGGTCAAAGCCAAGGGCGCAGCCGCTGGCCGGCGGCATGTGCGCCAGGGCGGCCAGGAAATCCTCATCGACGGGATAGCGCTCGCCATAGATCCGCGCCTTCTCGTCCATCTCGATCTCGAAGCGCCGCCGCTGCTCGACCGGATCGGTGAGCTCGCCAAAGGCGTTGGCCACCTCGACGCCGCAGACATAGAGCTCGAAGCGCTCCGCCACCCGTGGGTCCGATGGCTTGGGCCGGGCGAGCGCCGCTTCGCTGACCGGATATTCGCAGAGGATGGCGGCCCGCCCGTCGCCCAGGTTGGGCTCGACCGTCTCGACCAGAAGCCGGCTGAAGATGTCGGCCCAGCTGTCGTCGTCCGCCACCCGGGTGCCCCGCGCCGTCGCCTGGGCGGCCAGGGCGTCCCGGGCCGTCTCCCCGGTCTCCGACACCGTCGCCAGCAGATCGACCCCGGCGAAACGGTCCAGCGCCTCGGCAACGGTCACCCGCTGTGGCGCGGCGGAGGGATCACAGCTGCGGCCCCGAAACGTCAGGGCGGCATTGCCGGCCGTCTCCGCCGCCAGCCCCAGCAGGGCGGCGCAGTCATCCATCAGGGTCTCGTAGGGCTCGCCCGTCCGGTACCACTCCAGCATGGTGAACTCGGGACTATGCAGCGGCCCGCCCTCGCGGTTGCGCCAGACCCGCGCCAGGTCGAAGATCCGCGTCTCCCCCGCCGCCAGCAGCTTCTTGGCGGCAAATTCCGGCGAGGTATGCAGATACATCGGCCGGGCCTCGCCCGCCGTGGTCAGGGCCCGGGTCTCGAAGGCATGCAGGTGCGCCTCATTGCCGGGCGAGACCTGCAGCGCGGCCGCCTCGACCTCGGTAAAGTCGCGCGCGCCGAACCATCCGCGCACCGCCGAGGTGATGCGATTGCGGGCGATCAGGAACGGGCGGCGGTCCTGGTGGCGGTCCGGCGACCACCAGGGAGAGGGGAGGGTCATGGCGATGATGGGCCCAAGGCTGGCGGATTCGTCCGCGACCCTATAGAGAGCGGCCCAACCGAACAAAACGGAATCGAGCGCGACGCGCCGTCCGCACTCACGAGGATACTATGCCCAAGGTCGCCGCCAGCTCGCTCCGCAAGGGCGCCGTCGTTGATGTCAACGGCAAGCTCTATGTCGTTCTCAGCGTGGACAACATCCACCCCGGCAAGGGCACGCCCGTCACCCAGCTGGACATGCGCCGCATTTCCGATGGCGTGAAGGTGTCGGAACGCTACCGCACGACCGAGCAGGTCGAGCGCGCCTTCGTCGACGAACGCGAGCACACCTTCCTCTATCAGGACGCCGAAGGGTTCCACTTCATGAACCCCGAGACCTTCGACCAGTACGTCGTCTCCGAGGAGATGATCGGCGACAAGGCCCAGTGGCTGAACGACGGCATGACCGTCTTCCTGTCGATCCACGAAGGCAATCCGATCGCCATGGAACTGCCGGCCCGGGTGACCTTCGAGATCACCGACACCGAACCGGCGATGAAGGGCCAGACGGCCTCGTCCTCCTACAAGCCCGCGACCCTGAGCAACGGCGCCCGGGTCATGGTCCCGCCCTACATCGGCGTCGGCACCCGCATCGTCATCCTCACCGAGGACGGCAGCTACTACGAGCGCGCCAAGGACTGACCGGTCCAGCCGGCGTTCACCCGTTGAACGTCGGCCGACGGCCCGCCCACGGCGCCGCCTGCTCCAGCTGGCCCGCCAGGCGGAACAGGGTGGCCTCGTCGGCCGGGCGACCCACGAACTGGATGCCGATCGGCAGACCCGCTTTGCTCATCGCCAGCGGCACGCTCATCGCCGGTTGACCGGTGACATTGAACAGCTGGGTGTTGGTCATGAAGGCGAACAGGCGGTCAGCATAGCCGCCCAGATCCAGCGGCTCGCCCCTCAGGCTGCCCTTGACGATCGGCGGCGACCCCAGCGTCGAGCACAGCAGCACGTCATAGCCCTGCATCGACCGCGCCACCGCCCGCCCGGCCGCATGGGCCGTCTGCATGGCCTGGACATACTCCGCCCCCGTGACCCGCGCGCCGCGTCCGGCCATGGCGTGGGTGACGATATCAACCTCATCGCTTTCCAGCGGCCGGCCCCGGCGGGCTGTTTCCGCCTGCAGGGTGGCGGCGATGCTGGCGGCGATGACCGATCCGGCGGCGGCCCGCATACCCTCGAAGTCGACCTTCAGCGCAATTTCCTCGACGCTGTGACCCAGCTGTTGGCAGAGCCGGGCGGCGTCGGCGACGGCGCCGGCGCATTCCGGATCAATCGCCTCGCCGGCCACCCCGCCGGGAATGAACCCGATCCGCAGCTTGCCGGGATCGCGGGAGACCTCCTGCAGGAAGGGACGCTCCGGCGGCGCGGCCCAGTAGGGATCACCGTCGACCGGCTGACAGCTGGCGTCCAGCAGGGCGGCGCTGTCGCGAACGCTCCAGGTCACGGCGTGCTGGATCGAGAAGCCGCCCCAACCCTCGTCGGCCGGGGCGAAGGACGTCCGGCCCCGCGAGGGCTTGAGACCGAACAGGCCGCAGCAGGAGGCGGGGGTGCGGATCGAGCCGCCCCCGTCGCTGGCATGGGCGGCGGGCACGATGCCGGCGGCGACCGCCGATGACGCCCCGCCCGACGAGCCGCCCGGCGTGTGATCCAGGCTCCAGGGATTGAGGGTCGGGCCGAACAGCTCCGGCTCGGTCACCGGCTCCAGCCCGAACTCTGGGGTATTGGTCTTGCCAAAAATTACCAGACCGGCGGCCCGGTAGGCGCTGACCAGGGCGCTGTCGGCCGGGGAGACAACGTCCCTCAGCAGCCGAGATCCGGCGGTGGTCGGCGTGCCGGCGACCTGGGCCCCGATATCCTTGATCAGCCAGGGAACACCGCCCAGCGGGCCGGACGGCGCACCCTTGGCTGTCTCGGCGCGGGCCTGATCGACCAGAGACAGGATGACCGCGTTGAGCTTTGGATTGACCGCCTCCATCCGCGCCACTGCCGCTTCCAGCACCTCGGCGGCGGATACATGTTTGCCGGCGACAAGGGCCGCAAGGCCCACCGCGTCCTGCGCCTGATAGTCGTGCTGGTTCATGACCTGTCTCCGTCCCTGGGTCTTTTCCGGTCAGGCTAAGGGCTGGCGAGGCGATTGGCGAGCGCCGCAATGGTTTGCGTCTATCGTCAGGCCGTGCTCACATCGAACGCTGTGTGGTGAGGGAATGGTTCATGGTTCGGTTGCGGTGCGGATGGCTGGCGTTGGCTGGCGGCATACTGACCCTCAGCCTCGGAGGCGCGCCCTCCGCCGCCCCGGCGCCCAAAGCCTACAATCCCCAGCTGACCGCCGAGAACTATCGTGACCGCCAACTGGGCGACGACAGTGATCAGCTGACCATCAGCGACATGTCCATCGGCGTCGATATTCTCGGCGCCATTGCCACCACCACGGTCAAGGTCCAGTTCGCCAACCCTTCCAAAGAACCAGTGGAAGGGAATTTCACCCTCGATCTGCCGGCCGGCTCCCGCGTCACCGGCTATGCCCTGGATGTCGATGGCGTCATGCGGCCCGGCGTTCTGGTCGGTCAGCGCAAGGCGACCCTGGCTTACGAGGAAAAGGTCCGGCAGGGGGTGGATCCCGGACTGGCGGTGGTTACCCGCACCAATGCGTTCAACACCCGGATCTTCCCGATCTTTCCGGGCAAGGGGCGGACCATCGAGCTGAGCTTCGTCACCCCTATCAGCGAAGCAAAGCCCTTCGTCCTGCCGCTGGTCTTCGCCAGGAAGGCCGGCAATGTTCAGCTGTCGGTCACCGGGGAGGCGATGGACCATCCGCCCCGCATCACCGGGCCTGACGGCAAGGTCGTCGCCTGGGCGCCGGGCGGCCCCGCTTCTGCTCAATGGAAGGGCCCGGCCTTCGACGGGGCCCTGACCATCGGAGGGGTGAAGCCGGCCAACACCATCACCTTCAGCCGCCATGGCAGCGGCGAGGTCTTTTTCGACATGGTCGGGCAGGCGCCTTCCACGGCGAGCCAGTCGAAAACCCGTTCGGTGCGGGTTTACTGGGACCGCTCGCTGTCCCGGCGCGATGATGACCTGCAGAAGGAGCGCGCCCTGCTGCGGCAGTATCTGGAGGCGACGTCGCCCGAGCGGATCGAACTGGTCACTTTCGCCAGCGACGCCCCCACTCGACAGACCTACAGCACAGCCGCCCAGGTCGATGCAGCCCTGGCGGGCGTGGTCTATCGCGGCGGCACGGCCCTGACCGACGTCTTCGCGACCGGCGAGTCGCGGGCCGATGTCTGTCTGCTGTTCAGCGACGGCGCCATGACCATCGACGCCTTTGACATCCGTCGTCGCCGTTGCACCTTGATCGCCGTCTCCACGGCGCCGGACGCCAATACCGCCCGGCTCTCGGGCATGGCGGCACGATCCGGCGGCTTCTCCGTCGATCTGTCGCGCACGGCGCCGGAGGCGGCCCTCAATCAGCTGCAGGCCCTGAAAGGGCAGGTGGCGGAGATCTCGACCGCCGATGGACGGCCCATCGACGCCACGGTTCTCAGCGACGATCAGGACGGGTTCAGGATCGTCGGTCGGACAGACCCGACGGGCGATGTGCTGGTGCGCTTCAGGGGCCTGACCGATGTCCTGCGCTTTCGCCCCTCCAGCGGCGTAATCAGGCGGCATGACGGCGCCGGCGCGCTCTGGGGCTATGGCGAGATCGCCGACCTGGAGATTTCCGAACGCCCGGACCAGGATCAGGCCGTGGCGCTTGCCCGCCGCTATTCCGTCGCCAGCCCGGCTGCGGCTTTCATCGTTCTGGAGTCGATGAAGGACTACGCCAATGCCGAGATCGAGCCGCCGACCTCGGTCGGCAAGGATAACCTGGCTGAGTACCGGGAGCTCAAGGCCGAACACGACAAGACATTGGCCGGGTTGAAACGGGATCGCCTGGACCGGGTCGTCCAGGCCTGGAACGATCAGAAGGTCTGGTGGAACACCACCTTCAAGCCGGTGAAACCAAGGCCGGAGCCTCGCAAGCGTAGCGAGTCGGAGGCGGCCCCGACGGCGATGGCCCCGCCGCCGCCGCCCTCACCACC
>Ga0075012_10000752_pt1 | contig 33987 bp, 27 predicted proteins | sample All_14_2_FD_71474 | JGI IMG/M metagenome (GOLD analysis project Ga0075012, IMG submission 71474) | Freshwater microbial communities in response to fracking from Pennsylvania, USA - Allegheny Zone_MetaG_DW_15 | ecosystem: Environmental > Aquatic > Deep subsurface > Groundwater > Drilled...
AGCCCACCGGCAACCTGGACCCGCGCACCGCAGACAAGGTGATGGACGCGTTGATCAGCCAGACCCGCGCCCACGGTGCGGCGATGGTGCTGGTGACGCACTCCAAAACCGCGGCTGCGCGTGCCGACCGCACCCTGCTGCTGACCGCCGACGGCCTGGTGGACCATGTCGATCCGGCTTGACTTTGCCGACCCGCAGGCGCTGCCAGGCGATGCGGCAACTTCGCCAGCGACAGATGTCAACGCCTCAGGCGCGGGCGGTCATCCACCTGACGCGGCTATCGCATCCAAGGCGCTGCGATGCCGTTTCGAGGCACCTCTGCACACACTGATCGCCCACACCCCCGCGCAGGTCAAACCGCTGCTGGACGCGGTGGAGAGCTTTGCCCGCCAGGGCCTGTGGTGCGTGGGCTACGTGTCTTATGAAGCCGCCAGCGCCTTTGACGCGGCGCTGCAAACCCACCCGGCAGACGGCCCGCTGGCCTGGTTTGGCGTGTTTGACCAGGCGCTGCCGTGGCCCGACAACCCGCCAGCCGATGCAGACGACGACGCCCGCACCAGCGCCCATTGGCGCGATCCCCTGAGCCGGGAGACCTTTGACGCGAACCTGGGCACCCTCCACGGGGCCATTGCGGCGGGCGAGTTTTACCAGGTGAACTACACCGCGCCGCTGCACGGCCGTTTTGCGGGCAGCCCGGGCGCCCTGTTCGCACGCCTGCAACGCGCCCAGCCCGGCGGCTACGCGGCCTACATCGACACGGGGGACGAGCAGGTGTTGTCGGTCTCACCCGAGTTATTTTTTGACTGGGATGGCCAGCACATCCTGACCCGGCCCATGAAAGGCACCGCACCGCGCGGCAGCACCCCCGAGCAAGATACCGCACTGGCTCGCGGCCTGACCGAATCCCCCAAGGAACGCGCTGAAAACGTGATGATTGTGGACCTGCTGCGCAATGACCTGTCACGCATCGCGCAGCCGTTTTCGGTGCGCGTACCGCGCCTGTTTGCGGTGCAAAGCCTGCCCACCGTGCACCAAATGGTTTCAGACGTGACCGCCCAGACGCGCCCCTGCACCACGCTGAGTGAGGTATTCAGCGCCCTGTTTCCGTGCGGCTCGATCACCGGCGCGCCCAAGGTGCGGGCCATGCAGATGATCCACACGCTGGAGCCCGCGCCGCGCGGGGTGTACTGCGGCGCCATCGGCGTGGTGCGCCCGGGCGGCCACGCCACCTTCAACGTGGCGATCCGCACGGTGACGATCCGCGACGATTTGGCCACCTGCGGCATTGGCAGCGGTATCACCTTTGACGCCACCGCCGCCAATGAATGGCAGGAATGGCAGCACAAACGCGGCTTTCTGGTCCGCGCCAGCGAGCCGTTCCAACTGCTGGAAACCCTGCGGCTGCAAGCCGGAGAATTTCACCATCTGGAAGCGCACCTGGCCAGGTTGGCGCAGGCTGCCAGGCATTTTGGTTATGGTTTTGATGAAGCGCACATCCGCCATGCGCTCAACAAGCTGCTGCTCGCAGATGCGACCGACGCGCCACCGCTGGCCCCCGCACCCCACTCACCTAGCGGCGCGGCGGCGGCACCAGGTGACTTGACAGCAACCACCGTCTGGCGTGTACGCCTGCTGCTTGACGCCAGTGGCCACGTACACGCCGAAAAATTGGTACAGAAAAACACGCCAGAACCCGTTGCCATCGGGCTGGCAGCCACACCGTTTGAGGCCAGTCACAGCGAGTTCACGCGCTTCAAAACCACCCGGCGCGGGCACTACGCGGTCTTTGCACCGAGCGACCCCGCGGTGTTTGACACCCTGCTCTACAACACCCAAGGTCAACTGACCGAGTGCACGCGCGGCAACATCGCCGTGCGGCTGGACGGCCAGTGGTTGACCCCGGCGCTGCACTGCGGGCTGTTGCCCGGCGTGGGCCGGGCGCAGTTTCTGAGCGAGGGCCGGGTAGCCGAAGCCGTGATCACGCTGGACGACCTGCCGCGCGCCACCGGGTTGGCCTTCATCAACAGCCTGCGCGGCTGGGTGGAGGCGCGATTGCAGCCCACAAATCACGTCACGCCACGCTGAACCGCCCGGCGGCTCACGCCTGGCACACCACGCGGTTGCGACCCTCTTCCTTGGCCGTGTACAAGCGGTGGTCGGCGCGGCTGAGCAACTCTTCCAGGCTTTCGCCAGAGCGGTAGCTGGCCACACCGATGCTGACGGTCACCGTGATCACCGCGCCCTCAAAGTCAACCGGTGTGGCCTCCATGGCGCGCCGCAGCCGCTCGGCGAGTTGGCCCGCCCCGTCGCCCTGGATGGTCGGCATGAACACCACGAACTCTTCGCCGCCAAAACGGCAGACCACATCGGTCTTGCGCACCACCGCCCGACAGCGTGTCACAAACTCGCACAGCACCGCATCCCCCGCCGCGTGACCAAACCCATCGTTGACCTTCTTGAAAAAGTCCAGATCAATCATCAACACCGAGAACACCTCGCCACCGCGCAGCACGCGCTGGCGCTCGCCATCCAGCAGCTCAAACAGGTGGCGGCGGTTGTAAGCGCCGGTGAGCGGGTCGGTCACCGACAGCAGTTCCAGGCGGGCGTTGGCCGCCTGCAGTGCCTGCGTGCGCCGGGCCACGCGCTGCTCCAGCACCTCGTTGCTCTGCTGCAGCTCATCCAGGTACCGCTGGCGGTCATTGAAGGCGGCGGCCATGGCGTCCAGCCAGGGCCGCCACAAGCCGGGCACCCGCGGCAACACCGGATGACTGCCCGCGGATTCGCGGGCCACATAGTCCGCAATCTGCAAGGCCGGCGCCACATACATGCGCCACAGCAGCCAATGCATCAGCAGTGCACCCGCCACCAGCAGTAGCGCCAGAGACAGCTGCGAAGAATAGGCCGCCAGTGCACGCTGCTGCAGGGTGGCCTGCGGCAACTGGAACACCAGGCGCCAGTGCGGGCTGTCCAGACTCTCGGAAAACACCAAGTCATTGCCGATGCGCTCCCCCTTGAGGTTGTCCAGCGACAGCCCCTGGCGCAGTGGCGGGGGCAGCAGGTGGTCGATGGCGTCAATGGCCAGTTGCCCCGACGGCGCGGGGCGACGGTCACCCAGAATCTGGCCGTGTTCGTTGGAAATGGTCAGCAGGCCCTCAGGGTCGGGAAACTCACGCAAAAAATCATTCAAAAAACCCAGCAACACATCGGTCGCCACCACGCCCACAAACTCGTCGCCCCAATAAATCGGCGCCGCATGGGACACCGTCAGCCCGGCACCCGCCTGATCGATGTAGGCGCGCGTCCAGTAGGGTTGGCGCTGTGGGTTGTTGGCAGGCAACCCGGCGGTGGTCACCTCGTAGTTCCAGGCATGCTGCAAAAAGCTGCGGGTGTCATTCTCGCCGGCCAGCAGGTCGGATCGGGACACCCAGGGCGCGACCAGCAGCAGGTTCTGGCTGGCGGCGTTGAAATAGGTCCAGCGCAAAAAAGGCGAGGTTTTGGTGTGGTCACCGAGCCGGTCCACCAGCGACAAGGCCAGGTCCAGGTCCGACGGCAAACCGCCAGGCCGGGGCTGGCTGGCGGCCTTCAGCGCCAGCAATTGCGCCAGGCGATGCTCGGGCGGCAGGGCTGCCAGGGTGTCCAGCGTGATATCGCCAGCGACCGATGCCCGGCGAACCTGCGCCTGAAGCACCGATCCAGATCCGATATGCGGGGGGTGGTGCGGAAAGTTGCTGGACCAATCGGCCAGCTGTGTGATCTGGTCAGATGCCGACTTGATGAGGGATTTCAGGCGGATGGAACTGGCATGTACCCGCTGGTTGGCCGAAGTCACCTCAGCTGCCAATTGGCGCTGCCAGCCGCTCCACAGGGTGATGCCCACCAACGCCAAAAACACCAGGGCACCCAGCCACATCAGGCGCCGGTAGGTCCGCGCCAGCGCCAGCGCTGACGGCGAACTCAGCAGTCTGCGTTGGACGATGGGGACAGGTTGGACGGACATAAGGGCATGAAGCGAGGATTTGCATGGTAGTTCACTTTTCTGCCCTGTCTGCACACCCCGCTTAACTGAACTGTCAGAATACCCGCCGATGTTTGACCTCCTGAAGACCTTTTCCTGGCAAGAACTGCGCCAGCACCCGTGGCGCAACGCAGCGGCGGTGCTGGCGGTGATGCTGGGGGTGGCGTTGGCGTTCTCGGTGCACCTGATCAACAGCTCGGCGCTGGACGAATTTGCCCAGGCCGCGCGCTCGGTGGGAGGCCAGAGTGACCTGGAATTGCGCGGCGTGCAAGGCCACTTTGATGAAACCCTCTATCAAAAAATTGCCCAAAACCCGGCCGTAGCAGCCGCCTCGCCCCTACTGGAGGTGGGCAGTTACGTGATGACGGCGCAGGGCAAACGGTCCATCCGGGTGGTGGGGGTGGACGCGCTGAGCGTGTTTGCCATCTCGCCCGATCTGATGCCGGTACCCGATGCCACAGGCACCGCTGGCCAGACGGACCGCTGGGCCTTGTTTGCACCCGGGCGCATTTTTCTGAACGCCGCCGCTCGCCGCATTGCCGTGCCCGACACCACCGGCGAATTGAAACTGCAAAGTGGCATGCAGTGGCTGGCTGTGAACGTGGCGGGCAGCGTGCGCGCCAGCGGCCCGGCGCTGGCGGTGATGGACCTTGGCGCCGCGCAAGAGCTGTTTGACAAATCCGGCCAGCTCACCCGCATCGACCTGCGGCTGCAACCCGGTGTGGACCGTGAAGCGCTGGCGCAGCAGTTGCAAAGCAGCCCGGACTGGCCACGGGGTGTGACGGTGGCGCTGCCGCAAGAGGCTGAGTCGCAGATCAACAACCTGTCGCGCGCCTACCGCGTGAACCTGACCGTGCTGGCGCTGATTGCGCTGTTCACCGGGGCCTTTCTGGTGTTCTCCGTCTTGTCGCTGAGTGTGGCCAAACGCGCCCAGCAGTTTGCCCTGCTGGGGGTGCTGGGCCTGTCCGGGCGTGACCGGCTCACACTGGTGCTGTGGGAATCGCTGTTTTTGGGGCTGATCGGCAGCGTTTGCGGGCTGGCACTGGGCACCGGGCTGGCGGCGCTGGCGCTGGGCTTGTTGGGCGGTGACCTGGGCAGCGGCTTTTTCTCGGGCGCCACACCCAGCCTGCAGTTCAGCCCGCTGGCGGCGCTGATGTATGGCGCACTGGGCGTGGCGGCGGCGCTGGTGGGCGGCTGGTGGCCCGCGCGCGCCGCGCAACAGTTGCCACCTGCCCAAACGCTCAAGGGACTGGGCAGCCTGGGGGTGGGCACCCAGTCGCACTGGATCAGTCTGATGTTGATCGCCGCAGGCGCTCTTTTGACCTTGGCGCCGCCCGTGTATGGCATCCCGTTGGCGGCTTACATCGCTATTGGCATGTTGCTGGTGGGTGGCATCACCGCGCTGCCCTGGCTGATTGGGTTGCTGCTGGGCTGGTTGGCCCCGCGCTTGTCGCGCCAAACCTTGCCGCTATTGGCAGTGGAGCGCGCCCGGCGCCAGCGTGACACCGCCGCCGTGGCGGTGAGCGGGGTGGTGGCGTCGCTCAGCCTGGCGGTGGCGCTCACCGTGATGGTGGCCAGTTTTCGCGACTCGGTCATCAACTGGCTGGACCGCATCCTGCCCGCCGACCTGTATGTGCGCAGCGCCGCAGGCCTGGGCGCCAGCGACACGGTGTACTTCAGCCCCGAATTTGTGTTGGCCGCCGCCCAACTCCCCGGCGTGACCAAGTTGCAGCCGCAACGCTTGGTGCCGCTGAGCCTGCAGGTCAGCCAACCGCCGGTGGCGCTGCTGGCGCGTGAGCTGGGCGACCCGGCGCAAGCGCTGCCGTTGCTGGACGCGCCCCTGCCGGTGCCGCCGGGCATGGTTGGTATCTATGTGAGCCAGGCCATGGTCGACCTGCACGGCGCCCAAGCGGGCCAGACCTTGCCGGTGCTCTCCAAGGCCTTCCGGCCCCTTGCGCTGGCCGACCCAGCCCAGGAAGCGACGTTTTTTGTCGCCGGCGTGTGGCGCGACTATGCCCGCCAGTCGGGCTCGGTGGCCATCGACCTGGGTGATTTTCAGCGCCTCACCGGCGACCGCCGCGCCAACGACCTGGCGCTGTGGCTCAGCAACCCCGACGACACCGAAGCGCTGCAGCAAGAGCTGCAGGCCTTGGCCGCCCGCCAAAGCGGGCAAGCCCCTACACCACCCGCCAGTGGCAGCACGCTGGCTGGCGACGCCGGCCCGAGCGTGGGCGGCTTGCTGGAATTTGGCACCTCGGCGCAAATCCGTGCCATCTCACTGAAGATTTTTGACCGCAGTTTTGCCGTCACCTACTGGCTGCAAAGTGTGGCGATTGCCATTGGGCTGTTCGGCGTGGCGGCCAGCTTCAGCGCGCAGGTGCTGTCACGGCGCAAGGAATTCGGCCTGCTGGCGCACCTGGGGTTGACGCGCCGCCAGGTCTTGACGGTGGTGGCGCTGGAAGGCATGGCCTGGACCGTGCTGGGGGCGATTGCCGGGCTGGGCCTGGGGCTGGTGGTGGCGGTGGTGCTGGTGCACGTGGTCAACCCACAGAGTTTTCACTGGACCATGGACCTGATGCTGCCCTGGCCCAAACTGCTGGCGCTGTGCCTGGCGGTGGTGGCGGCCGGCACGCTCACCGCCTGGCTGGCCGCGCGCGCCGCGGCAGGCAAGGATGCCGTGCTGGCGGTCAAAGAAGACTGGTGAGGTGCGCCACATGCGGTGCATGGCATGAAGTATGCAAGCCTGACAAAACCCCGATCCTAAGTAGAAACCTGCGCCGGTCGCCCCTGGCGCTGAACTTAGAATCACTGGTTGGATCTTTAACCCGCCGTTCAACGGCTTTGTCGTTAGGAAGTCACTGTATGAAGAAACTCCTGCTTGCTGCTGCCATCACCGCCATCGGCGCCACCGCCTTTGCTCAGGGCAAAGACCTCAAGGTCGCCATCGACGCCACTTATGAGCCCTTCACCTTCAAGACCGCCGACGGCAAGCCCACCGGTTTTGACGTGGACATTGCCAGCGCCCTGTGCGAAGAAATCAAACGCAAGTGTGTCTTTGTCGAACAACCCTGGGACGGCATGATCCCTGGCCTGCTGGCCAAAAAATACGACGTGATCATCAGCTCGATGTCGATCACCGCCGACCGCCTGAAGCAGGTCGACTTCACCGACAAGTACTACAACACCCCGAGCCGCGTGGTGCTCAAAAAAGACGTGAAGTACACCGGCCCGGAATCCATCAAGGGTAAGAAGATCGGCGTGCTCAAGGCATCCACCCAGGAAAAATACGCTTTGGGCGAACTCAAGACCAAGGGCGTGGAAGTGATTTCTTATGACGCGCAGGACCAGGTTTACCTGGACATCAAGGCCGGTCGCCTGGATGGCACCGTGGCCGACATCCTGGAAGTGGGTGGTGGCTTCCTGGGCAAGCCAGGTGGTGAGGCTTACGAACTCAAGGGTGACGAGCTGTACATTCCCAAATACTTTGGCCAAGGCGCCGGTGTCGCTTTGCGCAAAGGCCAGGGCGAACTCAAGAGCCAGATCAGCGCTGCCATCAAGACCATCCGCGCCAACGGCAAGTACAAGGCCATCAACGACAAGTACTTCACTTTCGACGTCTACGGCAAATAAACCAGCTCCAGCGGCGCGCCCTCTTACCTCATGCAGTCTTATTTCTGGGTCATTCTGCACGGCTCTCTGCTGACGGTGGGGGTTTCGTTGCTGGCGCTGCTGGTAGCCGTCATTTTTGGTCTGGCCGGTGCTGCGGCCAAACTCTCGGGCAAGCCGGTCCTGGTCGGGCTGGCCACCCTCTACAGCACCATCATTCGCGGTATTCCTGATCTGGTGCTGATGCTGCTGGTGTTTTACGGCGGCACCATCGGCATCAACACCTTGCTGGAAAAACTGGGCTCAGAGGCCACGGTCGACATCGACCCCTTCATGGCAGGTGTGCTGACGATTGGCTTCATCTACGGCGCCTACATGACCGAAACGTTCCGCGGCGCCATTTTGAGCATTCCCAAAGGCCAGATGGAAGCCGCCTGGGCCTTTGGCATGAACCGCTTTCAGACTTTCATGCGCATCACGCTGCCCCAAATGGTGCGCTACGCCCTGCCCGGCTTCACCAACAACTGGCTGGTGCTGATCAAGGCCACGGCGCTGGTGAGCCTGATCGGCCTGCAGGAAATGACTTACCTGGCCAAACAGGCCAGCGCCGCCACCCGCTCACCGTTTGTCTTTTTCATGTTCACCGGGGCGCTGTTTCTGGTTTACACCTCGGTATCGCTGTTTGTCCTGAAGAAGGTCAACGCGCGCTACAGCCTGGGCACCAAGCGAGGCCAGTTGTAATGGAATGGGCTGTCATTTTCGAGCCAGAGAATCTGGCCCTGTTTGGCAATGGCATTGTCATCACGCTGTGGCTGCTGTTTGCCTCGCTGGCCGCAGGCGGTGTGCTGGCGCTGATTTTTGCGCTGATGCTGACCGGCCCCTGGGCGCCGCTGCGCTGGCTGGTGGGCGCCTACACCTTTGTCATTCGCGGCACGCCGCTCTTGATTCAGGTGTATCTGATTTATTACGGCCTGGGCCAGCTGGAGTGGATCCAGGCGCGCTGGGACACCATCTGGCCGTGGACCTATTTCAAGGAACCCTTCTTTTGTGCGCTGCTGGCCTTCAGCCTGAACACGGCTGGGTACACCGCCGAGATGCTGGCCGGCGCCATCCGCGAAACCAGCGCGGGCGAGATCGAAGCCGCCCACGCCTACGGCATGAGCCGCGTGCAGACCATGTGGCGCATCGTGCTGCCCAGCGCCATGCGTCGCACGTTACCGGCTTACAGCAACGAGGTGGTGATGATGCTGCACGCCACCAGCCTGGCCAGCGCCGTGCCCAACATGCTGGACGTGACGTCGGCGGCCAGCCGTATCTATGCCACCTATTACCTGCCCTTTGAGGCCTACTTGGCGGCAGCGGCCATTTACCTGACCGCCTCGTTCGCCCTGATTGGCTTCTTCCGCTTCAGCGAAGGGCGCCTGCTGGCGTATCTGTCCCCCCGCAAGCACTAACCGGAAAACGTTTTGGCCATGCAGCGTATTGATCACCCCCTGTTATCGCCCAGCCTGGGCAGTGTCAAGACCCTCACCAGCTTCCACTATGGCGAGCCGGGCTCGGGGTTGAAGGTCTACATCCAGGCCAGTTTGCACGCCGAGGAATTACCCGGCATGCTGGTGGCGCACCATTTGCGTGCGGTGCTGGAAGCCGCCGAAGCCGATGGGCTGATCCGCGGTGAGGTGGTGCTGGTGCCGGTGGCCAACCCGATCGGCCTGGCGCAGCGGCTGGACCACAAACCCATGGGCCGTTTCGAGCTGGACACCTCGGAGAACTTCAACCGCCATTACCCTGACCTGGCGTCTGCGGTGGCCCCCACTGTGATGAGCCAGCTGACCGACGACGCACCGGCCAATGTGCGCCTGGTGCGCCAGGCCATGCGCGACCACCTGCAAGCCTGGACCCCCGACACCGAGCTGCAAAGCCTGCGCCGCAACCTGCTGCTGTTGTCGCATGACGCTGACTATGTGCTGGACCTGCATTGCGACTGCGAAGGCGTGTTGCACTTCTACACCGAAGAGCCGTGCTGGCCGCAACTGGCCGACCTGGCGCATTTCCTGCGCAGCCGCACCATTTTGCTGGCACGCAACTCGGGCAACCGGCCGTTCGACGAATGCCTGTCCAGCGCCTGGTGGCAGCTGGCTGACAAACTGCAGGCCGCCGGCTTCAGCGCACCGCTGCCGCAGGGCTGCTGCAGCACCACCATCGAGCTGCGCGGCGAGCTCGATGTCAGCCACGCCTGGGCGCAGCAGGATGCCCAAGCCATCACCCATTGGCTGCAACACATCGGGGTCTGGGCAGGTGATGACGCCCCCGAGGTGCCTGCGCCCTTGTGCCAGGCCACGCCGCTGGCGGGTTCCGAGACGCTCAATGCCCGCTCGCCCGGTGTGGTGGTGTTTGCCGCCGAGCCCGGCCAGACATTGCAAAAAGGTGATCTGGTGGCCGAAGTCATCAACCCGATTGACGGCCGTGTTGAACAGGTGCTGGCGGGTGTGGACGGCCTGTTCTACGCCCGCATCCGCGACCGCTACATCACCACCGGCGGTGAACTCGGCAAGATTGCTGGCGCGCAGGCGTTTCGCACCGGCGCGTTGCTGGGGGCCTGACCATGACCGCCACCACCACCGTCAAACTCCAGGTCGAGAACATCCACAAGCGCTTTGGCGCCAACGAGGTGCTCAAAGGCGTGTCACTCACCGCCCACGCGGGCGATGTGATCAGCATCATCGGCAGCTCGGGCTCGGGCAAAAGCACCTTTTTGCGCTGCATCAACCTGCTGGAGCGTCCGCATCAGGGTCGCATCAATGTGGCGGGTGAAGAATTGCACCTGAACCCAGGCGCCAACGGCGAATTGCACCCGGCCAACCCGAAACAGCTGGCGCGTCTGCGCACAAAACTGGCCATGGTGTTCCAGCACTTCAACCTGTGGGCGCACATGACGGTGTTGCAAAACATCATCGAAGCACCGGTGCATGTGTTGAAGGTGCCGCACGACCAGGCGGTGGAAACCGCACGCAAATACTTGGCCAAGGTGGGTCTGGAAGGCAAGGAAGACGCTTACCCAGCCCACCTGAGCGGCGGCCAGCAGCAACGTGTGGCCATTGCCCGCGCGCTGGCGATGGAGCCCGAGGTGATGCTGTTTGACGAACCCACCAGCGCGCTCGACCCCGAGCTGGTGTCCGAGGTGCTCAAGGTCATGAAAAACCTGGCCCTGGAAGGCCGCACCATGGTGGTGGTCACGCACGAGATGGGGTTTGCCCGCGAGGTCTCCAACCACCTGATCTTTTTGCACAAGGGCCTGATCGAAGAAGAAGGCAACCCGGCGCATGTGCTCTCCAACCCCAAGAGTGTGCGCCTGGCGCAGTTCCTCTCGGGTAGCCTCAAATAAGCATCAAAATAGGCTCTAGCCCTTATTCCATAAGGGTGAGTAGCTCACAATATTTAAGTCTTCCATGAACTGGCTCCACAACGCCGTCGCGCAGATCGAGGCCGATTACCAGCGCAGCGCCGACACCCACCTGATCGCCCTGCCGCTGCCCGGCTTTGCCAGCTGCGGCATCGACCTGTACCTCAAAGACGAGTCCACCCACCCGACCGGCAGCCTGAAACACCGGCTGGCACGTTCGCTGTTTTTGTACGGCCTGTGCAACGGCTGGATCCACGAGGGCTCGACCATTGTGGAGTCGTCCAGCGGTTCCACCGCCGTGAGTGAGGCCTACTTTGCCCGGCTACTGGGCCTGCCCTTCATTGCGGTCATGCCGCGCGGCACCTCGTGTGAAAAGATTGCCCAGATCGAGTTTTACGGTGGCCGTTGCCACCTGGTGGACAGCGCCAGCGCCGTCTACGACGAAGCGCGCGAACTGGCTCGCAACACCGGTGGTCACTATATGGACCAGTTCACCTACGCCGAACGCGCCACCGACTGGCGCAGCAGCAACAACATCGCCCAGAGCATGTTCAGCCAGATGGCACGGGAACGTTTCCCGGTGCCCAAGTGGATTGTGGTGGGTGCGGGTACCGGCGGCACCAGCGCCACCATCGGCCGTTTTGTGCGTTACCAGCGCCACAACACCCAGCTGTGTGTGGCTGACCCGGTCGGCTCGGTGTTCGGCGAATACCACCGCACGGGTGATGCCAGCGTCACCGGACCGGGCTCGCACATCGAAGGCATTGGCCGCCCGCGCGTGGAGCCCAGCTTCATCCGCACGCTCATTGACCGCATGATCGAGGTGGCCGATGTCGATTCAGTCGCCGCCATGCAATTACTCACCGAGCTGCTGGGCCGCAAGGTCGGCCCGTCCACCGGCACCAACCTGATCGGCATGCTGCAACTGGCCTGCGAGATGCGCGAGCAAGGCCAGCAGGGCTCGATCCTGTCGCTGTTGTGTGATGCGGGCGAGCGTTACCTGGGCTCGTACTTCGACCCGGTCTGGGTGCAACAGCACATGGGCGACTGCGGCCCGGCGCTGGCCCGACTGCGGGCGCAGCTGGCCTGAGCGGCCACCAGGGCAGCCAAAGACCGCAACCTGCCCGACCTGCACCATTTCAAGCCAAAATGACTGCCAGCCCCTGACCAAAACAGGCTGGTCGCCATGATCAGCACCGCTATTCACCCACGCTCAAAGCCCCATGCCAACCGAAGCCATGTCCCTGCCACGCCGCCAGTTGCTGACAGCGGGCCTGAGCCTGCCACTGTGGCCGGGCCTGACACTGGCCCAAGCCCCAACCGGCACACCGGTCGCGCCGCTGCTGGTCAAACGCCCGCTGCAGTTCCCGCGTGACCTGGGCAGCCACCCGGACACGGCCATCGAGTGGTGGTACATCACCGGGGCCTTGCAAGCGTCGGGGCGCGCCCTGGGTTTTCAGCTGACGTTTTTCAGGTCGCGTGTGCCCAGCACACAGGCCATGCGCTCGGGCTTTGCCGCCAAACAGCTGATGTTTGCCCACGCAGCCGTGACCGATGTGGCCGGCCAGCGCCTGCTGCACGACCAGCGCATTGCCCGCAGTTCCGGCAACGCCGCCGTCGACCTGGCGCACGCCAGCGAGGTCGATACCGACGTGCGCCTGCGCGACTGGTTTCTGGTGCGCCAGGGCAACCGCTACCAGGCCCACGCCAGCGGCGACGGGTTTGCCTTCACCCTGACCCTGCAGGAAACCCAGCCGCTGCTGCTGCAGGGTGACCAGGGCCTGTCGCGCAAGGGCCCGCTGCCTGAGCAGGCCAGCTTTTATTACAGCCTGCCGCAACTGGCGGTAACCGGAGAGGTCACGCTCGCTGGCCAAGCATTGCCCGTGACCGGGCGCGCCTGGCTGGACCATGAGTGGAGCCAGTCCATCATGCCGCCGCAAGCGGTGGGCTGGGACTGGATCGGCATGAACCTGGCCGACGGTGGCGCACTCACGGCCTTTCGACTGCGCGACAAAACTGGTGGCACGGTCTGGGCTGGTGGTTCCTGGCGCGCGGCTGGCCTGGCCCAGCCGGTGGTTTTCACGCCAGACCAGGTGCTGTTCCAGCCCCAGCGTCTATGGAAAAGCCCCCGCAGCGGCGCCAGCTATCCCGTACAGTGGTCGTTAACGATCCTGGGTTTGCCCCAGGCGATCGGTGGCCAGGGCGTGGCCGCCGATCCCTTGCAACTCACCGTGAACGCCCTGCTGGACAACCAGGAACTCGACAGCAGCCGCTCCACCGGCGCCATTTATTGGGAAGGTGTGAGCGACCTGCGCAATGCCCAGGGTCAGCCGGTAGGCCGGGGTTATCTGGAAATGACCGGCTACGCCCGACCACTGCAACTCTGAGCCGGGGGTCGCGCCCGACGGCCACATCAACGCCCGCCACGATGTTGCTTGGTTCGTTGGCGAACCGAGCCCTTACGGTTCAAACGGTACGATCAGAAGGTCAGCGCCTGTTGCGCTTCGCATTGCCCTCACCACCAGGAGACACCATGAAGCCACCCCTTCATCTGCTGCGCACCGGCGTCAGGGCTCCCGCTGTGCCTACCACCGATGTGCGCCATGACCGAGCTCAAAGCCGTGACTGAGAAGAAGCGGCCACCTGCCTGGGCGACGCTTGGGCGCGACAAACTGCAAGGCGTGGGCCAGCACACCGGGTTGGCACTGTCGCAACTGCAGGCGATGCTGGCTTTTTTGGGCGAGAACTTTCTGGCGCTGGCCGGGTGGGCCACGCACCCCCCACGCATCCGCTGGCGGCCGATTTTGTTCAACCTGCGCAGCGCCGGGTTTGACGCGCTGCCCATCGTCGGGCTGCTGTCGTTTCTGCTGGGCATTGTGGTGGCGTATCAAGGGGCCGACCAGCTCAAGCAGTACGGTGCCAACATTTTTGTCGCCGACTTGGTGGGGCTGTCGATGTTGCGCGAATTTGCGCCGCTGATGACGGCTATCATCATTGCCGGGCGCTCCGGCTCGGCCTACGCCGCGCAGATCGGCACCATGTCGGTGACGCAAGAGATTGACGCCATGCGCACCATCGGCATCGCGCCGCTGGAGATGCTGGTGCTGCCCAAACTCATCGCGCTGGTGATCGCCCTGCCGCTGCTGACCGTGTTTGCCGATGTGGCAGGCGTCTTTGGCGGCATGCTGATGGCGCAGGCGCAACTTGACGTGGGGTTTGCTGAATTTATGGACCGCTTTGCGCAAGCCGTCAGCGTCACGTCTTACCTGGTGGGTCTGGGCAAAGCGCCGGTGTTTGCGGCCATCATTGCTTTGGTGGGGTGTTTTCAGGGCTTTCAAACCCGTGGTGGCGCCGACAGCGTGGGGCAGCACACCACGCGCGCGGTGGTGCAGGCCATCTTTTGGGTGATCGTGGCCGATGCGCTGTTCTCCGTGGCTTTCAGTCTGCTGGACCTCTGACATGAACCCATCTGCACCGGACACGGTTCTTGAGATGCACCAGGTGGTGACGCGGTTTGGCAGCCATGTGGTGCACAACGGCATTGACCTGGTGGTGCACCGTGCCGAGATCTTTGCCGTGATTGGCGGCAGTGGCACCGGCAAATCAACGCTGTTGCGCGAAATGATCCTGCTGCACACGCCCAATGCGGGCCGCATCCGCGTGCTGGGGGTGGACCTGACCCACATCACCGCCGCGGCGGCGCTGGCGCTGCGTCAGCGCTTTGGGGTGTTGTTTCAGCAAGGCGGCTTGTTTGGCTCGTTGACGGTGCTGGAGAACATCGGCCTGCCGCTGCGGGAACATCGCCAGCTCAGCGACGTCGAGGTGGACGCCATCGCCGCCGCCAAACTGGCAGCCGTTGGTTTGGCGCCCAGCGTGGCAGACCTGTACCCGGCCGAACTCAGCGGCGGCATGATGAAACGCGCCGCGCTGGCCCGGGCCCTGGTGCTGGAACCCGAACTGCTGTTTCTGGACGAACCCACCGCCGGGCTCGACCCGCAAAGCGCGGCTGGTTTCGACGAACTGGTGAAAAATTTGCGCGACGAGCTGGGCTTGACGGTGGTGATGATCACGCACGACCTGGACTTGTTGTGGCAGGTGGCGGACCGTGTGGCGGTGCTGGCGGACGGCAAGGTCCAGGGCATCGGCTCCATGGCGGAACTCTCCCGCATGGCGGCACCGGCCATCCGCCCCTTCTTCACCGGCCCGCGCGCCCGCACGGCCCAGGCGCAGGCCCTGTTAACCCCCCGGGAGTCCTGATGGAAACCAAAGTGAACTATGTGTGGGTCGGCGCCTTTGTGCTGGTGTTGGGCGCCGCGCTGGTAGCGGGCGTCTTGTGGCTGGCGTCTGGGGGTGCCTGGCAAAAGCAGTACGACGTGTACCAGGCGGTGATGGAAGAGTCGGTGGCCGGGCTCAATGTCAACGCGCCGGTCAAATACAACGGCGTGGATGTGGGCAAAGTGCAAACCATCACGCTGGACGGCGCCAACCCCAAAAACGTCAACCTGCTGTTTGCCATCGAGCAGGGCACCCCGATCAAGGAAGACACCATCGCCGTCCTGAAGACGCAGGGCTTGACCGGCATCGCCTATGTGGAGCTGAGCGGCGGCAGCGTCGACTCGCCGGTGCTACAGGCTCAGGCGGGCGCCAGCTACCCGGCGATACGGACCTCGCCGTCGTTGTCAGCGCGGCTGGAAAACGTGCTCTCCAGCGTGCTGGCCAAGCTCGACAGCACCTCCGCCAACCTCAACGCCATTCTGAGCAAAGAGAACCAGACTGCCTTTCGCAACACGTTGGCCGATGTGGCCACCCTGGCGCGCACGCTGGCGGCGCGCAAAGACAGCATCGATGCCGGCCTTGCGGATGGTGCGCGCACTTTGAAAAACACCGCCCAAGCCAGCGCCGAGTTACAAGCCCTGACCCAGGGCCTGGCCCGCAGCGCCCGTGCCATTGAAAAGATGGGCACCGAAGTGGCCAACACCAGCATCAACGCAGGCAAAACCATCGATGGCGTCGGGGCGGACGTGAAGCGCCTGAGCACCGACACCTTGCCTGAACTGGAACGCCTGCTGGGGGAGTTGAGCACCCTGAGCCGCTCACTCCAGCTGCTGACAGAACAAACGCGGCGCGACCCCCGTGGTCTCATTTTTGGCAACCAAACCGTGCCCAATGGCCCGGGTGAATCGGGAGAACAACCATGACCCCTTGGCGACCCACAGCCGCGCCCCGCGGCATGCGCCGTGCGGTGCTTGGCGCCGCGTTTGGCACCGCCCTGCTGACGCTCACAGCCTGCAGCGTGCTGCGCCCGGCCGTCACCCAACCGCCCGTTCTCTACTTGCTGGTGGATGCGCCACCCGGCCCGATGGCAGCGCCCACGCCCACGTCTGTATCTGCGGGCACGGCGCACGCCCTGCCCACGCTGCTGGTCAACCCGGTGCAGGCGGCCTCAGGTTTTGACAGCCAACGCCTCGTCTACCTGCGTGACGACCAGCAACTGACCTACTTCGCCCACAGCGAATGGGCCGACCCGCCAGCCCGCATGCTGGGGCCATTGCTGGTGGCCGCCATCGGCCAGACCGGTGCTTTTGGCAGCGTGGTGCTGACGCCGGCCAGCGTCGCTGGCGATGTCCGGCTCACGACCCAGATCATCCGCCTGCAGCACAACTTTCAAACCCAGCCAAGCCGGGTGCAATTCACCCTGCGTGCCTACCTGACCAACGAGACCACCCGCAAGGTGCTGGCCTGGCGTGAATTCAGTGCCGAGGCACCCGCCCCGAGTGAGAACGCCCAAGGCGGTGTGGCCGCAGCCAATGTGGCCGTTCAGGAGGTGCTGGCGCAACTGGCGAAATTTCTGGCCACAACGCCCCGGGCGCGCTCGATCGATCCCGGTCAGTAGCCCCGATGCCGGATCTCAACCCGGCCTGACAAGGCTTTCCTTTCAGGTCAAGACCACCACACTGAACCAGCCAACCACCGCGCGTCCCTGGTCAGGCCGGGCCGGTCATCACGCTGGGCACCGCGCCGTCTTTGGCAGGCAGCGGTTGGCGCGAGCCGTACGCATTGGCATAGACCCAGGTGAATTCGGCGCCGATCAGAAAAATCTGCGCCGAGTAATACACCCAGAGCAACACCACCACCAGCGAGCCCGCCGCGCCAAACCCGGTGATCGCGCCACTGCGACCGATGTAGAGGCCAATCAGAAACTTGCCGAATGTGAACAGCGTCGCGGTGAACACGGCCCCGGTCCAGACGTCTTGCCACTGCACCTGCACCCGTGGCATCACCTTGTAGATCAGCGCAAACATGGCCGTGACCATCAAGAAGCTACCCACGGCGTTGACCGCTGCCGCCAAGGTCAGCCAGCCGCCAAACAGCGGTTGCAGCCAGCTCCCCATGGCGCCCAGCACCGAACTCACCACCAGCGACACGATCAACAAAAATCCGATGGCCAGAATCATCCCGAATGACAGCAGCCGCGCGCGCACCAGCATCAGCCAGCCCGGTCGGGATTCACGCGCAGGCACGTGCCAGATGCGGTCGAGCGAGTCCTGCAACTCAGCAAACACCGTGGTCGCCCCCACCACCAGCATCAGCAGGCCAACGATGGTCGCCACCGAGCCTTCCAGCGGTTTGTCCACGCTGGAAAGCAAGTCCTGAACCGCCTTGGCACCGCCTTCACCCATCAGGGCACTGAGCTGCAGCGCGATTTCTCCACGCGCCGCGTCCTCGCCAAAGATCAAACCAGCCACTGCGATGACGATCAGCAGCAGCGGCGCCAATGAAAACAGGGTGTAGTAGGCCAACGCCGCTCCCATGCTGGGCGCATAGTCGCCCAGCCAGGAACGCATCGTCTGCTTCAGCAGGCGCCAAAAGGCATCAGTATCCCAGGGCATGTCAGACCGGCGCCTCAAAGTAGGAACAAGGCAGCGAGTATGGACGCTTGGCGCTGCCATTGCTGTTCGGCAGCGAACGCACAGGTCAGGTTGGCGCTCTTGCCGTGCGGCAGCGCCAACGCCAATCAGCGCCAGGTCAGCTCAAAGCGGCAGACGTCGTCGCCTTGGGCTTCGCAGGCGGTTTCGTTGACTTTGGTTTGGGGGTGCACCAGCACCTGAAACAGGCGCTCAAAGGTGGCGGAATAAAAGTCGCACACCGGCACGTCGGTGCGCACTTCGCGGCACAGCGGGTTATTGCGGATGGTCAACACCACCGCCTCACCCACCTCGTAACTGAACTCGCCGCTGCCGGCAAACGTCCAGCTGTGGCCACCAATGGTTTTAAGCAGCAGCCGCGCCGACAGGGCCGCAGGCAGCGCCTTGAACACCACCTGGGCAAATTTCGGGATGCGGTTGGCCAGCAAGTAGTCAGCCGTTTTGAGGCCGGCTTTCCAGGTGATCTCGGCGCAGCCGGGTTGCCCGAGCGACGCGCGCAGCACGTTGTGCAGGCGCAGCACCTCGGCCTCATTAACCATCTTTTCGGGCAGTTTGACCAAGTAATGACCCAGCCCGGCCTGCGCAAACAGGCCGGCTGTCACATCCTGCCCAAAGGTTTCACGCAGCGCCTCGGCCACGCGGATGATCGCGTTGGGGCCGATGCGGCCCGCAACGCCCTCGGCTGAACTCATCCGATCTTGGCCATTTCTTCTTCGGTCATCTGCTCTTTGCCACCGCCGCAAGCCGATACAGGCAGCGCAGCGGCAGCTTGGGCGGCAATGGCTTCGGCGGCGATTTCCTCACCCTTCTTGCGGCGCATCTCGATCTTGGGGCCGTGCATGGTCACCCAGCCTTCGTCGGCCTGTGCCACCAGAGCGGCGTCCGGACGGGTGCGGGTGGTGGCGCTTTCAAACTTGAAGTCCACCTTCTTCTTGCTCTGCGGGCCCCAGTAACCGACACGGCCCAGGTCGTAGAACTTGCGCTCAAAACCACTCTTCAGGAACGCTTTCAGGCAACCCATCAGGTACTTGCGGCGCACCGGGTCGCGCGTCCAGGGGTACTGGAAGAAGGTCTTGTTCATGAAAAACCGGCGGTAGTTGTTCATCACCCGGTCCAGCAGCTCGGCGCGGTCCATCGCGTTGGGCTTCATGATGGGGGTGACAAAGTTGTACTTTTCGTAGTCGAACACTTCGACCTTGTCGCCGAGTTCCTGGAACAAGTCCGAGAACGGCCACGGTGTGTACATCGCCCAGTTGGCCATGTCGGGGTTCCAGTCGCGTGTCATGCGGTAGGTTTCCTCGATGGTCTCGGCGGTTTCGTTCTCCAGACCGACGATGAACTGGGCTTCGGTCACGATACCGGCTTCGCGCAGCAGGCGGATGGCCTTCTTGTTCTGCTCGATCGTGGTTTCCTTGTTGAAGCGGTCCAGTTGCAACTGCGCGGCGGCTTCGGTGCCCAGCGAGATGTGGATCAGGCCCGCCTTGCGGTACATCGGCAGCAGCTTTTCGTCGCGCAGGATGTCAGTCACGCGGGTGTTGATGCCCCAATACACCGGCAGCTTGCGCTCAATGAGTTCTTCGCAGAACTGGATGAATTTCTTGCGGTGGATGGTGGGCTCTTCGTCGGCCAGGATGAAGAAGCCGACCTTGTGGTTCTTGACCAGGTCTTCGATCTCGTCGACCACCTTTTTCGGGTCGCGGATGCGGTAGTCGCGCCAGAACTTCCACTGGCTGCAAAAACTGCAGGTGAACGGGCAACCACGCGCAAAGTTGGGGATGGCCACGCGCACATTCAGCGGCGTGTAGATGTATTTGCTCCAGTCCAGGATGCCCCAGTCCGGCGTGATGGTGTCCAGGTCTTGAATGGGCGGCTCGGCGGGGGTGGAAACAATCTTGCCTTCGTCGTTGCGGAAAGCGATGCCCGGCACCGATTCGCGGTTTTGCATGAAGGTGCCTGCGTCCACGGCCTTCACCAGGTTCAGGAACACCTGTTCACCTTCGCCGCGCACCACGGCGTCAATCCAGGGCGACTCACCCAGCACCTGCGAGAACATGAACGTGGCGTGGATGCCACCCAGCACGGTCACGATGTTGGGGTTGACCTCTTTCACCACCTGCAACAGGCGCTGTGCCTTGTAGATGGACGGGGTGATGGCCGTGCAGCCGACGATGTCGGGCTTGATCTCGGCAAATTTTTGACGCATCACGTCTTCACTCAGGTCCAGCGTCATGGCGTCGACAAACACGATGTCGGTGTAACCGCCTGCCTTCAGATAACCCGCCAGGTAGGCGACCCACGCTGGAGGCCAGGTACCGGCAATTTCAGCACCACCCGAGTGGTAATTGGGGTGAACGAGCATTACGCGCATAACGTTTCCAGTAAGTTGAAGGACAGGGCTAATGTGCCTAGGGTGATGTTTTTAGACATTGATGAATGTCAACTTTTGTTGACATTCTGGCGGCATTTTGACCTGCCTCAACGCTTTGGGCAAGGGCTTGGGCCCCGCACAGAACGGGTTGGGATTCAACCCGGTCCGGGTGGGGAAGCTTGCTAGACTTCCCACAATGACCGATACCGCCAAGACGCACACCCCCATGATGACCCAATACCTGGGTCTGAAGGCGGACTACCCGCACACCCTGCTGTTCTACCGCATGGGTGATTTTTACGAGCTGTTTTATGCCGACGCCGAAAAAGCCGCGCGCCTGCTCAACATCACCCTGACGCAACGCGGCCAGTCCGGCGGCCAGCCGGTGGTGATGGCGGGGGTGCCGTTCCACTCGGTGGACACCTATCTGGCACGCCTGATCAAGCTGGGCGAGTCGGTCGCCATCTGTGAACAGGTGGGCGATGTCGCCAGTGCCAAGGGGCCGGTGGAGCGCAAGGTGGTGCGCGTGGTCACCCCCGGCACCCTGACCGATCTGGAATTGCTCAGTGACAAAACCGAAGCGCTGCTGCTCGCGGTGCACCAGGGTCCGCGCAACCATTGCGGCCTGGCCTGGCTGAGTGTGACGCAGGGCGTGGTGCATCTGGCCGAATGTGTGGCCGACGACCTGGCTGCCTGGGTGCAGCGCATTGGCGCGGGTGAGCTGATTTTCAGCGCGGGCGCCACACCGGCTTTTGAGGCGCGCCTGCGCGCCCTGCCCGCCACGCCGCCGCTGTCGATCTCGGTGCGGCCCGATTGGCAGTTTGACGCGGGCCTGGGCCAGCGCACCCTCACCCAGCATTTGCAGGCCGCCAGCCTGGCCCCCTGGCAGGCGCAGGACTTGGTGCAGGCCCATGCTGCCGCTGCTGCCCTGCTGGCTTACGCCGAGCACACCCAGGGCCGGACCCTCACCCACATCCACAGTGTGCAGGTGCAGCGGCAGGACGAGCTGATCGACCTGCCCGCCACCACACGGCGCAACCTGGAGCTGGTGCAGACCCTGCGCGGCGAGGACGCACCCACACTGTTCTCGCTGCTGGACACGTGTCAAACCGGCATGGGCAGCCGCCTGCTCAAAAGCTGGCTGCTGTCGCCCCGGCGCGACCGTGCACAAGCGCGCCAGCGGCTGGGCGCCATCGAGGCGCTGCGCTCGGGCGCCGCGCTGTCGGCAGGCGCGGGCCCGTGGGCCAGCCTGCGCCAGCAGCTCAAGGGCAGCACCGATGTGCAGCGCATCACCGCCCGTATTGCGCTGCGCCAGGTGCGCCCGCGTGAACTGGTGGGCCTGCAAGTCACACTCCAGAAAACAGAGCTACTGGCCCCCGCCATCGAAGGGCTTGAACTCTATTTGAGCGAGATTTCCCAGCATCTGCGGCCACCCGCGGGCTGTGCCGACTTGCTGCGTGCCGCCATCGACGCCGAGCCCGCCGCGCTGGTGCGCGACGGTGGTGTGATCGCCAGCGGCTTCGATGCCGAGCTGGACGAGTTGCGCGCCATCCAGACCAACTGCGACGATTTTTTGCTGGACCTGGAAACCCGCGAACGCGAGCGCACCGGCATCAGCAACCTGCGCGTGCAATACAACAAGGTGCATGGCTTCTATATTGAAGTGACGCAAGGCCAGGCTGCCAAAGTGCCCGACGATTACCGGCGCCGCCAGACCCTGAAAAACGCCGAGCGCTTCATCACCCCCGAACTCAAAGCCTTTGAAGACAAAGCCCTGAGCGCGCAGGAGCGTGCGCTGGCGCGCGAAAAGTGGTTGTATGAGCAGCTGCTGGACCAGTTGCAGGCCTTTGTGCCGGCGCTGACCAGCCTGGCCGACGCGCTGGCCACGCTGGACGCCCTGTGTGCGCTGGCCGAGCGCAGCCTCACCTTGGACTGGTGCGCGCCGCAGTTCGCCCGCGAGCCGTGCATCGAGATCGAGGCCGGGCGCCACCCGGTGGTGCAGGCCCGGCTGGCCGAACTGAGTGCGGGCAGCTTCATCGCCAACGACACGCGTCTGACCCTGAAGCAGCGCATGCAGATCATCACCGGCCCCAACATGGGCGGCAAATCGACCTACATGCGCCAGATTGCGGTGATTGTGCTGCTGGCCAGCATCGGCAGCTACGTGCCCGCCGCCAGTTGCCGCCTGGGACCGATCGACGCCATCCACACCCGCATCGGCGCGGCCGACGACCTGGCCAACGCGCAGTCCACCTTCATGCTGGAGATGCTGGAGGCCGCGCAAATCCTCAACACGGCCACGCCCAACTCGCTGGTGCTGATGGACGAGATTGGCCGCGGCACCAGCACCTTTGACGGCCTGGCGCTGGCCAGCGCGATTGCCACCCAGTTGCACGACAAAACCCAGGCCTACACGCTGTTTGCCACGCATTATTTTGAGTTGACCGAATTTCCGGCCACGCACCACAGCGCCATCAATGTGCATGTGAGCGCCGCCGAATCAGGCCGTGACATTGTTTTCCTGCACGAAATCCAGCCCGGCCCGGCCAGCAAAAGTTACGGCATTCAGGTGGCGCGCCTGGCCGGCATGCCCGCCGCGGTGGTCAGCCACGCCCGCCACACGCTCGAAGCCCTGGAGGCACAGGCCAGCCAATCCCAGGCCCAGGTGGATTTGTTTGCCGAGCCACCCACGCTTGAATCGCCCGCCACCAGCGCTTTGGAGATGGCGCTGGACGCCATCAACCCGGACAACTTGAGCCCGCGTGAGGCGCTGGAGGCGCTGTACCGGCTCAAGACCCTGGGCAGCAGCACCTGAGCCAGAGGCGTTAGCGCATCTCAAACAACTCCTGGTGAAAGCGGGCCGGGACCAAGCCCATGGCCACAAGCTCATTTTTCAGCGCCTGCCCGAACCTGGCCGGGCCGCAGAACCAGACATCGGCATCACGCCATGCGGGCACTTGCGCGGCGATGCGGGCCGCGTCAAGCCGCCCGTCGCGCTCATCCCACAGCACATGCAGCCGGACCTGGGCGTCGCGCGCGTCCTGCGCCATCAAATCCATCACCTGGGGGTCATACACCGCCGTGGTGTGAAACAGGTCGATGGCCTTGCCATCCGGCGATTGGGCCAGCGCTTTCATGCGCGAGATAAAGGGCGTGATGCCAATGCCGCCGCCGACCCAGATCTGGCGCCGGGTTGACCCCTGAAAATTGAAGCGCCCGTAAGGCCCTTCGACCTTGACGACATCCTTGAGCTTGAGCGTTTGCGCCAGGGTGCGGGTGTAGTCACCCAGGGCTTTGATGATGAAGGTCACGCGGCCATCGTTGCGCCACGCCGAAGAAATGGTGTACGGATGCGGGCCCTCGTGTTCGTGCAAGGTCACAAAGGCAAATTGACCCGCCTCGTGGCCCGGCCAACGCCCCTTGAACGCAATATCCACCTGCACCACCTCCAGTGCCGCATGGTGGCGCAGGGCCACCACCTCACCCACCACGGCGCGGCGGTTGACCACGCGGCCGAGCAAAACCATCACCGCGGCCACGCTGCCAGCGGCCATCAGGACGGCCATGACCGGCCCCAGCACACCGCGCCAGTCGTCAAACTTGAGCAAGATCACCGAGTGCGCGACCAGCACCAGGTAAGCCACCGCCAGCAGGTGGTGGGTTTTGAAAAAGTGCCGGTACGGAAAGCGCTTGACCAACGCCAGCACCATCAGCACCGCCGCGGCATAAAACGCCCACTCCCCGATGCCTTCGGCCAGACCGCGCTGGCTCATGAACCACTGCTCGATCGAGCCCTCGGCCAGCGCCGCCTTCGGCCCACGCACCGGGCGCGCCAGCCAGCCCCAGCCCACCGCCCACTTGGGCACCACCGCCAGAGCCCAATGGCTGATCGACAGCACCAAAGCTGATATGCCCAGCCACTTGTGCAAGCGGTACATCTTGTCGAGCCCACCCAAATACGGCTCAAAGCACACCGGCCGCACCGCCAGCACCATGGCCAGGCTCATCACCCCCATGCCCAGCACACCGCTGTACTGCATCAGGGTGGCGCGCCAACTGAAAAAGCCGGTCAATTGGGCCCAGGCAGGCGGGTCTGTCAACCACCACAGGGCGCTCAACCCCAGCAGATAGGCCCAGAAAAATCGTTGGATGTGTTTCATGTCAGTTCAAATTTGTGGTCACCACACAAGGCTATCCGGCCCAGGTAACTTTGTGTAAACAACGGGTGTCGCGCCGACAAAGATCAGGCAAACCCGTTGGCCCGCCACACAGCCCCCTACACTCAGACCTTTGCCCACAAAATTTTGACAATGACTTACTGCGTCGCCATCAAACTCAATGCCGGACTGGTGTTTCTGTCCGATTCCCGCACCAATGCCGGGCTGGACCAGATCAGCACCTTTCGCAAGATGATCGTCTACGAAAAACCCGATGACCGCTTCATGGTGCTGCTGTCAGCGGGCAACCTGAGCATTTCGCAGTCGGTGCGCGAAATCTTGCAAGTTGAGCGGCTCAAGGACCACGACGAAGACGACGGCATCACCATTTGGAACGCCAAAAGCATGTTTGACGCCGCGCGCGTGCTGGGCGCCGCCATCCGTCACGTGTATGAGCGCGACGCCGCCGCACTCAAGCTCGCCGGCGTGGATTTCAACGTCAGCCTGATTTTTGGCGGCCAGATCAAGGGCGAAGGCATGCGCCTGTTCCAGGTGTATTCGGCCGGCAACTTCATCGAAGCCACGCCTGAGACCCCGTACTTCCAGGTGGGCGAGTCCAAATACGGCAAACCGGTGCTGGACCGCGTCATCACCCCCACCACCCCGCTGGACGAAGCCGCCAAGTGCGCGCTGGTGTCGATGGACTCCACCCTCAAATCCAACCTGTCGGTCGGCCTGCCGCTGGACCTGGTGGTGTACGAGACCGACCGCTTCCAGACCGACAAGGTGGTCTGCATCGACGAAAACAACCCCTACTTCAAAATGCTGCACAACAGCTGGGGCGTGAAACTGCGCGAGGTGTTTGACAGCATTGAAGACCCGATGTGGAACGGCGAAGTCACCAGCGTGCCGCTGATGATGTCCGCCGGACGCAGCCTGCCGCTGAAAAAAATCAGCACCCCGGAAGAAAAGTTAATCTGAATACCTTGTGGGACAGACCAGAGCTACACGCAGTGAGCCTGCTCTGTCCCCAACCGATCAGCTATTGCGGGATAGACCCAACCACACGCAGCGAGATGGCTCTGTCCCCAACCGAATGAAAATCGTTTTTTCCCACGCCAACAGCTTCGGCGCCGACACCTACCGCGTGATGTTTGAGGCGCTGCGCCAGCGTGGCCTGGCAGTGCAGGCCATTGACCAGTTCGGCCACGACCCGCGCTACCCGGTCACCAGCAACTGGCCGCATCTGGTGCAGCAACTCATCGACTTTGCCCAGCCGTTGGTGCAGGTCGCGGGGCAACCGCTGTTTTTTGTCGGCCACTCGCTGGGCGGTTTTTTGAGCCTGATGGCGGCTGCCAAAGCGCCGGAACTGGCGCGCGGCGTGCTGCTGCTGGATGCCCCGGTGCTGGGCGGCTGGCGCGCCACCGCGCTGGGCATGGCCAAACGTGCCCAACTGGTGGGCGCGGTGTCACCCGGCAAGGTGAGCCGACGCCGACGCAACCAATGGGCCGACGCCGCCGAGGCGCTGGCCCATTTTCAAAGCAAGCGCGCCTTTGCCCGCTGGCACCCGCAGGTGCTGGCCGACTACATCAACCACGGCACGGTTGACACGCTGGTGGACGGCCAGCCCAAACGCACGCTGCGCTTTGAGCGCGAGGTGGAAACAGCCATCTACAACACCTTGCCCGACAACCTGGAAGCCATGCTCAAACAGCACCCGGTGCGCTGCCCGGTGGCGTTCATCGGTGGCACCCACTCGGCGGAGATTCGGCAGGTGGGCATGGCGCTGACCCAGCGCGTGACACATGGCCGCATCCTGATGCAAGACGGCAGCCACCTGTTTCCCATGGAGCAGCCGCTGGTGACCGCCGCCACCATCGAGGCCGCCCTGCTGAACCTGTCAGCTGCGGGGTAAAAAGACCGTCATGGTGGTGCCCTGGCCCACCACGCTGGTCACGTCGATGTGCCCGCCGTGTTTTTTGACAATGTCATACGACAGCGACAGGCCCAGCCCGGTGCCTTTGCCCACCGGCTTGGTGGTGAAAAACGGGTCAAAAATGCGTTTCAGGTTCTCCGGCGCAATGCCTTTGCCCGTGTCCTGCACCGTGATCCAGACCTGGTGGTCGTCAAACCCGGTGCGCAGGGTGATGCGGCCCTTGTCCACCAGCGACTGCGAGGCATTGACCAGCAGGTTCATGAACACCTGGTTCAGCTGGAACGGGTAACACATGATCTGGGGCAGGCCGGCAAACTCCTTGACCACCTCGGCCTTGTACTTGAGCTCGTTCCACACCACGCGCAGCGTGCTCTCCAGCCCGGCTTCTAGATCGGCGGGCTGGCGGGCGGCTTCGTCCACATGCGAGAAATTTTTCAGGTCCTGCACGATGCGCGTCACGCGCTTGAGGCCGTCCAGCGACTCGGTCAGCAGCGCGGTGATGTCGTCACAGATGAAATCAAAATCAATGTCTTTCTTGACCTGGGCAATCTCCTGGGCGGCCGGCGCGGCCAAGGTGCCTTCCACCCGCTGGTACGCGGCCAACAGCTTGAGCAGGTGCAACACATAGGTCTGCAGCGACCCCAGGTTGGAGTTGACAAACCCGACCGGGTTGTTAATTTCGTGCGCCACGCCCGCGGCCAGCTGGCCAATGGAGGCCATGCGCTCGGACTGCATCAGCTGAGCCTGGGTCGCCTCCAGTTTTTTCACCAGCACCGCCAGGCGCTCCTTTTCCTGGTGCAAGGTGGCGTTCAGGGCGTGCAGATCGGCGGTGCGCTCCAGCACCCGCTGCTCCAACCGGTCGCGCGACTCGCGCAGCGCCCGGGCGTCCAGGGTGCGCTGGGTGATGTCCTGCACGCTGAAGACGCGGCCAATGATTTGCTCATCCAGGTACTGCGGCCGGGAGCTGATCTCGAACACCCGCCCGTCTTGGTGGTGGATGGTGTCCTCGGTCTCGGCATGGTCTACCACCGCGTCCAGACGGGCGCGCACCAGGTCCTGCTCGTTCACCGAAGCCACGATGAACGCCAGCACCTGCTCGTCGTCCTGGGCCAGCAGCAACGCCTCGGGCAGCGCCCACATTTTGCTGAACTGGCGGTTCATGCTGTTGAGTTTGCCGTGCCAGTCCAGCACCAGGATGCCGTTGCCGGTGGACTCCAGCGTGGCACGCAACTGCGACAGGGTCTGCGCCAGCGCGTCCTGCACCTGGCGCACACCCTGCGCCTGGGTGGCCAGCACCAGCATCCACTGGCGCCCGTCCTGCGCCAGCAAGCGGACCGACTTGGTCACGGTCAGCAATTCACCGTCGGCGCGCCGGTACTGGCTTTCTTGGTGGTTGACCTCGGCCAGCTGGCCGGTGCGCACGTCTTCCCAGTAAAAAACGTCTTGGAGCGCGCTCTCGATGTCGGTGATCAACAGGCGGGTCATCTGCTCGGGCGTGTAATCCAGCGCCAGGGCGACCGGTGCATTGACCTTCACAATGTGCAGACTGGCCGGGTCCACCAGCAGCAGCATCTCCGGGCTGCTGTCCAGCATCAGCTGGGCCAGGTCACTCATGGGTGGCTCGCTGGCGGACGCTTGGCGGCGGCGTCAAAGTAATAACTCACCCGCTTGCGCGGGCTGAGGTAGTTGTAGACCTCGCGCGGCACCTGCGCCGGGCGGATGGCCTTGCTGATGTTCAGGTCCGCCTGGGAATCCATGTCCAGCAAAATCGCTTCTTCCTTGGGCACTTCGGCGTCGTACACCACCACAATCGGTTTCATCGGCCGCGTGGTGTTCACCGTGGAGACCATGCCGATGAAGCCGTTGGACAACTGCACGATGGTGCCCGGTGGGTACACCCCCAGGCAGCGAATGAAGGCGCTGAGCAACTTGGGGTCAAACTTGCCGCGCAGTTTGGCAAACATCAACGAGAGCGCCTCGTGCGGGGTCAGCGCGTCGGCCAGCAACAGCGGGTTGCACAGCTCATCGTAATAGTTGGCAATCACCACCACACGCGCCAGCAGGTGAATCGCCTCACCTTTGAGCTTGTTGGGATAGCCCGTGCCGTCAAACAGCTCATGGTGCTGGCCAATGATGGCCATGGCCGCTGACGACAACTGCATGCGCTTGCCAATTTCAACGCCGTAAGTCGGGTGCAACTCGTAAAAATTGCGCTCGGCCGGCGTCAGCGGCTCGGTTTTCAACAAAATTTTGTCGGGTACTTCCTTGCGGCCAATGTCATGCAACAAGGCGCCCACCCCCAGCACACCTACCACCTCCACCGGCAACTTCAGATCGCGCGCCATCATCATCGACAGCATGGTGACATTGAGCGCATGAAAGTACAGCTCTTCACCCCCCAGCTTGTCGCCCATGACCTGAATGGCCAGCTCGGGCGCACTGAGGATGGAGTCCGCGATTTTTTGCACCAGCTTGCTGGCCTGCTGCACGGTTTCAACGGGGCGGCTGTAGAGGTTTTTCTCGATGTCGCGCACGGTTTGCGCGGTGTCGACAAAAGCGCGTTCAATGCGCTCCGCCGTGTCACGGCGCTGCTTCATTTGCGCCATCATGGCGCGTTTGGCCAACATGGCTGGTGACGGCTCTTGGGGCGCCTCAGGTGGCGGGACAACCAGCGCCAGCGTGTTGTTTGACGCCAGCACCGTTGGCAGCGCCACGTCGCTCAGTTCCGGACTCAAGCGCAGGGCTTTGAGCCCCAGGCTGCGGATCGTTTCAATCTGCTCGGCGCTGGTGATCTTGAAGTGGCTGAACGCAAACGGATGGTCAAACCACTTCATGTCCAGGTGGACATACATCCCCACCTTCAGCTGGTCTGGCGTGATGGTGGTGGTTTGCACCATGCGCTCACGCAGCCCAGGTCACCGTGCCAGTCCAGGCGGTGGCCAGCACCACCAAGCCAAACACAATGCGATAGTAGGCAAAACCGACAAAGCTGTGGGTGGAAATGAACGCCAGCAGCCAGCGGATACACAACCACGCGCTGACAAACGACATCACCAGCCCCACGGCAAACATCGGCACATCGGCCATGGACAACAAGGCGCGATCTTTGTAGAGGCTATAGGCGCCCGCGCCGATCAGGGTCGGTATCGCCAGGTAGAACGAAAAATCCGTGGCCGCCTTGCGCGACAAGCCCAGCAACATGCCACCAATGATGGTGGCGCCGCTGCGGCTGGTGCCCGGGATCATGGCAAAACACTGCACCAAGCCCACCTTCAAGGCGTCCATCGGGGTCATGGCATCCACGTCATGGATACGGGCCACCGCGGGGTTTTTGGCCTGACGGCGCTCCGCCCACAAAATGATGAATCCGCCAATGATGAAGGTGCTGGCCACCACCACCGGCGTGAACAGGTTGGCCTTGATGGCCTTGCCAAACAGCAGGCCCAGCAACACCGCCGGAAAAAAGGCGATCGCCACGTTCAACGCAAAGCGCTGCGCCTGCTGCTCAGACGGCAGCGCCACCACCGTGTCGCGAATTTTTTGCCAATACACCAGGATCACGGCAAAGATGGCACCGGTCTGGATGGCAATGTCGAACACCTTGGCTTTGTCGTCATCAAAACCCAGCAGCGCACCCGCCAGAATCAGGTGTCCGGTGGACGAGATGGGCAAAAACTCGGTCAAACCTTCCACCAGCCCCATGATGGCGGCCTTGATCAACAACACAATATCCACGCAATCTCCTAGTCTGATCAACGATTATCACAGCCTGCACCCCAGGGCCAAGCGCATTCACAGCAGAAACCGGGCCAGACCCCGCCCAGGCCAGGGTCGAATTTTCGTGGGATCATTCACGCCCATACCGAGCAAATTGAACCATGACCGACACGCTTGCCCTCCAATCCTTGCCGCTGTTTCCGCTGGGCACGGTCCTGTTTCCGGGCGGCTACCTGCCGCTGCAGATTTTTGAGGTGCGTTACCTCGACATGATTGGCAAGTGTTTCAAGACCGGCGCGCCGTTTGGCGTGGTGTCACTCAACCGCGGCAGCGAGGTGCGCCAGGCCCCCGGCGGCGCACCGGCGGGTGACAACTTTGCCGAGGAGATTTTTTACCCCACCGGCACCCTGGCCCGCATCACCCAGCTGAGCCGACCGCAACCCGGGCTGATGCTGATTCAATGCACAGGCGAACAGCGTTTTACCGTCAGCAACCACCACCTGATGAAACACGGCCTGTGGGTGGCCGATGTGGCCCTGCTGCCTGACGACCAGCAAGTCACCATTCCGCCCGACCTGAAGGCCGTGGCCAACACGCTGAAACGTGTGATTGACACGCTGCACGAGCAGCATCTGGCGGCCGAGCAAATGCCGATCCAGCCGCCCTACCAACTCGACGACTGCGCCTGGGTGGCCAACCGCTGGTGCGAGCTGCTGCCCATGTCGCTGGAACTGAAACACCGGCTGATGGCGCTTGACAACCCGCTGGTGCGGCTGGAGCTGGTGAGCGACCTGCTGGAGCGCAACGGCATCCCGACCTGATTGCATAATGGCATGTCTGGCACACCATCGCCCACAAGCCGTTCTGTCACAGGTGACCCATCATGAGTATTCGCTACGCCAACGTCCTCAACCACCTGCCCGAAACCAAGATGCGGCTTTACCCCACCAAGGTGATCAACATCATTGGCGGGCCGGGCAGTGACAAATCGCTGTTTTCAGCGGCCATCGTGCTGCACCTGAGCCTGCACGGCAAAACGGTGGAGACCATTCCCGACTTTGCCAAGTCCCTGGTCTGGCAGCAGAACTTCGAGGTGCTGAAAAACCAGTATTTCATTGCCCAGCGCCAGTATGAGATGCTCAACCTGATTGACGGCCAGGTGCACTTTTTGATTACCGAATGCTCTTTGCCGCAAGTGCTGTTCTACAACGAAAACTACGCCGACAACATCTGCGACGTGGCCAAAACCCGCGAGCAGATCCTGGAGTGGTACCGGCAAAACGACAACGTCAACATTCTGGTCAAGCGCGGCAACAAGAAATACGTGCGTAGCGGGCGTTTTCAGGACGAAGACCAGGCCCGCGAGGTGGACCAGGGCCTGCGCGAGATTCTGGTGCGCGAGCGCTTGCCGTTTACCGAACTGCCGCCCGACCTCAAAGCCATCCACGCCTTTGCCGAAACGCTGATGGATTAACCCGCCGTCTGCGGCTTAACCGGCCCGCAGCCCCACCGGCAGCCAGTTGGCAAAGTAGGTGGCGATGCGCTCTTCGTGACGCTGCCACCAGATACCCAAAGCCACCAGCCCCAAACCAATCAGCGTCAGCACAAACGCAAAGACCAGGCTGTCGCCAAACACCCGGTGCGACAAATAGCCCAGGTAACCGGCCACGCCCAGAGCGCCCAACACGGTGAACACCCGCCGCCCGATCACCGCCCCGGCAAACACCATCACCACGTTGATCAGGCAGTACAGCGCTTTGCCCAGCTCTGAATCCGAGTCGCGCCAGCTCAGGCCACCCCAAAACATCAGCGTGCCAAACAGGTACAGCCAAAAAGCGTAGTCTTGCCGCCACTCGGCCTCCGTTGCCTGGCGACAACGCATATCCACCCACAGGGCGATGGTCACCGTGGCGATGCCAAACACCAGCGTCACATCGCGCATGAAGGCAAAGTCCCAAAACTCACCCTGCTGCATCAGGCCGTGCGCCACATCCATGCTCAGGTACCACAGCGTCACCGCGATCGGCATCACCATGAACGGCAGCCGGTAGCGCCACAGCATCACCACCCCGGCGGCCAAGCTGACCAACTCCAGCGTGAGCCAGCGCCAGTTGATGTGCGTGTGGTAGGCCGAATAACTGATCGGCCCGCCCGGTGGCCACCAGCCCATGCCGTGCTGAAAACACCACACCACCAACGGCGTCAGCACCACAGCCAGCGTGGCCAAAATGCCTGCCGGTATGGGCAAATGGCGGCTTTTCAGATGGTCGGCCACCTTCAGGCAGGCCACCAGGTACGCGGCGCTCAGCAGCATCAGGCCCCAGGCACCAAAGGCGTCCCAGCTCAGTTGCATGAACAAGCTCATCGCGCCGATGGCGACCAAACCACCAAAGTAATACAGCGTGTTGGTCAAGCTGAAGTGCGGCGCGCTGGCGTACACACCGGCAGGCGCATCGGGCTGGGCCGCTTGCGGTGCCGCAGTGCTTTGTTTGGCCCAACGCGCCCACAGCGCCTGCGCCTGCTGGCGCGTGATCACCCCGTCTTGCACCGCCAGCCACAAGTCGCGCTGCCCCACCTGCGCAACAACAGGCTGGGGTTTGCCTGGCAAGGCGGCGGGAGGTGATTCAGGCATGGTGAACTCTGTGGTAACCGCACACAATGAGCGGCCACAAATCATAGCCACCCCAGGCGCGCCACCTAAAATCGGCACCATGAGCCACCCCACCCCACCCCAAAATAAAACAGCCGCTGACCCTGCGGCCACCGACGTCGTTAAAACCAGCAACTTTTTGCGCCAGATCATCGAATCTGACCTGGAAAAAGGCACCTACGCCAACCGCCACTGGGGCGGCAGCCCCGGCGACGCCGCCCACCATGCCGCTGGCCCGCTGGACCCAGCCAAGATCCGCACCCGTTTCCCGCCTGAGCCCAATGGCTACCTGCATGTGGGCCACGCCAAAAGCATCTGCCTGAACTTTGGCCTGGCGCGTGACTACGGTGGCGTGTGCCACCTGCGCTTTGACGACACCAACCCGGAAAAAGAAGACACCGAATACGTCGACAGCATCATCGACTCGGTGAAATGGCTCGGTTTTGACTGGAGCCAACCCGGCAACAGCCTGCCCTACCAAGCCAGCGACTACTTCGACTTCATGTTCCGCGCGGCGGAATATCTGATTGAAGCCGGTTACGCCTATGTGGACGAACAAACGCCCGAACAAATGCGCGCCAACCGGGGCGACTTTGGCAAACCCGGTGTGGACAGCCCGTTCCGCAACCGCACCGCTGCCGACAACCTGGCACGTTTTCACGAGATGCGCGACGGCAAATATGAAGATGGCGCTATGGTCTTGCGAGCAAAAATCGACATGGCCAGCCCCAACATCAACATGCGCGACCCGGCCATCTACCGCATCAAACACGCTGAACACCACAACACCGGCAACAAATGGTGCATCTACCCGATGTACACCTTTGCCCACCCGATTGAAGACGCGCTGGAGCAGATCACCCACAGCATCTGCACGCTGGAGTTTGAAGACCAACGCCCGTTTTACGACTGGCTGATGGACCGCTTGTGTGAAGGTGGCCTGCTGGCCGTCCCCGCACCGCACCAGTACGAATTTGCCCGCCTGAACCTCACCTACGTGATCACCAGCAAACGCAAACTGGCCGCGCTGGTGAATGAGAAAAAGGTCAACGGATGGGACGACCCGCGCATGCCAACAATAGTTGGCCTGCGCCGCCGGGGCTACACCCCCGCCGCGATCCAAGCCTTTGCCGAACGCATTGGCGTGACCAAAAGCGACAGCTGGATCGACTACAGCACCCTGGAAGGCTGCCTGCGCGAAGACCTGGA
>Ga0075012_10000753_pt1 | contig 33900 bp, 43 predicted proteins | sample All_14_2_FD_71474 | JGI IMG/M metagenome (GOLD analysis project Ga0075012, IMG submission 71474) | Freshwater microbial communities in response to fracking from Pennsylvania, USA - Allegheny Zone_MetaG_DW_15 | ecosystem: Environmental > Aquatic > Deep subsurface > Groundwater > Drilled...
GCGCATACCCTGGGCCGATCCGCAACGCGACGGGGTGATCTATCTGGGGGGGATTTGCCTGTCCTTCCTGACCGGGGCGGTGCCGCACCGGCCGGGGTTTTTCGTGACCTCCGCATTCGGGGGAGGCAAATCGACCATCAGCCGGTTGGCGGCGCTGCTGACCGATGGCCAATATCTGCGCAATTACAGCGAGGCGCGCATCCGCGATGATGCGGTGGAGCGGCGCGGGGCCAGCCTGATCGTGATTGATGAGGCGGAAAAAAAGGCGGGTCCGGACAGCCAGGAAAAAATCCTGCCCATCGTGGAGATTGCCCGCCATGCCTATGACTGGGCCGGGGGGACGTTCGGGCGCGCGGGTGGGGGCAGCACCGGCATTATCCATGCCAATTTCATGTTTTTCGGCATCGATCCGCCGCACATGGACAACCAGGATATCAGCCGCTTTCCGACCCTGCGTTTAAAACCGTTGGAGGCGGGACCGGAAGAGATATTGGATTTTGAGGGGCATAAGCAGCGCATCAGCACCTATGGCGGGGCTATGCGACGGCGCATGCTGGATGGCTGGCATCGCATGGGCGATCTGCATGGGCGGTTCCGCCGTGCCCTGTTGCTGGCGGGGCATGACACGCGCGGGGCCGATGTGTTCGCGGCATTCCTGGCCTGTGGGACGTTGCTGAAATTCGGGGGGGGTGCGATGCCCGATACATTCGTGGCGCGCATGGTGGCGCGCTTCGCGCCCGATAACATGACCAATGCCCAGGAATTCCGCGACCCGGCCGAGAGCTGCCTGAACCGGTTGCTGACCAGCTATAACCCCGAATGGCATTCGGGCACGCAGGAGCTGATCGGGGAGATCGTAACGGCTGCCCTGCAGGCAAGCCATGTTCCAACCGACCCGTCCCACACCAAGCTCCGCCGGTTGGGGCTGGCGTGGCGGGAGGTGGATTGCGGCGACGCAGGGACGTTCCAGCACCTCGCGGTAGCCTATGAGTGGGAGGCGCTGCGCAAGCTGTTTCACGCCTCGGTCTGGGATCATGGCGGCTGGAAAGCCGCGCTCCTGAAACTGCCCCCGCATGTGATGATCAGCGGGGCGGTGCTCGGCCCCCGCCGCAGTAGCGAGCCGATACGGTTCGGTCGGGGCTCATCCAGTGCCGCAACCTGCCGGGCGGTGCTGATCCCGGTCCACATCATCAACCGCTACCTGTCGACGGAATCGGCCGATACTCCCCCCGCACCCCCCTCTGCGGGTTGGGATGGGTCCGCCTCCGGCGACCCGCTGGATGGGGATGGGGCATGATCATGGCGCCCATGTCCCGTTTTAGGGCTGCCTGTCCCGCCCCTGTCCCGCCCTGCGGGTCAGGCCGAAACCCAGGCATTTCCTGGGGTTGCGGGCCTCCTGTCCCGGTTGTCCCGGTTTCGCCGGATTAGCGGCCTCGGATGGGCATGCACGCGCGCACGCGCCTCACACATCTTCTTCTTATTCTTAATATCGGGACAGGATTAATATAATGGCTCAACCCCGCCGTATCGCTGGTGTCCCGGTGCTGACCCGGTCCTGTCCCGTTTTGCCCGAAACCGGGTCAGAGATCGTAAGGGCCAAGGTCGAGGCGGAATTTATGCGCCGTGCGGACCCCGATAGCGTGGCGCTGGTATCAACCGGCGTCGCCAGGGTCGAAGACGGGAAGGTCTTGCGGCTGCGGGTCGATGGGGATGGGCGGGAATACTGGATTACCGATCCGGAATTGACGCTGGGTTGGCGCGCGGGGCTGGCGCTGGATACCAGGGCGGAGATCATAACCGGGGTGCGCGTGCTGCTGCGCGACCACGGCCGCCGCTATCTGCGCATGCCCCGTGCCCAGGTGGATCGGTTCGAAGGGCAGCTCCGCTCCTGGGCCGGGCTGCGCATCCCCGATGATGACCGGGCCGATATGGCGGCGGCGCGTTATGCGCTGGGCCTGTCGGACCAAACCGATGGGCGATGGACGGAAGCCGACGAACGGTCGTTCGCGCTGATGGAAGGCTGGATTGGCGCCCTGCCGGATGATCAGCGCCGCGCCGTGATGGCGGTCGGGGTGCGCGGCATGTCGCTGCGCAAGGCGGCCAAGGCGTTCGATCTGGGGGGCAAGACCTGGGTTGCCCGCCTGCTGGATCGGGGCTGCGATGCGCTGGAAACCGCCATTCGCGAGCATGCTGAAAAAAATCTGAAATAGGGGGTGGACAGTTTCGCCGGAATCACGGCCCGAATATGGGACTGTTGGATAACTGGGCCTCGGGGCAACCCCCGGGGCCTTTTCCATTTCCGGGGTTCGGTCGGCTCTGGCTGCTGACGTGCGAGGGTGCCATGCCGGTAATCCTGAAGGTCGGGGTTGATATGCAGCCCGCCGATGATCTGCTGAAGCGCCTGAAACCACGCGATGTTGGTCGCGCCCTGTCCCTGTCGATCAATGATTCCCTGCGCCAGACGGTAAAGTTCGGGGCAGGGGTTGGCGCGGCGGCGGCGGGCGTGCCGGTATCATCGGCCCGCAAGCGGTTCTTCGTGGACCGGGCCAGCCCCTCGCGTCCCGAAGGTGCCGTGCGGGTCAAGCATCAGGCGCTTAACCTGATCAACTTCATGGCCGGGGCGCGTCCACCGAAAGCCAAGCCGAAGAAGGGCGTGCGAGCCAAGGCCTGGGGAAAGTCGAAGCTTTACAAAGGGACGTTTACGGCCCCCGCATCCGAAAGCGGGCGGGTAATCGTGTGGCACCGGACGGATGTTAAGCGCATTGCGTCCAAGGGCAGATATAAGGGCAAGCTTCGAGAGGTGATCGAACCCGTTTGGGGGCCATCGATCTATCAGGTGCTGAAGGAAACCCGCGCGATGGAACGGATCGAGGCCCACGGCCTGTCACGCATGCGGGCAAACCTGCTGCGCCAGGTGGATCGCATCCTGCGCCGGCGGGCTATCGGCATCAAATCGGGTCGGGCGTAGTGGGGTTGGGGTAGGGCTCATGGGTCCTTCCCCCTGTTCCCAAAGCCTGCGGGCAATGTAACCGCGGGGTTTCTCACGAATGAGGGGGTTCGCAAGAGCCTGAACAAACTGAACAAATAGCGTTCAGGGGACTGAACATGAACGTTCAACAGGTGGTGACAAAGGCGGAATTCGCAAGAATTCTGGGCGTGGGCCGCAGTGCCGTCGCCCATCACCTGCCCAAGCTGTCGCGTGAGGCCAAGCCGTTCGTCAACGGCAAGGAGATGATCGACGTTGCCCGCGCCAAGGCCGAGCTGAACCAGACTACCGACATGGTGCAGCGGTCGGTCAATGGCCAGATGGATTTGTCGCCCGCGGGGCCGACGGATGGTGCGGCCCCGGCGCCGGCCCCGGTGCTGCCGATTGGCGGGGTTGATGCCGAATACAAAGCGGAACGCCTGCGTAAAATTCAGCGCGAGAATGCCGAGGGTGATCTGGCCCTGGCGGAGCGCGCCGGGACCCTGACCCCGGCCGACCGTGCGCGCACGGCGTTCGCCCGCGCCATGGGTGATGTGCTTCAGGCATTCGATGCGGCAATTCCCGATTGGGCGGCGCGGATCGCCGGCGCGGTGCCGGGCGCGGATGTTCGCACCGTGACGCTGGAACTGCGGGCTGGCCTGCGTGAGACGCGCGCCCGGCTGGCCAAGGTGCAGGCGGCACGGGCGGATGGCCTGCCGCAGCTGTTCGAGGTGGAGATTGCGGGGCAGGGCGCGGATGACGATCACCCGATGCCGGCGGCGGCGGAGTAGACCATGGGCATGATGCTGGCCAACCCTGAGCGGATCGTGGCGGAAGCCCTGGCCGCCGCGCTGACCCCACCCCCGCCGTTGGACCTGAACCGCTGGGCGGAAGAAAACGTGGTGTTTGGGAGGGAGTCTCCCCGTCCGGGGCCGTATACAACGGATGCGTATCCCTGGAACCGCAGGATCCTGGAAGTGCTGCAGCCGGATCACCCCGCGCGCGAGGTGGCGCTGCGCGGATCGGCGCAGTTCGGCAAGACGGTGGTGGCTCTGGTGTTCACCTGCGGAACGGCAGCGGTCGAGGGCGGATATCTGCTGTACACCCATCCGCAGGAAGACAACGCCAAGCGGTGGGCAAAGACGAAGCTGCGCCCGATGTTGCGCCAATCCACAGCGTTGCGGAGCGTCTTTGGCGAGGTTGACGACAATTCGCTGTCCTACATCGCGCGACGCGACGGGCAGGGCGCGATCCAGATTTCGGGCGCCCGGTCGGAATCCAGCCTGTCGATGATTTCGGTGTCGGCCCAGGTCCAGGACGATCTGGCCAAATGGGAGGATAACAACGCCGGCGATCCGGAAATGCAGGCGGATAGCCGGTCGGATGGGTTCCCATTCGCAAAGAAGTTCAAGGTTTCCACCCCGATGGTGGCGCCGGGCTGTCGCATCACGCGTGCATTTTTGAAGGGAAGCCAAGAACACTGGCATGTGCCCTGCCCGCATTGCGGACACCACCAGCCGCTGACCTGGGACAATTTCCTGGACAATCTGCGCGAGGAAAACCCCGATGCGGCGTGCTTCAGTTGCACGGGACCTGACTGCGGGTGTCTGATCGAGAACCATCATGTGATGGCGATCCGCCTGAAGGGAAGCTGGGTGGCGCATAATCCGTCCGCCCCCACCGATTGCGTGTCGTTTCATTTCTGGCGCGTCTACACCGGTGTGTTCACGCTGGCCCAGATCGCGCGCAAATGGCTGGAGGTGAAGGGCGACCCGGAATCCGAACGGGTGTTCTTCAACGACTGGCTGGGCCTGCCTTATGAGGTGGCGGGTACCGCACCGGCCTGGGAAGGGCTGCGTGACCGGGCGGATGAATCCGGCCGCCGGCGCGGCATCATCCCGGCAGGGTATCCGCTGCTGACGATCGGCGTCGACGTGCAGGGCGGGGAGACGGACCCGCGCCTGGAATGCCAGATCGTGGCCTGGGGTCCGGAACTGCGCCGCGCCGTGGTGGATTATGTCGTGATACCCGGTTGGATCGGGGACGAGAAAATCCGGTCCGCGCTGACCACCTTCCTGGCCCGCAAATGGCGGAATGAGGCGGGCAATGAGATCGAGGCCGACATGCTGGCCATCGACGCGAACGCTTATACCGATGAGGTGGAGGATTGGGTGCGGCTACATCCCAGGTCGCGCGTGATCGCGGTGCGCGGATCGAACCGTGACACCGCCCCGCCAATTGAACCGGTTGCCTATGAGCGCAACAAGAAGGGCAAGAAAAAGCGGCTGCAGGGCCGCTGGTACAATGTCGGCGTGTCGGGCATGCGGGCTGCGTTCTATCGCAACCTGACAAAAACCGACCCGCAGGAACGCGGCTATATCGACCTGCCGCGCGGCATGGGTGACCAGTTCTACAGGCAGGCGACCGCCCTGCGCCGTGTGCGCATCCACGCCAAAGGCAAGCGCGGCGTGACGGATGGCATCGACCGCTATTCCTGGGAATTGCCTTCGGGAGAGCGCAAGGAAGCCCTGGATACGGGCCTGTATGCCGAGGCGGCCGCTATCCGCCAGGGTTGGCGGGAACGCCAGATGGATGAGGTGTTCTGGGAGGGGCTGATCGCCGAACGCGAGAAGCCCCGGCCGGGCAGCGCTCAGCTGGATTTCGAGGATTTGACCCGGCCCGGCCCGGTTCCGCAAACCGCACCGGCATCCAAGCCGACGAAGGGCGACCGGGCCAACCGGTTGGCCTGATCGAAAGGAACGGCATGACCGATACCGCCACATTGCAGGCCCGCCTGGATGAGGCGGAGGGGGTGCTGCATGACTGGATCATGGGCTGCCGCGAAACGGCCATTGCCTATAACGGCCGTAGCCTGACCTACAACCAGACCAACGAGGCGGTGTTGCGCCGCTATATCGCCGAGTTGAAGCGACAACTGGGCCAGGCATCAGGCCTGCGCCCGTTGCGCCCGTTCTTCCGCTGATATCGAGGATTGATCGATGCCTGAAGGCGTTTCCCAGCTGGTGCTTGGAGCGGATGGGCAGCCCATGCCGCGCGCCCGCTCCATGGCGGGCGGCATGATGGATACCGCCAATGCGTCGGCCAGCGTGACCAGCCAGGAACTGGCCGGGTGGCATCCAGGCCTGCGCAGCGCGGACGGCGCATGGCTCTACGAACGCGACCAGACGGTCGCGCGCATCCGCGATCTGGTGCGCAACAACGGCTATGCCAGTGCGGCGGTGCAGCGCCAGCTGGACAGCGTGATCGGCGCAGGCCTGAAACTATCGGCGCGCCCGATGTGGGACATTCTGGACCCTGCAGGAAAGCTGGATCGTAAGGCCCGGCGAGCGATCGAACGCCAGATCGAATCCGAATTTCGCGCCTATGCGTATGACCCGCGCTTCTTCATCGATGCCAGCCGGCAGACCAACCTGTCCGGCCTGCTGGGGCTGATGTACCGGCATCGCATCATCGATGGCGAAGCGGTCGCGGTGCCGCATTGGATTGAAGGGCGACCTGGTTCCCGGTTTTCAACCGCGATTGAGGTGGTGGACCCGGACCGTCTGGTCAACCCGATGGGCGCGACCGACAGCGAGTATATGCGCAAAGGGGTGGAACTGGATGGCTGGGGCGCCTGGGTTGCCCTGCATATCCGCGTCACGCACCCATCCGAAATCGGCTGGGTCGAGCGCAGTTTCGAGACCGTGCGGGTGCCCCGCGAAACCGAATGGGGCCGGATCAGCGCGATCCATCATTTCGAGCGCGACCAGGCCAACCAGCATCGCGGGCGGTCGCTGCTGTCGGCCGTGGTCAAGAAGCTGAAGATGGGCGAGCGCTATGATGAGACGGAGATGCAGGCGGCCCTGCTGAACGCGATCTATGCCGCCTATATCGAAAGCCCAATGGATAATGAATTCCTGGCGGAAATGCTGGGCGATGACCGCAATTCCATCGGTGCCTATCAGGCGGAACGCGCGAGCTTCTATGACAAGCGCAACATCTATCTGAACGGGGCGCTGATCACCAAGCTGTTCCCCGGTGACAAGTTCAATTTCCGAACCGTCGAGCGCCCGCATGCCGGGCATTGGCCCTTCCTGCAGGCGGTGATCCGGTCGGTCGCGACGGCGACGGGGTCCAGCTATGAACAGGTGTCCGGCGATTGGTCGCAGGGCAATTATTCCAGCCTGCGCGCCGCGATGATCGAAGTGTTCAAATTCATCCATGCCCGCCGGTCCATCTTCGGGGAATCCGTTGCCCGTCCTGTCTATGCGCTGTGGCTGGAAGAGGCGGTCGATAACGGCACGATCATCCTGCCGCAGGGGCTGCCCGGGTTCTGGGAAGCCTATGCGGCCTGGACCGCGTGCCAATGGATCGGACCGGCGCGGGGTTGGGTCGACCCGACGAAGGAAGCCCAGGCCGCACAGATGCTCATGCAATCCGGCATCTCGACCCTGCGCGACCAGGGCGCGGAACAGGGTGTCGATTGGGAAGACCAGCTGTATCAGCAGGCTCATGAAAACGACATGCGCGAGGAATTGGGCCTGCCGCCGCCCGGTGCAGTCGGGCCGGTGACGCATGCCAGCGATGTTGAGGCGATGGGAGGGCGGACATGAGCCATATGCGCAACCTGTCGAGCCTGATCAACCGGCCGCTTTGCCTGGCGCCTGCGGCTATCCGGGTGCTGGCATCGCAATTCGGCCTGCGGCTGGATGACGGGCTTCCTGCATCCGCGTCGCTCACCCGCGCCATGATGCCGGGCGATGTAAGCCCCGATGACGGCTGGCGGCCGTATCGCAGCCAAGGCGGTGTTGCCTATATTCCGATCCAGGGCGTGCTGGACCATAAGGCGGGTTGGATGGATTGGTGCGGTTGGGGCACCAGCTATGAAGTGATCCGCTATCAGCTGGATATGGCCGCCAATGACGACACGGTGCGCGGCATCTTCCTGGATGTTGACAGCCCTGGCGGCAATGTGTCGGGCTGTTTCGATCTGGCGCGGCGGATCCGTACCGTGTCGGCACTGAAGCCGGTCTGGGCGGCCCTGTCGGATGACGCCTGTTCGGCGGCCTATGCCCTGGCGTCTGCCGCTGGCTATGTGTTCATTCCCGGTACCGGCAATGCCGGGCATGTCGGCTGCTGGCGCCTGCATGTCGATATCAGCCGTGCCCTGGACGAAAACGGAATCACAGCGACCCTGGTTGCGTCGGGCGCGCATAAGGTCGACGGCAACCCGTATGAACCGCTGCCGGGCGATGTGCGTGCCGATTGGCAAAACGATATGGATGCCATCCGTGCCGAATTCGCGGGGCTGGTCGCTGCACATCGCGGCTTGTCCGTCGATGCCGTTCTGGCGACGGAAGCCCGAACCTATATGGGCCGGGCGGCGGTCGATATCGGTTTCGCCGATGGCGTTGCCGACCGCCACACGGTGTTTCAAACGCTGATCGAGGAGCTGGGCCGGGCCTGATGCCCCGCCCGAACAGCCAGAAAAGAAAGGATTTTCCCATGGCGAAGCGCAGCATGTCCGCGCTATCCCGGCTGTTGGGCCGTGGCAGCAGGACCCGGGCCGAGGATGGCCAGGAAGAGGAAGACAAGAATAAGCCGATGGAAGGCGACGGCGCGGTTGATCCGAACGAGGAAGAGGATGCCGCCGAAGATCAGGACACCGAAGACGGCGCGGCGGAGCCGGGCGAGGATGAAGACGAGGATATGGCCGAAGGCGAAGACGGCGAGGAAGACGCGGGGAAGGCCAAGGGCAAGGGCGGCGCGCACGGCGTTCGCGCGTCTGCCGATTTCCGCAAGGGCCGTGACACCGGCGTGGCGGCGGAACGCGCGCGATGGGCCAGCGTGTTCGGGAACAAGGCGGTGCAGGGGCGGGAAGCAACGGCGGCGGCCCTGCTGGCGGCGGGCAATGCATCGGCCCGGGAAATCACGGCCATGCTGCCCACCCTGCCGCAGGGCGGGGCATCCGCCGCGACCGGGTTGGCCGACCGCATGCGCCAGACCCAGACCCGCAACCCGCTGGGCGCGGGTGGCCCGGCCGATGGTGGCAGGCGCGCCAGCCTGGCCGACCGGATGAAGGCCATGACCGCCAAGAGCTGACCGGCCCCATCCATCCACAAAGCCAAGCAGGGGCCGGGGCAACCCGGCCCCTTTGCTGTCTGAACGAACGGAGAGCAATCCATGACGACGCTGACCGAACGCAAATACATGTCCGATCTGATCCTGATGGAAGGGGATCGGTTCTATTCCCGCGACCGCGTGACGGTTGCCGAGAGTGATGCCCTGACCATCGGGTCGGTGTTGGGCAAGATCACCACGGGCGGGAAATACGTGCTGTCCGATCCGGATGCCGAAGACGGGTCGGAAGACCCGGTCGCCGTGCTGATCGAAGATGCCGATGCGTCGGACGGCGATGTGCAGGCCTTTGTCCTGGCCCGCCATGCCATCGTGCAGCGCGCCGGGCTGGTGCTCCACGCCGGGGTCGATGACGGCACCAAGCGCGCGGCGCTTGAGGCGGCGCTTGCCGCGCGCGGCATCCTGGTGCGCGACAGCGCCTGACCCCGGAAACCCTGACCAAACCAACCAATACAGGCGGCATCGTGATGCCCCGCCTGCGAGCCTAGGAGTGATCACGATGAACCTGGTTGATATTTTCGGGAACGATCTGTTTTCCACCGCCAGCCTGACCGCCGCAATCCGCGTGGTGCCAAACCAGTATGACCGGGTCGGCCAGCTGGGCATGTTCCAGTTCGAAGGCGTCAACACTACCAGCGTGGTGGTGGAGATCGATAATGGCGTGTTGAACCTGCTGCCCACCAAGCCGCGCAATGGCGGCGGGTCGGGCGAGGTGACGGGCAAGCGGACTGGCAAGTCCTTCCTGATCCCGCACATCCCGCATGAAGGCAAGATCATGCCGGATGAGGTGCAGGGCGTGCGCCAGTTCGGCACCGTCGATCAGCTGGAAACGGTGGCGAATGTCACCAATCGCAAGCTGATGAATATGGCGAACAAGCATTATCAGACCTGGGAATTCCACCGGGCCGGTGCGGTCTCTGGCGTGGTGCTGGATGCGGACGGGTCGACCCTGTTCAACTGGTTCACCGAATTCGGGGTGACCCAGCAGGCGGTCGATTTCGTGTTGGGTACCGACGCCACCGACGTGCAGACCAAGTGCTTCGATGTTTCGCGCGTCGTCGAAGACAATCTGCTGGGCGACCGCATGGATTATGTCCATTGCCTGGCCAGCCAGACCTGGTTCGACAAGCTGATCAAGCATCCCAAGGTGCGTGATGCCTGGCAGTTTCATGCCATGGTCATGGCCAAGGGTGCGTCCGAGAACGGGAAGGCGAACGACCCCCGCAAAGGGTTCTGGTTTGGTGGCATCCTGTTCGAGGAATATCGCGGGCGGGCCACGGTGCAGAACGCGGACGGTACCACCACGACGCGGAAGTTCATCGTGGAGGGCGATGCCCGTTTCTTCCCGGTCGGCACCACGGAAACCTTCCGCCACTGGGGTGCCCCGGCCAATTGGATGGAAACGGTCAACACCCTGGGCATCGAAATGTACGCCAAGGCGACGGTCGACCCGCGCGGCCGTTGGGTCGATCTGGATTCCGAATCCAACCCGCTGCTGATGTGCATGCGCCCGGGCGTGCTGGTGCGCGGGCATTCGTCGAACTGATCGCCCGCGACCGACGGGGGATGCGATGCGGCCCCGGGCAATCCCCGGGGCCGTTGCTTTTTGGGCTGAAAGGATCAATCCCATGCATGTGATCAAGACGCTGGCGCCACTGTCATTCCCGGAGAATAAGCGCGGTGATATCCGCAATGTACCGGAGGGGCGCCGGATCGGCGTGCCAGACCCGTTGCCGCTGGATGTGGCGGAACAGGCTGTGGCCGATGGCCGCGCGGAATGGGTGGGTGCTGCGCCCGGCGCCGCTTCCCCGCCCGCTGCCCCGACAGAGGAACAGGTGGCGGGGGCAATTGCCCAGGCCCTGGCCCAGGGCGAATGGGACCCGGCCGATCTGGGCAAGGATGGTGTTGTGAACCTGAAGCCGCTCGCGGCCCGCGTTTCGAACATTCTGGGTGTGCCCGTGCGGGTTACCGCAGCGGATCGGGATGCCATTCTCGCCCAGCAGGCGAAGTCCGGTGCGGGCGAGGGTGACGGCAAAGGCAGTCTGGTCTGATGGCGGTCTGGCGCGACAATGCCGCCCGGCTGCATCGCGCCGGACGGCGGGCCTTTGGCGAGGATGCCAGCCTGACACCCGGCCTGGGCCGACCGCAGGCGGGCGTCACCATCTCGGGCTTCAGCGTCGTGTTCGACGAAGCCTATCAGCTGACAGGCGCTGCGGAAGGGCAGGGCGTAAGCGACACCGCGCCCGTGGCCGAAATCCGGCTGGGCGATCTGCCCGCCGGTGTGGTGCCCTATCGCGGCGATGGGTTGCAGGTGAAGGTTTTTGAGGTTTGGACGTCCTGGACCATCACCGATGTGCAGCCCGATGGGCATGGCATCGTGATGGCGATCCTGCGGGAGGCGTGATCGATGACCCTGCCGTCGAACCATGTCGCGCCCGATCTGGTCTGGACCGGGATCGTGCAACCCATTCTGGCGCAGCTCGCGTCCCATGCGTCCTGGCTACAGGTCGCGGGCATCGACATTCTGGATCACCCGGTCGATCCGCAGCCCGGCGATAAGGGCAATGTGATCGAGGTTTATTTGGAACAGTCGGCCGAAGATTTCGCGCATGCGGGCCACCCGATTGCGCCCGATGCGGGTTGCACGCTGGCCATCGTGGCGCGGGTGCGCGCCAAATCGGGATGGGGGGCTGCGCTGTCGGGCCTATGCGCCCGCATCCGGGCGGCGCTGTTGCAGGATCCGGGTTTCGCCCTTGGGCGCCATATCCGCCGCATTGAGCGTGGCCCCGTCTTCGATGGGTCCGGGCGGCTGGTGTCGGGCGTCGCGGCGCTGCGCGTGACGCTGGGCGGCTACATGACGGAATACCCGCCGGTGATACCGGATCAGCTGGACCTTGTGGTGGTGGATGTGGCGGCCGAAGGGCCGACCGGCACACTGCCGCATGCATCCGCCGATATCGATCTGACAGAGGAATGATCCGATGAAACTGCGCGTAATCCCCGCGCCGGGGCGGCTGGTCCGCTATCCGGCCGATGGCAGGGTATTGCCCGGAACCGGCGGCAATGTGCCCGACGATGTGTATTGGCGCCGTCGCCTGGCTGATGGGGATGTGACGCGCGAACCCGCAGATGCTGCCCCCGTGGCGGCACCCACCACCCGCAAGCGCAAGGGGTAAACAGATGGTCAGCTTCAATTCGATTCCGTCCAACATCCGCGTGCCGTTGTTTTATGCGGAGGTGGACAACAGCCAGGCATCCGCCCCCAGCTATTCCGAGCGCACGGTGCTGCTGGGCCACAAGCTGTCGGCGGGCGTGTCGGCGGCCAACGTTCCGCAGCAGGTGCCTTCGGCGGATCAGGCGGCCTATCTGTTCGGGGCCGGATCGATGCTGCACCATATGGCGCGCATCGCCCGCCAGAATGACCCGTTCGGCGAAATCTGGGCCGTCGCCGTCGCGGAACCCGATGGTGGTGTGGCTGCTGCCGCCGATATCGTGATCGCCGGCCCGGCCAGTGCGGCGGGCACCCTGCCCATCTATATCGGCAACCGGAAATACGCGGTCGCGGTTGCGTCCGGTGATACGGCGGCGGAGGTGGCAACCGCCCTGGCTGCGGCGATCCAGGCGGATTCCTACCGCCATGTCACGGCGGCGGCGGATGACGACACCGTGACCGTCACGGCCCGGCATACCGGCACGGTCGGGAATGGGTTGCGGGTGGAAGTCGCGCCGCTTGGCCTGCTGGGTGGGGAGGCTTTGCCCGCCGGCATTGCCGTAACCGTGGCCGATCTGGCCGATGGGACGGGCGTGGTCGATCTGGCCGATGCGCTGGCCGCGATTGGCGATGACCCGGCGGATTACATCGCCCTGCCCTGGACCGATACCGGCGCGCTGGATGCGATCAAGGCATTCCTGGCCGATGATGCCGGGCGCTGGGGGCCGCTGCAGCAGCTGTATGGCGGGGCGTTTGCCGCGCGCGTCGATACGCTGGGGAACCTGACCACCTTCGGCAATGCCCGCAACGATCAGCATGTATCGGTGCTGGGGCTGCGCGACTGCGCCAACCCGGTCTGGGAGGTGGCGTCGGCCTATGCCGCGCGCTGCGGTCAGTCGCTGAAGATCGACCCGGCCCGTCCGGTGCAGACCCTGGCCCTGAACGGGGTCGCGATCCGAACCGGCATGGCGCGGTTCGCGCTGGTGGAACGCAACACCCTGCTGTTTGACGGCTCATCGACCACCTATATCGGTGATGACGGCACGGTGCATATCGAACGCGCCATCACCACCTATCAGACGAATGCCTGGGGCCAGGGCGATGCCAGCTATCTGGATGTCACCACGCCCTACACCCTGGCTGCCGTGCTGCGGCGGCTGCGCTATCGCATCACCCAAAAATTCCCGCGCCACAAGCTGGCCAATGACGGCACGCCCTTCGGCGCGGGCCAGGCCATCGTCACGCCCAAGATGATCCGGGCGGAGCTGATCGCGGAGTATAAGGAGATGATGCGCCTGGGTCTGGTGGAAAACCTGGAAGCGTTCCAGGCAAGCCTGATTGTGGAACGCAACGCGACGGACCCGAACAGGATCGACGTGGTCTATGGCCCCGATCTGGTCAACCAGCTGCGCATCTTCGCGGTGCTGGCACAGTTCCGCCTGCAATACGCGGATGCGGCCTAAGTCGGCCCGACCATCCCAGCCATTTGATAGGAGGCTTCCATGCCGTTGCCGACCATTGCCGGTACCGCCTATTTCCGGACCGATCAGGGCACGATTTCGACCGATGCCGATATCGTGCTGCAGCACGCCAACCCCGCCAAGGAAGCCGTGCTGGACGCATCGGGCCGGGTGGTGGGCACCACCGATACCCACCGGGCACCGGGCATCACGGTGACCGCGATCAAGACACCTGACCTGGACCTGGCGCGTCTGCAACGGGTGCAGACCGTGACGGTCGAGCTGGCATCGGGCGAAACCTGGGTGCTGTCCAATGCCGTGCTGGCCAACCATCTGGATCAGCAGGTATCGGACGGCAAGCTGGCGCTGGCCTTCCTGGGTACCGATCTGGATAAGGTGGCGTGACCATGGCTGATATCGTCATCAAGCTGGGCAAGGCGATCACCGCGCATGGGCAGGATGTGCAGGAGTTGCGCCTGCGCGAACCGACGACCTCCGATATCCGCCAGTGCGGCTATCCCATGGCATTCGATGCCGATGGCGTGCTGCACCCGCAGGGCGCGGTGATCGCCAAATATATCGGGCGTCTGGGCAATCTGCCCGCCGCATCGGTCGATCAGCTGGCGCTGCCCGACTTCACCTCGGCCATGCAGGCCATTCTCCCTTTCTTCGGGGGTTCGGATCAGACCGCGCCCGGATCCTGAACTGGCTGAAGGCCAATCCCCCGTCCCCGGCGGAACCGAACCCTGCGGGGGAGGAACTGACCCGGCGCTGCTTCGATATTGCCTATTTCTGGCGCCTCGACCCGGCGCGGGTGATGGATATGACCCTGGCGGAACTGGTGCTGTACGAGGCGGAAACCGCGCGGATCAATGAGCGGATCGAGGCGGAGACGAAAGCGATCCAGGCCCAGGCGCGGCTGGGGCGGTGATGGCTACTTGCCGTCGCGGGGCGCGTAGCAGGGGGCTTTGGCCCCCTTTTTCTTTGACTGAAATTTGGGCGAGGTGCGAAACCGATGGCTGAACAGCGCGAGGTCAAATTCTGGTTTCGCGGCTTCGACGGTGTGTCGGGCGTGGCGCGCAATGTGGCGCGGTCGATGCGGACCAGCCTGTCCCCCATTGGGCGGCAGCTGGGCGCGGTCGGCCGGTCGGCTGGGGTGGCTGCGCGCGGTATCGGGTCCATCGTGGCGCCGCTGGGGGCGTTGGGCGGCGCGGCTGGCTTGGCATCGCTGGGCGCCATGGTCAAGGGGTTCGCCGATCTGGGCGACACATCGGCCAAGACCGCGCGGCGTATGAACCTGTCGGTCGGCGCGTTCGGGGAACTGAACTATTGGGCTGAACGCAACGGGTTGTCGACCGAGGAATGGAACGGCGCACTGAAGGCGCTGTCCGGGCGCCTGGCCAATGCAGCCGGCGGGCAGAACAAGAATTTGGCCGAGTTGCTAGGCCGGTTGGGAATCAGCCTGCGCGATGCGTCCGGCAAGGCGCGCATGACGGAAGATGTGTTGGGCGATCTGGCCCTGGCTTTTGAGAAGAATATCGATCCGTTGAAACGCAACCAGATGGCTATCGCCCTGTTTGGGGAGGATGCTGGCAACAAGCTGGTCGATGCCTTGTCGCAGGGCAAGGATGCGATGACGGCGCTGCGTGAGGAAGCGAAGGCCCTGGGCCTGTCGCTTTCCAATGAGGACGCGACGAATGCGGAGATTTTTACCGATTCCCTGACCAATCTGACCCGGTCGTTCGAAGGCGTGCGGAACGTGATCGGCGCAAAGCTGCTGCCGATGCTGACCCCGCTGATCGACAGCTTCAAGGATTGGGTGGTGGCCAACCGCGAGATCATCGCCACCAGCATCGCCGGCGCGGTCGAAAAACTGGTGCGCGCCCTGTCTGAATTCGATTGGTCGGGCTTCGGGGACACGCTGGGGCGCGTCGGGTCCGGCATTGGGTCTGTCGTGGATTTTCTGGGCGGCTGGGAAAATGCGGCAATCGCGCTGGCTGTGGTGATGAATGGATCGCTGATCGCAGCGGTTGCCGGGCTGGCGGTGCAGATGATCAAACTGGTCGGTGTGTCCGGCGGTGCCGCCATGTTCCGCGCGATGACGGCGGCGGTTTCGAATTTCGGCCTGGCGCTGCGGGCGGGCTATGGGCCGCTGAAGGCGTTCAATCTGGCGCTGAAGGCCAATCCCGTCGGCGCCGTCATCACGGCCCTGGAACTACTGATCGGTGTTGGCTGGCTGGTTTATGAGAATTGGGACAGCATCGTCGCGGGTCTGAAGAAAATCTGGGACGTGTTGCCGGGTTGGGCACAATCGGCCTTCGGTGGCATCGCGGATGTTGTCGGCGGGTTGATCGATATCGTCAGCGCGTTGTTCCAGGGCGACATGGAAGGGGCGTTGGAGGGCGGCAAACGCGTGCTGTCCGGCTATGTCCAGTTCTGGGAATCCATGTTCGGTGGATTGCTGGAAACGATTTCCGGCATTGCGGACAAGATCGGCGCCGTGATCGGCGGTGTTGCCGGCGCCTTCGATAAGGCGGCCGGGTGGCTGGGGCTGGGTAGCGGATCGACTGCGGTCGTTCCGGGCGAAGACGGCATGGCCCCCGGCATGGCGCCGTCCGGGTCGGGCGTGCTGGCTGGGGCGGTGCAGTCCGGCGCGGTCGGTAATGCCGGTTCCGGGCCGGGGAATGTCTCGGTCGAAAACAAGATCGTGGGCAGGGTCGACAGTATCGACACCACGGTTACCGCGCCCAATCAGACGGATCGCACGCTGGGCTTCGGTCTGGCGGGCGCTATGCCGTAAGGGGGAATCCCATGTCCTGGAAAGATCGGCTGCGCCCGGCATCGTTCCGGGGCGTGGTGTTTCATGCCGATGCGGCGGAATATGAATTTGGGCGCCGTGCGGTGGTGCATGACCTGCCGCTGCGCGATGGCGGAATTCCTGAGGATCTGGGTGCTGCGCCGCGTGCATTCCGGCTGACCGGTTTTGTACTGGGCCAGGATTACGATCAGGCGCGCGATGCGCTGATCGCGGCCCTGATGCAGGAAGGGCCGGGTGCACTGGTGCATCCTTGGCGCGGGGAAATCCGGGTGCAGCCTGGGCGCGTCAGGATGCAGGAATCGCGCGGCGAAGGCGGCATCGCGCGGTTTGACATGGAATTCTTCGAAGCGCCGCTTCGAACCGTGGCGCCAGTATCCACGGTCGCGACCGATGCGGCGGTTAACCAATCGGCCAAGGGTGTCGATCAGGCAACGGCGAGCGCGTTCGCGGGGGAGTACAATCCGGACGGTCTGCCCGCCTATGCCGCCGATGGCAGCGCGAACGCCGTGCGCAGGGCAACCGTGATCGCCAATTCCGTTGGCGCGGCGGTGACGGCTGATCGGTGGCTGAAGGCACAGGCGGGTCTAGCGCCGCTGGCGGATCAGGTCGCGGCCGGTATCGGTGCTGCGCATATCCTGTCGGTCGTGACGGGCCTGTATGGGGCGATGCTGTCGGCGATATCGCCGGGAATCCTGGCGCGCGATCTGGCGCCGATGTCCGGGCTGACCTATCTGTCCGCGCCGTCCCCAACCCCGGTCTATGCCCGCATGGAACGGCAGGGCGCGCTGCTGTCGGCCCTGTTTCGGCAGGGGGCGTTGACCACACGGGCGCGCGCCAATGCTGCGTTGACCTATCCCAGCTTCGACGCGGCAGAGGAAGCGCGCGCGGCGCTGGTGACCGATATCGCGGTGGAACGGCGGGCGGCGGCCGATCTGGGCCATGACGATGTCTATCGTGCGCTGGGCGGGCTGCAGGCCAGTGTGACGCGCGACAGCCGCACCCGGTCGCGCGATCTGGCGCGGCTGGTGGATTACGATGTGGGGCCGGGTCCGGCGCTGGTTATCGCACATCGGCTGTGGCGCGATGCCAGGCGGGCTGACGATCTGGGCCAGGGTGCGGCGGTGTGGCATCCGGCATTCCTTCCCGGCCGGGGCCGGGCGCTATCGGCATAGGTGCTGTCATGACCGGGTCACTCGTGCTGCGCATCGACGGGCGGGATTATGAAACCTGGCTGTCGGCATCGGTGGATCGCGCCATGGGGCAGGAGGCGGGGCAGTTCGCGCTGTCGGTCACCGAACGCTGGCAGGCGGGGGATGAACCCTGGCCGATCCGCCCCGGGGCGCGATGTGAATTGTTCGATGCCGGCGAGCGACTGATCACCGGCTGGGTCGATTCCTATGAACCTTCGATCAGCGCCACGGATCATGCCGTTTCGGTGCGCGGTGCATCGCTGACCGTCGATCTGGCGGATTGCAGCGCGGTGGTACCGGGCGGGCAATTGTCCGGCTATTCCCTGGCCGCGATCGCCCGGCTGTTGGCGCAGCCCTTCGGGGTGTCGGTTGTGGTGGAAGCGGGCGCGTCGGCGTCGGCTGGCCAGGCCTTTCCTGTGGTGCAGATCACCCAGGGCGAGCGGGTGGCGGAGGTGCTGGGGCGGTTGGCGGCATCGCTTGGTCTGCTGTTGTGGGACAATGCCGCCGGGCAGCTGGTGATCGGGCGGGCCGGTTCGTCCCGGTCCGGTACCGTGCTGCGCATGGGGGAGAATGTGCTGCAGGCCCAGGCGACGCTAAGCCATGCCGGGCGCTATTCCGACTATATTCTGCGGTCACAGATCCCCGGCAATGATCAGGTTTTCGGGGTCGCGGCGGCGGAGGTGGAGGGCAGGGCCAGGGATACCGGCATCGGGCGATACCGCCCGCTGCTGATCGCCAATGAAAGCCCGGCTGACCCTGCCCTGGCGCGGCGCAGGGCGGCCTGGGAAGTCGCGACCCGCATGGCGAAGGGCATTTCCCTGCGCGCCACTGTGCCCGGCTGGCGCCAGGATGACGGCAGGCTGTGGGCCATCAATACGCTGGTCGCGGTCGACATGCCGATCTTGGGCCTGGGGCGGGAATTGCTGATCCTCTCCACCGGGTTCCGGCTCGATGGTGGTGGGCGGCGGACCGAGCTGGTCTTGGCCCCGCCGGAAGCGCTGACACCGGAACCATCCGACCCTGCTGTGACGGGGGCTAACGGGTCGGTGTGGTCCGGGTTGGTATCGATCAATTAGGGGGTGTCATGGCAGGCCCGATTGCACTGATCGACGCCATTCGCCGGGTGCGCAACATGATTGCGCGCGCGACCGTGGCGGCCATTCGGCAGGATCAGAAAATCCAGCGGGCCGATCTGCGCCTGCTGGCCGATGAAGCGGCCCGGAATGTCGAGCATTTCCAGCCCTATGGCTTCGCCCATCATCCGCTGCCCGGTGCGGAGGCTGTGGTGGTGTTCCCCGGCGGGGACCGTGGCCATGCCATCGTGCTTGTGGTGGAAGATCGGCGCTATCGCCTGCATGTCGCGGCGGGGGAGGTGGCGCTGTTCGATGATCAGGGTCAGGTGGTGCATGTGAAGCGCAGCGGGATTGAGATTGAGGGGCAGAACATCCTGCTGAAAACGTCCGGCGTGCTGCGCTTGGATGGGGAACATGTCGAAATCCGGGGCGGAACCTCTCTGCAACAGGAAGTGCACGGCCGGGGCCAGCGTCAAAGCCATGCCGGGGGCGTGAATTACGAAACCGACAGCTATCAGACCGGTGCGGTGGATGCCCCGGCGGTGGAACACGGGCTGGATCAGCCCGATCTGCCGTCCGCCCATCCGTCCGCCGGCGCGTGAAGGGCAAATCATGGCGGAATTGACCGGTGATATCGCACATATCTGGGACCCGGATCGTATTCGCGGCGATTGGACGGCAGGAACAGTCGGGTTGGCACAGGACCCGGGGCTGGCGACGTCCGTAATCCTGTCCCTGTTTACGGATCGGGAGGCAGAAGCGGCGGATATTCTGCCGGACGGCACCCGGAACCGGCGCGGATGGTGGGGGGATCGCGCATTTCTGGACGATGGGGCGCAGCCCTGGCTGCGCGGATCGCGGCTGTGGCTGTTGTCCCGAGAAAAATGGACCCAAGACACCGCGAACCGCGCCGTGAACTACGCGCGGGAGGCCTTGGCCTGGATGCTGGAAGACGGCGTGGCCGATGCGGTGGACGTCGTCGCGGAAATGTCGGCTGTCGGGCGCATCAATCTGATCGTCACCATCACCAAAGACGGCCGGACAGTCGGCGCGGGGCGCTATGGCCTGACTTGGGCGGCCTTGGCCGCCGCGTGAAGAGGGAGTATTAGCCATGCCGTTTACCCGCCCGACCCTGGCCGAGCTGCGCGAGGATGCGTTCCGCGCGTTCGAGGCGGAAATGCCGGATGTCGCCCTGTTGCGGCAATCCAATGTCGGGGTGATTGCCGCCGTTTTGGGCGGTATGATGCATCTGCAATACGGCTATCTGGACTGGATCGCCCGGCAGGTGATGGCCGACACGGCGGAGACGGCGTTTCTGGAACGCTGGGCCTTGATGTTCGGCCTGTCCCGCAAGCCCGCGAGTTTCGCGTCCGGGCAGATCGTGGTGACGGGTGTGACCGGAACGGTGGTGCCCAGTGGAACCCGGTTGGATCGGGCCGATGGGCAGTCGGTGGCGACCCAGGCCGAGGCGGTGGTGGCGTCCGGCACCGCGACGATAGACGTACAGGCCCTGGAATCCGGCCCGAACGCCAATGCGGCGGCTGGTGCCGCCTATGCCCTGGCTTCGGCTATTGTCGGCTTGGATGCATCCGCCACGGTTGCAGCCGGTGGGTTGACCGGGGGCGCGGCGGCGGAAGGCGACGATAGTCTGCGTTCGCGGCTGCTGGCGCGTATCCAGGCCCCGCCGCATGGGGGAAGCGTGGCCGATTATCTGGCATGGGCGCTGTCCGTGCCGGGTGTGACCAGGGCCTGGGTGTTGCCGGAATGGCTGGGCATCGGCACGGTCGGCGTTGCGATTGCGGCGGATGATGCGGAAGGTGGTCCGGCGCCCGATAGCGAGACGATCACGGCGGCGCAGGATTACATCGACACGGTGCGGCCGGTGACGGCTGCTGTCACGGTGTTCGCGCCGGAACTGCTGACAGTCAATATCACGATTGCTGGACTGTCGCCCGACACCGCCGCGACACGGGCAGCCGTGGCGGCGGAACTGGCGGCGCTGTTCCGCCGGTCCGGTGATCTGGGCAGCGTCTTTTATCGGTCCTGGATCTGGGAATCCGTGTCGCTGGCTGCGGGGGTGACCTCGCACGCCATCACGGTGCCGGCCGGTGATGTCGAACCGGAAGACAATGAACTGCCGGTGCTGGGGGCCATCACCTATGCCTGATGCCCTGTATCAAGCGGCGGCGACGGACTATGCCCGCGCGTTCCTGGCCATGCTGCCGCAGGGGCTGGCCTGGCCGCGCGATGATGATTCCGTGCTGGCCCAGGCTGCCCGCGCCATGGGGCAGGTGCTGCAGCGCCACCATACACGCGCGTTGACCCTGGTCGATGAATCCTGGCCGGTGCTCACCTTGGAACTGCTGTCGGATTGGGAACGGGTGGCAGGGCTCCCCGATCCCTGCACCGGCCCCCTGGAATCCGTGGTGCAGCGCCGCAATGCCCTGGTGGCGCGGTTGACCGCGCGGGGCGGGCAATCCCGCGCCTATTTTATCGGGCTGGCGGCCGAGCTTGGCTATCAGATCGGGATCACGGAATTCCGTCTGCACGACTGCGAGATGGATTGCGAGGCCCCGGTCTATGACGATGGATGGCTGTTCACCTGGCGCGTCGATGCCCCTGCGGTGACCGTTATCGATTCCACCAGCGAATCCCCCTGCGAAGAACCGTTGCGGGTCTGGGGCAACACCCTGCTGGAATGCCGGATCCGCGCGCACGCCCCGGCCCATACCACGGTGCTGTTCGGTTATCAGGATTAGGAGAAGGATATGCGGCTGCCCTTTAAGAACGCGTTGGCGGAGCTGCCGACACCGTCCGGCGATGGGGAGGATGGGGGGTATTTCGGGCCGGGCAATCCTGGTACCGGCCAACCCGCGACGTCTCCCGGCTACGATTGGTTTAACGATATCAGTCTGAACCTGCGCTACCTGCTGACACAGGCCGGCATCACGCCCTCGGTGCCGGGTGCGGCCTATGATCAGACAAAGCTGAAGGCGGCCATCGATGCCCTGATCGCAGAAGCTGCACCCGCCGCCCCCGCCTACGACATTCCGTTTCTGGCGGGCTACGGCAAAGGGATGGTCGGCGAGGACATCGAAGCAGAAGCGTATGGCGCCGTCCCGCTCGTCCGCGATGTGGTGTTTAGCGGGGAGGTCGCCAAAATCGCTCTTGCCCCAACCGGCGCGGCGCTGATCATGGATATTCTGGCAGACGGCGTGTCGATCTATGCCACGCCGCCGCAATTCGCGGCGGGCAGCACCGTGCTGACCCCCGGTATATTTGTCGGCGCGGTGGAGACGCTCACCTTGCCCACAGGAACCGTGGTTACATTCGATGTGCCACAGGTGGGATCGGTCATAGCTGGGCAGGGCCTGCTATTCACGCTCGTCGGCCGGGAGGCGTAACATGCTGTACGCGTCGCATAGGCAAACCTCCGCACCCGTTGGCGGGTTGCTGCCATTGTGGGACATATTAGGCCGCGCAGGCTGTCAGGCTGATGCGCTGCTGTGTCTGGATGGGGGGGATATGTTGTCCTACCCAGGATCGGGGCAGACATGGGCGGACCGTTCGGGCACGGGGTCGGATTTCGTTGTCGGGGCATCCGCGTCTGTTGAGGGCACTGACCCTGCGTTCACGGGCGGCGCGGGCGACCTCACCGCTGACACGCACTGGCAATTCGAATCCGGTGATCGGTTCGCGTGGCCATCTGCCCCCGCTGCGTGGATGTCGAGCCTGCACAAGGACAACGCGGCCTATACCGTATTGGCATTGGTCAACATCAACGGCGCGCCGTCGCTGCCTGCGGTGTTGTTCGGGACGGGCGATGTCGTCAATAACCTGACCGGCATGCTGTTTTCTGTCTCATCCGCGCGCAAATTGCACCTCGTGGTTTTTAATGGGTCCTCCACCGTGCGCCTGGTTGAGACGGACGCCGCGCTGACGGCAGGGTGGCATCTCCTTGCCGTCGCGGTTGACGAGGCGTCAACGGGGCGGTTCTGGGTCGATGGCGCGCCGGCCCCGTCCGGCGGGGTGGATGATTGGTCCGCAAGCTATCCCGGACCTTCCGCTGGTGGGTGTGCGGGCGCCCGGATTGGTACCGATGTCGGCGGCTATTACGCCATGCCCACGGGCACGTTGCTGGGTGGTGTGGCTGTGATTGATCGTCCCGTAACGCCCTTGGAGATGGGCGTGATTTGGCAATTGGCGCGCCAGCGCCTCGGGCTGTGATGGAGGTGGATATGGCGGCGCTGTATATGACGATCAATGGGTATCCTGGCGCGCGACCTGTTCGCGTCCGGCTGCTCGACGGTGGCGCGCTGGTCGGTTGCGCCCATTGGACCGATCAGCAATTGATCGATCTGGCAGGCGTCTATCCCGTGGTCGGTTTCGATCCGGCTACCCATACCGCTACGGGTGGCGGGGAATTGGTGGAGGGCAGGATTGCGCCGAATGTCGAGGCAATCCCGGCGGAGGTACTGCGTGCCCGCGCGGTGGAGCGTGTGCTGGCGGAGCGCGCGCGGCGCATGGCGCAGGGCTTTGACTATGATTTCGGCGATGCGCGCGGCGTGGTCCGAATTGGCACCGATGCGGCCGATCTGGCGGGGTGGAGCGAGGTTACCACGCTATCCAATGCGATGATCGCGCTGGGGCAGGGTTCGGCTGAAATCGAGATTTACCCGGATGCGGTGCCCGTCACGGTCACGGCGCTGGAGTGGCAGACGATTCTGGTGGCGTCCGGACAGTTCCGCCAGCCAATCTGGCTGGCCTCGTTTGTCCTGCAGTCGATGGATCCGATCCCTGCAGATGTCACGGATGACGTCTATTGGCCGGTTCCTGCGTGATCAGCGCAACCTGAAACGGGGAGAGTCCCGATGGACACGCCTGCAACGCTGGGCAATCTGTGGGCCGTAATCGGGATTTTCTCGGTTGCCCTGGTCTCTCTGGCGGGCTGGGTTTGGGTCAACCTCAAATCCAAGGCCAGCGCGACCAGCAATGAGCGGCTCTGGGCCTCCCATAACGAGCAATCACGGGAGCAATCGCGGGGGCTGACGGAATTCCGGGTCGCGGTTGCCCGGGAATATGTGACGGCCCAGCAGCTTGCCGCCATGCGCGGCGATCTGGAGCGGCATATCGACCGTCAATTCGCGGATTTGCAAAAAGCCGTCGAAACCCTGCGGGCGGATCTGCGGGAGGATCGACGCGCCCGCGCACCCGTCGCCGAATAGGGCCATCCCATCATCCCATTATCCCAGCCTCGCGAACGGCGTTCGCGGAGGCTTTCCCATTCCCCGCAAATCCGGGCGACTGTGTCGCCGCTTGCGGGGTTTCCGTCCTTTGAGGAGATCGCCCATGCAGCCCCATGGCATCCAATTCTCGTCCGCCGATATCGATATCCTGGCCCGCACCTTGTATGGCGAGGCGGAGGGGGGCGATATCGATGATGCGATTGCCATCGCCTGGGTGGTGGTCAACCGGGCCACCTTGCCTAGTTGGCCGGATCGTCCGGCGGCGGTGTGTAAACAGCCCTGGCAGTTTTCGTGCTGGAATGCGGACAACCCCAGGCTGGGCCAGATGATGGCCGCCGTCCGGAACGGTACGGATCGCTGGTTTAACCAGTGCTGGCAGGTGGCGGAGGGGGTGGCGGCCGGGGAATACCCCGACCCGACCGAGCGCGCCACGCATTACCACACGACCTATATCGCCACGCCCAAATGGGCGCGGGGTAAAACCCCCACCTATCAGACACCGGGCGGGCGGTACAATCACCTGTTTTACAACGATATCGATACGCCCCCGCCGCAATCCGCCCGCCAGGCACTGGATCAGCAGCGCCCGTTGATCAATACCCGCACCGGCCGGGGATCGGTCCTGGCTGGCGTCGCCATTACCGGCGGGCTGGCGGAGCAGGTTGCGGAGGTGTCGCAGACCGTCTCGCAAATCAGCTGGTCCGTCTCCTCCCTGCTGTCGCTCGGCCTGCCGGTATTGCTGCTGGTAGCGCTCGGTGCCGTGGTCTGGATCTGGTACGCGCGCTGCGATGACCGCAAGCGTGGGCTGCGATGATCGGCGTCCCATGCTTCGAGACGCGCGCGCCGCGCGCCCTCAGCATGAGGGAATTTGCAAGTCCCCCTCACCCTGAGGAGGGCCGATAGGCCCGTCTCGAAGGGCGAGGGGGAGTCGCGCGGCTCGGCAATCCAGGAGGGTAAAATCATGGCATGGTTGACGGCGATCCTGGCCCGCCTCGGTGGGGCGCGTGTGCTGGGCGGGCTGGTCCTGGGGCTGGGCGGGCTGTCGCTGCTGTTGGCGGGCGTACTGCACTATCGGGGCCTTCAGCGCGATCTGGCCCGCGCCCAATTATCGGTGCAGCAGCTGACCACGGATCGGGATGTGGCGGCGGCGGCGGCGGAAGCGAATGCGGATGCGGCGCGCATGTATCGCGATCAGGCCCGCCTGACGTCCCGGGTGCTGGCCCGGGATCGCGATGCCGCGCTCGCCCGCGCCGACCAATATCAACGTTTGATGCGGAGGATTCGCAATGCGGATGATGCGCCTGCTGCCCCTGTGCTGCGCGACATTATTGATGGGCTGCGCTGCCTCCGCACCCCCCGCCCCGACGGTTGTAACGCGGGTGGAGGTGGTGCGGATAGCCCCGCCCGGTGAACTGCTGACCTGTCCGGATATCCCGCAGGAGCCGTTGCGGGACGCAGCGGGCAATATCGCGCAATCCGCTATTGCCGAGTACCTCGCGCTGGTGCATCGCGCCTGGGCTGATTGTCACGGCCGGTTGGTTGCGGTGCGGGACTGGGTGGCGGGGGATTAGTGTGGGGAATACCCGTTTATCCTGGACAATTGGTCGGCACTCAGATCGGTGCAAAGCGCCAGTACGTCACCGCGATCTATTGTGACGGCCCAAACAGTTCGAAATGCGACACGGCGGGCTTCCGACGGTATGCCGTCAATCATATCTCGCACCTCAATCACACCGCGCTTTGCGATCTGTTCTGCCGATAGATTGTGCTGCAACTGGCCGATCAGGCGCATACTGCCATTATCGAGGTTTCGATAGACGGGAATAGTGTGCATGGTGTTTAGGCCCTCCGCATCCTCGGCCGTTGCCGCTTCGATTGCTGCCAGTCCGGTGCATGTAATGCGGGCCATGATCTCGACTCCCTGTTTTGGGCGGCGCCATCGCCACCCCTTGTGTGCCTAAATATAGGCACGATCTGCGAATGTGTCAACCGGCTTTCTTTGCCTGTTGATGATTATTTTCGTCCTTTAGCCCCGCCTCCATCTCTGACGCGATCTGATTGAGGGTCTGTGCCCTGGCGCGACACAGGGCCGCCAGATCGGCCCGCGCGCCATCTGGTGGCGTGCGCTCCCCGCTCGCCCAATAGCGCACGCTGCGCGGCGCTACGCCCAGGGCCTCGGACAATGGCGTCTGCCAGGATGGGCCATAGATCGCCTCCCCGACGCGGCGCATCCATTCCCGGTTGCGGTGCATATCGTCATCAAACATTGCCACGGTTGTCTCTCCTCGGTGTGGTGTCTATCGTCAGCCTGTCCGGTAGCGCCGTCAGGCTGTGCAGTGGTATCCATCGTCCTGGTTCCTGGCCGTCTGTGTCTGCGACCGCGATGATGGGGCGCCCGTCCTGCGTGCCATGATCCAGGACCGTCATATTTACAATTGCGGCGAACGGCAGGAGATCGAGCATCATCCTCGCCCCTATGGGGATGGCGACCGCAACGGGCACGCGCCGGGATATGCCCATAAAATGCCATGCCCCCGTCTCCGGATGCGGCACCACCAGCGGCAGTTGACGGTGACCGTCATCCCCTTCCGGAAAATCATCGGGCTCCATTCCCAGCGACAGCAGACGGTCATATAGCGAGATCACGTGTTACACCCCTGTCAATTTGATCAATGCCCGCCGCAGGGCGATGCGATAGCGTGGCTGGATAATCCATTCCCGGGCGCCCCTGTCCCATCGTGCGGTCGGAATAGCTCGTATCGCGTCGCGCAAATCGGCGCGAAAGGGGGATCGTATCGAAACCGTGCCGTCGCCCCGGGTCTGTATTGTTATCGCGTCTATCCTGGGCCACTCCAGGTCGCGCGCACGTTCAGCAGCCTCGCGACTTTCCTGGATCAGGCTGTGTAGCAGATCAAATTCGGTATAGGGCAGGCGGAATGCCCCGTTGACCCATTGTGCGCCGATCCGTTTCAGGCGCGGCACATAGGGTTTCGGGCAGGATATTTCCCAATATCCGTCGCGTGCGGCGGTAGTATAGGCGCCGTGCAATCCGTTGGGGATTGTGCCGCTCGCGATTCCTGCCCCGATCCGCTCCGCTGCCCCCTCCAGATATTGAGGCAGGATTTTAATTCGTTTGATCGAAATCGTCCAGATTGCCCGCCCGCGATGGGTGGCGCCAGCGCGGCGCGCTTCGCGGTGAATCAGGGGGGTGTTGCTGTGGTGGAGGATTTTCACCACAGCCCCCTCTTTCCCATCCAGGTCGATTACGCGGATCGTGTCCATCTCAATCGCCGAGGGGTTTCAGATCGCGGGCAGCGGCATCCACCGCCGCCAGGGCGTTCCCGAATTCCTCCAGGCTCTCGACCAGACATGCGCACCGCGCACGCGCCGACGCAACGTCGCGGATACCGAGCCACTCGATCTGACGCATGGATGCTGCCAGCTCATCCGCCACCTCGGCCAGCGCGTCCACCTCTTTCTTGATCGGCCGGCAATTGAACGCAACAACCGGAGCCATGCTTGCAAGCCCGGTGAACCACTTCGCGCAGTTCTCGAACTGCACCTGATACAGTTTTTCTTTATCGGTGCCACGGGCAGCGATGGTGTTTGCGAGGGCCACACCATAGGCATTGATCGCCTGGCTGGTCGTCAATCGGATCAGCTCGCACCCGCCGTCAAACCCGGTGTGCATTTTGGGGCGGATCGCTGCTTCGATCCACGTTGCGGCCTCATTCAGGGGGGTGTTCATTGCTTTGGTCCTTTCGACCGTTCCGGGCAGCGCCAGCGCCATCCCTTGTATGCCTAAATATAGGCACGCTTTGCGGATGTGTCAACCAGCATTTTGCATTGTTTTCTTTTGCCTGATTTGCATGATGCTTCCATGCATTGGCCCCCCGGCATCCCACCCCCCTCCGGCCCCTTGACGGGTGCGGAGATTGAACACCTCCGCCACTGGCTGTCAGGCAATGATGCCGTTGCGCCCTACGGCGCTGACCCTGCGGTGTTGCTGGCCCTGGAATTTCGGGGGCTGCTACAGCGGCGCCGGATGGCACGCCACAAATCCTCTATCTGGCGGATCACCGATGCCGGGCGTGCCGCGATGCGGGGGCTCGGCATCGTTTATGAGCCACCCGTGATCGACCATCACACCCGACCGGGCAGCAGCACCCCGCATCCGCGCAAGCCCGACTAGACCAGTGGTGGATCGAGCGTTCCCGCGTCACAGAATGTCACAAAATCCCCGGAACGCAGGGTGATTCCGTGACGTTTTTGCACCTGTTCTATGCATTAAAATCAAATAGTTATGCCGCGCACGCTGTTTTCACACGGTAGGGGTCACAGGTTCAATCCCTGTCGCGCCCACCATTGTTTTCAATGGGTTGGTCACAGCACTCATGGATCGGCAGCGCCGCATGCGTCAGGTGCTGGATGCGGGGCCTGCCGCGATCTCCCGCGCCACCTCGCCAATCAGGGTGCGCAGCCAGCGATGGGCCGCATCCTGGCGATAGCGGCTGTGCCAGGCCATCTCCACCGGAAAGGTGCCCAGATCGACAGGGGCGGGCAGTACCTTCAGGCGCGGGTCATGGGCCAGCCGGCGGCAGATCAGGTCGGGCAGGGTGGCGCAGTAATCGGTGACGGCCACCATCTCCGGCACCGCCAGGAAGCTGGTGACCGACAGGGCCACCTCCCGCTTCAGGCCCCGCTGCTCCAGCGCCTGGAACAGGCCCGCGCGCAGTCGCCCCGGCGGCAGCACATTGACATGTTTCAGGCTTTCGAATTGGTCGCGCGACAGGGTGTCGGCCACCTGCGGATGATCGGCGCGTACGATGCAGGACAGGCCTTCGTCGAACAGATGCTGCACTACCAGATTGCCCGGCGGGTCGACGATCCGGCCCAGAACCAGCGCGGTGGTGCCGGAGATGACGCCGGTCTCGGCCAGATCATTGCCATAAGGCGTCAACCGCAACCGGATGCCAGGGGCGGTGGCCCGAAGCCGGGCGACGATGGCGGGCATCAGTACGAATTCGACATAGCCATTGGGAGCCACGGTCAATAGCCGCTGCGCGCTGGCCGGGTCGAAATCCTGTTGGCCCAGCACCGCGTCATCGATCCGCGATAGGGCTTCCGCAATCACCGGGGCCAGTTCCAGCGCGATGGGGGTGGGCTGGATGCCGTAGCGTTCGCGGATGAAAAGCTGGTCCTGCAACATCAGGCGCAGCCGCGCCAGCGCGTTGGACAGGGCGGGCTGGGTGATCCCCAGGCGTTCGGCCGCGCGGGTCACGCTGCGCTCCTCCATCAGCGTGACGAAAACCGGCAGCAGGTTGAGATCATAGCGCATGAGATATGCTGCCATATGAATATCTAAAATCAAAGAAATAAAGTTATGAAATAGGTGGCCCGAGCGCATCTTCCGCCTGTCCGAACCGGACGAAACCAGGATGAATGGAGGCTGACATGGCCAAGGGTACCGTACTTCTGATTGGGTCCAATGCCACCCGGATCGAAATCCAGGGCGGTGGCTGGGGCAAGACCGGCCAGTATCTGAATGAAACCGTCGTGCCTGCCATGGCGGTGATCGATGCGGGATATGATGTGGTGCTCGCCACGCCGGATGGCACAAGGCCGGTCATCGATCCGGCTTCTGATTCGCCGCAGCATTTCGAAGGCGATGAGGAGGCTTATGCCCGGGCGCGTGCCTTCTATGACTATCACCCGTCGATGACCCGGGTGCGCAGCCTGGCCGCGGTGATCGAGGAGGGGCTGGACGATTATGTCGGGGTCTTCGTGCCGGGCGGCCAGGCCCCGGTGGTGGATCTGATGCAGGACCGGGAATTGGGCGTGATCCTGCGGCATTTCCATGATCGCGCCAGGCCCACGGCGCTGCTTTGCCACGGGCCGATGGCGGTGGTCGCGGCCATGCCGCATGCCCGTGAATTCCGGGCTTCCCTGATCGCCGGGGACGCCGCCAGGGCGCAGGAATGGGCCGAAGGCTGGCAGTATGCCGGCTATCGCATGACCGTCTTCTCCAATTCCGAGGAGAAGGTGGTGGAGGACCACATCCTGCATGCAAGGCTGCACTTCAACATGGTGGACGCGTTGCAGGCGGCCGGTGGCGAAGTGATCACCGGGGCGGTCGATTTCGAACCGCATGTGGTCGAGGATCGCGAGTTGATCACCGGTCAGAATCCGCGGTCCGACCATCCGATCGCCGCGCGCTTCGTGGCCGCGCTGGATCGGGCCTCGGTCCGGGCCTGATCCGCCATCGGTTCGGCGGGGTACGGGCGGACCGTGCCCCGCCGACGCCCTCGCTTGTGAAAGGAGTGGATATCATGACGCATACGGCGAAGATCGTTGCCATTCTGACGGCTCGGCCGGGCAAGGCGGAAGCCTTGAAGGAGTTGCTGGAAGGCATGCTTGCCCCCAGCCGGGCGGAGCCGGGCAATCTGCGCTGGGATATCTGGCAGGACAGCGTGGAGCCCACCAGTTTCCTGTTGGATGAACTGTACCGGGATCATGCGGCCGTTGCCTTCCATCGCGAGACCCCGCATTTCCGGCACTATGCTTCTCGGATCAATGAATTGGCGGACCGCACCGCGCTGGTGCTGGACCCCGTACAGGTTGGCTGAAGGAAAGGATCAGAATCATGGCTCTCAAGGACGTTCTCCCCGGCAAGCTCGGCTTCGGTGCCGCCCCGCTGGGCAACATGTTTCGCGATATTCCGGATGCCGAGGCTTTGGCGACCGTGGTGGCCGCCTGGGATGATGGCATCCGGTATTTCGACAACGCCCCCTTCTATGGGGCCGGTCTGGCGGAAATCCGGATGGGCGAGGCGCTGGCTGGCCGGCCGCGCGAGGATTATGTGATCAGCACCAAGGTCGGGCGCCTGATCCTGGATGAGGTGGAGGATGTTTCCGCCCGCGATCTGGGAGAAAAAGGCGATGTCTTCCGGCACGGCCTGCCCAACCGCATCGTCAACGACTATTCCGCCGACGCCACGCTGCGATCCATCGAAGACAGTCTGAAGCGGCTCAGGACCGACCGGATGGAAATTGTCTGGGTGCATGACGTGGCGCAGGATTTCTATGGCGATGAATGGCTGAGCGTGTTCGAGACCGCGCGCAAAGGCGCCTTTCGGACGCTGGACCGGCTGCGCGATGAAGGCGTGATCAAGGCCTGGGGGCTGGGCGTCAACCGGGTCGAGCCCATTGAATTGCTGCTGGGGCTGGAGGGGGCGCATCCCGATGGCTTCCTGCTGGCTGGCCGCTACACCTTGCTGGATCATGACCGCGCCCTGCAGCGGGTGATGCCGATGGTGGCGGAACGGGGGCTGGGAATCGTCGTGGGCGGCCCCTATAGCTCGGGCGCGCTGGTGGGCGGGCCGAATTTCGAATACGCGCCGGCCTCTCCCGCCATCAAGGCCAAGGTCGCGGCGATCAAGGCGATTGCGGAGCGATATGGTATCAGCATGAAGGCGGCCGGGCTGCAATTCTCGCTCGCCAATCCGGCGGTTGCTGCGGTGATTCCGGGGGCGAGCCAGCCCAGCCGCATCGCGGAAGACCGTGCCGCCCTGACGGAAACCATCCCGGCGGATTTCTGGCTGGAACTGCGGCAGGCCGGCCTCGTCCATCCCGAGGCCCCGCTACCGCTGGACTGAGCATCGGGGTCTGGCATGCCAGCGCTTGCGGTCTGGCACCGAAGGCGCTGGCTACAACCCCGCGATCCTGCCCCTGACCTTTGTCAGATAGGCCGCCCGGCTGCCCGGCGTGGAAAAATCCATCCGGTAATGGGCCAGGTAGAAGGTCCGGGTGCGGGTGGCGCAGAGCGCCCGCAGGCCGCGCATAATGGTTTTGCGCCCAGGCTCCCCCATCAGCTTGGACAGAAACCAGCTTGCCCCGCAGGTCGTCACCACGCCCAGAACGCGGATATGGGTCAGGCCGGAGCGGATACCCTTGCCCTTTTCCGGCATCAGGAAGGCGACATGCGGGATGAAGGCCCGGTCCAGCCAGCCTTTCAGGATCGCCGGCAGGCCATACCACCAGGTCGGATAGACGAAGATCAGCCCTTCGGCCCAGCGCAGATGGTCCAGATGCTCGGCTACCGGCGCTTCGTTGATGCCTGGTGCGTGGTAATTGCCGCGTTCATCCGCGTTCATCACCGGATCGAAGCCGATCTCGTTCAGGATCAGGCCACGGACCTCGTGCCCCTTCGCCGTCAGGGTATCCAGTACGGCGTGATAGAGGGCGCGGTTGAAGCTATCCGCCCGCGGATGGGCGTGCACGACCAGGAAACGCATGGTTTTACGCCGTCTCTTCCAGATCATCCTCGGCCTCGTCCGATACGCTCAGCGAGGGGAAGAGGTAGGTGCGCGGGGTCGAGAAATCCCAGTTCGGGTCTTCCCAGGCCACCATCTTACCGGGGTTGAGCAGCCCCTTGGGGTCCGCCTCCCTCTTGAAGGCAAGCTGCACCCGGTCGGTCATCTTCATGCCCCCTTCCTCCAGCGTATAGCGGTGGGGGTTGAAAATCGGGCAGCCCAGCGCCTCATGCTCGCGCATGATCTCCTCCAGCCGCTCCTCGGTCGTGAAGCGCACGATGGGCAGGCCGAAACAGGTAATGTCGCCGTTGAAGCGCACGAATTCCAGATGGTGGATCACCTCGTCGCCGAAATGCCGCGTGCATTTTTCCACCAGCTCCAGCTGGTTGGGAAAGGGGTAGAGCACCTGCAGATAGGTGATGCTGCGGTCGACCTTCAGCCCCTGCAAGGTGGTGTGGTTCCAGGACAGCTCATAGACCGGGGGGAAATGCGCGCCGCCATGGTCATCGTCGGACCGGTAGAGGATGGATGCGCCCCTACCGAAGGCGCGGGTAAAGGCCAGAAAGGCATCGACCGCGAAATCGGCCACCATGACCAGACAGACCGATTTGCCCGCCGGGATGAATTCGCGGAATTCGGCGAACCAGTCATGCGGCAGCGGGGCTGAGATGGGGGAGGACAGCTTCTTCGCCATCGCATCCTGGCGGGCGAAATCATTGCCGAATTTGGCGCAGCTGGGGAAGTCATCGAAGCCGATGATGAAATCGACCCAGTCATAGGCGGGGGCCAGGGGCAATTCCACCTCGGTGATCACGCCGGTGGTGCCATAGGCGTGGTTGGCCTTCTGGATGTCGTCGCCGCTCAGTTCGATGATGCGCGGCTCCGCCTCCATCGTGGCGAGCTTCAGGCGGATCACCGAACCCCGGTCGCGCAGCCCGCCATAGGTGATAGACCCCACCCCGCCCGATCCGCCGGCGATGAAACCGCCCACCGTGGCCGTGCGGTGGGTGGAAGGATGCATGCGGAATTCCTGGTTGGAGCGGGCCTTGATCTCCCGCTCCAGCTCCAGCAGCTTGCCGCCGGGCTCGCAGACCACCCGGCCCTGGCCGATCTCCTTGATCTTCGTCATCTCCGACAGGTCGAGCAGTACCCCGCCCGATAGCGGCATGGCCTGGCCGTAATTGCCGGTGCCGGTGCCGCGCGGGGTGACGGGAATGCCGCGGGCATAGCAGGCCTTCAACACCGCCAGCACATCATCTTCCGATTGCGGCTTGACGATCAGATCGGCCGAGACGCCCTTCAGCTGACGTTTCAGAATGGGTGAGTACCAATAGAAATCGCGCGATTTCTGCTTCAGCAGCGCCGGGTCGCGCTGGGTCGGAATGCTGCCCAGATCGCCGATCAGCCCGTCGATATCGTAAGTCATCGCCTTCAACCCTTCATCGCGTACAGATCGTCGAGAATGCGGAAATCCGGCGGGGTGGTGTC
>Ga0075012_10000754_pt1 | contig 33873 bp, 22 predicted proteins | sample All_14_2_FD_71474 | JGI IMG/M metagenome (GOLD analysis project Ga0075012, IMG submission 71474) | Freshwater microbial communities in response to fracking from Pennsylvania, USA - Allegheny Zone_MetaG_DW_15 | ecosystem: Environmental > Aquatic > Deep subsurface > Groundwater > Drilled...
CCCTGCTAAGGGAGTATGGGGTGTAGAGCCTCATCGAGGGTTCGAATCCCTCTCACTCCGCCAGTAAGACAAGGCTCCCACGCAAGTGGGAGCCTTTTGTCGTTCTGGGGCCCGTGTTTTCGCGGGCTGGCGGCCGGTGGCGGTTTCTCTGCCGCTCTCCATTCCGCGGCTTTTCGGGGCCCTGCGGAGGGCCATTCTCAAATGGCGGTTTTGGGCGGTGAGGCTTTGGATCAGCTGCTCCACGGCAGATGGGTGCATTTCACATCCGGACCACACCTAAACTGATGAACCACAGTACCTTCCCAACACTGCTAGGTCCAGACGTGCCGCATAGGTCTTCGCGGACTGATTCATCCAGAGTTTGCTTTACCTGCGGGAGCCCCAAGTACCGACGAACTGCCAACGGTTCCAGCGGATCGCGGTCCCGAAGATAAGAAAGGTTACTTTCTTTCGGTCACCCTTATCATCGATTCCATGACGATCAAGACATGGATGGTTGCATGGCTCGGCAAGACCGACCATGAATGCGCAGAGGGGCTCCACGGCAATGACGTTGGCCCGATCGCGACGGCGCTTCTTGGTGCGCAGAAGTACGACCGTGTTTATCTCCTGACGAACTACGACTTTGATCGCAGCAAGCGCTTCTGCAAGTGGCTTGAACAGCGGACGGGGTACCCAGCCGAAGCAGTGGATCTGTACCAGGTCGATTTGTCCAGTCCCATCGACTACGGCGAGATCTACACACAGGTCAGCAGCCATCTGAGCGGCGCTGGGTTGCCTCGGTCGGGGGTTGAACTGACCTTCCATCTCAGCCCTGGCACGCCGGCCATGGCGGCGATCTGGATCATCCTGGCCAAAACCCGCTTTCCGGCCAAGCTGATCCAGACCTCAAGGGAGCGAGGGCTTGAGTCCGTTGACTTCTTTTTTGACTTGGCCAGCGACTTCTTGCCTGAGTACCTGCGCCGTAGCGGGGAGCGGGTAGCGCGTTTGGCCAGCGCGGCCAAGACCCAAGCACCGGAGTTCAGCAAGATCATCCACCATAGCCCGCTGGTGGCTGAGCAGATCGCGCTTGCGCGCCGAATGGCTGCCTATGAAGTGCCTGTGTTGGTCTTGGGAGAGACCGGGACCGGCAAAGAACTGTTTGCTGAAGCCATTCACGCGGCAAGTCCACGGGCTGGCAAACCGTTCATCGCGGTCAACTGCGGTGCCATCCCTCCGGAGTTGGCCAACTCCGAGATCTTCGGACACAAGAAGGGGGCCTTTACCGGTGCCACGTCGGATCGAAAGGGGCACTTCCAGGAAGCCTCGGGCGGCACCCTGTTTCTGGATGAGGTCGGAGATCTGCCCCTGGATACCCAGGTTCGCTTGCTGCGTGTTCTTCAGTCAGGCGAAGTCACCCCGCTGGGTCAGTCTGGCTCCGTGAAGGTCAACACCCGGATCATCGCGGCGACGCATCGGGATCTCGGTGCGGACATTGCCGCAGGAAAGTTCCGGGAAGACCTGTTTCACCGCCTCGCGGTGGGTGTCCTTAGGCTGCCACCGTTGCGAGAGCGAGTCGGCGACATGGACACGCTGGTAGACCACTTCCTTGCGCTGATCAACGCGGATGCCCATGGGCGCCCTGAGTCGCAACATAAAGAAATTTCCTCTGATGCAAGAAAAGTTCTTTTGCAGCACCCGTGGCCTGGCAACGTTCGCGAGCTATACCACTCCCTCTTGCGAGCGGCGATCTGGTCCACAGGCAAAGAAATCGGCGTGCGTGATATCGAGTCTGCGCTCCTGCCAGTGGTGTCCAGGACGGACGCCACCGCCAAACCCCAGTTGGGGCAGGGCGTTGATCTACAAGCACTTTTGGACGACATGGCCAGGGATCTGATTGCTCAGGCCATGGTGAAGACAGGGCAGAAAAAGACCGGCGCCGCCAAGCTGCTAGGCTTCGACAACTACCAGACGCTCGGCAACTGGATGAAACGGCTGGGCGTGGATCAGCCGAAAGAAACACCCTAGGGAGGCGTGGCACGGTTTTCGCGGTTAGTTTGGCATGGAGCCCAATGCGAGAGCCGTCCCGATGTGGATGCAAGACCTGACATCGCTGAACTTTGAGCCACTGCGTCCTGTGTGGCCCGAGCTCGCCAACATGGGTGGGTATGCGGAGCACTACGCGCACACCGATCCCGAAAGCTCACTCGTCAAACTGCGCAGCTTTGCTGAGCGCTCGGTCGACCACATCTACAACAAGCTCAAACTGCAGCGGTCTCCCCAGTCCAACTTTCTGGATCTGCTCAACAACGCCAGTTTCCGCATGGTCGCGACCGACCTGCCGTTGGACAAGCTGCACTTGTTGCGCAAACTGGGCAACCGGGCGGCGCATGGTGAAGGCGTCCTGGCTGAAGACGCGCTGCGTTGTGTCCGCGAAGCCTGGCAACTGGCCCGCTGGCTGCACGTCACCTTCCTTGGTGGCCAACCCGCTGACTTCGCGGACTTCAAGATTCCTCCAGCGGAGGGTATCGACAGCAAGGCAGAGATCAAACGCAAGGCTAAGGCCCTCGCTATCGAGAACAGCCTCAAGGAGGAGCGCCTGCGTCAAGCTCTACAGGAGTTGGCTGAGCTCCGTGCTGCGGAAAGCGGGGGTCAGACAGCACCCAAAGTCGCTGCGCCCCAACCCTCTGAGGCAGAACTGGCGCGCGTGGCCCAATTTGCTGCCGCCTCAGCGCAAACGCTGCGTTTCACGGAAGACAACACCCGAAAGTGGCTGATCGACCGAGACCTGCGACTCGCTGGCTGGAACGTGCCCGAAGGCGTCGCCAGCAACGACAACGTCGGCCAGGAAGTAGAGGTGGCGTATCAGCCCACGGCCTCCGGCAAGGGCTATTGCGACTACGTGCTCTGGGACGATAACGGAAAACCCTTGGCCGTCATTGAGGCCAAGAAGACCAGCGTCGACGCGCGGGTCGGCCAAGAGCAAGCGCGCCTGTATGCCGACGGGCTGGAAAAGATGCATGGCCAACGGCCGATGATCTTCTTCACCAACGGCCACGACATCTGGGTCTGGGACGATGTGGCGGGCTACCCGCCGCGGTATGTTTACGGGTTCTATTCCAAAGACACGCTCCAATACCGGGTCGGCTTCCAGCGCAGTGAGAGGCAAGATCTTCTCCAGGCGCGTCCCGATCCGGCCATCGCCGGACGCCTCTATCAGATCGAGAGCATCACGCGGGTGGCAGAGCGCTTCTCGCAGCGCCATCGCAAGGCCCTGGTGGTGCAAGCCACCGGTACCGGCAAGACGCGGGTTGCCATATCCCTGGCCAAGCTGCTCATCGAGGCCCGCTGGGCCAAGCGCGTGCTGTTCCTGTGTGATCGCAAGGAACTGCGCAAACAGGCCAAGAACGCCTTCAATGACTTTCTGAAAGAGCCGCTGTACGTCATTGGCCAGGCCAACGACATCGGCAAGCTCGACGCCCGCATCTACATCGGCATCTACCAGGGGTTGATCAACGACTACGAGTCGTTCGATGTGGGGTTCTTTGATCTCATCATTGCCGACGAGTCGCACCGGTCGGTTTACAACCTGTACGGTGACCTCTTCAAGTACTTCGACGCCCTGCAGGTGGGTCTAACCGCCACGCCAGTCGAAATGGTCAGCCGCAGCACGTGTCAGCTCTTCGGTTGCGACTACAAGCTGCCCACGGCCAACTATCCGCTGGAACAGGCCATTGCCGACCGCAACCTGGTGCCGTTCCGGGTGGTCGCCCACACCACGAAATTCCTGCGCGACGGCATCAAGGCCGCGCACCTGAGCGACGAGCAGATTGCCCAGCTCGAAGACCAGGGCATCGACCCCAACACGCTGGACTTCGACGCGCAAGAAATTGACGACGCGGTATTCAACAAAGACACCAACCGCGTCATCCTGCGCAACCTCATGGACAGCGGCATCCGCGACGCAGACGGCCAACTGCCCGGCAAGAGCATCGTCTTTGCCCGCAACATCGACCACGCCCGCCTTCTGGCCGAACTGTTTGATGAGATGTACCCGCAGTTCGCGGGCAAGTTCTGCCGGGTCATCCATTCACAGGAGCCGCGGGCAGAAGAGTTGATCGACGACTTCAAAGGCAAACTGGACCCTCGCATTGCGATCTCGGTCGACATGATGGACACCGGCATCGACGTGCCCGAGGTGGTCAATCTGGTCTTTGCCAAGCCCGTCAAGAGCAAGGTGAAGTTCTGGCAGATGATCGGTCGCGGTACCCGCTTGTGCAAAGACCTGTTCGGTCCTGGGAAGGACAAGACCGAGTTCCTCATCTTTGACCACTGGGACAACTTCGCGTACCACGATCTCAACGTCGATGAGGTCGAGCCCAAACTTCCCAAGCCCCTTAGTCAGCGCCGCTACGAAGCTCGCATCGAGCTGGCAGCGCTCGCACTGGCGCAGTCGGACCTCCCGACCTTTGAGGTGTTGATCCGGCAGGTTCACCAAGACGCACAGGCCTTGCCCGATGGTGGCATTGCCGTGCGCGAGCGCTGGCAAGCGGTGCAACAGGCGCGAGACGCCAAGTTGCTGCACCAGTTCGCACCCGTCACACGCCAGGTGCTGTTGGAACAGGTGGCACCGCTCATGAACGCAGCCGACGTGCGTGGGCAGGGCGACGCACTCCGCTGGGACCTGCTGCTCGGCAAGGCCCAGACAGCTGCCGTCAAGACACCCAGCCAGCCCAACCCCTGCAAGGCCGACATTCTGGATTGGATCGGTCGGCTGCCACCGCATCTCAACCCCGTTCGCGCCAAGGCAGCCGTGCTGCAGACGGTGCGCTCAGATGCGTTCTGGCCGTCCCCAACCTTTGCCGCGCTGGAGTCGGTGCGCGAGTCCTTGCGGGACGTGATTCACCTGGCCGAGGCGCCCGTCACCCCGCCGCCGCCGATGGTCACGCGCCTGGATGTGCGCGAGGACCCGGGCGAGTACCAGGTGCAAGTGCGCCCGACCAACATCAAGTCGGTGGACTTCGGTATCTACCGCAAGGCCGTGCAGGCGGCACTGGAGCCTTTGTTTGAGACCGACCCTGTGCTCCTCAAGATCCGGCGTGGCGAGGCTGTGACGCATGAAGAGCTGGACCGTCTCAACAGCCTGCTGCACACCCGCAACCCGAGCGTGGACCTGCAGACCTTGCGCGAGTTCTTCCCCGAAACCGCTGTTCCCTTGGGCAACATCCTGCGGAGCATCGTCGGACACGACCACACTGTCGTGGAGCAGCGCTTCACTGCCTTTGCCCAAGGGCATGCGCTCAACAGTACCCAGCTGCGTTTCTTGTCCATGCTTCAGCAGCACATTCGCCAATACGGCGCGCTCCACCTGGGGCAACTGTTTGAAGCGCCGTTCACCACCATCCACGCCGAAGGCCTGGGTGGTGTGTTCCCCAACGAGCGTCAACTCGACGAAGTCGTGCAACTGGTGCGCAGCTTCGGCGAACCACTGAACCCTGCTCGATCGGCGTGACCGCGCCTCGTTCGGAGCCTGCTCCTTGCAAAAAGACCTTACCCAACAGAATCAACGCATGTTTCGTGATCCCGCCGCTCTTGGCCTCGTCCCTACGCTTGAACTCAGCCGTGCTCCCAAAGGCCAGACCTTTGAATACCGGGGTGAGCACAAACGCGTCATCGAATCCGCCTGGGCGGACGCTACACGCCTGCGCAAAGTAAAAGGGCCTTGCGTCTATGTGGTGACAGATTCAGAAGGCATCATCCGCTACATCGGCAAGCACGCGGGCGCTACCCCTGTGGGCAGCCGTTGGTACCGCCGGGGTCATATCCACCACGCGTCCAGCCGCAACCACGTCATTGCTGAACTGGATGCCGGCCGCGGCCCCTGCATGTTGTGGTCTGCTGCAGTAGACGAGCTTCGCAGCCGGCTGCCAGCCACTGCGCAGCATTGGGCTGCGGCAACACTCGCTCAGGGCCTGGAGGCGGAATGGATCGCCCGTTGGCGCCCCCAACTCTGGAACCAGCGCCTCGAACCGGCTGTGGCTGGCTTCACCGATGGGCATTACATGCGGGTCGCCTGAGCGGTCCTTCTGCTCTTTCACAAGACAAACAGAACAAGAAAACCATGATCACCGGCGAACTCAAGAACCGCATCGACAGCCTCTGGACCGATTTCTGGACCGGCGGGATCACCAATCCGCTCACCGTCATCGAGCAGATCACCTTCCTCATGTACAGCCGTTTGCTGGACATGCAGGAGCGCAAGGATGAAAGGCTTTCGTCTCTAAACGGGCAGTCTTTTGCGCGCCGCTTTGGTCCCGCAGAGCAAGACTGCCGGTGGGAGACGTGGCGCCACTACGGTGCCGACGAAATGCTGCCTCATGTGCGCGACAAGGTGTTTCCGCACTTCCGTCGGCTGGCCGAGCGCAGCACGGGCACCGACAGCCACTTCGCGACCTTCATGAAGGATGCGCAGCTCATGATCCAGAAGCCCTCGCTGCTGGTGAAGGCCGTCAACGCGGTGCAAGACCTTCCACTGGAGCGTGGCGATACCAAGGGCGACCTGTACGAGTACTTGCTCAGCAAGCTCACCACCGCAGGCATCAATGGTCAGTTCCGCACGCCGCGGCACATCATCCGCCTGATGGTGGAGCTGATGCAGCCCCAACCCACCGACCGCATTTGCGACCCGTCATGCGGTACCGCCGGCTTCCTCATCGAAGCTTATGACTATCTGCTGCGCCAGCACACCAGCGAAGCTGGAAAGCACGTCGAACTCATCGATGGTGAAGAGCACACCACCTACAGCGGGGATCTGCTGGGCGCGCATCGGAAGCACGTGGACACCGACATGTTCCACGCCTACGACTTCGATACCACCATGCTGCGCATCGCCACCATGAACCTGATCATGCACGGCGTGGCCGAGCCCGACGTGCACTACCAGGACACGCTGAGTCAGAGCTTCGAAGAGCGCCACCCAAAGGGCTCCAAGGGGGCGTTCGACCTCATCCTGGCCAACCCCCCTTTCAAGGGCAGCCTGGACGAGCAAGACGTGGCGCCGGACCTGCTGCGTGTGGTCAAGACCAAGAAGACCGAGCTGCTCTTCATCGCGCTCATCCTGCGCATGCTGAAGGTCGGCGGCCGCAGTGCGACCATCGTGCCGGACGGCGTGCTGTTCGGTTCCAGCAAGGCCCATGTGCAGTTGCGCCAGCACCTGATCGAGAACAACCAGCTGGAGGCGGTGATCTCGCTGCCCTCCGGCGTGTTCAAGCCCTACGCTGGCGTATCCACGGCGATCATCATCTTTGCCAAGGGCGGCAAGACGGAGAACGTGTTCTTCTACGACGTGCAGTCGGATGGGTTCACGCTGGATGACAAGCGGACGCAGATCGGGGATGGCAAGGGGGACCTGCCGGATGTGCTGGCGAAGTATCAACAATGGTGTGAGGGCAAGATCGACCTCGAAAACCGAGCTGCGAAAGCCTTCGAGGTTTCGGTAGACGACATACGAGACCAAGGCTATGACCTGTCGATCAATCGATACCTCGTCAAACCAAAGGAGGTGCGAATCGCAGTCGACCCTCGAAAGATCCTCGGTGACCTCATCGAACTTGAGGCTGAGATCCAAAGGGACTTGATTGATCTGAACGGGATGCTGAAATGATCCAGAGCAGTTGGGTACCTCTAGAGGAAGTCATTGCGCGAAGGAACGGCTCTGTAGATCCTGCCAAGTTCCCTGACCAGGTCTTCGAGTTGCTGAGCATCCCTGCATTTGATGCAGGACGTCCGGAGGTCGTGCGAGGCCGAGACATCGGCTCAAGCAAGCAAGTAGTGCAACCAGGCGACGTACTTCTGTCCAAGATCGTCCCGCACATTCGCCGGGCATGGGTGGTAAGCCCCACGACATCGCACCGCCTCATAGCCTCTGGCGAGTGGATTGTGTTCAGAGACGAGCGCTTTCTGCCCGGCTACCTCAAGCATCTGCTTACCTCCGATGAATTCCATCGGCAGTTCATGCAGACTGTTTCTGGCGTTGGTGGGTCTCTACTACGAGCGCGCCCAGCAGAGGTCGCCAAGATTCGGGTGTCTGTACCGAGCAAGGTTGAGCAACAGCGCGTCGCCACCATCCTCGACAAGGCCGATAGCCTTAGCCGCAAGCGTCAGGAGGCCATCCGGCTGGCGGATGAGTTCCTGAGGGCTGTGTTCTACGAGAAGTTCGGTGATCCTGTCACGAACTCCAACCGGCTTCCGACAAATCGCATCGACCGACTCTGTGACGTTGCCACCGGCTCGACCCCGGCGCGCAACCGTGCGGACTACTACGACGGGCCGCACCCATGGATCAAGACTGGCGAGGTAGACACCCCACTGATCACTTCAGCGGAGGAGCACATCTCGGACACCGCCATCGCAGAAACGAACTGCAAGCTCTTTCCCGTCGGAACCCTGCTGATCGCCATGTACGGTCAAGGCAAAACACGCGGCAAGGTGGGCATGCTGGGCATCCCCGCGGCAACCAACCAAGCTTGCGCCGCCATCTTGCCCTCTCAGAAGATCAATCGTCACTTTTTGTACACGCAGCTTTCGCTCATGTATGAACACCTTCGTGCCATGGGACGGGGTGGCAATCAGGAGAACCTCAACCTGAGCATGATCAAGTCACTTGAGGTCTTGGTTCCACCTGATCATCTCGTGGATGAATTCCTGGGGGTCCGCCAGAAAGTGAGCGAGATGACAACTAAGGCGCTCCGCGCACAAGCTGAAACAGGCGCCATGTCTCAAGCCTTGGCAGCAAAGTTCTTTTCTTGATCGATAAGAAAACCACTGGAATGAGCGCTCTCATCCGAAGCATCGCACTCAAGAACTTCAAGGGCTTCTCTGATGAGGTTCGTATAGACCTTCGCCCCATCACCTTGCTCTTCGGTGCTAACAGCGCCGGCAAGAGCAGCGTGCTGCAGGCTCTGCAGTACGTACGTGAGATCCTGGAGCGGCAGAACGTCAATGCCGATCGGACCCTGCAGGGCGGCGAGGCGGTGGACCTGGGTGGCTTCCTGAATCTGGTTAATGGACGCGATCCCCAGAAGAAGGTCGAGATCGCAATTGAGATGGAGTTGGGCGCGACGTCCATCCCGGAACTAGTGCCTGATGCCTTCGAGGACTGGCAGACGAGCGACGAGCAGGTCTGGTGGATGTACGACACCCTCCAGAACATCCGCAGTGCCGTGAAGAATGTTGCCATCCGCCTGAGCATCGGGTGGAACGAGCAGCGCGAACAGCCCATCGTCCAGGGCTATGAGATCGCCACGAACGGCGAGTGGTGCCTAGCCATAGCCTCGAGTCGTGACGGACGGGATGCCCAAATGCGCATCAATCACGCGAACCCGATTTTCATGGTCGACGCGCCGGATAGCGACGCGTTGCTGGCGCAACTGGACGACTTCGTAAATCCGGACGACTTGGCAATTCCCGCCCCCGGGTCCGTTACCAATGAACGCATCAAGTCGCCAGCAACAATGTCCATCCTCGGAGCTGTGTTCGACACGGTCAAGGAGGCCGGCATGGAGCGCCCTGGTGACGGCTTGCGCTCGTGGCTCACCGGTTTCCGTGGAGCACTGCCCCGGCTGGACCAGATGCTCTTCATCCCGGCGCCGGGCGCCAAGGGCGCAGAGAACGTCTACATGGTGCGAGAGTTCACCGCGTTCCTGTCATGGCTGACCGTGGGCCCCGCCTTGCTGCTCCGCGAGCAGTTGGGGCAGATGCGTTACATCGGCCCGCTGCGGCGCATTCCGCCTCGCGGTCTGGAGGTGCCGCTCACCAAGAGTGACTCGGCATGGTCGGATGGCATGGCAGCGTGGGAAACGCTGGTCACAGGCAGCCAGGATCTGGTGGAGCGCGTGAGCGACTGGATGCTGGCGCCCGCCAAGCTTGGAACGGGCTACGCCGTTACCCGCAAGGCTTTCCAGGAGTTCGATCCGAACCACCCTGTGCCGCAGCCCATCGGCCCCATCCGCAAGCGCGCGCAGCTGGTGGACGGCGCTGGTCTGACCTTGCAGCCGCAAGATGTGGGCGTCGGCATCTCGCAGGTGCTGCCGGTTGTCGTGGCGGCTCAGGACGGCTCGGCCAGCGTGGTGTGCATCGAGCAACCCGAGCTGCACATTCACCCCGCCGTGCAGGTGGGCCTGGGCGACCTGTTCATCGACGGCGCAGTGAACCAAGGGCTGTCGTTCCTCATCGAGACGCACAGCGAGCACCTGATCCTGCGTCTGCTGCGCCGCATCCGCGAAGCCGCGGAGATGACCAGCAAGGTGATTGATCAGCCCCTATCGCCTGCTCTGATCGGTGTCTACTGCCTCAGCAAGCGCAATGGCGCGGTGACCATCGACGAGATACCGGTGACCAAGGAAGGTGACTTCGCCAAGCCCTGGCCCCAGGGCTTCTTCGACGAACGTGGCGCGGAGCTGTTCTGATGTTCAAGGAGATTGCCGTCGAGCCCGCTGCCGTGGCGACGTCTGATCTTCAGTTCCGCTACATCGTCGAGAAGTTCGGCGTCGCAGAAGGTCGCTTGATTGCCGCGTTTCCGAGCAAGTGGAAAAGGTTCGTGTACCAGGCGGCCCAGGCCAAGCTGCGTGGTACCGCCGAGCTCTCCAAGATCGAGGTCCGCTTGCGCGGCTTGACGGACGACTTCTTCTACTTCCAGGGGCGCCCAGGAGATGGATGCGCTCAGAACTGGCTTGCCGCCGCCGAAGCTGAGCATGCGCGCGTACCTTTCGACGCCATCATTTCCGCGGAAGGCAATGCTCGCGGCGCCGTTGTACCTGCCCATGAGCTGGACGCCACGCATCCCTGCATGCAGCCCAACAGGCAGTGGCATATCGTGCGCACCGCAGAGGCCATGGCCAAGTGCTGCGCTCCCTTGCTGAGCGCTGGCTCGCACATCAAGCTGATCGATCCTCATTTGGATGCGAACAACGGCAGACATCGCAGACCGCTGGTGGCATTTCTCAGATGTGTGAAGCCAGGTGCGCGGGTCGACGTGTTCTGCGGCGATGGCAAGGGCCAGGATCATCTGTGCCGCGGCATTGAGCGCGCCCTGGAGGCCGCCCGGCCGGAAGGTGTTGAAGTTCGGCTGTACCTGCGCCCGCAAGTGACCCTCCACAACAGGTACGTGCTCACGCAAGGCGGAGGCATGTTCTTCTCCACCGGTCTGGATGACCACGACGACGGCGAGAACCGGACCGATGAGGTCGGTGTCCTGGAGCCGCCCATCTGGTCTGTGCAGTGGGAGAAGTACAGCGGGGACGACCCAGTCGCCTGCTGGCGATAGCAAAACAACCAGGGAGAAGAATGAAGCCAAAGCAACGCATCAGAACGGTCGGCTCAGTCTCAAACGAATTGCTAAAGAAGTCCCGCGAGGCCGCCTTGGCGGCTGTGCAGGTCTTCAACAATCCAGCCATTACATTCAAGTCCGAGATCTTCGTCGTGATGATGGTGATCTCGTGGACCTACTTGCTCCATGCGCATTTCCGCAAGCAAGGGATCGAGTACCGCTACTTCAGGGTCGCCGGCACACGGAAACGTTTCGACAAGACGACCAAAGGCGCCTTCAAGTACTGGGAGCTCGAGCGCTGCCTGAACGACAAAGCCTCACCGGTCGACAAGGCTGCTGCGAACAATTTGCGCTTCCTGATCGGGTTGCGGCACGAGATTGAGCACCAGATGACGAACCGGCTGGACGAGCACCTGAGCGCTCGATTCCAAGCCTGCTGCCTGAACTACAACGACCTGATCAAGCGTCTCTTCGGGGACGAGTTCGGTATCGACAAGCACCTGTCATTCAGCCTTCAGTTCTCGGCAATCAACACGGATCAATGGGAAGCGCTGCATGACGCCGAGGGTTTGCCCCCGAACATCCGCGCGTTCATCAATGCCTTCGACTCTGAGCTGACCGAAGCCGAGTTCAACGACCCACGGTTCGCGTACCGCGTTCTGTTCGTTCCCAAGACAGCGAACCGCAAGGGCCAGGCGGACAAGGTGATCGAGTTCATCAAGGCCGATTCGGACTTGGCCAAGGACGTCAACAAGCACTACGCCGTCGTCAAGGAAACCGAGAAGGCCAAATACCTACCCAAGCAGGTGGTGGAGAAGATGCAGGCGAGCGGGTACCCCCGCTTCACCATGCATAGCCACACCCAACTGTGGAAGGAGCTAGACGCAAAACATGCCTCCAAAGGCTTGGGCGTCTTGGTCGTCAAGACTTGGTACTGGTATCAACCTTGGCTCGAAATCGTCGAGTCACACTGCGCCGCGAATGCGGCCCGCTACTCCTAGAAGATGCAATGGACGTTCTGTACTACTGGAAAGACTACGAGTCCGACATTCGCCAAGGCCGCATAGGCTACTTCCGCTCTGCCAACGACAAGCTCGAGGAACTGCGACAGCGATCGCCTGACGACATTTGGGTGGTGAAAACGCCGCGTGGGTGCAAGGGGCAACTGCAGTTGTTGGGGCGACTGGTGTGGTCCGACTCGCCCACAACGAAGGTGATGGCGGCTGCGGGCGAGAGCCTCATCCACTACCGGCCAGATGACCCGCGGTCTGTATGGTTTGACGAAGGGGTTGCGCATAAGCACCTTGACGAGGTGACTGCTTGGTTGCGAGTTCACTATCCCAGCAGCCTGCGAGCGAACTTCCAGGGCGGCAACGGTCAACTGGCTATCGAGCGATCCGCGTCGCTCGAGCTGCGGCGACTGTCCGCGCACTGGCTAAGCCGGCCATTTGCAGATGAAGCGGTAAAAAAACTTGTTAATGAATAAGAACTCTTGTTCAGGTCAATGTAGTCGAGATCTTATGTTGTTGATTTGTATGGGTTTTCTGCCATCTTTCGCCCTGGCATGACTCTCGCGGAGAGTCAGGCATCGACAACCTTCTGAGTGGAACCATGAACGACATCATCTGCCCGCATTGCGGCAAAGCCTTCAAGATTGACGATGCGGGATACGCCGACATCCTCAAGCAGGTGCGCGACAGCGACTTCGAACACCAGTTGCACGAGCGCCTGGAGCTGGCTGAACGCGATAAGCAATCTGCTGTGCAACTGGCCCGTGCCCAGATGACTGCCGAGCTGCAGAAGCAGACGGCCGCTCGTGAATCCGAAATCCAAGCGCTCAAGTCCCAACTGCAAGCCGAGGAAGTGGCCCGGCAACTGGCCGTGACGCAGGCATTGACTGGTGTGGAAAAGCAGCGCGACGCTTTGGCGAGTGAGCTCGAGCGCGCCCGGCAGGAAAGCCTTTCGGCGAAGCAGATGGCCGAAGACAAGCTGGATCACGAGCTTCAGAAAGCTGCCGCCGAGAAGGACGCACAGATCCAGGCCCTCAAAGCCCGACTGGATGCCGCTGAATTGACGCAGACGCTGGCCATCAACGAGGCGCGCAGCGCGGTGGAGAAGGAGCGGGATGAACTGCGCAGTAGTCTGGAGCGCGCACGCCTGGAAAAGCAGCTGGCCGAGCAATCTCTCAGAGACCGTTATGAGGTTCAGATCAAGGACCGTGACGACGCCATTGAGCGGTTGCGCGACATGAAGGCGCGGCTTTCCACCAAGATGGTGGGTGAAACCCTGGAGCAGCACTGCGAGACCGAATTCAATCGCATCCGGGCGACTGCCTTCCCTCGCGCCTACTTCGAGAAAGACAACGACGCCAGCAGTGGCAGCAAGGGCGACTACATCTTCCGCGACACGGACGAGGGAGGCATCGAGATCGTCTCGATCATGTTCGAGATGAAGAACGAGAGCGACACCACGGCGACCAAGAAGCGCAATGAGGATTTCCTGAAAGAGCTGGATCGGGACCGCGTCGAAAAGGGCTGCGAATACGCGGTGCTAGTGTCACTGCTGGAACCCGAGAGCGAGCTGTACAACACCGGCATCGTGGATGTCTTCCATCGCTACCCCAAGATGTACGTGGTGCGTCCGCAGTTCTTCATCCCCATCATCACGTTGCTGCGCAATGCGGCCCTGAACTCTCTGAAGTACAAGACCGAGCTCTCTCTTGTGAAGACCCAGAACATCGACATCACGAACTTCGAGAATCAGCTCGACAGCTTCAAGGATGCCTTTGCCAAAAACTACGACTTGGCCTCCCGGCGCTTCCAGACCGCGATCGACGAGATCGACAAGTCCATCGATCACCTGCAAAAGACCAAGGACGCCCTGCTGGGTGCCGATCGCAATCTCCGCTTGGCCAACGACAAGGCGCAGGACGTGACCATCAAGAAGCTGACCAAGGGCAACCCAACCATGGCGGCGAAGTTTGCGGAACTCAAGAATTCCGATGCCACTCGCACGGACTGATGGGGCGGCCTGACCTGTCCGGATGCATGAGTCAGATGATTCAAGGCGTTGCTCACCTTTGAGAGACGTTGTTCGCCGACAGGGGTGCCTCATGTCTGGAGTCGCATCTTTTGCAAAGGTGACTTCGCGATGAAGAGGAGGGTGTACATCTGCTTACACTGTCATGTTGGCCATCGCATTTCAAGATTGAGAAGCCACCAGGGAGGCAAGACTTGCAGGTAGTCAAAGATTGGTTCCATGCGTTTTTGCGGGCACGCGGCATGGACAAGGCCAATGGCCAGATGCTCTTCAGATACCGAGCCACACAAGCCGAGTATCAAGAACTCAAAGCGATTTTTTCTGCACGCTTTGAGGCTTTGGCTGGCACGCCATGGCGATTTGAGTCCAACGCGGAGTCTGCGTTGTTCGTCCTGTACGCTTCTGAGTGGTGGCGACGCGAGTACGCCGGGGGAGCTTGGCGATGGACCAGCATCTTCGAGTCGCTCACAAAAGGCCCCTACCGAGTTGATCCGCTTGATCGATCGGTGATCGTAGAACTGGGACTTCGTGTCTGGGGTCATCGACCGAGCGATGACGGACACCGTTACCTCGGAGCCATCGTCGCTCATGGCGGACTGCCGCTGCAGTTGCTGGCCCGTAGAGATGGGGTGATTTCGCGCCTTCTGTTGAGCGCCACACGTAAGGCCCAGTTGCTGAGTTGGGGCGAGCAGCAACTGGTCGGGTACTTCGAGAGCCATCGTGAAGATATGGTTCAGCACGTTCGGATCGCAGAGATGTACCGACTGCTGTCCGAGATGGTGTTGACCGTCTTGACGCTGCGGGGGGAATACAAGCTCGCGGGGGTGGGCAACCCTGTGGCGGTTTTGGAGCAGATGGAGCCCAAATGGCGGGAGCGTTTTCCCATCGCGGTAGACGACCAGTCTGTTGATCCATTGTTGGTGGGGTTGGTGCGTGAGGTATCACGCCAAGTCAAAACGGTTACGGCGTACCCGGTCTCTGTCTTGCGTACCCTTGTGAAGTTGGCCGAAGCGGACAGCTATGCGCTGTCAATGTCCGTGAGCATGCCGAGCACCATTTCGGTAGATGCACTGGCCTCTGTAATGCAAGTTGCGCCTTCCAAGGTCCCTCAGTCATTTGTTCTGGAGATGGCGGGAGACCAGCGCTTGCCGTTAGGGCAGGGACGGCAGTTGCTGGGGGCGCAGTCCAGCACGGTGTTGCTTTCTGGGCGCACGAGACGCTTTCTGGGCAAAGAGGCGTGCCAGGAGGTGTTGCTTGCCTTGCGCAGCGTGGGTGCTGATGTGGTCTCACCCGCTTCAGTGCCAGGCGGCGAAGCGATGGACGACTCCGCACCTTGGATCTTTGATTCGGTGGAGGGGGTGCTAACTTTGGTGGGGGTCGGTTCCTGCAAGGTTGCCAATGCATCGGCGTATGTTCTGGCACCCGACCACTTCAGGCTTGTTCCGGTCGACGGCGCAACCGTCGAACTGATCGGACTTGTGGAAGAACTGCCTGAGCCTCGGTGGATGCACAAGGTTGAAGGCCGAGTGTCGGTTGTTGCCGACGACGACGGGTACACCGTACAAACTCACGCGCCCAAAGGAGTGGAAGAACAGTTCGTATGGAAGGGCAACCGGCTCTGGTGTCATTCTTCTCCATTCCCGGTCTATCAGGGTGTGCCCCGTCTGTACCGGTTGGACGAAGAGGGGCAGCCGCTTCCGATAGCCGACAAGGACATTGAATGGGTGCAGGCGGCTCGCAAAGGTGAGCGCTTGTTGAACGTCAAAGCCCATCGCGGTCCTGTCGACGCATGGTGGCTGGTCGACGGCAAGCGTCAGAGGCGATTTCGCATGGCTGTTGTCGCACCCGACGCTCACATTGCCTTCAAGTCTGGCGACTCGGAGTGTGAAGGCAGCGTCGAGCTTCACGGTTGGGGTGTCACTGCTCTGCACGCCTGCTCTGCGTTGTCACCGGTCTTTGCGCGGCATGAAGCGGCCGCCAAGTTGGCCATGAAGGCAAACGGGCAACCGCCCGCAAACGTCACGGTGACAGCCGAATGGTCACCAGCGCTGCCGGTATTGCATGTGGATTTGCCGTTTCCCGCCACAGGGGGGCGTTTTGCCCAGTCGGACGGATGCGTATTGCCGAACGCGACCACGCTGACGCTGAAGCGTGCGCACGACGTGCACGTTCAGGTGTTCGATCGAAACCCGAGTGCGCCCAAGCGCTATCGGCTCGAACTGCAGTTGTCCGGCGAAAGCCAGGGCAACCGAATGCGACGTGCAGAGATTGCGGTTCCCTTGGACAGAAATGGTGTTGGTGATCTCAGGTTCTTTGAGATCGAATCGACTTTGAACGGACTGTTCTGCCAAAGCGACCATCTTGATGCCTGCCTGGAGGTCAACTTGGTTGCGGGATCAGCGACCATCAGAACCTTGCGCATCAACCGGTACGACGTTGAGCTAGAGAGAGAGCAGCAGTCCTTGGCCTTGCTGGATTCGCAGCTGGCCAATGTGTCGGTCGATCAGTTGGAAGGCATCGTTCTGCATGCTATCCCCCTTCTTGAAAGCACCATCGAGCCACAGGTTCTTGAGCAACTGCAGTCGGGTGAACAGCCCGTGGGGCGTTGGAGCATGGTTGACTTGCCGGCAGGACACAGCCCTTGGCTTGTATACCCGAGCCAGATGTCATCGTTGTTGGTAAGACCGACGCTTTGGTCGACGTCTGCCTTTGACCGACTCGGGACGTTGCAGGCGCTTGGCGATGGCGCGTGTCCATTGTCCAGAGCGATGAGCTCTTCTACTCCACATGACCGAGAACGAGATTTGATCAAGGTCGTGGCGGCCATGACGGAAGACATGGATCACGCCTCATGGAAGCTGGTTTTTCATCATTACAAGCACCTCAAACACCTCCCATTGAGCACCCTGGACTATTGGCGGGTGATCGGGCGTAGCCAAGAGGCGAGCCTCGCGGCAGCACTCAAATTCCCTACCGATATCCACGAGCTGATCTCGCGCATGAGAGACGAGCTGGGCGTGATGTGGGAATTCACGTCGCGAGCGACTTTGCAGAAGGCACACGAAAGCCTGTCTGCGTCTTTGTTGAAGCAGCTCGGAGGAGCTGGAAGCCAGGGCGTGGTAGAAAAAGTCGTAGATGACATCTTCGGCAAGATCGGCACAGTGTCTGAAGCCCTGGCAGTTCAGATCGATTGCGCACTTTTTGAGAAGACCGGGAGACGAACCCCGCGTTTCGAGCAATCGGTAGCAAGGTTCGCTTCCGCTCCTGAAGCCTTGCTGCAGCAGCACTGGCAAGGTGAAGACTCCCACCTGCAGCGTGTCTTGTTGCGAAGTCACGCGGATGAAAAGGTCTGGCCGTACTTCAAGCTGTGGGAAGAGCTCGTGGAAGCCATCACAGAGTACTGTGAGCCACGTTACGTCGATTTCATTCGTGCCCTAGGCCGGCAACTGCTATGGGTCCCGCAGGTCCCGCCAGGCAGTCCACCGGTATACGCCAAGTTCGATGTCGCTAATGCGCCGCTGCTCACCGGTTTCCTCGTTCAGGCTTGCGATGCCGGGCGATGGCTCCAGTCAAATGATCACATGGCTGCGCTGCGTCAGATCAAAGCGTTTGACCCCATCTGGTTTGAGACCGGGCTTCAACTTGGTGCTCTGCTCGCGATGAAGGCCCAGCAGAAAAGCACGGCGGCGCGTCGGTCCCGATAAGTCCATTTGTGAGTTTGCATGAGTGATCCTTCGATGATCACTTCACCCAAAGAAACCATGAAACCTGAGTTTTTTTCGTCGCTGCTGCCTGAGTTGAGTACCCGTGCGTCACGTGCGACCGTGGGTATCTTGGGGTTCTCGAATGAGCCTTTGCGGCGTCACTTGTTGTCGTTGTTTTCGAGGGGCTTTGGAGAGGCCGGCTGCTTTCTGGCAGACCCGGTGTTTGAAGCCACCTTCGGCTGGAAGACCGCCGACGAAAAAATGTCGCAGCTGTCCGGCAAGCTGTTGCATCCTGAGGTTGTCAGGAGCATGGACAAGCCGTGGGGAGACTCGGCCAAGGACTACCGGTTTCCTGCAGATGGCAAACCCTATGCCCACCAGTTAGCAGCCTGGAAAGCCCTGCTCGGGCCAGGTTGCCAATCCGTCGTGGTGACCAGCGGAACGGGCTCGGGCAAGACGGAGTGTTTCATGGTGCCGGTGCTCAGCAGCATTGCTCAGAGCAAGACGGGGGGAGACAAGGGGAGCGGCGTGCAGGCCATATTCTTGTACCCGCTCAACGCGCTGATCCAGTCCCAGCGCGAACGCTTGAGGGCCTGGACTGGACCTTTCGGTGGAGACATCCGCTTCTGTCTCTACAACGGGATGACGCCGGAAGAGGCCAAAGCGGATCGGTATCGCGAAGCGCCGAATGAGGTGCATGACCGTACCGTCTTGCGAACAAGACCGCCAGAGATCTTGGTCACGAACCCGACCATGTTGGAATACATGCTGGTGCGGGCGCAGGACGCTCCCATCTTGGACAAATCCAAAGGCAAGTTGCGCTGGATTGTTCTGGATGAGGCCCACAACTACATCGGCTCACAGGCGGCGGAGTTGGCCCTGTTGCTCAGGCGAGTACTGCATGCTTTTGGTACCTCTGCCGACCAGGTTCACTTTGTGGCGACTTCAGCCACGATAGGCGCAGGTGATGAAGAGGCCCGACGGCAGCTGCAAGAATTCCTCTCCAGTCTGGCTGGGGTCAGTGCGGACCGTGTGACAGTGGTTTACGGGGAAAGATCCATTCCCGAGCTGGAGGCTGTGGGTGAGCTGAGCGCCTCAGTCCCGACCATCGTAGATTTACAGCAGCAGAGTGAAGACTCCGCGGGGCTGTACAAACGGCTGACAACGCATCCGGTTGCGAGGAGACTTCGAGCACTCTTTGTGCCTGCCCAGAGTGGTCAGAGCTTTCAGCCCCTCTCTGCGGTGCGGCAGGCTCTTGAGTTGGCCAAAGTTGAGGCAAGTGAGTCTCATGCACTTCAGTGGCTCGACGTTCTGACCCGAGCGGTGGCTGGCGATGGGCGTGCTGCCCGGGCGTTCCTACCGCTTCGCATGCACGCTTTTCACAACACGTTAAACGGTATGTGGGCGTGTGCGCACGCTCAGTGCACGGCCAAGCGGCAAACAGAGTTGGATGACCCGGAATGGGCCTTTGGCGCGGTGTACACCGATGAGAGAAGGCACTGTGTTTGTGGTGCTCCCGTGTATCCACTGATTTCGTGCAACGACTGCAATCAGACATTCCTGAGTGCTGATCTGGTAAGTACTGGAACCAGTCAGCGCCTGGTGGCCCCGGTTGAGGATGAGCCAGACGAGTTCTTGCTGGACCGAGATCTGGCAGAGAGCGAAGAAGAAGCTGGTTCGGAGGCGGAGGCTGATGCAGCGCCAGCTCTTTCTGCGCGAACGCGTGTTTTGATTGTCAACGGGCACTCCTCCAGAGCACCGTTGCATTTAAAGCACGACACGCTGGAACTGGCTCATGAAACGGTAGAAAACTCGATCCCAATCTGGATACAGGATGTCTCGATTGACGATGACGGTGGCTTAGTCCTCCGGTGCCCAGAGTGCGAGGGGCGTGAAACCCCTTCTCGTCAGTTTAGAAGGCCCAGACTCGGGGCTCCCTTTTACCTAGGGAACGTGATCCCAACGTTGCTCGAGTATTGCCCTGACGGTGAGACGCCTCTGGACATGCCTCGTCGAGGGCGGCGAATGATCACCTTCACTGACAGCCGGCAGGGGACTGCGCGCATCGCAGCGAAGCTGCAGCAAGACGCGGAGCGGAATGCGCTGCGTGCAGCTGTCTACCGCAAGCTGGTGTCCGATACGGCAGCATCTGGAGGGGAAAGAGGCAAACTACGGACGGAGATCGACCAGTTTCGAGCGCACTTACCCGAAGATGGAAACCCGCTGTACCAAATCCTCTTGACACAGATCCACGAGAGAGAGACACGACTCGCTGAGCTCAGTTCAGGCAAGGCAGTCAATCACGAAGACATGGTGAGCTGGCTATCGTCCCAATCAGCAGACATCAGTCGGTGGATGCATGCGAACTATGCAGAGTCAGACGAAGCGTTCAAGGGCAACAAAGGACCTGAACTGCTGGCGCGCATCCTTTTGTGTCGTGAGTTCGGACGCCGCCCTAAACGGCAGAACAGTCTGGAGACCTTGGGGCTGGTATCGGTACAGTACCCCAAGCTGGCTTTGGTTACGACGCGTCGAGTAGCCGTGGAGCAAGCTGGTCTCACCATAGAAGAGTGGCGTTCGTTTTTAAAGATTGTTTTGGACTTTTTTGTTCGAGAGCATTGGGCCATCCAGTTGCCTTCGAACTGGCAGCGGTGGGGTGCACAGCGTGTTCCTGCAAAACAGATCCTCCCCCCAACTTCAATAGAAAAGGGGACTCGCAAGTTTGTCAAGTGGCCGAGGGCTCTCAAGACAAAAAGGACCAACCTCCTTGTTCGGCTGCTCGCGTATGTGGTTAAAGCTGATCCGATGTCGGATATTGGGCGTAGTCGCATTGACGCGTTGCTGCTTGCCGCATGGGAGGACTTGACCTTGACCACGGGGCTGTTGCAGATCGGCGCTGAACAAGGTCGTTATCTGGATCTGGCCGATATTGCTTATCAAAACATCACGCAAGCTTGGGTGTGCCCGGTAACACGACGGGTACTAGATGTGACGTTGCGTGGCATCACTCCCTACCTGCCAGAGACTGCCCTTCATGATGGCGTGATCATGTGCCGGCCGATCAACGTACCGGTCTGTGACGTGATTGCGAGGGACTTCGCGAATGACGATGAGCGTGTCGAGGCCGCGCGGGCATGGGTGCGGAACCACCCTGCATTGGAGGGTTCTCGGGTTGAGGGCGTGTGGTCTGACCTGAATGAGCGAATCATTGAAGGCGCTGGCTTTTTCCGTGCGGTAGAACATTCCGCACAACAGAGCGGTAGCCGTCTTGAACAGTACGAAAGCATGTTCAAGAAAGGGCTGATCAACCTGATGAGCTGCTCGACCACGATGGAAATGGGCGTAGACATCGGTGGCATCAACATGGTGGCGATGAACAACGTGCCTCCTCATCCAGCCAACTACCTGCAGCGAGCGGGGCGTGCCGGGCGCAGGGCTGAGACACGCTCCGTAGCACTGACGGTTTGCAAGAACAACCCTCATGACCAGCACGTGTTCCAGAACACGACTTGGCCTTTCACCACGAGGTTGAGAACACCGGGTATCTCGTTGTCCAGTCCTCTGATCGTTCAGCGACATATCAACTCCATGCTGCTCGCCGACTTCCTGCGCATTCAGAGCAAGGAAGGCAAACTCAACAAACTGACCCTTGAATGGTGGATGTTGCCCAGAGGTGATAGTCGCCAGGAGCGCTTTGTGGCATGGTGCGAGTGTTTTGATGAGGCCAAGCATCTTGACCTGCGAAAAGGCGTTCGATCCTTGACGGCACGGACCGTCTTCGAAGGCCGCGGTGTCGCTGCGCTGGTAGCCGAAGCCGGCCGTACAGTAGCCAGGCACGCGAGGGAGTGGCTTGAGGAGCTCAACGCGATCAACGCGCAGGTTTCTGAGCTCAGTGCCAAGGACGCAGACGACAAGATTCCCATGCGGGCGTTGGAGGTCCAGCTCAAGCGCTTGAAGGGCGAGTACTTGTTGCGGGAGCTGGCGACGAGTGGCGTTCTACCCGGATATGGTTTCCCAACCGACATCACGACCTTCGAAACACTCAACAAGGACTCAAGGGAGATTCAAAGGCAGCGTGACAAGTCTGACGGCGGACGTGAGGACAACAAGTTTCAGAGGCGGGAGCTTCCAAGTCGGGATACGGTGACGGCGCTGCGCGAGTACGCGCCCGGGGCGAGTGTGGTGATCGACGGGCTGGTGTACCAGTCGGCAGGTATCACGCTGAACTGGCATGCTCCTGCGACCCTAGACCAAGTTCATGAGTTGCAGAACATCCGGCAAGCTTGGCGTTGCGGGCACTGTGGCTCCAGTGGGACCTTTGTGCTGGCACAGAAGCTGGAACATTGCCCCGATTGCGGGCATGAGCTGGAACCCGGGGTGCAGCACAACCTGCAGTACTTGGAGCCAGCCGGTTTCAGTGTGGATGTCTTCGCTGAAACCCACAACGACATCACGCTGCAGGAGTACGTTCCGGTTGAGCAGCCCTGGATCACAGCCAGCGGGAGCTGGGTTCCTCTACCCAACCCCGAGTTGGGAAGATTCCGTGCGACGCCTCAGGGTTCCGTGTTTCACCACTCGTCAGGCATAGGCCGTTCTGGCTACGCACTCTGTTTGGAGTGTGGGCGTGCCGCACCCATGGGGAACGACGAAGATCCTGCTCATGGAATGCCTAAAGTCTTTCAGCGACCGCATCCTCGGTTGAGAGGTGGGAAGACTGATGGGAACTGGATGTGTGGTGGTAGTGACAACCCATTCAAGATCAAGACCGGCATCCGATTCGGCCGCGAGTACACCACGGACGTCTTGGAGGTAGTTTTGCAGGACGGTGACGGCCAGCCCTTGGTTGATTCGACAGTTGCCTTCACCTTGGCGGTTGCCTTGCGGCGAGCGATGGCGGAGAGTCTTGGGGTTGAGGAAACCGAACTGGGGTGTGACACCAAGATGCTTCGCGACGACCTCAATCGAAAGGCACGCGCTATCCAGGTGTTCGATGTTCGCTCGGCGGGCTATTCCAGCTTGGTGGCACCTGAACTGCCCACGTTGTTGCGCATGGCCAAAACCAAGCTGCAATGCGATGCGGGGTGCGACGGTGCCTGTCAGATGTGCCTGCTGACGTTCGATACGAGATACCGGTCGGACGACCTGAATCGGCAAGCAGCTTTGGATTTCTTAAGTGATGACTGGTTGGATTCACTGACTCTTGATGTCCGACATCAGTTGTTCGGTGCAGCCTCAAAGCCCGAGTTTCAGGCGGTGGATGAAGCGATATCGAGGGAGTTGAACCGTGGTGATGCCAAAAGGTTGTTCGTGTATTTGAATGGGGATCCCTCTGAATGGGATCTGCCAGCGTCACCGCTGAGGCGATTGATGCACAGGCTCTCTGTCAGAGACGACGTATCGCTGGCCCTTGTCACGTCAACGGGTGAGTTGGGGAGCTTGTCACAGGAGAATGCGGCAGTCCTTCGAGGTCTCGACGCATTGGGTGCGGTGTCCTTGTGTGTGGGCAGTCCCCCGGCTTTGGCGCGGGAAGGAAGTTGCCTTGCAACCGTGGAGCGATCAGACGGCTCCCATTCGACTTGGGCGACGACAGATAGTCTTGCCGCTGGTTGCGGTCCTCAATGGGGGCAGTTGACCGATGGCATCGTCATCGCAGCACCGACCATCGCTCCAAATTTGACGGGTGGTGCGATATCAATGCCGTCCAGCGATGTACCTGGGGTGCACTCGTTTGAGATCACTAGTGAACTGGATGGCAAAGGTGCAGGCTTTGGGGAGCGGTTCTGGAAGCTCCTGTCCCGGGGAGACCTGTCGACGCTGTTTGCTAAGGGCACTGTTCCAGTTGCGGTGGAGTATGAGGATCGATATCTGGCTACTCCGATCACTTGTGCCTTGTTGCTGGATGTGATTTCAGCGATCAAGTCCCATTTCCAGGCCGAGAACGACTGTGGTGATGTTCGCGTTCGTGTGACCACCATGGTGATTGCCGATGACAAGCCATCTCGTGGTCGAGGAGCCTGGTGGTCCGACTGGGAGCACACAGAGCAGAGGGACCGTGCGCTGGAGGCTGCGTTTGACTACAGCGGGATGTCGGCATCGGTGACATCAACCGACAAGCGAAACCTCAGCCACGGGCGCCGTCTGACGATTCACTATCAGAGTGGTGGTCAATTGGTGGTGTGGTTGGACCAAGGTTGGTCGTATTGGGCTGTGGCAAAGCATCATCGGCAAACAGCGTTGGCCGCTTTCGATACACGTCTTCCGGCTGCGGCCTTGGGAGAGATGTTGGCAGAGTTCCGTATTGATGTGCAGGGGCATGAACTGCCGACGCAGGTATTCGCTGACAAGCGTGAGACGCGATAAACACTTGCTACTTGTCTCGGTTTCTTCCGGAGACAAACCGCCTGCCTTCTGTGGTCGGTCCAATACCTAGCGGCTTGACACAATAGCGTAGTTGTAGCCATGCCGTATGTCGGAGTCGTTCGCTTGAAACCTCGAACCTCCTTGGCCGCTCAGCCTTCTACTGCACCTCCATCCACGGCGCCTTGCCCCCAATCCAGCGGAAGCGGCAGGGCCTGCGTCAGGCATTTAGCCGTCACGTCCTCCGGGTGATCGCCTGTTGCGATGGACTGGGTGATGCCGGGTACAAGTCAGGCCCGGTGCAGTAGCCGGGTGACGTAGCCCGGGCTGTCGCTCTCGCTCATGGCGATCTTTCCGGTCCCCTGGCCTTGCGGCGTCCGCAGAGTGGCAGATGGACTTGCCGTGTGAAGCCGTCGAGCACAGCAGTAGTCTGCACGGCTGTGGGTGCCACTTCAACCTCTAGACTGGCGACAGTTACTGCCACCAATCACGTGGGTGTGGGTGCCCTTGTCAACCACCGTGCTCAGAAAAACCGCATGTGCAACCTCTACGGCACTACCGACGCGCAGCACCTGCGCACCATGCTGTTCGCCAAGACGTTGTCCGCCACCGAGTGGGACATGACAGTTGCGCCTCTTAAAACGGGGGTGTTCGTCCGCCAGCATGGTGAGGCATTGGCCGGACAGTGGGGAATGATCCCTCCCGGGGCCTCCGACCGTGTGCCGCGCAGCAAGACCACAGGTCGCCCGCTGAGCACGAACAATGCTCGACGGGAGACGGTGGCGACGGCCTGGACGTTCCGGTTCCCTTGGGCGCGAGGGCAGCGCTGCCTGATCCCAGCTTGGTGGTACCAGGAACCCTATTGGGGCATCAGCCATGCCGACCTGATGACGGCGAGCCCCAAGAGCACCCCCTGGCACTTTCGCCGAGCCGACGGTGAGCCATGGGCGTTGGCGGGTCTGTGGAGCGAGTGGACCGACCTTGCGACCGGGGAGCTGGTGCCCAATTACACGATGCTCACCCAAAACTGCGATGGACATCCGGTGCTGGGTCTCATGCATCGGCCGGACAAGAATCAGCCTGCAGACAAGCAGGACAAGCGCAGCGTGGTGCCCATCGAGCGCGGGGACTGGGATGCCTGGCTACATGGCACGCTGGAACAGGCCGAGGACTTGATCAGGGTGCCGCCTGTCGAGCTGCTGGACCATGGCCCCGCCGACAGGTCCATCGCGACGCGGCTTCCTCCGGCCTAGAATCAAATCGCTGGCCGCCGTTCAGGAGGTCAGGCCCGAGGGACGTGGCAACACGGTTCATGAGGCAGGCCAGCACCCTTTCCCAGGACCTTGCCTTTCAGCGATCTCGTCCAGTGGGTCGAGATCGTCGTACATGCCAGTCAGGTCCGACGTGTGCACCAAGACCCACCAAGGCTGGGCGTGTATGGAGACCTTGGCCTTGATGCTTCCGGGGACCCTCGAAGTCAGTTCCACTCCCTTCAGCACCAGACCGTTACGGGAGATCCGGGTCACCTGAGCCTGCAGCAGGGGAGGGAGTAGGTCGCTACCGTTATTCAGAGGTTGAGCGTTCAAGGGGCGCCTGTCACCCCGCTCACTGACGGCCATGATCAGATTTCCCTCGTGCGGCTCGATCAGCCTACCTCCCATCTACAGACTCTGTTCGCCAAGAAGCGACCGATTGACGTTTCACGGCTTGGCGGCTTCGGAGGGTCCCGCTCCGGGAAGTTCGACTTCTTATTGGTCTTGACGGGCCGTTCAGCAGCGGCAATCTTGCCCTGATCGGCAGCTCGCTCTGCTAACCTGCTGCTGAACGGGCTTTGACGGCTTGAGGCTGGGGACGGACATTCGAGCCAGAAGATTGAGCTTTATCGGAGTTCCAATACCGGTCCTTCTCCAAGCAAAATCTCGAATGACCGCTGCCCGACTCAAACCAACCGGCCTCCACAAAACCCGGGACGGCTCACTTGTCCGTTCGCCGCAAACGTTAGAGCCTTGATCCAACCATGTCCGACGCACAGTACAACACCAACCTCGCAGCAGAGTTTTACGTTCTTTCCGTGTTGCATCGCCTCGGTGCAGATGCAACGCTGACACTCGGAAACAAGAAGTCGGTTGACATTGCTGTGGTCAGAAGCGCAGGCAACACAATTACGGTTGACGTTAAGGGCCTCGCTGGCACGACGTCCTGGCCAGTCGACAACGTTAAGGGCCAAAAGAACGGCCACTTTCTTGTGTTCGTGTGCTACGGCGGCAAGATCAATCACCCTGAGGTCTTGCCAGAAGTATGGGTGGTCCCCTCGTCAGCGGTGGAACCCTTTGTCTACGTCTCGCCAAAGGGGCGGCGGGTTGTGCCACGCTCTACTCTTCGCCGAGACGCAGAAAAATTCAAAGGCGCATGGAGCCTGCTGACATGAAAGGTTGTCCGCTGCAGCTTGCGTTGACACCTACCTTTGCCTCCAAGCAGTCACTCAGCCAGCAAATGCGGGTAACGGCTCCCACTGCAGAGCTGCTCTTTGATATGGCAGCATGAGGCTGAACTGAGTCACTCGGAAACTACCTTCCTGAACGGCAGGGACGAACATCCGCAGTAATTCGGTGATCAACCACTCCAGGGACCGCATTACCATCGAGACGTGACACTCGCCGATGGATGGCAACAAGCCCTGGGCGAAGGACCGGTTTCGCTCGAACCGGAGTGGCACCTCTGACTCTGTGCGGTGACTTGACATCGGGCTTTCTATGCGCCGTTCCTTTGCGGTGTTTGGCAGATCCTTCTTTCACGCTGTCACACAACGGATGGGAGCTCACAGATTAGGTTGTGCGATTCGATAAAGTAGGGGCAACTCATGCTCGTATGTTTGCACTCCGTCAAAAATACTAGATAGCCGCAGCGAAAGAGGTTGGACTGGATTGCCCCACCTTTGGCAATTATCCGCCACACACGTCCATAGCGGCTCCAAAGCTGCTGCTTTGAAGTCGAAGTATTTGTTATCTGAAGGCGCTTGCTCGGGATACGCTTTGATTGCAAGATCGGTCGAAGCATCAAGATCTCCCCCCCGTGGATCGCTCGACAAAGCATTCATTGTCCTGACTACTTCTTTGTTGTGTGCGCAATAAGTAGACTGCTGCATTCCGGCGCCGCGAAGCACTTCCCCCAGTACTCGGAACTCGATTGCCTCTAAGCGAGAAACCGCATTACGCACTCTAAGCACTTCGGATGCGATAGCGGCCCGCATGGCCGAACGTTGGGTGTACGAATACCATTGCGAGTGAGCCTGGAGGTCTTCCTTAGTGACTTTCTTGGGTAGGTACTTGTATATTGTTTCACAGCGCTCCGGATTTTTTAGCAATACGGCCTCCCACTGTCGCTGAACTGGAGATCCCTCGAAGCTTGCAAGTCTAAGCGCGAACTCAGGCCGAACCGACAAACGAATTGCGTTTACATCATAGGCAGATGCATCACCGGCCGAGTCAATCTCATTTTTCATTTGCTCCCAAATTTCAACACCTTTTCTTGCGGCTCTGTCGCGCAGGGAAATTTCCTCATCGCGCTTAATGCTGCTGTTTGCTGCTACCGCACGTGCGTGGTGATATAAGGCCGTCGCGTAACGCTCAATGAACATCAGCTGTGCACGCCGAACCCCCTGTATCAATCGGTAGTCGCTTGTGGATTGTTGACTCCAATCCACCCTACTTTGCGCCAGCTTGAGAACATCAATCAATTCCTGGGTTGAGCGAAATTTGGCCAGCGCAATTTCGGGGTTATTTCTGTCAAAAAGTGCCTTTTTGGCATCCTCATAATTTGGGATTGAGTAGCCCCCCCAAGCGCTCTCCTTAAGAGAGAGCAACTGAATCTCACGAGGCGTAAATGGGGTTAGCAGGTATGCGTCGAGTACAGACATTGCACCCATACTGAATGGTGACGAAACCTTCGATTCACACAAATGCCTTGCAGCAGGCCGATCCAATGCATCTGCGGCAACTTGTGCTGCTATAAAATAATCCAGTCGCGTCACTGCCGATTTGTGCAGTAACATTGCATAGAGTAAGTCCAGATCACGCGAACGCTGCCCAGATTTCGACATTAACGCAATTTGCGAATCGCGAATCTTTCTGCTCAAGTCTGCACTCATGGCCCGACTAGTCGTTGCGAGATCGAGGATAGACAGCGCAACTCTTGAGATCTCGTCTGTGTGTCGAACTGCTCCTGCTCGTTCAAGATATGCCGCCCAATTGACGAGCGAATGCGGATAGGAACTGCATGCAAGCTCTTCTGCAGCGTCTCCTTCGTTTGATTCTAGTGCATGAATTGCAACAAACGAAACTATTGAAAGGACGACAGTTACGGTGATAGATTGTGGAATCGAATGCTTCAGTACATAGAAGCCACCCCCAAGTGCAATCGCCAACACCACTGCCAGCACTTTTCCACCAAACGCAAATCCTGTGAATGCTTTACCTAGAGTGGCTTCTACTGTTGCCGTGGCTATTGCCTGGGCTTTGTCTAAAAAAATGTCACCCACCTTTTCAAGAGACACGCCAAGTTCTGCTGTAAGGTTTTCCAACTCTATAGCTACTGCTTCACGCTGATTGGTCAACACCTCGTCCATCAAAGACGCAATCTTCTCGCTCTTCTTGTCAGCAAGTTCATCCAACTCTTGAATAAACTCCTTGCGTTGTAAAGTCAGCTTGCGGTCCAACTCGTTAAGACTTGGGCGCAGCGTGTCCTTGAAGGCTTTTCCAGGAGCATCGCGAATCGGCTTGGTGAGGTCGGGCACTTCCAAGTCGCCAAATGGCTTTTCAAGAAAACTTGCAGCAAAGCCTCCCGCAGTGAAAAGAAAAATCGTGAGCAGCACTCCTGTTTTCAGGACAAATTCACGAGTTTTCATGAGCTACCTCGGCGAATACGATCTACGATTTTGTAGTTTATTTTGTCGCACTGCGGTGGAGTGTGCGTAACACCGATCAGGAGCGATTGATCTCTAGTATTAGGAGGAACATCGATCCACCCTGGAGACGGTTCAATTTTCACCATTACTGGGAAAGCGTTGTAGTTCTGTATGAAAACCGACTCGGCGAATGAGCACCCATTGTTCGCAAACCCCATGGGGATATACAGGGAGACAGATCCGGTTGGGATATCACTAACAGGCGTAGATGGAAGCGTAGGACTAGGCTTGCCTCCAGAAGTCTTTTGGCGGCAAAGGCATTGGCCTTCGCGTTCATAAACCTCTTGATTGGGCGAGCAGTTATTGCCACTGCATTGGCACTCACCGGTGAACCACTCGCGCGCTTTGTTCGGGTTACTGCATGGAGTACAAGCACAGGACGCGAGCAAGGAGGCCCAGCTGAGGACTAAGATCCACCGTGCGCTGCGCCAAATCTCAAGCATCTTGAACCTTTCATCAAGAAAATCCCGTGAATGAATTCAAGCGCATAACTTGCCATTTGGCAAGGTCGTGCGACCGGCCTTGGTTCTGCAGCCTGTCTGACGACCCCTGTAACCAGTCTGGTCGCGTCAGCAGCTAGGCCTTTATCTCCTCGTGGACTTGACTCATTCCCTTTCGCTGGGTTTCTTACGTGAAGTCAGCAAGTTCTTCAGGATTTTCGCCCGGCCTTCTTGTGGGTATACCTAGCCGCTTACGGATTTCGCGCGGTTCGAAGCGCCCGAGGAGCGTATCAACCGACCGATCTGCGTGGAGTTTGAATATCAGACGTAGGTCGAGAGCGAGAGTTCGCCACCGCTAGGAGCTGACATTCGACCGCGAGTTGGCGGGGCACTTGCGGTCTGCCACGCATGTTGACTGCAGGTCCCTCTATACCTGTCATTGATGCTGTCTTGCTGCCATGTGAACCGATGACAGCTTTGTGTCTGGCACCGTGAACCCGGCTCAGGGCCGCGACCGACGGCATCCGCTGGAGGCCGTGTGATAACTCTCGGGGTCCCGAGCTACAGGGGCGCGTCCAGCAGTCTGGATAGATTTTTCGGAGTGCTCGCCCCTGCGACTGACCTGAGGGGTCCTGAAGCCTGTCTCGGGCCGCAAATCAAGCTGGAAACGACTGCAATGAGCGCCTATGCACCCAGCAGGCGCATGGCCTTCATGGTCTGTTCGAAGCCCAGGATGCTGAGGACGCGTTTGAAGTTGTAAGCCAGCACGCTCAGGCTCATCTCGGTTGCCACGTTCTGGATTCCTCGGGGCAGGAAGTGATTCCAGCCCATCCAGTGCTTGAGGGTGCCGAAGACATGTTCGACGGTGCTCTTGCGCACCGTCATGGCGTTGGGCATCCGGTCCAGCCGTTGCTGGACGAGGTCCATGACTTCTTCGTGCTCCCACCGCCTGATGCGCCGATACTCGCTTGTGGTGCATTGCGCTTTCATCGAGCAGGCTGGGCAGGCGCTGGATCAATAGATGCTGATCTGTAGCCCAGCCTCTTCGCGACTGAAGCGGTGGATCGCACGCTGCCCCGCTGGGCATTGGTACTCGTCGTCGCGGGCGATGTAGATGAAGTCTGTCTTGTCGAACCGGCCCTCAGCCCTCGCATTGGAGGTCATGGGTTTGGGAACAATTGCCGCAACGCCGGCATCCTCGCAGGCCTTGAGCCCAAGGCCGCTGTAGTAACCACGGTCGGCAATGGCCTTCAACCTGCGTTTGCCCATTGCATCGCGCGCCGCCAGTGCGATCGGGCTCAGCTGGGCGCGATCACTGCCGTTGTTCGTGACCTCGTGGGCGACGATCAGATGGTTCTTGGTATCCACCGCAGCCTGCACGTTGTAGCCCACCATCGCTGTTCCCTTGGCGCTGTAGGTGGTCATGGCGCGTGCATCAGGATCCGTCTGGGAGATTTGCCGATCCGGCACTGTCTCCAACTGCGCCTTGATCACCTGCAAGCCTTGCAGACGATGGCGCATCTTCTGGATCTTGCCTTGCAGGCGATTCGTCTTGGCCTGCATCTCCGCAGGCTGCGTACGGTCTGCCGTTTCCAGGGCGTCGAGGTAGCGTTGAATGCTTTCCTCCAACTCCCGCTCGCGACGTTCAATCTTGCCTGGCGTGAAGTTGCGCTCGCGGTTGTTGACCGCTTTGAACTTGCTGCCGTCGATGGCCACCACAGCGTCGGTGAACAGCTTCAGCTCGCGGCACAGCATCACGAAGCGACGACAGACATTGCGTATGCCCTTGCCGTTGTCGCGCCGGAAGTCGGCAATCGTCTTGAAGTCGGGCGTGAGCCGGCCGGTCAGCCACATCAGCTCCACGTTCCTCTGGCATTCCCGTTCCAACCTGCGGCTGGACTGGATCCGGTTGAGGTAGCCATAGAGGTAGAGCTTCAGGAGCACCGAGGGGTGGTACGAGGGTCGGCCAGTTGAGGCCGGCTGCAACCCCTGGAACTCCAGGGCTGCCAGGTCCAACTCGTTGATGAAGGCATCCACGATTCGAACCGTGTTGTCCTCTGCGATGAAGTCATCTAGGCACTCTGGCAGCAATGTGACTTGCTGCCTCTCCTGACCTTCGATGAATCTGGACATATTGCCCTCGCTGTTCAATATGTCCACAGACTCTACCGGCTGGGTCGCACAGGTGAGAGAGGGTTTTCACACAGCCTCGCTGCAAAGGAGACACTGGTTGGCCGAAAGTCATCGCACTGAAGCTGTCTGCCGGACAGCCTCTCGTCGTTTCGCCGATGCCGATGGGAATAAGTCACGGCTACTCGCCGGCCTACTTTGGGCGCACCTTTTTTCGCAACCAGGAAACGCCAGAACCAGTAGTAGACAAAACGGAGTGAGCAGAACTCTTTAGCTGCTCCTTGGTCGGCAGCGCCGCTTGAGCAGCACCTGCCGCACTCTTCAAACCGTGTTGGATCGAGCTGCTTGCCGTCGCAGCAGCGGTGCGGACGTCTTGCGCTGACGGCATAGCCGATTGAATCCGGTCCGCTGTTCTGGAGGCGCCTTCTGCCAAGCGCGAGCCCACTGGGGTGATGGTTGCCTTTGCTTCTGCCCACCAGTTCGCAACGTTCCCATTGGGTACAGCGTGCAGCAACTCGGACACCTTGGCCAGAGCCTGCTCCTCTGCTGGGGTCAATGCTCCGGCCGATGCAAGCATCTCCCGCAGAAATCCAGAAAGATCAGCGGCAATGACTTGGTGCTTGCAGTCGGGGTTTGCGTGGAGGAAGCCGGCTAGCTCCCTCGCCATTGCTTCCACTGTGAGCTCGTGCAATCCGGGCTCGATCACCTGCAGGGCTTGGTCCACGAAATGGCGATCCAGTCCCCAGTCCTCGACAAGGTGCGTCGTGAGGAACGCCCGCTCCTTTGGGTCGATCTGCCCGTCTACCTGAGCCAGTCGAAGTGCCAGCGGTGCAATCAGATCGAACAAGGCCAGTCCCAACGCATCCAGCGGCGTGTTCAGGAAGCGGGGTATCTCGATGACCCGGCTGTCTTTCGAATTGCCCAGGAAACGATAGAGGCCATAGCAGGCGCCGCCGGAAGCAAGTGCAGCGAACGCTACCCAACCGATGGGAGTGGCTGCTGTCCCGATACCGAGCGCGCCCAGCAAGCCGGATGGGGCAAAGAATGAGGTTGCGACCAAGCTGGATTTCGCGACGGCTGCCCCTGTCCCTGCTGCGCCCAAGACATCCCACAGTTCCCGCACACGGTTGACAACGCGAAGCGATGTGTAGGCCTCCTCGCCGATCGCCAGCTTGGCCTTGAATCTCAGTGGCTCCGCGACAACCTGCTCTACGCCTTCGAGCGCTGCTGCTGCGCTCACCCGAGCAGAAACGGCGGTCATGCGGCGGCCGGCGCGAAACGAGCAGCGAATTCCTTGACGCGATCGGCCAAGTCGCCTGTCTCAAACTCCTTTACAGCGCCCCAGCTCACGCCGAGAGCCAGCGCCAGCGGAGTGAGGACGGGGCTCAGCAGTCCACCGAGCACAGGAACTATGCTGAGCAGAGCCGCCAACACGGCTGCAAGAACCACTGCAAAGCCGAGCTCCGGGAACTGCTGAATCAGCGACAGGACGAAGTCCAGAACTTTCCTGCCGATTCGGAGGACGGTATTCCCCACTTCGGTTCCGAACTTGAGGAGGTCGGCCAGCAGTGCCTTTGCGTCTGCCGACAAGCTGAGCGAGTCGATGCGCCGAAGGATTTGGGCGTCGCTACGCTCAATCGAATTCACGAAAGTGATCAGGTCAGGCGTCGCAACCAGGGTTGAGGGCGCGTTGGTCTTGCTCACAGTTTCCCCCTTACTGCATACACAGAGAAAAGAACTTCGGTCTGGATGCTACACGACCGAGTCAGGACTTCCACGTGAAAGTTGCAGCGAGCGCCGGCCTCCGCGAGGCGGGTCACCCAGCGCCCCAGCATGCGCTTCGTGCCAGCCAAAAGCCTGAAGCAGCAATGCCTGCGAAAGTACGCGCCTAGCTGGAAGCGGGCACTAGGCGAGTCGCTGACTGACAGCACCCGC
>Ga0075012_10000756_pt1 | contig 33853 bp, 25 predicted proteins | sample All_14_2_FD_71474 | JGI IMG/M metagenome (GOLD analysis project Ga0075012, IMG submission 71474) | Freshwater microbial communities in response to fracking from Pennsylvania, USA - Allegheny Zone_MetaG_DW_15 | ecosystem: Environmental > Aquatic > Deep subsurface > Groundwater > Drilled...
TTGCAGGGTCTGGCCTCTGCCAGCCTGCAGGCGGAGAAACCGGTTCTTCGTATCAAAGAATCGGGATACAGCGCCAGGTTGGGATTCTGGTCTACTGCTTCATCGCCGGAGCCAATGGCATCAAATTATGCTGCCATTGCCGCAGCAGAATCCGATAGTTGCCCGGCAAGCTGCCCGGAGCAATCCTTCGCAGCGCCGCCGACCTTTGATATAAACGGTTTGCTGCTACTGGCTGCGGTGTTCACCATTCCCCTTGCTGTGTATGTTTTAAAATGTCTGTATGATCGTGCGACAAAAGGGCAGGAAGCTCTGATCAATAACGACATCTATGGATTTATGACGGCCAGGACTCTGGCGGAAGATCGGCTTGCGCTGGTTATTCACAAATCGGGCGACCAGCCATTTTTTCTTGATGATTATAAGGATACGTTGGAGGATTTAAAGGCAAAAGCCGACAAGGGCCATTATGACGCTGCCGCGATGCAAAATCTGGCAGACGATCTGGCCGTCTGCCTGGCCGACATCGAGACGAATGCCCCTCAATGCCTGTCTTTGTGAGTCAAACCGCCGGCCCAAAACCCAGCAGATCGCTGTCATCTTCATCAGAGAACGTCAATTCGAACGTTGATGATGAAGACATAGCTGCCGGTTTGGCTTCTGGTTTGACTGCAAGTCTTGTGAACATGGTCGGTGAATACGCGATTTGCGCCATGGACGTAGGTTTAGAGAACGAGGCGTCTTTGCTGTGCGGTCTGAGCGACGGTAGAAAATGCTCGATATGTTCGAGATTTTTCAATTGAATATCCAATATCCCGTCGTAACCTGGGTGATTTGCCGCCCGAGAGCTGCCTTTGCAGGCTGACTCCAGCAGCGTTGCACTTATTTTTTTCGCCGATTCTATCGCACTGTCTCTTTGTGCCTCAGGCGCGTTTTCCGCTGCGGTCAGTAATATGTCAGCGTGGGCGCTTGCGCGTTCCAGTGCAGCCCTGGCCTGTGCTCTGTTGGCTGGAATAAGACTCTGCATGTTGCTTATCAGGGAGTTAAACATGTGTGAGCTTAACGAGGAATCCGGGTTGGCTGCTCCTTCGCTAAATATGAAGGCAAGCACTTGTTGATTGCTGAAATCAGGATTATCCAAACGGTCTCTGGTTGGCTTTCCCCGGGTTCGGTTGGTAAAGTAACCAAGAATGCCTTTGAGCTCATATTTGCCGAGTGCATCGTTAACGATTTTTGCAAATTCAGCGCGCGTCAAGCCGTTAACCCAGTGATACATGGCATCGTTTATCTGTTTGGTGCTTTGATCCGTATACAAATGCGTAAAACGAGGATTTTTCCGTGCATACACCGCAGCGGATTTCGTGTAGTGCAGCACATTAAACTGGTTGCGTTGGCAGGCATAGCTCAGGCTATGCAGGTTGCAATCCAGACGACCGATACTGTCTTTCAATACCAGGGGCATTAAATGGGTGATCAACAGGGTATTGAGTGACGTGGAGTCTTGTCCGCCAACGGCAAGAATGCGGCCCAGTTTGTCATCTCCGGTTGCCATGCTGGTTTTCAGATAGCTCAGAACGTCTTCGGCGCGTTTCCTGTCAGCAAGCGGGTTAAATTGGCTGGGTACGTAGAATGACTTAATGATAGTATTAATATAATCATTCAGCTCATCCTGGTCGGTGCGTTTGGCCCAGTCAAACAAAGCCGTCAAGGCGTCATCAACGATATCTTTGTCGGTATGTTCACGATACATCACATTGGAAATAACAGACAGTGGCTCTGAACCAGGCGCGCTATCCGTTTTTTCCCGGTGCATGTAAAAATCAAGGTTGCTTTGATAATCACTCAAAGACCGGAGTACCTTGTTAAAGTGCAGAGACCAGGACGATTTGTCCAGGCTTTCGCAAATATCGATGCGATATCTGCACACGATGTCGTGAATCTCTCTTGAATACTCCATGTTCTTCTGATCACTGAGATCTTTAAGCTGTAGCTCGTAGTACTGTTTCGCACAAGCATGGAGATCAATGATCATCCTGTTCAGCAGGTTAAGCCCTTTGTTCAACGCACTGTCTGGCTGGCAATCGGTGGGAACAGACAGATCGTTGAGGTTGATCGAGCTGTCGATCAAGGGCCAGGCGGCACTCAGTTCCGGATCATCCGGGTTGATCGGCTTGATGGGGCTGAGCGGTCTTGATCGCGGCAGACTCAGCGCGTCCGACAGATTGTCAGACAGTGCCTTGGCCGAGAACAGGCAATCCTGCATCAACAAAACACGGCTGTCGCGCCATATTTGATGATAACGGTGTAACAAGGTTTCCGGTTTGAAATAGCATTCGGAAGACGACCATTTCCCGGCCTGCTTTTCGTTTTGATTTTTGGTCCAGTCCGTAATTCGCCGCCATGCTGATGGCGTAGATTGTAAAAACTGCAGGAAACTGCTGACCTCGGCGCCATGCTTGTTTTGCTTGCAACCCAGATAAAATACGATGGCACGGTAAGCCTCGTCGTATTTTTTCTGAACCAGGCCAACCATATAGTCAACAAATGGTTGCTGGTCGGTAGCGGTATTGTAGCGTGTGCTGGACTGTTTGGAGAGTATCTCGCTGGCTGCGGCCGGCAGCGACAGATAATCCAGCTTGATATCAGCGAAATTTTCGTACAATCTTGCGCGCAAAGTCTCTGGATCAAAGGTTACCAGGTACTTGAGCAATTCGTAAAACATTTGTTGTTGAAACGTAACCGGTCCGTTTTCCGTCTGGATGGCGGGATCTGCGGCCAACCCCTGAACTTCTTGATAGCACTTGAACGCTTTAGTCATATTCCAGTTGCCGGGCAAAAAATAGGGCGGAAAAAAGGTTTTTCCGTCCACATTGGGGAAGTTGTCCCAGTCGCTACTTTTTACCGGTAGCGCTTTTGCCGGAACTTCTTTTAACACGCCATCAATCATGCGCAGGGTTTTCAAGGCTTTTGCCCATTCATCGGCATAGCGCAAATCGTTATCAATCAAAACATACAGCAACATGTCATCGGGTATGTGACCCGATGCATGGATGACCCGGCGCAATTGCGCATCGGACAGCCTTTCAATGGGGCTGATATGGGCAAAATGGCTGCGTAATTCGTTGAATTCGGTTGGAGGAAGTTGAATGACCTCCAGTTTGCCAGCCGGTTTGTTGAAATAATACAGTTCGTTATCGGTAAAAATATAGCGCGATTTGTTACAGGTTTGACTCAAATGATTAGCGTCTGGTGGTATGGCTGTGAACGTCAGGCCGCAACCGGCGTCATTTACCACACCCGTACCTATATTGCCGGGATGAGCGTCATCATCGCTGCTTAAATGTGAACCAACCAGGGCGCCGGTCATGCCGCGGCTTAACATGGTTGCTTTGGAGGGAGCCGCAAGCTTAACTTTTTCTGTGTCGAGGGGAACCGGTTCTGTCAGCGACAGCATGGGCGCAAATTTGATAATGCCTGCCGATATGGATCCGCATATTTTGCCAGCATCATCAAATACCAGATAATCTCTGGCACATTGACCACCCATGGACATTTCCATGGCCACACTGAGGCCTACAGCGCATTTGACCAGTAATTCTGGATAAGTAAATTCGACAGGTTTAAAAAAACCTAATTGTATTTCGCCGTTGGCATCCGTGAAGGTAACCGGTTCGACTTTGTGACCTGATGGAGGTAGTCTTTCTCCCGTCCCTCGTAACTGGCCAAAATATATTGCCTTCTCTGGCATCATGGCGCTTTCCTTAACTTTCTGTTCGCAGCAGAATACTAATATTAAGCAGAAAGTAAGCAAAAATTCAACCGCCTTGTTCATGACAAGTTTGTGTTGTAATGCCATATATTGTTGAAAATTTGATCATGTTTGAATGGCGTGGCTGATTTGGAATGTATGACAACCCTTTCCTGGCTTGAAGATCCGGGGGATTGCGTTTGGAGCATCGAAGGAGTGATCGGCGTAGATCTCGCGCCTGATGCCAAGCAGAAAATAATCTGTTTTTTTGTGATTAGAGCTTATATGGATGAACTGCAGGGAACATTCGGGCCACTTTTCGATGCTTGCGGCCCGAAGAAATTTTTGCGGATGAAGGGGTTTATTCCTGACGTTTCATCGCTTCAAAGAATTCCGCATTGGTTTTGTGGTTTTTCATGTGTTCAATCAGGAATTCAATCGCATCTGATTCATCCATAGACTGCAGAATCTTGCGCAGAATCCAGGTGCGTTGCAAATCTTCCGGACTGAGCAGCAGATCTTCACGACGCGTACCGGAACGATTGATGTTGATCGCCGGGAATACACGACGTTCAGCAATGTTACGGCTAAGATGGATTTCCATGTTGCCGGTTCCCTTGAACTCTTCGTAAATCACTTCATCCATTTTGGAACCGGTATCAACCAGTGCCGTTGCGATGATGGTCAAGCTGCCGCCTTCCTCAATATTACGCGCCGCACCATACAAACGTTTCGGACGTTGCAGGGCGTTGGCGTCCACACCACCGGAGAGTACCTTGCCGGAGGAGGGGGTGACGGTGTTGTAGGCGCGCGCCAGACGGGTGATGGAATCCAGCAAAATCACCACGTCACGTTTGTGTTCAACCAGACGCTTCGCTTTTTCAATGACCATTTCAGCCACTTGTACATGGCGTTCCGCGGGTTCGTCGAAAGTACTGGCAACCACTTCGCCCTTTACAGAGCGTTGCATCTCGGTGACTTCCTCGGGACGTTCGTCAATCAACAGCACAATCAGGTAGCAATCCGGGTAACTCTTTTCGATAGAGTGCGCCAGATTTTGCAGCATGATGGTTTTACCCGCTTTGGGAGGGGAAACGATCAAACCACGTTGACCGCGGCCAAAGGGCGCGCACAAATCCACCACCCGGGCAGTCAAATCTTCGGTACTGCCGTTGCCTTGTTCCATGATCAGACGTTTGGAGGCAAAGAGAGGGGTCAGATTTTCGAACAGGATTTTGCGTTTGATGTTTTCGGGGCTGTCAAAATTGATTTCATCGACCTTTAACAGGGCAAAATAACGCTCGCTGTCTTTGGGTGGACGAATTTTACCGTAAACCGTGTCGCCGGTACGCAAACAAAAACGGCGAATCTGGCTGGGTGAGACGTAGGTGTCGTCCGGGCCGGCCAGGTAGGAATCGTCTTCGGAGCGCAGAAAGCCAAAGCCGTCTGGCAATACTTGCAAAACACCGCCGCCCAAAATGTCCTCACCCTTGCTGGCATGGGCTTTCAGGATGGCAAACAAAATATCTTGTCTGCGTTTGCTGGATGTGTTTTCTACTCCCATTTCCTGCGCGATGTTGACCAGATCGGCAATAGGCAACTGCTTGAGTTCTCTAAGATTCATACTTCTCACTTGGTGTATTGGTTAAACGAATGGGCTTTCCGGGATAAATTAGTTAATAATTCAAGGTGATCAGCGTGTACGATTGTCAGCAACAGCGTCAGATATCGATTTGCCAAATTGGTTACCGCAGAATACAGTTGATCGTCAACAAAGTGGGTAACTTGAAATTGGCGACCTGTTGTAACCCGGTCACGCATTGAGTAGTCAGGCTAACACAGCTTTAAGCGGAGATCCAGAAATTTCCTACAGTTTTTTTATATGCGCGTTGCTTATTGTTGTTATGTTGGCTAAAATTTATACATCATATCGTGTTCCTGGCTGCTGTATGAATGTATCGGGTAAGAAATACAGGCATTTGCTTACACAAATAACCGACATCGGTGTCGCATTGTCTACCGAGAAAAATCTCGATAAATTGCTGGAAATGATCTTGATGAAAGCCCGGGAGCTGACCAACGCAGATGCTGCCACGATATACAGATGCGTAGACAATAAACATCTGAAATTTGAAATCATGTTTACCCTTTCACTCGGTATTCACGTGGGTGGAACCAGTGGGAAAAAAGTCAATTTGCAGTATCTGGATATATATAATGAAGACGGGTCACCGAACAGGAATATGGTTGCAACCTGGGTGGCGGCCAGCAAATGTACTGTGAATATTGACGATGTGTATCACGAAAAGGCTTTTGACTTTTCAGGTACCATGAAATGGGATAAGGAAATCGGCTATCGCTCAAAATCTTTCCTGGTTGTGCCCATGGTCAATCATCTCAATGAACTGATTGGCGTGTTGCAATTGATTAACGCCCAGGACATCGTAAGTGGTGAAATCGTGAAATTTTCCGATTTTGATCAACATATTACGCGATCTTTGGCCTCCCAGGCGGCAGTGAGCATTACCAACCGAATTTTGGTTGACGCACAAAAAGAACTGTTCGATTCCCTCATTCAATTGATTGCAAACGCCATCGACGAAAAATCGCATTACACCGCCGGTCATTGTTTGCGGGTACCGATAATTACCCGGCTGATTTCGGAAGCAGTGTGTCGCATTGATAAAGGTCCATTGAAAGATTTCAGTTTGAGCGAAGATGAAAAATATGAACTGGACGTGGCCGCCTGGCTGCATGATTGCGGAAAAATCACCACACCGGAATATGTAGTCGATAAAGCCACCAAACTGGAAACGATTTTTGATCGCATTCATCTGATTGATACGCGTTTTGAGGTGTTGAAACGCGATGCCATCATCGCCAGTTTGCGCAAGCAGTTGCAAGATCAATCGGATACGAAGGAGGACGCTGCTTTGCAACAGCAACTGGAGCAACTGGATCGCGAATCGGCCTTTATTCGCGAATGTAATATTGGCAAGGAAATGATCAGTGCTGAAGATTTGGATCAGATTTCACGCATCGCGAAACATAGCTGGCAGACCTCGTCCGGAGAAAAGGGCCATGTTTTATCGGAAGAGGAAATGTTAAACCTGGCCATATATCGCGGAACCTTGTCGATACGTGAGCGGGAAATCATTAATAATCATGTGTCGGTAACCATCCGTATGCTGGAATCTTTACCCTATCCCAAAAATCTGGCGCGTGTGCCGGAATTTGCAGGTTCTCATCATGAAAAAATCGATGGAACCGGCTACCCGCGCGGTTTGACCGGCGCAGAAATGCCGGTGCAGTCGCGCATTATCGCCATAGCTGACGTGTTCGAGGCCCTGACCGCCAGCGACCGCCCCTACAAAAAAGCCATGCCTTTGTCACAAAGTCTGGCGATCCTCGGTCAAATGAAACTGGATGGTCATATTGACCCGGATGTGTTCGATGTGTTCATGAATGAAAAACTATATCTGGTTTACGCAAGACAGCATCTGGATCCTGATAGCATTGATATTGACGAACCTTTCGACATCCCTGGTTACGAAGCACTAAAATAATAGATTAAATATTGACAAGCCCGCTTTAATTATGAGATAGTCGCGCTGCGAGGTTGGACTTGCTATGTGTCATTCCACTGGGTCAATTGGCGACACACTGATTGGCCCTTTCTATTTTATCCCAAATACTTTTCTCAAACCCCTTGTTTAACTCCCAAAGAACATTACAATCAATATTTTTCAATGGATGGAGAATTATCATGGGTTTATTAAACTGGGCAGGTAGCGCAGTAAGTGGCGCAGTAGGGAGTTTTTTTTATACCCCGTCCAAAATTGTTTCTACAGACATTGTACCTGACGCGCCGTTTAATCCTGCTTATTCAGACCACACAACGATCATCGATGATGCCTGCGATCGCTTTAGACAGGAATTGCAGAAAATTAAAAATCGGGACAACAGAATTACTTATGAAGTAATGGCCACAGCATTGGCGTTTGGCGCATCTGTTGTTATCAATCCTTTTGCAATGCTGACATTCGCTGCCATTGGGTTTTACAGTGCTGGCGCACACGAGCATGGCGTACGCACAGAGCAGTGCAGACGGGATTACCGAATAGCCTTAAACGATCTCATCAGGGTACATGCATGGGCTACGGAAAATACGAATGAAAATAAATTGAACTATAAGTCAATACAGAGGCTGATTCTGACGCTTGGTCCCTGGGTTCCGCCTGAGACCATAATGACGTGGAAAGAAGATGATTTATCCGGATTGGCCAACAGCAGTGCCAATGTCCTTGAAAATAGACTGGCTGAAAAACTTCGACGGTTTGAAGATAGAGAGCGGATGAAAGATTTGTCATACCTTCTATACGGAGACAAATCATCTGATAATGCACTGGCCAACGTTGTAAGCTTCATTATGTCTAAAACGCCTGGTGTAGTCTCAGAAAAGCTCAACCAGGCCAAATCATGGGTAATGGGGCCAGCTTAAGCCCCAAAAACACCATCAAACCCCCACTGAACAACTCAATGCGCCGCCACACCGCGGCGCGTGACAGCGTGTCGGAAAAATAATGCGTGGTGAAGGTCAGTGAGCCAAACCAGAGCAAGCTCGCGCTTAAAACGCCCAGCAAAAAAGCCTGCTCATGGCCTGGAAATTGACTGCTGCCGCCGCCGATGATCACCAGACTGTCGATAATCGCGTGTGGATTCAAGAGCGAAAAACCCAATGCCAGCAAGACGATTTTAAAACGGCTGATGGTTTCTTCCGCTGATTCTGTCTCCACCGGGTTTTTACAAAAACAGCTTCGCAAGGTCTTGCCGCCATAATATAACAGGAACAAGACGCCAAGCCAGGTGATCCAGACTTTCAAACCCGGATGATGCTCCAGCGCCTGGGTCAAACCGGCAATGCTGCCGCAGACCAGAATAATATCGCAGAAAAAACAAATAGACGCCGACAACAGGGCATGCTGACGTTTGGCCCCCTGACGAATCAAAAAGACATTTTGCGGGCCAAGTGCCATGATCAACGACAAGCCAAGCAGTAATCCGTTGAAATAAACCGGCATGATAGATGGGTCTCAAATTAAATAGTTAACAAATGGTATGCATTTGCACATTATCTTATAGTTAATTGACTAATATCAATCTATTTTACATTGCAAGTTGGGCAACACGGAGTATAAAATGCGAGATTATTTTTATTGCCGCCATGTGCCGGTTAAAACGACTTGATAAGGAGGGAGCGTGCGCTCTTCGTTGAAAAACAACGCAATACTGGTTTTTATGCTGCTGCTGGCTATGACAATAAGCAAGCAATCTTCCGCGGAAGACGCGCCGCTGCCGATTAGCGAACCTTATCTTGAGGGCATCTATCCGGTCTATCCGCCGACAAACCCTGCCACCGGCGACAAAGAGGCGCTGATTAAACGCGGCGAATACCTCGCCAAAATGGGTGATTGCATTGCCTGTCATACCGACATGAACGGTAAAACGGCGCCCTTTGCCGGTCGTTTGCCCATCGCCACGCCATTCGGTACCTTTTATAGCCCCAATATCACACCAGACAAGGAAACCGGTATTGGCAACTGGACAGAAAAAGATTTTATCCGGGCGTTGAAAGAAGGACGCGACCCCAAAGGACGCAACTATTTCCCCGTTTTCCCCTATATTTATTTTTCCAAAATGAGCGATGACGACGCCCGTGCGCTGTACGCTTATTTCATGAATATTCCCCCAGTCAAACTGGAAAACAAAGGCCTGCCGTTCCCTTTCAACGTACCGGGCGCCAGAACGTCGCTCTGGGGCTGGAACCTGCTGTTCTTTTTCCCTGAAGACAACGATGTTCCCTACGAAAATGACCAGTCACCCGCCTGGAATCGCGGTAAATATATCGTTGATACGCTGGGGCATTGCAGCATGTGCCATACGCCTTTGAATGTATTTGGCGCACCCAAAACCCGCTATTACCTGACCGGTAGCTTCATTGACGGTTTTTGGGCACCCAATATCACCAAATATGGTCTGCATACCGCCAGTCTTTATGAAGTATCTGACGTGTTCGCCAAAGGCAATTTGATCAACCGTGCCGGACCCGTCGCAGGACCTATGGCCGAAGTGAATCATAACAGCCTCAGTCATTTGACAGAGGAAGATCGCCTTGCCATCGCAACCTACCTGAAAACCGTGGTCAGCGAGGAGTCTGTCGGGGTTCCGGCCTCCAATGCCCAGCCTACGCTCAAACGCGGCAAGCAAGTGTATATCAACTCCTGTATTATTTGTCACCAGGATGGCAAAATGAGTGCGCCGCTCAATGGCGACGGCCCCAACTGGTATAATCGTCTGAAGACCAGCGGCTTGACCGGTCTTTATCGCCACGCCATTTCCGGTTATAACAGCATGCCGGTCAAGGGTGCCTGTGTAACGTGCTCGGATAATGATATTATCGCCGCCACGGATTATATCCTGAACAACTCCCTGTCACGTTCACAGTGGCTGGATCTGTCGTCAGGCCGGGCTGCCAAATATCCGGCAAACGGCAGGGATATTTACAATGAAAGCTGCGCCATGTGCCATAACGAAGGTAAAAACGGCGCGCCAAAAATTGGCGACAAGGAAATCTGGAAACCTTTGATTGCGAAAAATATTGATACCTTGCTGGAAAATGCCCTCAAGGGCGGGGCACACCCTGCCAATGGCGGTTGCAAACTGTGTACAACCGGGGAAGTGCTGGAAGCCATCAAATATATGGTGAGCCGCTCAAAAGCCGAGGGAAACTATTCTTTGTGGTAAAAACAGACAACCAATACATAACGACAAGCCGGGTTTTTCCCGGCCATCAAAGAGGTGAGGAACGGGGATGCGAAACAGGTTTCAGGCAAGCAAAGCACTTGCCACGCTGACGGGATTACTAACGGGGGCGCCCGTTATGGCTGCGACGGATTATTGGCAGCTTAACATGTACAAAGGCGTCACGCCGATCAGCCGCGATATGTATGATTTGCATATGATATGTATGCTGATCTGCGCCATCATCGGGGTGCTGGTATTCGGGGTGATGATTTATTCCCTGATTTATCACCGCAAATCAAAAGGCTTCAAAGCAGCGAGTTTCCACGATAACCCGCGCCTTGAAATTGTCTGGTCTGTTATTCCCTTTCTGATTCTGGTTGGGCTGGCCATTCCCGCGACCAACGTGTTGATTCGCATGGACAACAGCGATGAGTCCGATGTCACCATCAAGGTGATCGGATCACAATGGAAATGGCAATATCAATATCTTGATCAGGGCATCAGTTTTTTCAGTAATTTATCAACGCCTTTTGATCAGATTATGAATAAAGAAAAGAAAGGAAAATGGTATTTGCTGGAAGTGGACAAGCCGTTGGTTCTGCCCGTGAACAGAAAAATTCGTTTTCTGGTGACCTCGACCGACGTGATTCACTCCTGGTGGGTACCTGAGCTGGGCGTGAAGCGCGATGCCATTCCCGGTTTCATGCACGAAGCCTGGGCTACCATACAAAAAACCGGCGTGTACCGCGGACAATGTACCGAGCTCTGCGGCATTAATCACGGCTTCATGCCTATTGTGGTTCGAGCGGTGAACGATGAGGACTTTAACAAATGGGTCGCCGGGCAGACCAAGGCCATCGATGATTATGACGCTGATCGAAGCAATGTTCAGGTACAAAAAACGCTGACCATGGCCGAATTGATGACGCTCGGAAAAACAAAATACGAACAGGTCTGCGTTGCCTGCCACAAAGATGACGGCAAAGGGTTGCCGCCGATGTTCCCGGCGCTTAAAGGCAGTTCTGTTGCCGTTGGCAAGCCCATTTCCAGACACGTTGAGTTGATACTGCATGGCGTAACAGGGACGGCAATGCAGGCTTATAAAGATCAGTTTACCGACGAGGAGCTGGCAGCCATTGTTACATACGAACGCAACGCCTGGGAAAACAACACGGGTGATATGGTGCAACCTGCCGATGTTGCCAAAATTCGTCAAGGTGATGTGCAAGAACCAACTATGGTGAAAAAAGCTCAAGCTGGAGGGTTACAATGAGTTACGCGATACCGAACGATGCTCCCCACGATGATACACATGATCATGGCCCGGAACAGGGTAAAGGCTTTATCGGCTTTATAAAACGCTGGTTGTTTACCACCAACCATAAAGACATCGGCACCCTGTATTTGTGGTTGGCCATGTTCAGTTTTTTTGTTGCCGGCTCCATGGCGCTGCTGATTCGTGCGGAATTGTTTCAGCCTGGCCGTCTGTTTGTTGATCCGAATTTTTTCAATCAAATGACCACCATGCACGGCTTGATTATGCTCTTCGGGGTGGTGATGCCGGCCTTTACCGGTATGGCCAACTGGCAAATTCCCATGATGATCGGGGCGCCGGATATGGCTTTGCCGCGCCTGAACAACTGGAGTTTCTGGCTGCTGCCTTTCGCCTTTACCTTGCTGGGTTCAACCATGTTTCATGATGGCGGCGGCCCCAATTTTGGCTGGACAATGTATGCACCGCTGTCGACCAAATTCGCGCCTCCCAGCACGGATTTCATGATTTTCGCGGTACACATGATGGGTATTTCATCCATCATGGGGTCAATTAATATCATTGCCACTATCTTGAACATGCGCGCGCCCGGCATGACGATGATGAAAATGCCCATGTTCGTCTGGACCTGGTTGATTACCGCTTTCCTGTTGATCGCCATCATGCCGGTACTGGCGGGTGCGGTAACCATGATGTTGGCGGATCGGCATTTTGGCACCAGCTTTTTTGAAGCGGCTGGCGGCGGCGATCCGGTTCTGTTCCAGCATATTTTCTGGTTTTTTGGTCATCCTGAAGTGTATGTTCTGGTGCTGCCTGCTTTTGGCGTTATTTCCGAAATCATCCCGACCTTCAGCCGCAAACGTCTGTTTGGTTATCATTTCATGGTCTATGCCACCGTCAGTATCGCCATTTTGTCGTTCATAGTCTGGGTGCACCATATGTTCACCACCGGCGTGCCATTGGGCGCCGAGCTGTTCTTCATGTACACGACCATGCTGATTTCCGTACCCACGGGTATCAAGGTGTTTAACTGGGTCGGCACCATGTTCAAAGGTTCTATGACTTTTGAAACACCGATGTTGTTTGCCATCGCTTTTGTGTTTTTGTTCACCATCGGCGGCTTTACCGGTTTGATGCTCGCTTTGGTTCCAGCGGATTATCAGTATCAGGATACCTATTTTGTGGTAGGTCATTTCCATTATGTTCTGGTGCCGGGGGTTATTTTTGCGCTACTGGCGGCGACTTATTACTGGATACCGAAATGGACGGGGCATATGTATAACGAATGCCTGGGCAAATGGCATTTCTGGTTGTCGGTGATTTCCGTCAACATCACCTTTTTCCCTATGCACTTTTTGGGACTGGCGGGGATGCCCAGACGAATTCCGGATTACGCCTTGCAGTTTACCAATTTTAACGTGATAACCTCGATTGGCGCTTTTATTTTCGGCTTCTCCCAGCTCCTGTTTTTGTACAATGTGATCCGAACCATACGGCACGGCAAAAAAGCCACGGACAGGGTTTGGGAAGGCGCTCACGGTCTGGAGTGGACACTGTCCTCCCCACCGCCGTATCACAGTTTTACGACACCGCCTGTCGTTCCTTAAGACAGGGGTTGTTGTGGTAAAAAGTCATATAAAGCTCGTTCTGGTCTTGTCGCTTATTGTGTTGGGGATGTTTGGCTTCGGTTTTGCCTTGGTCCCTATATATAACAGCCTGTGTCAAACGCTGGGCATTAACGGAAAAACGAATAAAGCGCCGATTGCCTATGACGCTAAAAACACGGTGGTTAACAAAAACCGTGAAGTGACAGTTGAGTTTGTGGCGACAAAAAGCAGTAACTTGTCCTGGGATTTTTATCCGAAAACGACGCGCATCAAAGTGCATCCAGGCGAAATCACCCGCCTGGCCTTTTATGCCGAAAACCAGAGCAATTATCCAATGACGGTTCAGGCCATCCCCAGTATCACACCGGGAATCGCCGCAAAGTATTTGAAAAAAACGGAATGTTTTTGTTTTACCCAACAAACACTGAACGGTCATGAGGCGATGGACATGCCCTTGCTCTTTCACCTTGATACCGACTTACCAGCCGGCATCAAAACCATTACACTGGCTTATACACTGTTTGATGTGACGGGCAGATAACAAACACCCGGCACCTGGATTACTAACTGGAGAATAAATCATTATGGGAGCTCACGGCACCTATTACATCCCCAAGCCCAGTCACTGGCCTTTGGTTGCGTCTATCGGCTTGACCACCATGCTGGTCGGCGCCGCGTCCTGGTTGCATCATGACTGGTATGGCCCTTATGTGTTTACAGTGGGGTTCGGGATATTGACCTTCATGATGTTTGGCTGGTTCGGGCAGGTGATTTACGAGAACGGCAAGGGCCTTTATGATTCACAGGTTGACCGCTCGTTTCGTTGGGGCATGTGCTGGTTTATTTTTTCCGAAGTCTGCTTTTTCGGCGCATTCTTTGGCGCTTTGTTTTTTGCCAGATTTTGGTCGGTGCCTATATTGGGCGGTGAAATGCACCCGATCACGCATATTACCTTATGGAACGATTTCAAAGCGACCTGGCCACTGTTGAGCAATCCGGATAATCAGATGTTTGTCGGGGCTGATGAAGCCATGGGAGCCTGGGGGCTTGCGGCAATTAACACCTTGATTCTGTTGACCTCCGGCGTCACGATTACCTGGGCGCACTGGGCTTTGAAAATGAAAAAACAGCGTCAATTACTCATCGGCATGGTCTTGACGATTTTGCTGGGTATGCTGTTCTTGAGTTTACAGGCTTATGAGTATCATGAAGCCTATACAGAATTGAATTTGACCCTGGACGCAGGCATCTACGGCACCACCTTCTTCATGTTAACCGGCTTCCACGGCTTGCACGTGACCATTGGAACCATCATGTTGATCGTGATCGCCATTCGCTGCAAACGCGGCCATTTTACCCCCGAGCGTCATTTCGCCTTTGAAGCCGTGGCCTGGTATTGGCATTTTGTGGACGTGGTGTGGTTGTTCTTGTTTATATTTGTGTATTGGTTATAAAAAATTGGCGTGGGGTGGGCAAATGCCCACCCTTGCTACCCTATAATCTGCTGAATCAACTCCTCCAGACTCTGCACCGAATCATAATGAATCACCAGAGAACCCTTGCCGCTTTTTCCCTGCTTTAAACTAACCTTTGTTTTCAAACGTTGACCCAGTTGATGGATGTGCGATTCAATCATTGGTGCGTGACTATGCGTTGCCGAAACGGTTTCGGGTCTTTCTTCCCGAACCCGGTTTACCAGCTTCTCCGTCTCACGAACCGACAAATTTTTGGCAACAACCAACGCTGCTACCTGCTGTTGTTTGGCTGGCTCCAGCATCAGCAGCGCACGGGCGTGGCCCATGTCCAGATCCCCGTATTCCAGGAAGCGCATCACGCCCTCAGACAAAGACATCAGACGTAAATAATTACTCACCGCTGCCCGTGATTTCGACAGCAGGTCAGCGATTTGTTGATGCGTCAGGGAAAATTCATCGACCAGACGCGCCATCGCACGCGCCTGATCCATCGGGTTTAAATCCTCGCGCTGCAAATTTTCAACCAGGGCCATGGCCATGGCTGTTTCGTCATCAACCTGGCGCACAATCACCGGCGCTTCGGTCATGCCGGCCAGGCGGCAGGCGCGCCAACGTCGTTCACCGGCGATGATTTCATAACGGTTCTCGGCAATCGAGCGAACCAGGATGGGTTGTAGCAAACCCTGATGCTTGATAGACGCCGACAACTCCTGCAAGGATTCATCATCAATGAGCGAGCGCGGTTGATATTTTCCGGGTTGCAGCAAGTCCAGCGCCATGTTGTTGGCAAGTTTCTCGTTGCTGGTCGGGTTGGGTGTCAGCAAGGCTGACGATGTGTTACCCAGCAGGGCAGATAAATTACGACCTAAACCACCGTTACGTTTCATAGCGCTTATACAACCTCTGGATTAACCGGTTACGGTTTGTTTGTTAATGAGTTCGGCCGCAAGAACCATATATGCAGCGGCGCCGGCTGACGATTTGTCATATTGCAGCGCCGGTATACCATGACTGGGCGCTTCGGCCAGACGAACATTGCGCGGCACGACCGTGCGATACACTTTGTCGTTGAAATGTTGCAATAATTGCTTAGACACGTCCGAACACAGGCGATTACGCGCATCGTACATGGTGCGCAAAATCCCTTCCAGTTGCAGGCGAGGGTTAACCGAGGAACGAACCTGTTCAATGGTCGACAACAAAGCCGCCAGGCCTTCCAGAGCAAAATATTCGCATTGCATGGGAATGAGGACAGTATCTGCCGCCACCAGGGCGTTAATGGTCAAGGTATTCAGCGCCGGCGGGCAATCGATGAAAATATAATCATAGCGGCTGTGTATTGGTTGCAAAGCCTTGAACAGGAAGGTTTCACGATGATCTTGTTCCATCAAACTCACTTCCGCAACGGTTAAATCGCCGTTGGCCGGGAGCAAATCAAAGCCATAAGCTGTGGTCAAACAGGCTTGTTCCGCCAGGCAATCACGCAAAATCACGTCATTGCAGGTATGAACCAGACTGTTTTTATCCACGCCGCAGCCCATGGTGGCATTGCCCTGGGGATCCAGATCAATTAACAACACCTGGAATTTTTGAGCTGCGACAGAGGCAGCCAGATTGATAGCAGTTGTGGTTTTGCCGACACCACCTTTTTGATTGGCAATTACAATGACTTTCGCCATGTTGGATTCCTTGTCAGGACTGGCCTGTGTTATCAATAGTCACGCAGCAACGCTCGCCGTCAAGGCCAGGTACAGTATAAGTCTGCACTTGATATGGACGAGTGATGGTGTTGAGTTCGGTTTCGGGGTAGCGGCCCTTCATGGCCAGCCATTGGCCGCTTTCGGCAATCAGGTGCCCGGTCCAGTCGAGCATTTGCCCCAAATCGCTGAACGCTCGACTTATTACTGTATCAAAACCCTGTTCCGGGCGATAGTTCTCAACACGCGATTGTTCGATTTCAATGTTATTTATCTGTAAAACGCGTTTCACTTCGCGCAGAAAGCGGGTTTTTTTGCCATTGCTGTCCAGTAAAACAAATTGACACTGGGGATGCGTTAGCGCCAGCGGGATGCCCGGCAGCCCGGCACCGGTTCCCACATCGATGATGCGGCTGCCAGATAACCAGGGATAAATCGCCAGACTGTCCAGCAAATGGCGCGTAATCATCTGATCGAGGTCGCGAATGGCCGTCAGGTTATAAGCCTTGTTCCATTTTTGCAACAGATATAAATAGTGCATCAAGGGTTCGCAAGGCGTATCCAGGCCCAGCGCCTGTAATCCGCTGCGCAAAGCCGCCAGGGCTTGTGCTTGTTCGTTCATGCTGGCGCTCGCAATTTTTTGATGTGGATCAGCAACAGCGACAGGGCCGCCGGCGTCACCCCGGAAATACGTCCGGCTTGCGCCATGGTGGCGGGCTTGATCTTGCTTAATTTTTGAATGACTTCCGTCGATAAACCCGGAACCTGTTGATAGTCCAGGTCTGCCGGTAATTGTGTGGCTTCGTGTTTGCGCAGGCGATCGATGTCCATTTGCTGGCGTTCGATATAGCCGGCGTATTTGCTTTGAATGTCGAGTTGCTCGGCCACGTCGGCGCTTAATTCGGGCAGGGCCAGGCTGCTGATGGCTTGTAAATGTTGATAGCTGATTTCCGGGCGTTTGAGCATATCGGAGGCACGGCAATCCTGGGTCAGGGGATTGTCGATCAGATCTTTCAAGGCTTCGTTGTCGCTGACCCGTACAAAGCTGCTGTGTAACTGCGTTTGCGCCTCGGCAATGGCTTCGCGCTTGGCGCAAAATGCCTGCCAGCGTTGCTCGCCAACCAGCCCCAGTTCATGGCCTTTGCTGGTCAAACGTAAATCAGCATTGTCTTCACGCAGCAACAGGCGGTATTCGGCGCGTGACGTAAACATACGATAGGGTTCCAGGGTGCCGGAGGTGATCAAGTCATCAATCAATACGCCGATGTAAGCCTCATCACGGCGCGGACACCACAGCTCTTTGTCCTGGCCTTGCAGTGCGGCGTTCATCCCGGCGATCAGACCCTGGGCGGCGGCTTCTTCATAGCCGGTGGTGCCGTTGATCTGACCGGCGAAAAAGAGATTGGGCAGCGGTTTGGTTTGTAAAAAGCTGGTCAGACCGCGCGGATCAAAATAGTCGTATTCGATGGCGTAGCCAGGGCGCGTAATATGGGCGTTTTCAAAGCCGATAATGCTACGCACGAATTGCACCTGTACATCAAAAGGCAAGCTGGTTGAAATGCCGTTGGGATACATTTCGTCCGTGGTCAGGCCTTCGGGTTCGACAAAAATCTGATGTGATTGTTTATCGGCAAAACGCACCACTTTGTCTTCAATAGATGGACAGTAGCGCGGTCCGACACCCTCAATAACCCCGGCGTACATGGGCGATTGATGCAGGTTGGCGCGGATGATGTCGTGGGTTTGTTCGGTGGTCTGGGTGATGAAGCAGGGCAGTTGCTGCGGGTGCATGGCTGTATTGCCCATGAAAGAAAACACCGGCACCGGTGTATCGCCCGGTTGCACGGTCATTTTGCTGTAATCCAGCGAGCGGCTGTCGATGCGCGGCGGCGTGCCGGTTTTCAAACGACCCACCGGCAAGTTTAATTCGCGCAGCCGGGCGGCAAGGGCGATGGCCGGCGGATCGCCTGCGCGACCGCCAGCATATTGCCCCATGCCGACATGAATTTTACCGGCGAGAAAGGTGCCAACGGTCAGCACAATGGCTTTGGCGCGAAACACCAGACCCATTTGCGTGACCACGCCGGTGACGCGATCGCTCTCGACCAGAATATCGTCAACCGCTTGTTGAAACAGGCTTAAATTGGGCTGCGCTTGCAGCGCCAGACGAATGGCCTGACGATAGAGCACGCGGTCAGCCTGCGCTCGCGTGGCGCGTACGGCCGGGCCTTTGGATGAATTAAGGGTACGAAACTGGATACCGGCCTGGTCGGCGGCCAATGCCATGACGCCGTCGAGGGCGTCAATTTCCCGAACCAAATGACCTTTGCCGATGCCGCCAATGGCGGGATTACAGGACATCTGTCCGAGCAGGTCGAGGTTATGGGTCAAGAGCAGGGTTTGAGCGCCAAGCCGCGCTGACGCCAGCGCCGCCTCGGTACCCGCGTGACCGCCGCCGATGACGATGACATCGTAGTGTTTGTCCAGATTCATGGTAGACAGGGCCTCTTAAAAAATCATCAGTGCAAAAATTTGCGCAACAAAAGGGGGAATTATACACATTTTTGTGAGTTGACCCAACAGGCACAGGGCAAGAACATCTAATTTTTGAACAGGTTTTTTCGTGAACGTTTGCCTGCCCGTCTGCGTTACCGAATTTACAATGACTCGCCCCTCTTCGGTAACGCAGACGGGCAGGCAAACGTTCACGTAAAAACAAACTTGTTCAAAAATTAGATGATCTCGCCCTGCCAACAGGCACGGATGTTCCGTACCTGTCAGCGATCAGGTCAGGAAAACTCTAACTGTTCTCCGGGGCTATCATCCAAATCCTGTTCTGGACTCTGCTCCAGCAGTGGCGTAGTCAAAGTCGGTTCCTCCGGCTCCAGCACTGGTCGTGGATTAAAAAACCTGACATGCTCGCTGTGATTCACCGGGAAAACCAGGGGGGGATTGGCGTTGAACTCTGCAAAGCTCAATTCATCCATTTCCGGCAGATCACCCATATCCGGTTCAAGCTGTTTCATGATGATTTTTGAGGCCAAAAACACGACCAGCGCCGCACCCAGCACAGCGAGGCCTACGCCCAGCGGCATCAGAGCGATGGCGGCAAACACCAGGCCCGGAATCATCGCGTCAATCAGCAACGAACGCACCAGATTAAGTGCCTGGTGACGCACCATCTTCTGATGATAAGCCGATTTTGCCAATGCAGCCTGTAGTTGCAGATACAAACGTTTTCTATCGTTGTCGTTCGTTGCCGCATGGAACTGATCGAGCAAACTCTGGCCTTCCGTGTTGGCCTTTTTTCCCAGCGCATGTGATTTGGATATATCCAGCGCGCCGCTGATGGCTGCGTTGATGATGGTCAACAGAAAACACAAAGCTGCGCCAGCCAGACCAATGGCTGCAACCGTTGCCGCCGGTATCGATGCCGGTGGGAAAAAGAAGCAGCACATCAAGGCAAAGGCAATCAGCAAACCGCCGCAATATATCAGTTCATTTTGCGTGTTCCATTTGCGGTATTGCCAATCGAATTCGGTGTCTTCATGCAGTTTTTTCAGATCTTGACACTGTTGTTCCAGGGCCGCGATCTGTTCTTCGTCCGGCATGGGAGCTGCCCGTAACTCCCTGATTTGGGTTTTCAAAGCCTCATAAGTCTGCGCTATTTCCAGCATCTTTTTATTATGCGCGGTGCTTTCTTCCCAATATCTCCAGATAGTCAGGCAAAGATCCATTATCAGCAAAACCCCGGTCGCGACATTACCGCCATAACCCATCCAGCCAAGTCCCGTCAGCCAGAAACAACAGGCGAGGTTGGCAGTTGCCCAGATGGAATCGTTCAGCAAAGCAAATTTTCTTTGCTGCCATTGGGTTTGAAAACGTTCGCCCACGGGGATTTTCGCTTCTTTTTTGCTCATCCACGGGCCATTGATCGTGTGTTTGAGCAGCAGCCCCAGGTTGATCGAAAATCGTGCGTAATACAGGATCCAGCTCATATAACTAGTGGTCGGCGAAGGCGCGTTCAGGCGTTTTGACGCTTCGCCAGTGTTGAACATGCCGTCGGGCAACACCGTGAGCAGAGCGGCCATCATACTGCCGCCCCAGACCCAATACAGCCGCCAAATGTTGGTGTCGCTCATGGCTTCGATGAAGGTTCCGGTTCGGTGTTTGTTGGCCTTTTTCACGCTGTCAAAAAATGAGAGCACGATGCTGGCAAAGGTGGAAGAAAAATCGCCCGTAGCCGTGTATTTCAGGGGTTTTTGCGAGGCGATGGTGTCGTCCAGCAGCAACGAGCCTGGCGAGTCTTCATCCGGGCTGACGCCCAGTCTGTCGAGCCGTTCGTTGCAGGCGTTTATTTTGCCTCGCAAATCTTTCATGTTGTATCGACGGCCTTCCATGTCATCCAGCTGATATTGCATGTTCAGCAAATACAGGGTGTAAACCAGTCTGTTCATCAGCGCGATTTTTTGCGCCCGATTGAGAAATCGAAAGCTGTCTTCATTGGTTTCTGACAATTGTTGCGTATAATAGGCTAGTGCTGTGGGCAGCATCGCACGTTGATGATGTAGCGCATTCGCACTGATTTTGAAGCGTTGATCGTTGCGATGAGCGTAAAACATGCCGCGAGCTTGAGCCATGCCATAGGTACCCAGAAAATTGAGATTGGGATTACTGTGGTTTGGATCTCGTGTCGGCATAACTCACCTCGTCATTCGAACGCTTGCTCGATAGTTGTTTCCACTTACATACAGAGTGTTCTTTTTTATATCATAGTATTTATTTAAAGAACAAGGTAATTTTCTTTAAATTTACGTTTATTTGAGCGTGGTTATTGAATAATTGGGAACCTTGGCACGGGAAGTGGATTGCATTTACCATTCCGTTACAAACATAGTGCGCATAAATATTCCACTTGCCCGGCTTCCTTGCTAGAATGCCCTGGAATTTTTTTAATCTTCAGGAGTAGAAACGATGACGTGGGAAAAAATTAAAGCCTGGATGTTCAGGCACTGGAAAACGGTTGCTGCTGTTGCTTTGGCATTAGTCGCGGCTATTGTCATGGGTGCCATTTGTGCGACCCCGGTTGGTGCACCTATTGTGGCGGCGCTGGTTACTATTAAAATATTCGCCGTTTTGTCTCCAATTGTCATGCCTTTTGTTATTGCCGGTTTGACTGCTGCCGCAGTTCTGGCTACGGCACTGTTGTTTAACGCGGCTACGGCTGTTTCCAACTGGCTGGACAAGAAACTTGACAAGAAAGGCCCTGGTGATGCTGAGTATGAGTACGAGCCTGTTGACAGTGCTCAAGCTGCAGAGAGGGCGGCTGTACGTGCAGCTGAGTTAGCTGCACAACGGGACAGAGTCTCACAGCTTAGAGATCCTGGTTATCATAGCGGGCCAACAAGTGCCTCACATGGGCATCCTGACCGGTATCCGACTTCTTCATCTTCCTCTCAAGCTGATACTAATCTCCGTTCAAGCCTGGACTTCCAGGGTTGATCAAAACACAGCAATTCAACGCGGCTTCGGCCGCGTTTTTTTTAACGGGCATTTTTCTCCCCTCTACGGTATACTTTCCCGATTTTATCGACACAGGTTTTCTACATGAGTAAGGTTCGCAATATTCTGGTCACCAGCGCCCTGCCGTACGCCAACGGGCATTTACACCTTGGGCATTTGGTGGAGCATATTCAGACGGATGTCTGGGTGCGTACCCACAAGATGTTGGGTAATCAATGCTTGAGCGTCTGCGGCGACGATGCCCATGGCACGCCGATTATGCTCAAGGCCGAGCAACTGAGCATCACGCCCGAAGCCCTGACCGCCGAGATGCAGAACAGTCACGAGCAGGATTTTAAAGCCTTCGCCATCGCCTACGATTGCTACCACACCACCCATTCCCCTGAAAATCAGGCGCTGGCCAATCGCATTTATACCCGTTTGGCCGACAATGGCGATATCGTCAAAAAAACCATTCGCCAGGCCTACGATCCGGTCAAAGCCATGTTTTTGCCCGATCGCTATGTGAAGGGAACCTGTCCGAAATGCGCGGCGAAGGATCAATACGGCGACAGTTGCGAAGCTTGCGGCGCCACCTACACGCCGGTTGAATTGATTGACGCCGTGTCCGTTATTTCCGGGGTCGCACCCATCGAAAAAGAATCGGAGCATTACTTCTTTGATCTGCCGCGCTACGAAAGCTTGCTGAAAGAATGGACCCGCAAGGGACATTTGCAAAGCGAAGTGGCGAACAAGCTGGACGAATGGTTCACCGCTGGTTTGAAACTCTGGGATATTTCCCGCGATGCCCCATATTTCGGCTTTCCCATTCCTGGCACCACCGACAAATATTTTTACGTCTGGCTGGACGCGCCCATCGGTTACATGGCCAGCTTCCAAAAACTTTGCCAAAGCAGAAATTTGTCGTTTGATGAGTATTGGGGCAAAGATTCCACTGCTGAACTGTATCATTTCGTGGGCAAAGACATTGTCTATTTTCATGCCCTGTTTTGGCCGGCAATGCTGGCCGGCAGCGGACATCGCATGCCGACTGCCATTTTTACGCACGGATTTTTAACGGTAAACGGGCAGAAAATGTCCAAATCGCGCGGCACTTTTATCGAAGCGCGCAGCTACTTGCAGCATCTGAATCCTGAATATTTGCGCTATTACTTCGCGGCCAAACTGAATGGCCGGGTGGACGATCTGGATCTGAATTTCGATGATTTCATCAATCGCGTTAATTCGGATCTGGTTGGTAAAGTGGTGAATATCGCCAGTCGTTGTGCCGGTTTTATCAACAAACGCTTTGACAATCAACTGGCTGACAAACTCAGCGATCCGGATTTGTATCAAAGCCTGCTGGCCGAGCGCGACAGCATTGTTGACGGCTATCTGCAACGCGATTACGCCCGCGCCATCCGCCAAATCATGGACTGCGCTGATCGGGTGAATCAATACATCGACAGCAGCAAGCCCTGGGTGCTGGCCAAAGATCCAGCGCGTCTGGACGAGGTGCAGGCCATTTGCACCATGGGCCTGAATTTGTTCCGCATTTTGATGACGTATTTGAAACCCGTGTTGCCGGTGATGGCAGAACAGGCCGAGACCTTTTTGAACTGCCCGCCCCTGACCTTCGCCAGCATCGATGAGCCTTTGCTCAGTCATACTATCAATCCGTTTATTCCTTTGATGCAACGGGTTGAACGCGACAAAATTGATGCCATGTTGAATCCGGCAACATGAGTCTGACGGTTAAAGCGATAGACGCACTGCTGCCGCAAACACAGTGCGGAGACTGTGGTTTTCCGGGTTGCATGCCTTATGCGGAGGCTTTGGCTCAAGGCAGCGCGCCCATCGATCGCTGCCCGCCAGGCGGTGTCAGCACGGTTCAGGCCCTGGCTGATTTGCTTAAAGTGGACGCCCGCCCGTATCTGGCGGCGGCCGAGGCCAACACGCGCGCGCCCTCGGTGGCGGTGATTCGCGAGGCTGAGTGCATTGGCTGTACCAAATGCATCCAGGCCTGCCCGGTTGATGCCATCATTGGCAGCGCCAAACTCATGCATGCGGTTATCAGCACGGATTGTACCGGTTGCGGGCTGTGTGTGGAGCCTTGTCCGGTTGATTGCATTGAACTGGTTGAACTGGATGCGCCGCAATATGACAAAAACCAGGCGCGTCAGCACTTTCAACAGCGTCAGGTTCGTCTGTTGCGTGATCAACATGAACAGCAACAGGCTTATCGTGAAAAGCGTCGTCTGAGCGCGGATAGTGAAACCAGTAGTCAGGATGTGAAAAGCAAACAGGATTACATCCTCCAGGCGCTGGCACGTAAACAGGGTAAGCATGAATAGCCAAACCTGCCGCGAGATCTTTACCCGCTTTTGCGCTGCCAATCCTCATCCCACCACCGAATTACAGTTTAACTCGCCTTTTGAATTGCTCATCGCCGTGATGTTGTCCGCCCAGGCGACTGATGTCAGCGTGAACAAAGCCACCGCGCCGCTTTTTCGGGTAGCCAATACGCCTGCGGCGATACTCGCGCTTGGCGAAAGCAAACTGAAAGACTATATCAAGACCATCGGTCTGTTTAACACCAAAGCCGCCAATGTTATCAAAACCTGTCAACAGTTACTCGACCAGCATGAAGGCCAGGTGCCGCCCAGGCGAGAAGCGCTGGAAGCCTTGCCTGGCGTGGGCAGAAAGACCGCCAACGTGGTGCTCAATACGGCCTTTGGCCATCATACCATGGCGGTGGACACGCATATTTTCCGGGTTGCCAATCGCACGGGCATAGCACCTGGCAAAACCCCGCAGGCGGTGGAGCAGGGCTTGTTAAGCGCCATTCCCGATGAGTTTTTGAAAGACGCGCATCACTGGTTGATTTTGCATGGCCGGTATATTTGCACGGCGCGCAAACCGCAGTGCGCCGCTTGCCCGATTCGGGATCTTTGTGAGTATCCGGATAAAACGCCTTGATTTGATGTCCCGTGCCACAATCAGGAGACCCTTCGCTTCGCTCTGGGCGACACGCTTGAGTATCATAGTGAAGGGCTGCCTCTCAACCCACACCGTAGTTTAAACGTGTCGCCCAGAGCGAAGCGAAGGGTCTCCGATGCTAATCGAAGCTTTTCCCTTAACCTGACGGCCCTGGCCCAACAATCCCCTCACAAATCTTCCTCTGGTAATCAAACCCCCTTTTCCATAGAATGGCTGAAAATACCCGTATGTTCAGGAGGATGCCATGGGATTTTGGGATACATTGGGAAGTGCAGCACTGGTACCTTTCAGAACTCTCGGCGGCCTGGCCTCCCAAGCCAGTGTCGTGCCCGAAGTACTGTATTCTGCTGTTCGGGATGAGCCTATTCGCAGAATACCGATGATGACCACACGCATTACAGCGGAAGACATCGTCTGGACCTTGTTTGTTGGCTACATGCATCATCAAATTCAGCTCGTAGCGCAACAAGCTATTGATGACGCCGAACCTGGTGCGGGTTGGTTCAGCATCTATACCCTTATGCAAATGGGTTTATACGTGATGGCGGGTTTGGCCTTTGCTTATACCAACGTGCGGAAACCCTTGCAGGAAGTGGTTCGTACCAAGGTCTTGTCGATGGAAGCGGGTCGCACCCTGGTCGCGATCGGTGATCGCGGAACCGTTCTGAGACATGTCTCGAAAAATCCATCTGCCATGTCGCCCGCGGAGTTGCGGGAATTGGTGGAAAACAACCCGGCTTATCTTCGCCATTCCGACCTTGCCTTCCATGTTGACAGAACCGGTCGCCTGGAACTGTTGGCCCCGGCCAATCCCGTCCTGTTTAAAAAACAATTCCCCTCGAAAAAAGATGAATCTGTCATCGCAACCGGGCGACAAATGCAGGCCATCAGTGAGGCAACCAAGCGCCATCACACGCACCTCGGGATGACCCTTTGTGAAGAAGAAAAATGCAGTGGCATTGTCAGTTCCGCGCTGAGCCAGATTTCATTTGCCATGAGCAGCGGCGTGACCTGGGCGCTTGGGGTGACGGGCAATGTTGGCCATTACGTTGCCACCGGTTTGTCTTTATCGGTTTATGCGCGATTCAGCTTTCTGTTCCTGCAATACATGTCAGAAACCATGACGGTGATTGCCAATGGCCGCCTGGTTTTTGAATCCTCGATACCGGAGCTATGCGCCGAGCATCGTATGGCGTATTTGCGTGAATATGTTGAGCAAGCGCTGTCTTTGGGTCTGAGTCACTGGGCTTTGAGTGAGTTGGCGATTCGCAGTATTGAGAGTGCAACCGGTTGGCCTCGAGTTTTGTACGAAGCGGCGGTGCGGCAGTTTATGTTGCTGTTCAGCATCAGTATTGCGGCTCATATGCCGAAAGCGCCGGCCGTTAAAACATCAGAGCGTCACGCGGATCCTTTCGCTGCCTGTCAGGGTTTGACGGATATCGCATTCAGAATCATTGTTGCCGGTGCCGGAAAAATTTTACCGCCGCTTTTCAGGGACAGACCGGAAGGCCCGTCTTTGGCTGACTGGGTCAGAGGCGCACAAAGACTGTGGGGGCATCCACTTGCCCGTCCTTTTGAAATGCTTTTTGTTCCGCGTATGTTGCGCAGCAAAACGGCGTTTACCACGGATCCGGTTATTGCACCCAGTTGGGAGGTGGTTAGAAAAATATTAATCCATGTCATGACTGTAATTGAAGAAATACGATGCCGGCCGGATGTTCAGGTTGCGTCTCTCGCTCCGGAAACAACCGCGCTCATCGCCAAAAAAGTATTTGGCCTCCCGGAAGGATTGGTCAAGAACCTGTTGCTGTTGCTGCGAAAGGACGAGGCCATGCAGGCTTGCCGCGATTTTCGCGATTATTTGTATGGTATGTCACGTTACGAGAAGGGTGAGCTGGATTTGATTATCGATCTGACCTTAACCCCGTTGCTGGAAGCTGGCGAACGACCCTTGCGTGAGATTTTGGACAGACCGGAGGATCCGCAGGCAGCGGCCGCCAACTTGCTGATGCAGCAAGACATTTTGCAAACCGGCAGTTCATCGGCGCCTGCGTCATCCAGTGAAACGGCGGCTATTATTTTGGGTCAGGAGAAGGGGTTGACGTTTTTTTCTGCGCTATCTGACAAGACGCCCAAACCGAGCGGACAGGATCTGATTTTGGGTGACAGGAAACTGACGAAAGGCCGTGGCATTTTTGCTGACGAGAAACCTGCGCCGGCAAGTGTACGGCAGCGTAGATCAGGCGCGGATTTGATTTTAAATGGTTAGAGCACAATGGGTTGAAACCTACCGTGATCTTGCTGCGAACGGGTAGGTTGGGCCCTGGCCCAACAAGTTCGGAGTGGGGAGGCGCTTGAGCCATAGACCCCAAATTTGCAAAAATAATATCAACAGTGGTATATTGTCGAACACATTTTGAACGGACGCTCAGGCATTTTTTGAAAAAGGGCAAGTCGTTTGTTTAATACACATGCGTCATCGACATCTTCTTTACCCTGCTATCCCGTCAGCATCGCTCTGATTGCGAGTCTGGCGTTGCTGGTGAATACCTCTTTCAAACTGATTGCCGGGTTTGGCATGGTGTTCGCCGCCAGTAGCTTGTTGTGCCCCTTGATTGCCGCTTTGTATCTGTGGATGTTGACGACGGTTCCCCTGGCCAGACAACGACTGATTTTAAATCAGGCCTTGCTGGCTTTGTATTTGTTTTCCATCGGTATTTTTTTGTTGTTAAATTTACCCGCACCGGATAATACGCGTGCCAATCTGGCCTATCAGATTATTTTTGATGATCTCCCCGGAAAATTTTTTGCTTCAACCTTGGCCTTTGCGCTCAGTTTTTATTTGCCGCACGCGTATTTTTTTATCAGGAAACCTGCGGTATTAAACGGGTTTCGACAGCGTCTGTTATTGGCGCTGGCGAGCGGTCTGGCTTTCTTCGCCCTCGATTTTTTACTGCTGTTCACCAGCCCGGATTTGGAGCATTTTGGCCAAATTTATTTTGACTCCCTGTTGCTGGCCTTGCTGATGTTATTGGGTATTGGGATTGCATATTTGTTTTGTCGGCGACCAGGTTCTGCGCCCAAAATGGTTGTGGCAGATGCCTCGGGCACGTATCAATATCTGGTCGGATTTGCGGTCATGATGTTGCTGGTTTGCCTGGCCTGTGAATACCGCCTGGTTTCTCCGGCCGGCGTGACCCTGGCCGCCAGCAGCGTGTTGCTCCCTTTGTTGATGATAAGCAGTAACCTGGTTGGCGAGTTGTTTGGTTATCAGGCCAATAAACGTCTGATTGGGATTTTATTGCTGGCCGAGTTGATTTTTGACGTTTTATTGATGTTTCTGGTCATGCTGCCATCACCGGAATTTTATAATATCAATGCCTTCTATCACCTGACTTTGCCGCGCCGAATTCCCGCCGCCACCCTGGCCATTGTTCTGGCCTTTGGCAGTAATGCCTGGTTATTGCAGGTATTAAAACCGTATCTGCGTTCACAGGCGCTGCGCTTGTTTGTGGCGAATACGGTGGCCAACACGCTACTGTGTCTGGTCACCTACAGTATGTTGTTTACCGGCGTTTACCCGGGGGCACAGATTGTCGATTTGGCGATCAATGCCTGGATTTATAAAATGATCGTGATGACTTTGACAGTGCCGATGATTGTGTGGGTTTGTCAAAAATGCAGGTTGGGCCTTTTAAATACCCCTCATCCGCCCTAATCGGGCACCTTCTCCCACAAGGGGAGAAGGAACCTCCAGATCTGAGCACAGTTCAGAACCGGGCCTCGATCCAGGTTTTCCTTCTCCCCTTGTGGGAGAAGGTGCCCGATTAGGGCGGATGAGGGGTATTTAAACAGGGTTCTTTTTCTGCGGCCTTTTCCAACCCGCCACCGTTTTTTGCCGACTGTCCGTCAAGGTCAATTCCCCCGCCGGGACATTTTTGCGAATCGTGCTGCCGGCTCCTATCGTTGCGTTTGCCCCCACGGTAACCGGGGCGACAAATTGTGTATCCGATCCGACAAACACCCCATCCTCAATCGTGGTTTGGTGCTTGTTGACCCCGTCATAATTACAGGTAATGGTGCCCGCGCCGATATTCACGTGTTTGCCCATATGCACATCACCAAGATAACTCAGATGACTGGCTTTGCTGCCTTCGCCAAATTGTGCGTTTTTGGTTTCAACAAAATTACCGATTTTACAATCATCCGCCAAACGCGTTCCCGGACGTAAACGGGCGAAAGGGCCGATTTGGCAATTTTTTCCCGTTTCGCATTGATCCAGCACGCTGTTGGCCAAGACTTCCGTGTCGGCATCGAGGGTCACATTGCTCAAGGTGCAATTCGGGCCGATGCGGCAATTATCGCCCAATACGACCTGGCCAACCATGACGCAGTTGATGTCAATAAACACATCCCGCCCACAACGCAGCTCGCCGCGAATATCAATTCGGTTCGCATCGGCAATCATCACGCCACTCAACAACAGCGCCTCAGCCTGGCGCTGTTGCCACAATCGTTCCAGTTCATGCAGTTGCAAACGATTATTCACGCCCTGAATTTCCGCTATATCATTTGCACAAAGTGAGGTGATCGATTTTCCTTCTGCCACAGCAAGGGCTATAATTTCCGTGAGATAGTATTCGCCCTGGGCGTTATCACAACCCAGCCTGGGCAGCCAGCGCGCCAGATCATCCGACAGCGCGCAGCACATACCGCTGTAGATTTCCTGTATTTGTTTTTGTTCGGCATTGGCGTCTTTTTCCTCAACAATGGCGAGAATCTTGTCCTGCTCATCACGGACAATACGACCCAGACCATGAGGATTATCGAGTTTGGCCACCAGCAAGGTCAGCGGCGCACCGGGGCCTTGGGCCAGTTTGATCAATGCATGCAAGGTGTCGCACTGAATCAGGGGAACATCAGCCGACAGCACCAAAACCTGGGCGCCGGCAGGGATATGCGGCATGGCCTGTTGTACCGCATGTCCGGTGCCTGATTGTTGTTCCTGCCATACCCAGTTGACGGGTAAATGGTCAAAGGCTTTGCGGATGCGTTCGCCGCCATGGCCATAAATGATGTGAATGGCGTCTGGCTGCAATTGTTCTGCAATTTCGATTACACGTTGCAGCATGGGTTTACCGGCCAGATGATGTAATACTTTGGGCGTTTCAGAAAACATGCGTTTGCCGGCACCTGCAGCTAATATAATGATGTGTAATGACATAAGCTTTGATTTTTCCTTAAACGTAAAAGCGCTATCCGGATGATTAGGCGCTGAATTAAACAGTTTGTAATTCGGTTGCAGATCCCGAAATTACTGATATGATAAAAAAATTGCGACACAAGGAGTAGTGCAATGACGATATTTCTTCAAATAGCTAAACATTATCTTAATTTATCCCTGAGAGCCACTTGCAAAGCCTCTATCGATGCAGACAAGGGGTGGGCCACAATCGCACGGAATAAAGAGGTGTCGGTGCAAAAGCGCGCCAAAATGGAACTGTTAATTGGCTTTCTGGAAACCATGCCGGATGAAGACACGGATAGAAGCAGTTATGAGTGGCTCAGAGATAAGATAAAGCACTACAGGGATGAAGCCACCGAGATAGGTAAAGCCAAGGGGTATATCAAGCCCGGTATTATCGAAAAGGGCGTTGCGGATGCTTTGTTGATGTTCGAAGCCTTGTATGACAAATTTCTCGCCATGAATTTTTTGAATATTGCGGATACCATGGACGATCCTTTTGATGTGTATCGTGGTTGTGCTGCCTGGTATATAGCAGATAAATTGGTTAAAGACAGAACGCCCCCCACGCTGTATGAATGGGCCGTGTCCGATCCAAACACCGGTGGCGGAGGCGTGGTTACACAAGAAAAAGAAGCCTTGCTTGTCAAGTCGCTGGCAAGATGTGCTGACAGCTTGCAAGATGTGGAGGGAATGAAAGCAGAAGAAGTGAGCGAGGAGACGTTTGCCAGCTATATTAAAGTCAGACAAAATACGGTTGTGGCTGAATTAAGGCTCTTGCGCGATGAGAACAGGTTGTTATGCGAAAGACACGGGCTGCCATTTCAGCTCCCGATCTTCTCTTTCGCCTTTTTTTCAGCATCAGTAAAACTTCCCTCTTTCATAGGGCCAACCATCAAAACGCTGGATGATACCATTGCGAAAGCCATGCTCGTTCTTGCCCCTGGAAAAGAGAGCGAACAACAACATCATGCGGCTCCATCTGCCTCCATGGTCTGATTTGTCAACTCCCCGCATAGATTGCTTTCCATGCGGGTTTTGACCTCTTCAATACTCAAGTCCTTGCTGAACAAATACAGCAATTTGCAATGAGCCGCTTCCGGGGTCATATCGTGACCGCTGACGAGGCCGGCTTGTTGCAGGCTGTTGCCCGTTGCATATTGCGCCATTTCCACCTTGCCTTGCTGGCATTGGGTGCAATTAATGATGATCACGCCGCGATCGCAGGCTTCTGTTAACAAACGCAGAAAACGCGGGTCGTTATTGGGCGCGTTGCCGGAACCATAGGTTTCGAGGATCAAGCCCTGCAAAGGTTGTTGCAACAAATAACCCAGTACATCGGCGACAAAACCCGGGAACAGACGCAGGTTGGCAATGAAATGCGGGCGAATGGTTTGTAATCGAAAGGGCGAAGCGGGTGGCGCCAGTAACAAATCCTGGTGCACATCAATGTTGATACCGACATGAGCCAGGTGCGGAAAATTGGGGGAATCAAAGGCATTGAAACGCTGGGCGCTGACTTTTTGCGCGCGATTGCCACGCAACAGATGCTGATTAAAATAAATGCAGACTTCATTCACCGGTTGATGCGCGCAGAGCCACAGCGAGGTTATTACGTTATCCGCCGCATCGTTACGCACTTCCGACAAGGGAATTTGCGAGCCTGTGACTATCACCGGTTTGGCCAGGTTTTCCAGCATAAACGACAGGGCTGACGCCGTGTAAGCCATGGTGTCCGTGCCATGAAACACCACAAATCCGTCGAACTTGTCATAATCGTTGGCGATATCGCTGGCAATGCGATTCCAGTCGCTCATGGTCATGTTGGAAGAATCCAGTAAAGGCTGGTATTCGCGGATGACATAATCCGGCATATCCGGATGTCTTAGCGCCGGCAAAAAGGACAAAGCCGCCGCCACATAGCCCAACACCGGCTCATAGCCCTGCGAGGATTTCACGCTGCTGATGGTGCCGCCGGTATTCAATATCAGTATCCGCTTTTTCATGATCGGCACAGGTTCCAGAAAGTGATTGTTAATTTAACAGTTTAACCGGTCTTGGTGAATGTGCCAATAAATACGGTTGCGGCCAGGGCCGCATAGCCGACAGGTTAAGGGAAAAAATGTCCGTTTCATGCCAAAATGTTTAAAAGTGGCACGGAAGGCTCCCTCTCCCGCGGAAGGATTTTTAAGCGGGCAGGGCGTTAGCGGGAAATTATCCAATGAGGATTTGATGAGTTTGATCACCAAATATTGATGCTCCTGTTGACAAGCAAGCACCCGCAGTGTTGAAATAAATTTCACCATATCAAGGAGATGTTTATGGCTGAAAAAAAATGGGAGTTGCTGCAGAAGGACGTCACTGCCGCATTTACTCCGCTTGTTGCCCGTCGCAATTTTTATCGCGATGGACTGGTCAGTTTTCGCCTGCGATTACAAGATTATTTCTTTAACCCAACGCTGACTGACAGCCTGGCAGAAGTCCCCAAACCTGGCGAACGGCCGTTTGACTTTGCCGCGATGCAAAAAGGCCTGGCGCTTTGCCTCAACGATGAAAATGTCCTGACCGAACGCGCCCTCGAGTTGCAGCAGGCGACAGTGGGCAGCAAATTCAGTCTGGTTAACGCACTGGACTCTCTGATTGCAAACTGCGGCCTGCCCTTTGCCCGCGATGAAGAAGAAGGATATGCTTTCAACATCAACCCCTCGTTTACCCCCAAAGCACGAGATTATATGTGTCAGTTTGCCTATGGACTGAGTTTGTATCGTGCGTATCTGGGTGTGTTGGATGTGTATTTCAATTTGTTCAATTATCCTTTTGTCAAAGTCGATGAAGCCCAGGTTTGCCGTGAAGCTGCGCTGGACTTCCGGGCGTCTTTGACGACTGCCGAGGCAAGCGTGTATTCGTTATGGAAAGACGCCAAAACCCGTAAAAAACACTTAAAATCCTTGCAGGGCGCCTTATATGGTGAGTTCAAGGATTTTGAAACCACCTATTTAACAGAAAGCCCGCGACTGGCTTTGTGGTTTGATGTGGGTGCAAAAACGCTGGAGGCCTGTTATCGTGCCTTTCCAAATACAAGCAAAGTATTTCTGATGTATGACAGTTCATGGCAAATCTTGTTGAAAGATAGTGCCAGGGCCTTGTTTCAAGCGCAATATACCTGGTCCACGCTCAAAGGTACCCTGACTATTCTCCCGGCCTTTTCCGAAGGGGTGTTTGCCGAAATTATGCAGTTTCACCAGGTGGCGCTGGAAAAGCAGCGGGAACTCAAATCGACCTTGCTGAATGCCGGTATTCTGGAATATGACGGAGCATTGGCCACCATCAGAGACTGGGCAACACAAACCGGCGTTAAATTGATCGAGGCACCGGTACATAACGCGACATTTAGCTCATTTAGCGACAGTCTGGCCAGCAGCCGTCTGAAGTATTGGCCCGCGGAAAAGGATTATTCTCCGGCCAGTACGTCAGGGTACGGCGTGTAGGTTGTGGCCCTGGCCCA